>Ga0070741_10008102_pt1 | contig 21290 bp, 21 predicted proteins | sample Coa_R1_4_FD_66440 | JGI IMG/M metagenome (GOLD analysis project Ga0070741, IMG submission 66440) | Surface soil microbial communities from Centralia Pennsylvania, which are recovering from an underground coalmine fire - Coalmine... | ecosystem: Environmental > Terrestrial > Soil > Unclassified ... | reverse complement strand
ACACGGAAGGCGCCGTCAGAGGCTTCGCCCAATTCCCTGGGCGATGGATAAGGCTTGATTGATTTCCAAAGCGGAGGTCTTCGAGATATCGGCTCCTAGTTGTGGCCCGAGTTTTGCCATGTCGTCGGTAAATAGCGTGGCCTCGTGGCTGGCGCGAGAGATGGAAACGTAGGCGAAGCGGGAGTTCAGTAGGTCCGGGTGGACACTAGTGTCAGCGTTGACCAGGACGCGTTCGGCGGTGAGCCCCTGGGAGCTGTGACTGGTGACGGCATAGCCGTGGTCGAAATGACGATGCTCGTTCGCGTTGAACTCGATCTGGCGGTTGTTGTCGAGGCGTGCAGAAAGCCGGCCATCGAGATGGATGGCCTCGATGGTCGCGAGGTCGCGATTGGCGACACCAAGCGATTTGTCGGGTGCGGTGAACTGGATGCGGTCGCCGACGGATAACTCGCGTTGTATCTCCCGGTAGACGCTGACGCCTGTAAGGCGGCGGGGATCATAGATGGTAAGTTCTCCGGTCTCCTTCTCGACTGTGAGTTGGTTTGCGGCTGGGTTGATCGCGACAACTGATGCGTAAGCGGCAGCTTCAATTCCAATCGCTTTGCTGCCCCGAGCGTAACGGATTACGTCGTTGATCTCGTAGTGGCTTGCCCATGACCGTTCGGCTCCGGTCATGTCCTGACGCTGAACGAGGACTCGAAGAGTATGGTCTTCCGGAGCAAGACTTCCATTGGCCTTCAACTCTTGGCGAACTGCGACGTTCAGTTCGCGGCGGGACGCATTGTCCGGTGAGACGATAAGAGTCTTGTCAGGGCATTCAACGTAGCTGTTCGCAATGGCGCGTATGCGCTCTTCCCTGTTTGGAATTTCCTTCACACGGCGCTGCTGTTGAAGTGCGTCTAGCGCGGCAGAAACATGGCCTGTGGCCAATAGTTCGACGGCAGATTTCAGAGCCGGGTCCTGCTGCCGAACAATCTCATCCAGTCTAGCCGTCCGCATACCGGCTTCTTGTAGTTGCTCGAAGGGGCGGCCCGCCTCAACCCCCTGATGCTGGCGAATATCCCCTATAAGAACTACGCGGTCGTAAGGAGCAAGCCGCGTCAGGAATTCGCGAATCTGGTTGGTGCTGGCGAGGCTCGATTCATCGACGAGGTACAAGTGCTTTCGGTCTTCTGCTTCTGGATTTGTCGTTCGAGCGAGGAAGGCCTGCAGAGTTCCAGCGTCGATTCCCGCCTCTCTTAACTGGCGCGCAGCGCGCGAAGTTGGAGCGAAACCCTCGACCAAGTGGCCCTGCGCTTCCGCAGCGGTGCGGATGGCGGCGAGCGTGCTCGTCTTGCCTGAGCCGGCGAAGCCTTGAATTCCTTGAATCCGATCCCGAGAGCTCAGCACATCCTCGATCACTGTCGTCTGTGCCCGGTTGAGCTGCGAGTATTGATCGGCAACCGCAATGGCCTGCGGGCGAGAAAGAACTGGCTCCCAACGGTCTAGACCCTCACGCATCCGGCGGAGAATCTCATGTTCTGCTTCGATGGTTTTCGCGGTCGTGAATTGGCGGCCGGGAATGCCCTGAGGTCGTTCAACGACTTGAAATTCCCCGGAAGCCAAACGAGCCTCAAGATTGGAGCGAACCTGTCCGTGGGTGATCTCACCCATGCCGCGGCGGAGCCCGTCGCGGATCAACGCACGTTCATCCACAACCGCCTCTCGCTCAAAGTTCTTGTCGCGAGCAAAGGTCAGAGATTCTCGAACGCGGTCAAGAGCGTTGACTGGCCTCTCCTGATGTTGAGACCGTTCACGCGCTGCGCGCACTACGGCGTCCGCTTGGTGTCCAAAGTCGGCAGCCAGCTTTCGGTGTGCGGCCATCACCTCGCCGGGTGAGTGAATTTCCTTGCGGTCACGGGTCGAGCGCGCAGCGATCTCGGCAGCTTCCTTCCCCGAGCGGCCCGTGCGTTCGAGGTATTCACGAATTTGCTGGCTTCGGGGGCTGGATGCGTCGAGATATTCCTGTGTGTATCCCTTGATCTCCGGCGCTCCGCTCCGCCCTGTCGTGATTTCGTAACCGAGTTGCCGCAGTTTGTAGGTCAACTCGGATTGATAGATAGCCGTCGCAAATTGCTGCGAGGCGAAGAGGCTCTGCGGCTGGATTGCGCGCGGCTGGCCATTGTCGCGCTCCGTGACATTAAAAACAACCGCGTGAGTATGCAGTTGTGGCGCGACATACCCATCGACCGGACGGGCTGTGTCGTGCTCAAACTTGGCGGCGATAAATTTGCCAGTGGTCTCGGGCGGATGATTCCCGCCGATGCGGGCTTGTGTGTAGTGTTCGAGCTGGTCGAGGGCAACGCGGACGCTCTCCCGGTGGGCGTCACGGACACGCTCATCGCCGCCGACGAGAGCGGTTAGCGAGACGGATTTGGGCGCCGAAAATGTTGCATCCCAGCCGGCTCGGTGCTCCATCGTCTTGATCGTCTTGCCGTCGGCATCCTGATACTCATAGGACGCTCGTTGTCGCACAAGCTGCGCGCCGGTCTGTGGATGTTGGCCCTGGCTGAGTTTCGCAAAGTCCTCGGCGGAAACGGTCTCGGTAAGGCCGAACCGCGCGACCAGTCGTCCTTGCCATTCGCCCGCGACGACGCCGCGTTGCGACCAATAGTTCTGTTCCTTCGCGGTGAACTCCGCCTGGTGGTAGGTCTGCGCCTGGCCTGCGGAGAGTGGTTTTGAAATCGTCAGCATGGAAGTTACTACCCCCGAAGATTGAGGCTTTGTTGGGCGTTGACGTTCCGCTCAGCGTCGCTCTCCTGTGGCACGATCTCCGTCGCGGTCCGTGGCGATTTTCGCGGCGGCGTGGGCACATTTCCGTCCGGCTTCAGTTCATGCGGAGGCAAGTCGGGCTTAGCTGCTCCTATGTTTCTTGGATCGTAGGGGAGTTTGTCTTCGGGCGTATCGCGCAGATCGAAGTCACCCACGACAACCGGCATATCGAAGTACGGGAATGAGAACCGCGTCACATAGTTCTCGTACTTCATATAGGCGTGGAGGTCCGGCAGTCCAGAGATTTCGGACTCCATCACTAGCGGTTCAACCTGACGGTCTAGTGCGAAGTTTCTCCCAGCGCGGGAGCCGTCGAAATGGGTTTCGCGTAGCCGTTCGATCTCGACCTTTCCGATGAACTTGCTGACCCACTCTCCAGCAGTCGGCTCTTTTGTCTTTAGCCAAATGCTAGTTGCCGGTTGGGACAGCATGACCTCGGCCAGGTGGCCGTAAAGGTATTCAAGTTGGGCCTTCCCTTGGAAACCCAGAATCACAGGGTTGTCGCTCTTTCGATTTTCTGTAATGGCGGTATGGAGCTGGGGGAGCTTTTGCAAACTCGCCAACTCGTCGATCACGAACCATGCCCGCTTCTGTCCCTCCTTTGGCTCGTTTAACAGACGCAAGACGAGCAGGTCGATCCATAGACTTTGAAGCGGTCGAAGTGCCTCACGTTCTGCCGGGAGTGAAGTAATGAAGATCCAGCCCTGCCGCGTCTCAGCCCACTCTGTGGCCGACCACTCGCCATTCCCCTCGCCCTTCTTGGGGAGAAGACGGAGGCTGTCGGCGACGAGTCCAAGCGAGCCAAGAACTCCAGCGCGCTGTTGGTGCGCCCTGGGGTCGATCAGGTGAGCATGTTCTGTTCCTTTCAGCCTTCGGTCGATCTCCTGCGGGTCCGACATCCACTTCACCAACTCCTCTGGCGTGGGGCCATAGGCCATCAGGAAGGCGAAGATCTTCTGTGGAGATTCGATGAAAAACTCACCCTTTTTGTCCTGCGGCGGCTGGAAGAGGGATACCGCCAGAGCCTTCGCCTCGGAGCGTCGGCGGAGTTCTTCTGCGGGCCCCCAGTAAGGGCAGCGCTTATCGAGCGGATTCAGGATCACATCGCCGTTCTTCGGGTCGTAAAAGCGTTTGACGAACTCCCGTGCGGGGTCGTAGACGATCGCGGAATCGCCGCGATGTTTTATCTGCCGAAGAATTTGGAGCATGATCATAGTCTTGCCCGCTCCGGTATCTCCGATGATCTGCATGTGCTGGGCCTCCGCGCGCTGCGGTATGCGGATCATTGTCTTCATTTCGTTGGTCTTGATGCCTATGCCATCCCCTGCGACCCTGTCGTTGAACTCCCTCGGCGTCATCATCTCGGGGCCTTTCAGTCGTCTTCCGTATCTCAGCGCCTTGCGTCGTCGAACGTCCTTGGCGATGGAAAACGGGAGCTGGACGACCAGTGATAGCAGACCGAAAAGCAGCGGGATCTTGTAGAGATCGAAAAGGCCATCGCCATCGTAAACCGCAGTCTTGAGATAGGCACTCAAGGACGCGTCAATATAGTTCTGCGGCGGTCCCAGGTAAAGGACGGTATAGTCGCGGCGGAAAGCAGGCTGCGAGAGCGCGAGCGGGATGGGCTTGCCGCCCGGTTGCGGCGTCGTGCCGTCCGTCACGTCGGTATTCGTCGCCAGACGCGGTTGGATTCCGGGAGCGCCCACCATGAGCATCCGGTAGTTGTCTCGGCGGCTCGTTCCAATTGCTCCCGCAACGCTTGATCGGATGTAGGTGGGTGTGTAGAACCGCTGTATGGGGCTGTTGCCGAAGGTAAACCGACAGTAAAGAAAAAATCCGGTGAGAACGAGCGCCATGAATACCGCCCCGTACGTATAAATCGGGCTGTGTGGCGGCCAGATGATGGATTCCTTACGTCCCCACTTTGTGATTGCCATCGCTATTTCCTTCCTAGGGAAGCGGCCAGCTTTCCAGCGAGTTGGTGCTTCGCCTCGCTGATTTCGTCGAGCAGTTTGTCGAACGCCTCTGGTGCGAGTCTCTGGCCTGCGGCCAGAGGCCGCAACACGTTTACCAGCAGCAAACGAACTCCAAGAATCTCGGCGAGGTATGGGTCGCTGGTCGATCCTTCGCGCATTTCTTTGAGGATCACATCGCGTATCCATTCCCCGCGTGCAAGTCCCTGCGACCTGGCAAACGCAGTAACCTTCCCCAGTTCCTCTTTCGTTAGCTTCGCCGTTACGGGAAAAATGCGATTTAGGGAGTGGTCGCTTTCAGAAATAGTGTCTGGCTCGACCTTCAGAATTGCCATATTCCCTCGGATTTAACAGGTGCACCCAAGTGCACCGGAAATCGTTATGTATTTGAAAACGCTGTAGGTGCACCGTGGTGCACTTTCACGACCCTCGAAGGGGTGGAGTGTCAAAATTCTTCCGGTGCGAAGCACCGTTTTGGCAGCACCACAAAATTGTCGGTAGCATCACGCCTTCACCGCCCGCACAGAAGGCGTGGATTCCACCCCGGCTACAAGCTTCTTTGCAGGCTCCTCTGCCGCACCATTGTTCGGGCCTTTGCGGACACGCAAAGTCGACGCAACCTGCTTGGCTTGCGGCGTCTTGAGAAAGTCCTGGAAGTCACGGTCTTTCGAGAAGACATAATTGAGCGCCTTATCGACAACATCGTCCGCGGATGCGTGGATGAAGGCGGCGTACTGATCGACCTGCGCGGCGGTGACCTCATCGAGTCGGACAGAAGCACAGATGTGGCGGCTCTGGTTGATCTCAAGCAGTGGCATGTTGGTTCTCCTTTATAGGTAGTGGAATCAGGGAATCTTTCAGCGCAGAATTGGTTAGCGAGTCAGCAGTAATAGGCGCCGCACTCCGTGCCGATGCTGTGGCATGTTGTACCTCGAAGACGGGATCAATAAGGAAGCGTTTCGCGTCGCGGTCATAGCCGCGAAGCGCAAGCACCTCGCGGACAACGCGGCGGCCTGGCTGACGTTCAACATGGACGACAAAATCGACAGCTTCTGCGATCTCGGCTTCGGTATCGGCGAACGTGCTTTGCGCGTGACTGCGCATCACGAGATTGGCGAAACGGTGAAGGGCTTTCTCCGCCGAGTTGGCGTGGATCGTAGCCATTGAACCCGCATGGCCCGTGTTGAAGGAATCGAGCAGCGTTCGTGCCTCGATTCCGCGGACTTCCCCGAGAATGATGCGGTCCGGTCGCCAGCGGAGAGCGGACTTGAGAAGGTCGTCGAAAGTTATCTTGGCCTTGAACGTATCAGTCTGGCATTCTGTCGGCAGAATGTTTGGCTTCTGGATCTGAAGTTCGGAGGTGTCCTCGATGACAACGAGACGATCCTGTTCGGGAATAAAGTCTGCCAGTATTCGCAATAGCGTGGTCTTGCCGGTACCGGTCCCACCACTGATAAGGAGCGTCTTACCGCTGCGAATCTGCTCGGCTAAGAAGTCCGCAAGCGCACGCGTCAGCGTGCCGCGAGCGATCAGATCATCAACTGTGTAATGGCGGCTGGTGAATTTCCTGATGATGAGTGCTGGTGTACAGCGCACGACCGGTGGGATGACTGCCGCCAACCGACTGCCGTCCGGGAGTTGTGCGTGCAGAAGTGGGTTGTCCTCGTCGAGCTTCTTACCTAGTTGATTAGCAATAACTTCGAGGCCTGTTTGTAGCTTGCCGGCGTCGAACGAGATGTTCTGCTCTTGGAACATGATGCCATCGCGTTCGTACCACCATGAGGCGTCGGGATTGCCCATGATCTCGCTGACGTTTTCGTCGAGCAGTAGCGACTCAATAGGCCGAAGGAATGGAAGGATCAATTCGAAGCTCATAGTGGGGACCTCACAGCGGTGGAAGCCCAGCGGTTAGCCGGGCTTCCGAGAGTGAAGAGCAAGGGCTTATGCAGCCGTTTCCTCCTGGGGCACTTCATCGTGATCCTGATCTTCCGGGGCGGCCTTTTCGGCGCGGTCCAGCTTCAGGATCGAAGCGACCCGAATTTCCCAGACGCGCTGCTTGGTGTCCGTCTTCTTGCTCTCGTACTCCCGGCTGCGCAGTTCGCCTTCCACCTGGATATGTGCGCCCTTGGTGAGCGTCTTGGCGAACTCCGAGAGCTTGCCGAAGACTACGCAACGGTGCCATTCGGTGTGCGAGATGTATTTGTCGTCCTTCTTGTAGGAGGACTTGGTTGCCAGCGAGAGTGTCGTGAAGCTGCGGTTGTTGGCGGTGCGAACTTCTGGGTTGCTGCCGAGAAAGCCGATGAGCGTTACTTTGTTCTGGTACATGAGAGTATCTCCGTTTGTTGAATTCGCCCGTTGTTGCTCGGGTCACACTGGGCGGAGCTTAGCGAGTGGGCCCGGCTCCCAAGTGCCGAAGGTCTGCTTTCTGGGAGGGGCACGAAAGAAGTTTGAGGGCGTTCTTTGCCGTAGTTCTCAAACTTGTTTTGGGAGGAACCGAGACCCCGAAGGGGCGCAGAATGCGAAGCAGGAGACCGAGTGCCGCCGGGCGCTGGAAAAGCCCCGAAGCTGTGACCGAGCAAAAGACGGGATACATAACGGCAGACATGCTCCAGAGCAAAGTTCTCATCCGCACACTGGCTGCCGAAGTTCACCGTAATCGGAGCTCGATTCGAGCGGGCATATCCGCCGCAGGACGGGCGCAATTCGCCACCGTAGTTGCCCGTCGAAAAGCTCTTGTTCGCCTGCTCCATCACGCACGGGAACAGGTCGGAAAAGCCAGCCGGATTAGCAGCATGAAACGACATGAATAAGCCTCTGGGCAGGTCGATGAATCCCTAGCTGAATGCCTGGTCGGCCCTGAAGCGCACGATGGTCAGCCCGAGGGGGTTCACGGCAAGCTCATTGTTCTTCACATTCTCGCGAAAGACATAGGTGACGCTGGCTGTCCATCGCTCCCGCTTGAGTTCGGAATGATCCGCGGGGTTGGTGTACACCTTCTCGAACTCGATGCGCGCCGAATACGGCGACTGTCGCATGTCGTCAAGGATGACGTTCTTGATCTCCACATCGATATACGGCAAGCTGCTGTCTTTGACGTAATTCTGAATGCTGTTGTCCTTGCGTTCCTGGTCTATCACGGCGCGTTGCACGTCGCTATTGAGGAAGTAGAGCGACTGCGTCTGATCGCGTTCGATCGTGAAACGATTGCGGCTGAAATACAGCTCGGCCCAACGCGACAAATAGTATTTGTTCTCTGCCTCCTGCGGGCGGTACTGGAAGTTGCGATAGTCGATCGCTTCCGCCCGCCCCACGTCGTTAATCCGCACAATCAGAGGGTGCATATTGGCGAGCGCCGTCTGACTCTTGAAGGTGAGCGCCGCTAGAAGGAAGCAAACGAAAGCGAGCACTAGAATGGTCACTTTCAGATAGGTATTCATGACCAAGGGGTCTCCGTATTGCTCCAGGTAACGCTCTGCGGCGCGTGTGATTTCCGGGGTGGCTTTTGTCTCGACGCTCATCGCTTCAGCACTCATCTCTGGCCTCGCTTCTTCTGTGTTTTACATAACGGCGCGTATCGCCATCATGGCTGCTCCTAGGCCTCCGCCATGTCCACCAGTACCGCCGGTGAATAAGGTGTGTGTCATCGTCGGAATCTTGAAGAGGATGTAGATGTTGACCAGGACGAGAATGATGAGAAGCGGCAATGCTTGGACAATAGTTGAAGGGTCTGCCAGACTTTGCCCGAGTTGGATGTAGTAGTTCGTCAGAACGTGCGCCAAAACATTCATGGTGGCTGCCGCAACAACCTTGTAAAAGCTGAATCCGAGGTAGGCCTTGAGCCATCCCCAGAAGAGCCAATCGAGTTTGTCGAACACAAGAAATGGGATGAAGATCGGTCCGAGCAATCCGATGATCGTAGCGGCGATGGCGCCGTAGGCTAGGATCGCGGAAACGATCCCCGCCAGCAGGGCCAAGAAGAATTGCACCGCGAAGTACACGATGGCGTAGTACGGAGACATCATGCTTGTCAGAATCGATGGTCCGGGCTTGGCGGATGCCGCATGGATCTCGTTTAGCATGGTGTTTGAACCATCCGACCCAATGAGGTTCACCAGATTGATTGTGCCGCCGTCGATAAAACCCTTGATGGAAAACCCAAGTCCAGGGATCGAACTGTCGTAGTAGTTCACCATCACGTAAGCGAAGGTAAGTAGCATGAAGAGGTTGAGGAATCTCCCCATACTGAACCCTGGCCCACCGTGCGCCGATGCAAGTGCTTCTTGAACACCGAACCAAACGAGCATGATGGTGGCCAGCGCAAGGACCATGTGGATCCCCATCGCTGTAATGGAGGGTGCCGCCGTGGCTGCAAGCGACTGGCACCCCTGAGCGATGAACTCGAACAGACCTGTGCCCATATTTCATGCTCCTTGTGTTTGCAGCTACTCAGTACGCTTGCGTAAGAAGACTCGCGGCTCCGCCGCTGGTCGTTGTTATGTTGGCGTTGTAGTAGCTTTCGTATCCTGCAGAGTCACGAAATGACGATTTCATGGCATCCTGCTGCTGCTTCTGGGCAACGATCTGCTGCAGGGCAAGATTGGCATTGATCTGGTTTGCGTCCTGAAGCGTGCGGAGTTGCAAAAGGAGGGCCTGATTGATGCGCTGAAGTTCGGCCATGACGGTCTGTTGGGATACGTCCTGGGATTGGGTCGCGGCCTCAAGATTCGCAATATCCGTTTGCCTTGCCGTCTGATTGGCGCGGATGGTCCCGAGGGTTTGCAAGTTATTGGTCAAAACGGAATCGTTGAGGTCAACGGTGGCTCCCTGCGCGGCAATCTGCATTTGCCCAGCAACACTGGCGGTGCTGTAGCCAGGGATTGCGTTGGTGGTGTTCGGCACGCTGACTTGCTGGTACGAGGCCGCGGCCCCTTTTCCAGTATTCGCCGAATTCAGCCAGCCCATCGAATTGCCATAAGTATTCGAGATTTGCTGCAACAACAGTAGGTCAGAAGTTGGAGAGAGAAACCGTGCATAGAGCATCCTGGGCGCGAGGATCATCTGATGCGTGAGTTCGTATTGCTGCTTTGCGACGTTGTAGGCTTGCAGCGCTGTCGTGGCGATTTTGACGGTGTTGGTGAAGATTTGTTGGCCCTGCTCAATCTGCCGGGCTTCGTTGGCGATGGATTGTTCTTCGTGTTCGATCTGCGTAACGGCATGACCCGCCTGCGTAGGATCGAAGACGATGCCGGAACCGAATTGCGCCTGCGCTGCGGGTTGGAATGCCGTCACGAGTCCGACGGCGAGTGCGGTGAGGATTACTTTCCTCATGGTTTTGTCCCTTTCTTTCGCCGTTGGTTTGGTCGGACCTTTGCTGCAGTACGGCTCTACTGCTGCGCGGCAAGAATTTCTCTTTGGAGCTGTGCGAGACGATCAGCCTGTGGCTTGCACCGTGCGTCTCGTTCTTTCTTCCTGGCTTCGAGGGTGTCCATCTCTTCCTTGGTCAACTTCTCTCCCGTCAGCATTCTTGAGGAGCCGGCGGTCTCCGGATCGATACAGTCCTTGGCGTAGGCCGGATACTCGGCGTTGTACTGATCCTGCAACTTCTTCACTTTTTCCGCCTTGCTTTGACAGCCGGCGAGGGCGAGAGTCCACAGGAGTAAGAGGGAGAGGGCAACTGTTCTCATGGAAAAGCCTCCTTAAAACGTCTGTGGAATAGTGTGGTTCGAGTACGCAGGAAGAAGCAAGTCCTGGGTGAAATACACTTTCACGCGGTGGCCCTCTCGAATCGTTATGGTCGGCGGTATCTGGATAAAGCGGTCAAGGATTGTGGCTGCAGATTGCGAAACACTGGCCGCCGCCCCGTTGGTGAACGCCTGCGAACCGCTCGTGGTGATGGTGCCGCCACCCTGCGTGATCTGGCTTGCTCCGGCAATCACACCCAACGCGATCGAGGTACCGAAGATTTGGAGGTAGTGGTTGTTGACCTTATCTTTCAGTCCTTCCTCTCCGATCTGATCGAGACCCTGAAACTGGTCGAGATCGACCGAGTAACCATCCGGCATAATTAGTCGGTGAAAAACCACGGCCATTCGGCGCTGTTGGCCAAAGCCCGCTGCTCCAATCTTCTTTGCCTCGCCTAAAACAACCGTTCCCTCGGGAATGATGACGTGTTGATGATCGTGCGAATACAGCGGATTTGAGACCAGGACTTTGACCGGTCCAACGGCGTCTCCATCCAGACGATTCATGAGAACCGTGTCGAGAATCGAACCCTCATAGACGAGATAGGGCTGACCGACGGCTGAATCGATATTGGCCTCCAGTGGGCGTTTATAGCCTCCGGGTGTGTCCTCCTGTTTTCCTTCGGCTGGTGGGGAGACGAGATTGCTGTTGGTCTGCCGTTCGCTAGGGCCATACTGGGCGGAAACAGTCTGGCCTTGCTGCTGTTGTTGTTGCGGCGGATCGGCAGAGCGGGAGTACACAAGATTGGAAGCGAAACGGGAGTTGTCAGCGCGCTCGCGTTCTTTCGCAGCGATCAACTGCGCCTGCTGTTGCACCGGCGTGAGTTGCATCTGCATGTTGCCCTGCTGCGCTTGCGGGCAGGGTTGGCCCGGAACGCAGGGCGCGGCAATGCCGATCGGTCCATAGGCCGCGGCGGCAGCCCGTTGCTGGGGCGTCGCAGACGCGAGCGACGGATCTGCCATCGCAGCGGCGGCTACTGCTGCCTGCTGCTCTTTCTGACGTTCAGCCTGAAGTTGGTTCTTCCACTCCTGCACGTTGCTGTCAGTGTTGTCCTGCAAGGTGGGTTGCGGTGGTTGCCCTTTCGCGCTGGCCTGTTGCGCGGGGGTCTTCTTGCCGGACGAACTGAAGAGCGCCGCCACAATCACGAGCAAGGCAGCACCCAGATAAACGAAGGTCTTCAGGTTCTTCTGCAAGACACCCTTTGGTAGTTCCAGGTTGCGGCGCAACGTTGGCTCGGCTTGCGGCTCTGTGTGGGGAGTGAAGACGTTCTCGGTCATGAGGATGATCCCTTGCGCGTGAATTCCATCCTCTTCTTGCCCAGCTCCACGTATCCGCTGTCCATGATCTTCGGGATGATGTACGTCCCCTCCCGGAGGTCGTAGGTGACGAGGTTGGGTTTGCCGTCTTTCATCTCATAGACACTGAACTTCTCAGGCGCATTCGTCTTGATGTAGGTGAATCTGTCGTCGTGATAGATCGACTGAATGTCGAAAGGAGCTTCGTTGGCCTTGTAGGCATAGTCGAACTTGAGCCGTGTCGGATAGGCGCTTTTGTACTCATCCACCGCCTGCTCGACGTGCGATTGCAGAGCGGCAAGCTGCTGCCTCGATTGTTCGAGTTGGGCGGCGGGTACGAACTGCGGGGGGCCGCTGGCGGCAACGATGGCAGAGCGATCGGCGGGTTCGACGATCACTTTCAAATCAGGGGCGGTCGATGTGGCAGAAATATCCTGGAGAGTGAAACTGTAGATGTTCCCCTTGTCCGTAATGAGATTCAGGTTGGAGCCGATGCCTTGTTTCGCCGGATGCACAAAGCAAAAGTTGCCAACCACGTCCACAATCCAGAACTCCTTATCACCCGTGGCGGCTTCCATGATTTTCTCGGTCGTGGGTAGCTCGATAAGGGTCGTATATTTCAACTTTGCGCGGATCGGGATGATGTCCTGCGAGTGATACTGCACTGTGCGCGCAGAGTCTTGGGCGAAAGCACCGATGGAAGAAAAAACCAAAGTGCAATTGACGACGAATTTCAGATGCCGCATAGAGCTCTCCTTAGCGGTTGTTGTTCGAAGTTGATACGGCCAGCGCGCGTGGCTGGAACGGCCACTCTTCCGCGAGATGGCGAAGGCCATCCGCAAAACCGTGGCGGTCGAAATATTCCTGCTTCTTGAGGTTGTCGCGGGCATTGTTGGTCGCCATCCAGTGTGAGACCGAATCGACGTTCAAATGCACTCTCTTGGAGGTCTGCGCCTTGCGAATCAGCATTTGGCCCGGCGGAACCAGGCCGTCGATAAGGTCCAGTTCCGTGTCGTTCAGATGAAACGCCTCGCGGTAAACTTCCCGGTTCATGTCCGGGTTGGCGAGAAAGATCTTTGTCGGGCAACTTTCGGCCACTATCGCCAGCATCCCCGATTCCTCAAGCTCTTTAATGGATTGCGTCGCCAGAATCATTGCCGCTTTATGCTTGCGCCATGTCTTCTGCGCCTGCACCACGTAATTCCGGATTGTCTCGTTTTTAATGAAGAGCCACGCCTCGTCGAGCAGGAAGAACTTGGGGGTGCGGAGCTTCTTGGGGTCAGTGATCTCATTCGATGCTCGATGCAAAACATAAAAGAGCAGTGGTTCCAAAACCTCGGGCGCGTCATTCCAACCGTGGAAATTGAAGGTTTGAAAGCTTTTGAACGAAAGTGTGTCCTCGGTGTTGTCGAAGAGGAAGCCGTACTGTCCACCACGGGTCCAGCGGTGCAATCGTTCTTTCAACTCGCCAATGATGTTCCCAAAATTCGAAATCGTGCGCTGGTTTGGCTCCAGTACGTAGATGCGCTCGATCGCATCCCACAATCGGCGTTCCTGCTTGAAGTCGATCCGGTAACGTTGTTCGTTACCCTCAATGAGCACGCGGAAAAAACTGAAGAGAAACTGCAGGTTCTCTTTGGTCTGAGGCAGCGAGAAGGGGTTGATGGTGAAGTCCCGAGCTTCCTGACCCACATTGAGATACGAGCCCTCAAATATCGTCGTAAGCGACTGGAAGCTGCCGCCGATATCGAAGATGAAGGTCAGCGGCTCGTACTTCTGCGCGTTCTGCAGCAGAAAAACGCAAAGATAGGACTTTCCACTACCGCTCATCCCGAGAATCAGGGTGTGGGCAACGTCGCCGGTGTGCAGGTTGAGATAGTAGGGCGTGCTGTTGTCGGTTTCGAGCACAGCCAGGTACTCCGTGCCGAGATGCGCGTTCGTCTTGTCGCCGGGAAGGATGGTAAACAGAAAAGACAAATCGGCGTAATTCGTGTTCAGCAGATACAGTTTGCGAAGGTTCAGCGCATAGTTGCCGGGCACGGTAGCGAAGTATGCGTTGAGCTGGTTGTAGGTTTCCGCAAACAGATTTCCATCCGCGTTGGTGAAAAGGCCAGTGAACTCGGCTCCGAGCTGCTCCAGCTGGGCTTTTGAGCGGCCGTACAGCACAATCGTGAGCGAGAAATCGCCAAGCGATTGGCCGTCACCCAGGGCGCGTAGGCAGTCGCCAAGATTCTCAATGTCGGCCTGTTTGGATTCGTCCACGAGCACATCACGCGGGTTCGTCGTCGTGGCATCGTTGCCCATATGGGAGACAAACCCCGTCTTCGACATATTGAAGTGGCGGCGGCGTTTGTTCACTTCTTTGCGAGCTTTGTCTGTCGCCAGCGGCGTCCACTCGGTGACGACATAGAAGTTGGCCGGGATCTTCAGCAGCGTGTCTAGCACCAGGGGCCGTGTTTCGGTGATCGCCTCTTTCATCGTCAGCACCCGGACGATGTGATCGCCGACGCGGAGATGATCGCGTTCGGCTTCGATGTCGGAGTTGACGACCTGATAGTCGAGAAACTGTGTGGACTGCGGCCTCCCTTCAACGCGCCAGTCGTCGTAATTCAGCAAGCGGCGGAAAAACGTGAACTGCCCCTGCCGATTCAAGACCTCGATTTGCATGAAGTCCGCAAGCTGCCGAGCGAATGCCTGCACGTGTTGGTCGAGCCGTTGAAGATCGCGCTCGATATGCGTCCGTAGTAGCGTCTTCATGCTGTCGTTTGTGAACTGGGATTTGAGTTCAGCAATCGCGCCCTCTGGATCGCGCAAGAGGCGAGCTAGCGCTGTACCGACGCCGGTCTTCGACCGGGCGCCTTCGAGCAGGATGCAATAGAAGATTTCAACCTGATAGAGATGGTCCCGCTTCGCTTCGAAGAACTTCCGTCGCTGGTCGATCGCTGCTTCCACAATCGGATCGTCATATGTTGCGAACGGTATGTCGGGTCGGTTCGATTTGAAGAGGTATTGGTAAACATGGAAGCCTGGGCCAAACGCTTTGAGGGCCGCTTCCAATCGCTTCACTGCATACTCCTGTTCCGAACGGTCGAGACTTTCGTAGTCCACACCGGGAACACTGAGAACCATGCCTAGATCGCCGCTCTTGGTAAGGAAGGCCGTCTCGTTCCAGAAGCCATAGAGGTTGATGTGGTCGTTGAGAGCCGCACTCTCTTTCCAAGGTTTGATGACTTTATCGAGACGGAGCATCAGACTACCTCCACCCTGGGAACTTGCTGTTTAGCGGCGTCATAGCGCAGTTTGTAGCGTTCGGACTTGGCCAGGATGCGGAGGAATGCCGGATCGCTGTTGGTTACCCAATGGCCGAAGGCAAAGCCGCCTATGAAGACGGCGATGCCTGCGAGGATGGAATTGAAGAGGTTGAACGCTCCTACCGCGCCGACGCAGACGAAGTAGAAGAGTGTGCGCTCGACGCCCAAGTAGGTGAGAGGCTTATGCAGGCTCTTGAAGACTCGATTTGTGCGGTGCCGCTGCTGCAGTTTGTCGGTCATACACCACTCTCAAGCGTTGCGGATTGAAGGTCGCTTGAAGGGCGCTATACGCCCCAGAGCCAACTCAAGACATTCACCGCCATAACGGCAATGCCCGTTCCGGCGGCGACGCCGGCGAGCGCCTTTTTCGCGCCGGGTTCGCCGTGCGCGAAGCCGTAACCGCCGATCACGATTGCAACTAGACTTGCAACCTTGGCAATGGTGCCGGTGAAAAGACTTTGGATCGCGTTGAAGCCGGTGTCGAACGGTGAGCCCTGTGCCAACGCGGCCACAGGCATGAGTAGAAGTAGGGAGACAAGAGCGGTGGTTGGACGCACCCATTTCGATCCAAGAATGTTCTCGATTCGACGGATGCGATGGAGTTGGAACCTTCGTGGCATATGCACCCTCCAGCAGCACCTCAAAATCGCTGCTTTTGGCGCAAAGCTAACCTCACTTAATCAAGCTGTCCAATGAATGTTCGGCGGACAGCTATTCCTGGCGGGAATAGCTGGGAACAATTAGAGTGATTCAGTCGGTAAACTTCTTGTTCAGAAGCTCTCGAAGTTCATCCCTCGAATTCGAAGGTCGGCTCGGGTCTTGCGCATGGATTGGGCTTAGGTTCGGATCCCCGTCAACGCATAAAGTGTTCAAGTTGGACCAGTCTTGTGTTTTGGTTTTGGGGCAATGTTTCTCCGCGCCATGAAAAAAGAACTCAGCCTAAAACAGGTACTAGCTGTTCCTTGTCCAACTTGCGGTGCTGCTTCGGGTAAGAAGTGCGAGCTTAGCACTGGCCAACCGCGCACCGAACCCCATGGCGACCGCCGATTGATCGCGGCAGATTGACCTAAACAGTACGAGCCTAGCAACGCAGCGCTAGGACAATGCCGCCAGAGTCGGTGGGTCTTGACCGATGTGAGGGGCGGATGTCAAACTGTAGTAGGCAGAATCGGAGAGAAAGCGCTTCGGCGCGGTTTTCTCGTCTGCAGCGCGTTCGCCGTACAATAAACGTACAATGGAAGCGGGATTGTGGGGCATTTGGGCCTTTAGGCCGAATGCAAAATCAATAAGTTACGTGTTATCAACGTGATGGAGTAGTTCAAATCCCCCCTTCCGCACCATCGACTTCCTCGCAAGCACCAGATTACAGATCGGTAGCTCCGGCTATCCGGCGGGAAAACATACTCATGATTTACGGTTTGATCGTCGCGGTTCACATCCTGGTTTGCTTCTTCATCATCATCGTGGTGCTGCTGCAGAGCGGCAAGAGCGGAGACATTTCCGCGGCCTTCGGCGGACAAGGCAGCCAGACCGCCTTCGGTCCCCGGGGAGCGGCCAGCGCTCTTTCCCGGGCCACCACCTGGTCAGCAGTGGCGTTTATGATCACCTCCATTACGCTGTCGGTATGGGCCAGCAGGCGCGGTGGTCCAGGCTCGGTCCTGCAGGGCCTGAAGTCCCAGCCGGTCAAGACGCAACCGGCTCCCGCGCAGAAGCCCGCGCCCCCCGCTCAACCCAAATAAGGCTCCTTCATCTTCATCTTCGACCCGGACGCCTTCTTCCCGATTCAGGGCTCTACCCGCTTCTTCGGCGCAGCTTACAGAGTCCCCTGTAATTGTCTTTTCGCCCAATGTGGATGTACCATCAAAAATAGACGCTATAGTCTGGAGGATTGATATGTCTGATCGTGACGGCGGGACGAGCTTTGTATGGTTTCTGGCTGGACTGGGACTGGGAGCGCTCGCTGGCGTGATGTACGCGCCGCGTTCAGGCAGCGAAACGCGTGAAGCGCTGCGCGCCCGGGCCGAAGAAGGCCGCGAGTACGTGCGCAGTCGGGCTCGCGAAGCCAAGGAGCAGGCGTCGCAGTGGGCCGATAAAGGCCGTGACGTGGTGAGCCAGCAGAAGGAACAATTCCGGGCCGCTTACGAAGCCGGGCGCCAGGCGTACCACGAGGCGACGACGGAAACTGGGACCGGAAAGAACCTGTAACCGCGGTGGCGCGCCGGGTCCCCCCTCCGGCGCGGGCATTGGGCGTTTCCCGGGAGCAAGACTATGGACAAGCTGACGGTGTTCATTGCCCTGACGGGCATTGCTGTGCTGTTGCAGGCCGGTGTGCTCCTGGCTATGTACATCACCATGCGCAAGAGCACCGGGCACATGGAAGCGCTGGCCGCGGAGCTCAAGACCAAGGTTCTCCCCACCATCGATCAGGCCCAGCAGATGCTCACCCAGATGCGGCCCCGGGTAGAAACCATCGTGGCCAATGTGGAAGAGACGACGAACCTGTTGCGCGGCCAGCTGGCGCGCATCGATGCCACCGTCAATGACGTGGTGGACCGCGCCCGCCTGCAGATCATTCGCGGAGACGAAATGCTCACCCGCACCATGGATCGCGTCGAACAAACGACTGACATCGTGCAGAAGACAGTGGTCTCTCCCGTCCGCCAGTTCTCCGGATTAATGCAGGGGATCACAGCCGGCCTGGGGTTCTTCTTCAAGCGCGGCCGCAGAGATGGCGGAGGCCGCGGGGAACGCCGCCCCGTACCCCAGGACGAGATGTTCATCTGAATCGCTCCACCAATCGCGTAGCAGCGGACCATTGGTCCGACGGTGATCCCAGGCAGACCGCAACCCGGATCAACCCCCCGACGAGTGCGTCCGGGGCTGCGTCCGCGGCCTTCAGACAATCCAGCCGCCGCCTACGACTACTTCTCCATCGTAAAACACGGCCGCCTGGCCCGGCGTGATGGCTCGCTGCGGCTGGTCAAATGTAACCCGGATCTCGTCCTCGCCCGTCTTCTCGATCATGGCCGGAGCGGGCTCGTGACGGTGCCGGATCTTCACCGCAACCCGCATCGGCTCGTGCAGATCCTCCACCGAGATCAGGTTGACCCGGCGCGCCCGCAACTGGCGCGAGTAGAGATGCTCGTCGCTCCCGACCACTACCTGCCTGTTCGCGCCGCTGATCTGGATCACGTAGAGCGGAGATCCGGTCGCCACACCCAGCCCCTTGCGCTGGCCAACCGTAAAGTTGTGAATGCCCCCGTGGTCGCCGATGATTTCCCCGCTCGTGGTCACAAGCTCCCCGGCGGTGTCCGGGAGCGATTCCCCCTGCTCCGCCAGGTAGGCGTCGATAAAGCGCTTGTAGTCGCCTCCCGGCACAAAGCAGATCTCCTGCGAATCCGGCTTCTCGGCCAGGGCGAGGCCGTGCCGGCGGGCTCGCTCCCTCACCTCGGGCTTGGTCAACTCTCCCAGGGGGAACATCGTGCGGCTGAGTTGCTCCTGCGTCAGCCCGAACAGAAAGTAAGTCTGGTCCTTGCCGAGATCGGCGGGACGCTTCAGCCACCAGCGCTGAGCCTTCTCCTCAAAACCCACGCGCGCATAATGCCCCGTCGCAACTCGCTCCGCTCCGATCTGCCGCGCCACCAGGTGCAACTGCTCGAACTTCAGATGATTGTTGCAGAGGCTGCACGGGATCGGCGTGCGCCCGGAGAGATACTCCTCGACAAAGGGACGGACCACGTCGCGCTCAAAGCTCTCCTCGTGATTCACTACGTAATAGGGAATACCGATCTGCTGTGCGACGCGGCGCGCATCGTACACATCATCCAGCGAGCAGCAGCGTCCCTGAACCGACTCGGGCATGCCCTCGCGGCCGGCCAGGCGCCGCTGGTTCCACAATTGCATCGTCAACCCGATGATGTTGTGCCCCTCGGCGCGCAGCATGGCCGCAACCGTGGAAGAATCCACGCCGCCGGACATCGCGACCGCAATGCTTTCCGTTCTCAGCTCGTTTCTCCTCTAGGTGGTGACTGCTTTCTTGTGGTACGTGGGCGAGAGATCGCGCAATCGCGACACTGTCCCCGGCAGAAGGTTCAGGGCAAAATCGACATCGGCCTGCGTGGTCTGCTTTCCCAGGCTGAAGCGGATGCTGGTCCGCGCCTGCTCCGGACGCAGCCCCATCGCGATCAGAACGTGCGACGGCTCGATGGCGCCCGAAGAGCACGCTGCGCCGGTCGACACCGCTAATCCTTTCAGATCCAGCGCGATCACCAGCGCCTCGCCTTCAATATGACCAAAACGGATGTTCGAGGTATTAGTAACCCGCGCCGCGCCGGTTCCATTGACGCAAGTGTCTTCGATTTGCTCCAGAACTTGCCGCTCCAACTCGTCCCTCATCGCCGCGAGCTTCGCCGCCGCGCCCTTCTCCATGCCATCTCTTGCCAGTTTCGCCGCCTGTCCCAATCCGACTATGCCCGGGACATTCTCCGTCCCCGCCCGGCGGGAGCGCTCGTGCCGCCCGCCGTGAAACAGCGGTTGCAGGCGCGTCCCCTTCTGCAGATAAAGCGCTCCAACCCCTTGCGGGCCATGAAGCTTGTGACTGGAGATGGAAAGCGCGTGACAGCCAATCCGCTTCACGCTGATGGCGACCTTGCCCGCTGCCTGAACGGCGTCAGTATGAAACAGGACGCCGGCTTCGGCGGCAACCTTCCCGATCTCCTCCACCGGTTGCAGCACGCCGGTCTCGTTGTTGGCCATCATGATCGTGACCAGCCGCGTATTCGGACGCAATGCCCGCTTTACATCGGCCGGATCGACCAGACAGCTCTCATCTACCGGCACAACTGTAATCTCGCAGCCCATCTCCTCCAGGTGCTTCACCGCATGGAGCACAGCATGATGCTCGATGCTGGAAGTAATCACGTGATCGCCGGCCTTCAGCAGTCCGGCGACGGCCAGATTGTCGCTCTCCGTCCCCCCGGAAGTGAATACGATCTCCGATGCGCTGCAGTCCAGCAGTTCTGCAACCGCCTCGCGCGCGCCCTCCACCGCGGCCCGCGTCTCCTGCCCGTGATGGTGAATCGAGGATGCGTTGCCGAACTGCTCCCCAAAATAAGGGCGCATGGCCTCGAATACTTCCGGCAGAACCGGAGTGGTGGCGTTATTGTCCAGGTAAACGCGCTGCATACAGAACCCTTGACTCTATTCTACGTGAGTTCCTCACCAGGCAAGCGCATTGCGCCCGTCATGACAGGCGAGGGAGGCAGTCCCCACATCAGGACTCCAGGGAGTTATCGCTGGTCGATGGGTACGTACCGCCCCGGATATTCGGGACCCATGTATTCTGCGCGGGGGCGGATGAGGCGGTTATCTTCCAGTTGCTCGATTACGTGGGCGGTCCAACCGCTGATGCGGGAAACCGCAAATACCGGGGTGAAAAGATCCACGTCGATGCCAAGCGTGTGGTAGGTGGATGCGGAATAGAAATCCACGTTAGCGTTGAGCTTCTTCTCCGCCTTCACGAACTGTTCGATTTTCTGCGAGGTCTCGAACCATTTGCTTTGCCCGCTGGAGTTCCCCAGATCTCGCGACATGGCTCGCAGGTGAGTCGCCCGCGGATCTTCGGTGTGATACACGCGGTGGCCGAAGCCAGGAATCTTCTTTTTTTGCGCCAACATTCCCTTCACGTACCCCACCGGGTCGGCGCCGGAAGAATCGATCTCCTGCAGAATGCGGAAAACTGCCTCGTTGGCGCCGCCGTGTAACGGTCCTTTCAGAGCCCCAATTGCCGAGGTCACGGCAGAATGCATATCCGACAAGGTGGCGGCGGTCACGCGCGCCGCGAACGTGGAGGCATTCAGCTCATGATCCGCGTGCAGGATGAGGGCGATATCCAGGGCCCGCTCGGCCGTCGCCGACGGCTGCCTCCCGTTCAGCATGAGCAGAAAATTCGCCGCATGGCTCAGAGACCGCTCCGCTTCAACCACCGTCTGTCCCTTGCGAATACGGTCGTACGCCGCCACGATCATGGCAATCTGTGAAGTCAGGCGAATCGCCTTGTCGACGTTCGCCTTGGAGTCATTGCTCTTCTCCTGCGGATCGTAAAAGGAAAGCGCGGAGACTGCCGTGCGCAGCACATCCATCGGCAGGGCCTGCCGGGG
>Ga0070741_10008101_pt1 | contig 21293 bp, 20 predicted proteins | sample Coa_R1_4_FD_66440 | JGI IMG/M metagenome (GOLD analysis project Ga0070741, IMG submission 66440) | Surface soil microbial communities from Centralia Pennsylvania, which are recovering from an underground coalmine fire - Coalmine... | ecosystem: Environmental > Terrestrial > Soil > Unclassified ... | reverse complement strand
GGGCGTGGCGCGGGGCGAGCGCGCGTTGACGCTCGACGAGGCGCTTCAGCTCGCGCGCGCGCAGAACCGCGACTTGAAGGCGGCGCGCGTGCGGCTCGAGCAGTCGCAGGTGCAGATCGAGCAGGCGTGGACCGCGCTGCTCCCGACGGTGGCGGCGCAGGGCAAGTACACGCACAACTACAAACAGGTGACGCTCGACCTCAGCCAGTCGAACCTGGCGCTGTTCGGGCTGGCCGACATCGTCGCGCGCTTCTCCGGCAACGGGACCGAGAACGGCGTCATCAACGATCTCAAGCAGGGCATCGCCAACAACACGCCGTCGTCGATCGTGATCCAGAAGCAGGAGCAGCTCGACTTCGCGCTCAACGCGACGGTGCCGCTGCTCGTGCCGTCGGCGTATCCGGGGCTGACGGCGGCCAAGCGGACGTATGCGGCGGCCGAGGCCAACACGGCGGTGACCGAGACGCAGCTCCTGTTCTCGACGGCGCAGGCGTTCCTCGCGGCGGCGGGCACCGACGAGCTGCTGGTGGCGCGCAAGCACGCGATCGAGGTGGCGCAGAAGACCGTCGACAACGCGCGCGCGCGGCTGGAGGCGGGCGTGGTCAACCGCGTCGAGGTGACGCGCGCCGAGCTGGCGCTCTTGCGCGCGCAGCAGGCCTCGCTCGAGGCGGCCGACGCGCAGGTGCAGTCGTATCGCGCGCTCGCGACCATCCTGCTCCTGCGCGAGCCGTTTCGCGTGGTGCCGGGCGAGCCGCCCGCGCCGCCGCCCGACACCGTCGAGAGCCTGGTCAAGGAGGCGCTGGTGCTGCGCCCCGAGATCCTCGCCTTCGATCGCAACGTGCAAGCCAACGACGCGCAGCTTCAGTCGGCGTGGTGGCGCTGGGCGCCGACCCTGTCGGCGTTCGGCAACGTGCGCGCGTTCAACTACCCCGGCTTCTCCGGCGACAACTACGCGTGGGCCATCGGCCTGCAGCTCGACTGGGTGATCTACGACGCCGGCGTGCGCGACGCCGCGCGCCACCTCGCCGCCGCGCAGCGACGGGAAAACGAGCTGCGCCTCTTGCAGCTGCGCGACACCATCGCCGACGATCTGGCCAACGCGCGGCGCGCGGTCGACACCAAGCGCGCGGCGCTCGAGACCGCGGTGCGCTCGGTGCAGCTCTCGCAGGAGACGCTCGAATTGGTGCGCGTGCAGCACGACGCCGGCACCGCGACGCAGCTCGATCTGCTCCAGGCGCAGGACAACCTGGTCGGCGCCGAGGTGTCCGTCGCGCAGGCGCGCTTCGATCTCCAGCTCAGCGACCTGTCGTTAAAACGCACCGCAGGGCTGTTTCCGCCCAAGTAAAACGATAGCTACGGTTTCGGCGCCTTGAACGGGGTGCAGTCGAGGTGCACCTCCAGGTTCGACAGCGTCACGTTGGAGTTGTTGGTGACGGTGGCGGTGTAGCTGATGTCGTCGCCGCAGTTGGCGACGTTGAAGTCGGTCTGGTAGTCGCCCGTGCCCGCGGTGGCGGGGCGCGATAGCTTGATCGGCTGCACGAAACATCCCGGGAACACCGAGAGATCGATGGTCCCGGTGACCCCGCTCTGCGGCGACACCCACAGCACCTGCGCGGTGGTGTGCGCGCACGTCGAGCAGTGATCGATGGTCGCCATCGCCGTCGCGTGCGGTGCGGCGTTGATGACCGCGTCGCCTTGGGTCATGAACCCGCTGCACGAATCGTCGCACGCCGCGCCGTACGACAGGATGGCCACTCCCAATACCAACAAACGCACCGTCATGCGCACCCCCAGGCCCCCCCCGGTCAACACTTTATCACGCCGCTTTCGTATTATGCTTGATGGCCATGCCTACCGCCGACATCCACCGCATCGGGCGCTACGTGAATCTGACGCTCCTCGGTCAGGGCGGGATGGGCGCGGTGTATCGCGGCCGCGATCCCGAATTGGAGCGGCCGGTCGCGGTGAAGGTGATGCTCGACTCGACGCCCGACTTCGTGGCGCGGTTCCGCCGCGAGGCGCAGTCGATCGCGCGGCTCACGCACGCGAACATCGTGCAGGTGTACGACTTCGGCGTCGACGGCGAGGGCAATCCCTACTTCGTGATGGAGCTGATCGACGGCACGCCGCTCGACAAGATCATTCGCGACCGCGGCCGGCTGGCGCCCGCCGACGCGGTGAACCTGGCGCGCCAGGCGGCCGAGGGATTGGCGGCGGCGCATCGCGCCGGGATCGTGCACCGCGACGTCAAGCCGTCGAACCTGATCGTCGACGGGCGCGGCGGCGTGAAGCTGGTCGACTTCGGGATCGCGCGCGTGCGCGAAGGCGGCGGCGCGCAGCTCACCAACGCGGCGGCGCTGATGGGCACGCCCGGCTACATGGCGCCCGAGCAGGCGGCGGGCGGCAAGCCGGTCGATCACCGCGCCGACATCTACGCGCTCGGGCTCACGCTCTACGAAATGCTGGCGGGGCATCCGCCGTTTCAGGCCGACGATCCGATCTCGCTGGTCGTCAAGAACATGCAGGAGCCGCTGCCCGACCTGCGCATGAGCTCGGACGGGATCCCCGAGGAGCTGGTGCGGCTCGTCGAGCAGATGGGGATGAAGAACCCCGACGATCGGCTACAGTCGTGCGAGGCGGTGATCGCGGCGCTCGACGGGATCGCGCAGCAGGTGGGCCCGCGCACCGCGCACGATCTGGCGCGCGCCGACACCGATCGCATTCCGCCGACCAACGTGCATGCCAAGCGCGAGCAGGTGGTCGCGGCTGCCGCCGCGCTGCCGTCGACGGGCGGCGCGAAGAAAAAATCGCCGGCGACCATCGGCGCGATCGCGGGGATCGGCGTCGTCGCGATCGGCCTGGCGGTCTTTCTCGTCACGCACAAAGGGACGCAGACGCCGACGGCGGTGATCACGCCGCCGACGCCGCTCACCAAAGACGGCCCGCGCACCGACAACGCCAACGTGCGCCCCGCCGACGTCAGCGCCAACGTGAAGCCGAGCACGAACGACGGCGTGAAGACGAACCCGAACGCCGTGCTCGCGCGGCCGGGCAACGACACCGGCTCGGGCCCGCTGCGCATCTCGATCCTGCCGTTCAAGAACTCGAGCAAGGATCCGCAGCTCGTCACGTTCGAAGAGGGCGTGGCCGAGACCGCGGTCAACACGTTCTACGAGTCGCACAAAGGCGGGAACGTGAAGTTCTTCGAGCGCACGCAGGCCGACCAGGCGATCGGCGAGATCGATCTCGCGGGCAACTTCCATTTCGATCCGGACACCGTCGCCAAATTGGGAAAATTGAAAGGCGCGCAGGTGATCGTCGTCGGCGGCGTGCAGCTCGCGGACAAGAAGGTGCGCATCACCGGGCGCTTCGTGCGCGTCGAGGACGGGCAGGTGCTCGACGTCTTCACCGTCACCAGCAAGACGAACCACGGCTTCAAGGCGCAGGACGAAGTGGCCGCCGGGCTCGCCGCGAAGTTGGAGGCGCTGGCGTCGAACTGGAGGCAGAAGTGAGCCGCGCGCTGCTCGCGCTCGCGCTGCTCGTGCCGTCGCTGGCGCGCGCCACCGCGACGCCGTCGGTGGCGGTGATGCCGTTCAAGGATCTCTCGGGCGGCAAATCGAAGGGCTCGGTGGGCGAGGCGATCCGCGAGACGGTGACGTCCGATCTCAAAGACGTTCCCGGAATGAAAGTGATCGAGCGCGGCAACATCGACAAGGTGCTGGCCGAGCTGAGCCTGCAGTCGTCGAAGAGCGATCTCGACCCGTCCTCGACGGTGAAAGTCGGCAAGCTGCTGGGCGCGACGCTGCTGGTGGCGGGCGCGTACCAGCAGCAGGCGTCGAACGTGCGGCTCACCGCGCGCTTCGTCAAGGTCGAGACCGGCGAGATCGTCGGCACCGCCAAGGTCGACGGGCCGGCGTCGGATTTTTTGTTTTTGCAGGATCGCGTCACCGTCGAGCTGCTCAAGTCGGCGGGCATCGAGTCCAAGCACGTACAGACGTTCGCGCGGCGCGCGCGGCCGAAGTTGAAGAACCTGAAGATCGTCGAGCTGTACGGCGACGCGGTGGTGCAGACCGACGACACCAAGAAGCAGACGCTGCTCAAGCAGGCCGTCGACGAGGATCCGGGGTTCGTCTACGCGTCGCGCGATCTCGACGAGCTGGAGAAGCGCATGCGCAGCTACTCGGCGGCCGCCGATCGCGCGCAGGAGCAGGCCAACCGCGAGCTGGCCGAGCGCCTCAAGCGCGAGCAGGATCCCGGCAAGGTCTTCACCGAGACGCTGGCGCTCGCCAACAATCTGTTCGGCCAGCGACGGTATCGCCAGGCGCGCGCCGCGTTCCGCGCGCTGCAGACGCTGAAGCCGCCGCAATATTACGAGCAGATGGCGGAGCAGGCGGGCCAGACGATCATGAAGTGCGACGAGCTGCTCAAGGACTACGACGCCGCGCTCGCCGAGGGCGAAAAGTTTTTGAAGGCGCACCCGACGTCGCAGCTGTTCGGCGTGGTGCAGATCGAGATGAACGCGTACATAGAGACCAAGCGGCAGATCGAGGAGGGCAAGCGCGGCGCCGCCGACGAGATCGCCAGGCTCGAGCCGAAGGATCGCCACGACCCGTGCAAGACCGGGCCGATCTTCCAGTCGCACAAGCAGTTCGTCGACTCGCGCCGCGAGCTGGAGGCGTGCCTGCGCACCGGCTCCAAGACCGCCGCCGTCGAGTACCTGCCGCTGTTCCTGCTGGTGTTCGCGACGTGGGAGGGCGGCGACTTCAAGGCGTGCCAGCAGTACCTGACGCAGCTGCGCGCGAAATATCCCGATCAATATCGCAACGTGCGTCAGTTCGAAAGCATGCTTCCCGTCGAGGATTGAATCGGGCGATAATGATCGCTGGATGAGATTTCCCATCGACGGGCACGAGATCGACTACGAGGTGCGCGGCGAGGGGCGGCCGGTGGTAATGCTCCACGGGCTCACGGTCGATCGCCGCGTGCTCGAGGAGACGTGCGAGCCGGTGCTCGCGTCGGCCGACCTGCGGCGCATCTACCTCGACCTGCCGGGACACGGCGCCTCGACGGGAAATCGCGAGCGCGCGTCGGCCGACAACCTGGTGGCGGCGCTGGCGGCGCTCACGCGCGAGCTGGCGGGCGAGCAGCCGTGCCTGTTCGGCTACTCGTACGGCGGCTATCTCGCGCAGGGGCTGTTGCGCGAGTTCCCGCACGCGAGCGGGCTGTTCCTGGCGTGCCCCGTCGTCGAGCCCGACTTCGCCAAGCGCACGGTGCCTCTGCGGCATATTGCCGCAGAGGAGCCGGACCTGCCGTTCTCCTCCGACCCGCGCGAGCGCGACGCGTTCGACGAGATCGCGGTGCGCCGCACGCGCGAGGTGCTGGCCGGTTTTCAGAAGGTGGTGCACCCGGCGAACATCTCCGCCGATCTCGAGTTCGTGGCGCAGACGCGCGGGCGCTACGTGATGGCGCGGCCGTACCTGCAGGCGCTGGTCGAGTTCGAGGGGCCGGCGAGCATCGTGTGCGGGCGGCACGATCACTGGGCGGGCTTCGAGGACGCCGCGCGGCTGGTGCGCGTGCTGCGCCGCGCCGACTTCGCGGTGGTCGCCGACTGCGGGCACCTCTTGCCGCTGGAGGCGCCGGATCGCTTCCGCCGCGCCTTGCGCGAATTCGTCGATCGGCTCGGTCAAACCGCTTAGGACGGCGGTTTCACTTTTCCTTTGACCGCCGAGATGGTCATCAGGATCTGCGTCTGCTGGATCTCGTCCTTGGCCTGCACCTTCACCACTCTCTGCCCGCCGCGGCAGATGACGAAGTAGTTCTTCCTCTTGAACAGCTTGAGCCCGCCGAGCAGCAGGCCCGCGGCGCAGATGGCGAGCCCGATGATCAGGATGCGCGTCTTGAGCACCACCAGCGGCCAGTTCACCGTCGGGTCCAGGCCCTCGGGCGGCGGCGGCGCGTCGGGATCGGGCGCATCCGACGAGAACAGCGCCATCGGCGAGGCCGAGTCCATGCCCCACACCGTCGAGAGCTGCCAGATGGCCACCACGATCAGCGGCAGCGCGGCCAGCCAGCACAGGATGGCGAAGAACTGCGTCGGCCGGACCATCAGCCGCCCGACGAATGCCACGTCGCTCGACGGGATCTCGGTATGCCCGTGCTCGCCGTAGTGAACCACCCGCTGGTTGGTGACGATGAACAGGTTGGCTTCCGTCGGCACGTAAGGCATCGGGTACAGCACGTTTTCGTGGAGCTTGAGCTCTAGAGGCATGGCGGCCCATATTAACAAGCAACTTATGCCGGTAGCCAGCCGATAACCCTGAAGTGAGGCGTGCTATTCTCGGCTGTCGGGTCTGGCCCTTAAGGAGGGTACCGCAGTGATTACTTCGCGCAGATTCTCCGAGCTGGGGCTCCGGGAGGAGCGCAATAAAGTCTACGGCGTGGTGGTCGCCATCGTGACCAACAACGTCGACGAGAAGGGCGGCTATCGCGTCAAGGTGCGTTTCCCGTGGCTGCCGAACGGCGGCTCGGACAACGCCGAGGAGAGCGACTGGTGCCGCATCTCCAGCCTCATGGCGGGGCCCGATCGCGGCGCGTTCTTTTTGCCCGAGGTCGGCGACGAGGTGCTGGTGGCGTTCGAGCACGGCGACATGGCGCGCCCGTTCGTCGTCGGCATGCTGTGGAACGGCACCGACAAGGCGACCTACTCCAACAAGAACGACTCGGGCAAGGTCACGTGGGCCTCGTTCGAGGGCAAGCACGAGGCGAAGAAGAACGACCTGCGCACGATCACCTCGCGCAAATTCCACCAGTTCGTCATGAACGACAACGCGGACGAGCCGCGCGTGTCGCTGCACTCCAGCCAGAAGCACCGCATCGTCCTCGACGACAAAGACAACAAGCCGACCAAGATCGAGATCTACGACGGCAAAGAGGAGAACTACGTCCTCATCGACACGGTGAACAAGAAGATCACCATCGAGACCAAGAGCGGCGACATGCTGCTCAAGGCCAAGGGCAACATCACGCTCGACGCCGAGAGCATCAACACCAAGTCGTCGAAGAACACGCAGATGGAAGTCGGGCAGAACTTCGAGATGAAGGCGTCGTCGAACATGACCCTGAAGGCGTCGGGCTCGGGCGACATCGAGTCGTCGGGCGCGATGACCATCAAAGGGTCCAAGGTCAACATCAACTAATCCGATGCCGGGACTTTCGTTCATCAAGATCCTCGGCAACCTGAAGTTCTTCGCCGCCGGGCTCCAGCTGCCGATCGATTGGCAGGCGCCGTCGGGCGATCCCGGCGGCAAGCAGTACGGCGACTCGATCAAGCCGTCGGAAAAAGTCGCCGTGCCGCAGCTCATCCCGCCGTGGTTCATGCCGCCGGAGCCGAACAAATATTTTCAGGACTCGTGCGACAAGGTCGGCAAGGACTTCAAAGACCTTCACGACACGATGATCGACGCCGTCGGCTTCTCGCACAATCTGTGGAAGCTGCAGGCCAAGTTTCAGAACCTGCAGATCATGGCGGTGTCGGCCATCGGCACGCCCGGCTGCCTCGACGGGCCGGAGCTCGAGTCGAACATCAAGAACTTTCCCGGCTGCGCGGCGTGGAGCGGCAACAAGGCCAAGTACCGCGACGCGGTGGCCAAGGGCGTGTCCAAGGCTTTCAAGAATTGGCAGGGGCAGGTGATGGTGCCGGGGCTGCCGTGGTATCCCGCGTTCGCGGCGTTCCCGGGGCCGATGGCGCCGCCGATGCCGAACATCCCGACGCCGCTCATCGCGTGCCCGTCGGCGATGATGGCCGAGATCGTCGCGCCGATGCAGATGAAGTCGTACATGATCGACGCGCTCGACGGCGGCCTCAAAGACAAAGACAAGAAGAAGCAGCACGAGGCGCTGTTCGACGCCATCGCCACCGTGCTGGCGCTCGCGTTCATGATGTGGCTGCCGTCGCAGCAGGTGATGCTGGTGCTCGGCAAGGGGCCGATTCCGACGTTCGCGCCGCCGTTCGTTCCCGTCGGGCCGGTCATGGGCGGCGACAACATCGCCGCGCCCGGCCACTTGATGGCGTAGCCGCGTCCCGGCTAGTCTGCGTACTCGTCCGCGACCAGGTGATCGATCGAGCTGGAGAAGAAGCTCTCCTCCTCGGCGGTGAAGCCGGCGGGCGGCGGCGGCTCGGCGATCGGCGCCTCCATCACCATCGGCGTCTCGACCGCGATCGCCGGCCGCGTCTCGACGACGATTGGCGGCGGCGGGGCGGGCAGCGCGCCCTCGATCCACGCCGCCGTCGTCGCCGCGATCGGCCGCCGCCGCGCCTTGACCGGCTCGCGCATCGCGATCACGCCGAGCATGACCAGCCGCCCGACGATCTGCTCGGTGCGCTCGACCGGCAGCGGGCTGCGCGCGCAGATCGCGTCGAGCGTCCGCGTCCCGTCGCACAGCTTGAGCAGGTTGCGGACTATCGTGGGCAGCGCGCGAAACTCCGACGCGGCCCGGGCGGGCACGACTTCGTAGACGGCCTTTCCCATGAAATGCGATTGGAGCAACGCGTGTGCCGCCGTCATGAAAAATTCAATCGACGGAAGTTTGCGCAGTTACGCGGCGCGCGACTGGCGCCGTCGAGATCAGGGTCAATTTACTAACGTCGAGATTGTCGCGCCCGCGCCGGATTTTCGAGCGTCGGCCCCGCGCGTCACTTGTTGCGCAGGAGCCCGCCGAGCCAGTTGGGATCTTTCTTGAGGTCGTCGAGCAGATCTTTGGTCGCCCCCGTCCCCTGCGCCTCGATGTCGGCCACCAGGTCCTTCACCTGCTGCTTCATCTGCGCGTCGCCCTCGCCGAGCATCTTGAGCCGCCGCGCCTCCGCGATCGCCATCAGCTCGATGCGCCGCGGATCGGTGAACGGCATCGACTGGCTCAGCACGCCCGACTCGTCGCGCACGACCAGCGTCTCCATCTTGTAGCCGGTCACGTCGTACACGCGCTTCTTCTGCGCCGCCGTCAGCACCACCTCCATCGATCCCTTCGGCGGCGGGCCGGCCTTGGCCAGCTCCTGCTTCTCGAACTCCTTCGCGAGCGCCTCCAGCTCCTTGGCGTCGCGCTCGAGCTGCTGCGCGATGGCGGTGATCTTCTCGGTGTCGCGCTCGACCGGCAGCTGCATCATCAGCTTGAGCATCGCCTCCTGCTTGCGCATGAGGTCGTCCATGGTCAGCTCGCGGGGCATCGCGATATTCTATCAGCCGCTCGCCTTGCGCGCCCGCACCCAGTGCACCGAGTAGGAGTGCCCGGATCGCGCGTCGCGCCGCAGGTACCAGGTGACCTCGGCTTCGTCCTCGACGGTGTAGCGCGCCTCGAGCTCGACGCCGTCGCGCAGCCGGCGCGTCACCTCCGCCGCCGGATCGTGCTCGCCGAGCCGGTGCTCCTCGCCGACGATCCCCGACTGCCACGAGTACGGCGACGCCACGATCACCTCGCCGCCGCGGCGGCACAGCCCGTCGATCACCGACAGGAGCTGCGGCGGCGAGTGCACCGAGTCGAGCAAATTGATCGCCGCGACGCGATCGAAGCTCGACGGCACGAGCGGCGGATCGAGCGCGTCGCCGCAGACCAGCGCCGCGTCGGGCGCCGCGCGATCGCCCGCGCGCGCGGTCGCCGTCGAGTAGTGGCGCCCCGCCTGCTTGCGCGGATAGTCGAGCGGCTCGCCGCCGAGGAGCCGCCGCGCGCGCCGGAGCGCGCCGAAGTGCAGATCGACGCCGACGGTGAGCGTCGATCCCGCCGCCAGCTCCGCCACGCCGCGCCCGACGCTCGCGCCCAGCTCGACGGTGCGCTCCGCCCGCTCGGCGGCGCGCGCCCGCAGCCGCGCCGCCAACGCCTCCATGCCGAAGCGCGGCCCGGGCCCGTCGGGCGGTGGCTCGGCGCGATCGCCCCAGTGCGCGTCGAGGTAGATCGACAGGTGCTCGACGAGGTGCGGATACGGATCCGAGTCCGCGCCGCCGAGCGCCAGCAGCGCCGCCGTCTGCGGATGCAGCTCGCGCTCGACCACCTGCGCCAGCGAGCCGCGCAAAAATCCCGCGAGGTCCGCCACCACGATGGGAATCCCGTCGACGATCGGGTACGCGCGCCGGCAGAGCCGGTTGTCGCAGCGCAAGATCCCCTCGACGATCTCGCCGCGCGCGTCTCGAACCAGCGCCTGCTCGACCGACACCGTGTGCAGCTCGCGGCCGCGCTCGCTCACCGTGCGGCAGCGCGGGCAGATGAGCGGCAGCAGCTCCGGCAGATCGTCGCGCACGGCCTAACGTATCATGGAGGAGTCATGTCCATCGCCACGCTCAAGAGCGGCCACGTGCCGGTCAAATTGTGGGCGCCGCTCGACGAGGTCGAGTCGCAGGCGCTCACGCAGCTGCGCAACATCGCGTCGCTGCCGTGGTGCTGGTCGCACGTGGCGGCGATGCCCGACGTGCACCTCGGCAAGGGCGCGACCGTCGGCTCGGTGGTGGCGATGAAGGGCGCGGTGTCGCCCGCCGCCGTCGGCGTCGACATCGGCTGCGGCATGGCGGCGGTGCGCACCAACCTCGCCGCGAGCCACCTCCCCGACGATCTGAAGGCCGTGCGCCGCGCCGTCGAGCGGGCGATCCCCGTCGGCTTCCACGAGCACCGCGATCCGGCGTGGCGCGCCCTGTCTGAATCCACGCGACGCGAGGCCAGGGCGCTGATGGACGACTTCACCTCGCTCTCGCCGGCGGTGCAGGACCTCGACGGCAAAGCCGCGCGCCAGCTCGGCACACTCGGCGGCGGAAATCACTTCATTGAGCTGTGTCTGGATACACGCGACCGGGTCTGGCTGATGCTCCACTCCGGCTCGCGCAACGTCGGCAAGACGCTCGCCGAGGTGCACATCGCCCGCGCCCGCGCGCTCGCCCACAACCAGTCGCTGCCCGATCGCGACCTGGCGGTGTTCCTCGCCGGCACGCCCGAGATGGAGGCGTACCGCCGCGATCTCTTCTGGGCGCAGCGCTACGCCCGCTGCAACCGCGAGGCGATGCTCGAGCTGTACGTGCGCGCGCTCGGCGAGGTCTTTTCAGGGCCCGCGCTCGCGTGCGACGAGACCATCCAGTGCCACCACAACTACGTCGCCGAGGAGCGCTACGGCGGCGAGGAGCTGCTCATCACGCGCAAGGGCGCCATCCGCGCCGGCGCGGGCGAGCTCGGCATCATCCCCGGCTCGATGGGCACGCGCTCGTTCATCGTGCGCGGCCTCGGCTCGGAGGAGTCGTTCTGCTCGGCGTCGCACGGCGCCGGCCGCCGCATGTCGCGCGGCGCCGCCAAGCGCGCGTTCACCGTCGCCGATCTCGAGCGGCAGACCGCCGGCGTCGAGTGCCGCAAGGACTCGGGCGTGCTCGACGAGATCCCCGGCGCCTACAAAGACATCGACCAGGTGATGCGCAACCAGCGCGACCTCGTCGAGATCGTCGAGGAGCTGCGCCAGGTGATGTGCTGCAAGGGATGAGCGCGCGCGGGCGGCTCGAGGCGCGCTTTCGCCGGGCCGCCGACTCGGCGCGCGCGGCTTGCGGCAAATTGCCGCAGTGGCCCGAGCTGCGCATCCCCGAGCCGCTGCTGGCGTCGATGGAGACCGCCGCGGCGCTCGACGGCGGCGCGCCGCCCGAGGAGCTGGCGTCGTACTACTGCGAGAAGATGCCGGCGCTGCTGGTCGAGCTGCTGGCCGACGCCGCGTTCGCGCCGCTTTACCACCAGCCGATCGATCGCGCGCGCTGGCCGCGCCTCGCCGCCGCGCTCGACGGCCTTTACGCCGCGCTCGCCGCCGCCGGCCTCGATCCGGCGCCGCTCGTCGGCGCGCCGTCGGCCGCCGCGCTGCTCGCCGCCCGCCCGTCGCCCGCCGCGCTCTACGCCGGCACGCTGTTCGCCTCCGGCCTGCCGCTCACCGGCGCGTATCCCGCCGACCGCGCGCGCCTGGTCCGCGAAATAAATGACCCCGGGTCAGTTATTCCGGAAATAAATGACCGCGGGTCAGTTATCGCGGCGCGGGTCGACCTGCGCCTCTCCGGCAATCTCGTCCACGAGCTGTGCCACGGACCGGCGGACGCGGCGGCGGGCGGCGCGCCGTGGATCGTCGTCGAGGCGGCGGCGCTGCACCTCGGCGCGGCGGCGCGCGCGGCCCACGTGTTTCCCGACGAGCCGGGCGAGGCGGTGCCGGGCGTGGCGCGCTTCGTGGCCATCGGCGACGCGCTGGCCGCGCGCTTCGGCGAGGCGGCGCTGTGGCGCGTGCTCTATCGCGTGCCGCTGGCCGAGACCTTCCCGCCGCCGATCGCCGCCGCGCTCGAGGTCGCCGCCTGGCAGGACTGGCTGCGCCGCCGCCACGCCCCGTTCGCGCGCGACGCCGAAGCCGCGCAGGCGTGGATCAAGCTGGCGTGCGGCGCCGCGCCGATCGCCGCCGGCGACGGAGCCGAGAGCGCCGCGCGCCACCCCGAGCTGCTCGCCGCCGCCGCGCGCACGCCGTGGAGCGCGCTCGCGTGGTGGCACGAGGAGCCGTCGAGCGCCGACGGCGCGCGCGTCGAGCGGGCGGTGCGCGCGCTCGGCCAGGTCAACCGGCTGGCGCCGCTGTTCGAGACCGCGCCGTCGGAGCCGCCGGGTGGCCGCATTACGCTCGACGTCGCCGAGTGCCGCCTGCGCGCCGCGCCGCGCCCCGACGGCGTCTTCGGCGAGCCGGCCGATTGGTGGTTCCCGCCGCCGCTCGCGCGCCGCCTGCACGAGCGCGGCGCGCGCGGGATCGTCGTCGAGAACGTGACCCGCGCGCGCAGCGCCGCCGCCGCGTCGGTGCTCACCGAGCTTTCGCTCGCCTCGGGCCCGCTCGCCGCCGAGACGGTGTTACGATCGCCGTGAATGGACGTCTTCTCGACGGTGGCGAGCGCCGGCCGCGCGTTTCTGCGCGACGCCGCGGTGCACGCCGCGTGGCAGCTCGGCCTGTTCGCCGCGCTCGCCGCGCCGCGCTCCGTCGAGGAGCTGGCCGCCGCGCTGGCGGTCGATGCGCGCCGCCTGCGCGCGCTCGCCGACGTGCTGGTGCTCGAGCGCGTGCTGGCGCGCGACGGCGCCCGCCTCGCGCTCGCACCGCCGTCCGCGCCGCCGCGCCCGCCGGCTCCGCCGCCTCACGGATGGGGGCGCCTCGCCGAGGTGCTGCGCTCCGGCCGCCCGCTCGACGAGCCCGAGCACGCCGCCGCGTTTCATCGCCACCTGTTCGACGCCGGCGCCGCCGCCGCGCGCGAGCTGGCCGCGCGTCTCGCGCCGGAGCTCGGCGCCGGCACGATCCTCGACGGCGGCGGCGGAGCGGGGGCCTACACCGCCGCGCTGCTCGACGCCGCCCCCGCCGCGCGCGCGACGCTGGTCGATCGCGCCGCCGTCCTGCCGTTCGCGCGCGAGGCGCTCGCCGGCTACGCCCCGCGCGTCGACTTCGTCGCTGGCGATCTGCTCGACGCCTCGACGGCGCTCGGCGGCGGCCACGCGCTCGGCGTGCTGGCGAACGTGCTGCACCTGCATCCGCCCGACGCGTGCGCGCGGCTGGTCGCGCGCGTCGCCGCCGCGGTCGCGCCCGGCGGGCGGGTCGTGATCAAAGAAGTGCTGGTCGAGCCCGATCGCTCCGGCCCGGCGAGCGGCCTCCTGTTCGCGCTCAACATGGCGCTCTACACCGACGGCGGTGACGCCTACGACGCCGGGCAGCTCGCCGCCTGGCTGCGCGCCGCCGGCCTCGACGAGCCGCGCGCCGAGCGCCTCGCGGCCGCGCCCGACGCCGTGGTGGTGAGCGCGCGCAAGATAAATGACCGCGGGTCAGTTATCGGCGAAATAAATGACCCTGGGTCAGTTATCGGCGAAATAAATGACCGCGGGTCAGTTAGCGAATGACCGTCGGTGAGCTGTTCGGCGTCGGCGGCGAGGCGGCGCGCGCGCGGGCGGGGTTCGACGCGCGGCTGCGCGCGGCGGGCGAGGCGGCGTGGCGCGAGCTGACCGCGCGCGGCGGCGTGCGCGACGGCGCCGCGCCGCCGGAGCTGTCGCTGCCGGCCGGCTTCGCCGACGTACTGGCCGCGGTGGTCGCCGTCGAGGAGCGCGAAGGCACGCCGCGCGCCGAGGCGCTGCGCCGCCACTACCTCGACTTCATGCCGCGCCTGCGCGTCGAGCAGCTGGCGACGCGCGCCGAGCCGAACCTCACGCTGCTGCACCGCCCGCTCGACTGGCGCCGCCTGCCGCGCCTCGCCGGCGCCATCGATCGCCTGTTCGCGCTGCTCGCCGGGGCCGGCGTGACGCCGTCGCTGCTCGGCTGCGCCTCGGCCGCCGCGCTGCGCGCGCGCTACGCCACGCTCGGCCAGCTCTACGAGCGCACCTACTACGGCGGCTTCATGCCGCTGCTCTACGGCTGGCCCGCCGACCTCGCCTTCTTCGGCCGCGCGCTCGCCGCCGGCGGCGACTTCGAGGACGCGGTCGATCGCCACCTGACCGCGCCCATCCTGCACGAGCTGGCGCACCTCGATCCGTCGACGCCCGCGCTGTTCCCGCTCTACCTCGACGAGTGCGTGGCCGGCTGGCTCGGCGTGCGCGTGCTGCGCGAGTTCGCCTATCCCGCGCCCGGCGCCGATCACGCGCTCTACGCCGCGCCGTGGTTCGCGCAGGTCGGGCAGGCGCTGGTGCGCGCATGCGGCGCGGACGCGGTCGTGCGCGCGCACGCCGGCGCGGAGCCGTGGGAATCGGCGATTCAGCCGCTTTTAACGCAGTCGTTGGCGCGCGCCGGCCGCGACGACTACCTCGCCCATCGGCAGCCGCACCTGCTCTCGGACAGCTTTCGCCCCGATCGCTGGATCAAGTTGATCCAGCTCGCCGCCGCCGGCGAGCGCGCGTCGCTCGACGAGGCCGAGGCGCGTCCGTGGCGCGCGATCCCCGCCGGCGCCGAATCGCCGCTCGACGCCGAGATCCTCGACGACGCGCTGGCCGCCATGTGCCTGCGCAACACGCAGGTCGATCGCCACTTCGTGGTCGCCTCGGCGCCGCCGCGCGCGCCGATCGCGATCGACCTCGACGCCTGCCGCGTCTCGACGGCGCCCGGCGAGTTCGATCCGGCGCCGCCCGCCTACTGGTTCCCGCCCGCCGTCTCCGCCCGGCTGCGCGCGCGCGGGATCGCCGGCTACACCGTCGAGGTCGAGTCGCTCGATGCGCTGCCGGCGATCGCCCGGCTGATCCTCGCCGGCGAGCCGCGCGGCGGCGTGGAGCGCGGCGCGGGATTTATGCTGCGTTGCAACATGCGGGACGCGGGCCGGGCCGGCCAGACCTGATAGACTGAAGGCGTGGCGCGCGTCTTCCTGATCAACCCGCCGTCGCCCGAGCCGGTGAAGACGCCGCTGTTGTCGTTCTGCCACCTGGCGGCGTCGCTGCGCGCCGGTGGGCACGAGGTGGCGCTGCTCGACGCGTCGGCGCCGTTCGCGCCGCGCTCGCACGACGAGATCGAGGCGCGCGTGGCCGCGTTCGCGCCCGACGTTGTCGGCCTGCACCTGAAGACGCTGCACGTGCAGCCGGCCTACGCGCTGGCCGCGCGCCTGGCGCCGCGCTTTCGCCTGTGCGCCGGCGGCCCGCACCCGACGGTGTGCGCCGACGAGCCGTTCCGCCACGGCTTCACCTGGTCGGTGCGCGGCGAAGGCGAGGAGACGCTGGTCGAGCTGGCCGACGCCGTCGACGGGGAACGCGACTTCGCCGGCGTGGCGTCGCTCGGCTGGCTGGATCGCGGCATGCTGCGGCAAAATGCCGCACGCAGTTTTTTGCGCGAGCTGGACGCGCTGGCCTCGCCGATGAGCGCGCTCGACCTGTTCGATCCCGCCTGGTACGGCGCCGCGCGCGCGCTGCCGCCGGCGGGCCTCTTGTCGAGCCGCGGCTGCCCGGCGGCGTGCACCTTCTGCTCCAACAACGTCACCGGCCGCAAGTTCCGCTATCGCTCGCCCGAGTCGGTGGCCGCCGAGGTGCGCCACCTGCGCGAGCGCTTCGGGCTCACCGCGTTCAGCTTCTTCGACGACTCGTTCGCCGTCGGGCAGCGGCGCGTCGACGAGCTGTGCGAAGCGCTGCGCGCCTGCGGCCCGGTGCACTGGACCTGCACCGCGCATCCCGCGCACCTCGATCGCGAGACGCTCGCCCGCATGAAACGCGCCGGCTGCGGCGGCGTCGATATCGGCATGGAGAGCGCCGACGCCGGCATGCTCGAGCGCATCGGCAAGGGCGTCACCGTCGAGCGCGTGCTCGACGTGCTCGGCTGGTGCCGCGAGCTCGGCCTGCACACGGTGGTGAACCTGATGTTCGGCTGGCCCGACGAGAGCGACGCCGAGCTCGACGCCACCATCGGCTTCATGGAGCGCGCCGCGCCGCTCGCCGGCGGCTTCAACGCGCGCGGCGTGGTGGTGCCGTATCCCGGCACCGAGATCTACGATCGGCACCACGAGCGGTTCGGCTTCAGCGAGTGGTGGATCCGCGAGCCGGCGCTCGCGTACCCGGCGTTTCCGACGGCGTGGTCGGCTGCCGAGGTGATGCGCTGCTACGCGGCGGATCCCGCGCTCGAGCGGAACTTCTTCCGCCACCCACCGCATCGCGTGCGCCGCATCGCCGACGCGCTCGCGCTCAAGGCGGAGCTGACGCTCGGCACCATCGCCCGCCAGGCCGAGGCCCACCTGGTCCCCGCCGCCGGCGCGCGCTGAAGACACGGAGAATTGAAACGCCACGACGCCAAGACGCCAGCTCAGAAATTATTAATATTTTCTGACTGGCGTCTTGGCGTCGTGGCGTTTCAATCCTCTGCTGTCACAGCCGCCGTGTGAGCAGGTAGCGGTCGTGGTCGATGAAGCCGAGCTTGCGGTAGAGCGATTGCGCGCGCGCGTTCGAGCGCTCGACCTCGAGGTGCAGCGCGGCGACGCCGTGCGCGCGGCAGAAATCTTCCAGCAGCTCGACGGCGGCGCGGCCGACGCCGGCGCCGCGGTGCGGTTCGCGCACGTAGAGCTCGTCGAGAAACGCGTCGCGGCCGTGGAACTCCAGGCTGTAGCCGAGCACCAGCACCGCGTAGCCGATCGCCGCGCCGCCGGCTTCGATGATCCACGCGCGCCCGAGCGACTCGTCGCCGAGCAGCCGCGCCGCCGCCGCGCGCGCCCGCGCCTCGTCGAACGCGAGCCGATCGAACGCGTAGTACTCGCGCATCATCGCCACGAGCGCGTCGAGATCTTCGGGCGAAGCGATCCGGAAGGTCGGCGGCATCAATATTAGATACACTGTCCCGAACTCGAGGAGCGAATGCGCGCGCGAATCCTGATGGTGACCCTGCTCGTGGCCGGCTGCGACTCGGCGCCGTTTCCGCCGACGGTGAACGCGGTGCGCGGGCAATACCTCGTGCAGGCGGTGCTGGCCTGCGGCGACTGCCACACCACGCCGCAGGCGAACGGGCTGCCGTCGTTCGATCCGCTCGACTTCCTCGGCGGCGGGCGCGAGTTCGATGTGCAGCTCGGCGCGGTGACGCAAAAGTTCTACGCGCCCAACCTGACGTCCGATGTCGCGACCGGGCTCGGCGGCTGGAGCGACGCGCAGGTAAAGCGCGCCATCCGCTCGGGCATCGACAACCACGACGCGGCGCTGTTTCCCATCATGCCGTACTGGGCGTTCGGCAACATGAGCGACGGCGATCTGCAGTCGATCGTGCTGTTCCTGCGGACGCTGCCGGCGAAGGTGAACCAGACGCCCGAGGACACGTTCTCGGTCACGTCGCCGGCGGCGCTGCTCGACAAGGGCAAATTGCCGCAGACGACGCTGGCGGCGAGCGATCCCAACTTCGCGTCGGCGCAGCACGGGCGCTATCTCGCGGGCGAGCTGGGCGCGTGCGTGCACTGCCACTCTCCGACGGGGATGTTGCCCGAGGTGCCGATCGACGTGACGCGCGCGTTCGCCGGCGGGCAGATCTTTCCGCTCGGGCCGATCACCACCATCTCGGCGAACCTGACGCCCGACGCGACCGGGCTCGCGGGGTGGACGGCGGACGACATCATCAACACCGTGCGCACCGACACCGAGAAGGGGCACGGGCGGCCGCTGTGCCCGCCGATGCCGGGCGGGCCGAATCGCGACGGCGACATGACGCCGGAAGACCTGACCGACATCGCCAACTACCTGACGACGATCGCGCCGGTCCCGCACGGGCCGTTCGGCTGCACCGACGGCGGCGTCCCGTATGGGCTCGACGGCGGGTCTTAGGATGCAGTTGCTCGACGGTTAGCAGTCACGACCCAGGCCGCTGCGTTACGCGCGCGGGCTGCGGCAATTTGCCGCCGTGCTCAAACATTCTCGGTCGCGCAGACGCGCCCTGCCAAACGGGGCATCTTTACGAGCTCCGAATAAACGCGTTTTAACCGCGTGAAACCGGCGAACGGAGCACGATCTTGGTGATCTCGCCGTGGGAGCCGAGGCGCATGGGCGGGCCCCAGTAGCCGGTGCCGGGGCTGACGTAGAGCTGCGTGCGGCCCTCGCGCGCAAAGCCGACGATGTAGGGCTGCTGCAGCCGCACGAGGTAGTTCCACGGCCAGATCTGCCCGCCGTGGGTGTGGCCCGAGAGCTGGAGCCCGACGTCGAGGCGCGCCGCTTCGTGGATGGCGCGCGGCTGGTGCGCGAGCAGGATGCACTCGCGCGACGGATCGCGGCCGTCGAGCGCGCGCGCCAGATCGGGCCCGTGGCCGGGCGCGGCGTCGACCGAGGAGTGATCGTCGATGCCGGCGAGATCGAACGCGTCCGCGCCCTCGCCGATGGTGACGCGCTGGTTGCGCAGCACGCGCACGCCGAGCCGGCCGAGTTCGTCGATCCACTGGCTCACGCCCGAGTAGTACTCGTGGTTGCCGGTGACGAAGAAGACGCCGCGCTTGGCTTTCAACTTCGCCAGCGGCGCCACGTGCTCGCGCAGCCGCGCCACCGAGCCGTCGACGAGATCGCCGGTGATGCACACCAGGTCGGGCTCGAGCGCGTTCGACTTCGCCACCAGGTCCTCGATGAAGTCGCGGCCGATGGTCGGCCCGACGTGCACGTCGGTGAGCTGCACGATCACCGTGCCGTCGAGCGCGCGCGGCAGCCGATCGAGCGTCACCTCGAAGTCGCGCACCAGCGCGCGCGCGATGCCGGTGCGCGTGGCCAGCGCGCCCAGCCCGACCGCCACCGCCGCCACCGCGCCGCCGAACAGCCGCGCCATCATCACCCGCCGCTCGGGATCCGGCAGCCGCACGCCGCCGCGCGCCCGCTCGGCGATCGCCAGCATCACGCGCGCGACGTCGCCGGTCACAAGCAGCAGGAACAAGAACATCAGGAGGCCCATCCATAGATAGGCGGTCCACGCCAGCGGGCGCATCGCCTCGCGCGAGAACGTGCGGCCGAGGATGAACGCGAGCGGTATCGACACGCCGAGCGCCACGATCGCGGCGGTGGCGACGGCGCGCCACGGCTGCGGCAGCCCGGTGTCGCGCACCAGGCGCGCCCACACGTAGTAGTGCAGCCCGAACGCCAGCGACAGCGACACCGACGCGAACACCAGCACGCGGGACATCCGCCAAGCATAAGGAGCGCAGATCGAAACGTCCACTCGCGCGTTAGCGAAGCGTATGAGGCGCATCTTGTGGTGTGCGGCGCTCGGCGTCGCGGTGCTTTCGGGGGCGGCGCGCGGCGACGAGGCGGAGTTCGTCGAGAGCCGCACGGCCGACGGCGGGCGCTTGATCCGCGCGCGCGCGCCGATCGTGGTGCCGGGCCAATTGCGCGAGCCGCGCGTGTTCTACGTGCTCAAGCGCACCGACGTCGAGTACCAGCCCGAGCCGGCGGAGCGCACGTTCCTGCCGCGCATCCTCGAGGCCACCGGACGCCACCCCTTCTAGGAGCCGACATGAACCAGCTCGAAGCCTTGCGTGTGGGCGTGATCCTCGACGGCAAGATCGTCGAGGAGCGGGTGGTGCGCGGGCTTGCGCGCGTCACCATCGGGCAGTCGGCGCGCGCGACCTTCGCGGTGCCGGGCTCGCAGTCGCTGCCGCGGTCGCTGGTGCTGTTCGAACCGGACGGCGCGAATTACGTCGTGTGCGTGCCCGAAGGCTGCAGCGGGCGAGTCTCCGAAGGCGAAGGCGCGCGCATCTTGAGCGCGGCGGAGCGCGTGCCGCTCGGCGCGCGCGCGCGCGGCAAGCTGGTGATCGGCGACGTGACGGTGCTGTTCCAGCGCCTCGAGGTGCCGGCCAAGGCGCCGCGTCCACGCCTGCCCGCGTCGGTGCGCTCGCCGTTCATGAAGCGCGTCGACTGGGTGCTGACCGCGGTGCTGGTGGTCTCGCTGAGCGTGCACTTCGGCTGCGTCGGCTACCTGCGCTCGCTCGAGTTTCCCAAGCCCGATCTCGCGGCCGCGCCGCCGATCTGGATCCCGGCGCACTTCGAGATTCCGAAAGCGAAGGACAAGCCGAAGCCGGCGCCCGTCGAGCGCGTGGCCGACTCGGGCGTCGCGCCGTCGCATCACGCCGTCAAGCACGAGCCGGCGCGCGCGCCGACGAAAGAGGAGCTGGCGGAAAAAGTCCGCAAGATGGGCGCGCTGGTGATCGTCACCGCGCGCGGCGAAGGCGAAGGCGGCGATGCGCTGACCGATCTGCTGAAGAAGGGAAACGTCTTCGGCAAGGCGGGCGAGCCGTTCGAGGGCATGGGTGGCGTCGACGTGGCGTCGAGCGGCGGCACGCCCGGCGTGGTGCGCGGCGGCGAAGATCCCGGCAAGCTGCGCCGCGGCGGCGATCTGAAGACGCCGAAGGGCCCGCTCACGGTGAAGATCGGCGATCGCAAGGGCGAGAAGGAGATCGAGATCAAAGACTCCAAGCCGACCGACTTTGGCGGCGGCAAGGTGCCGCCCAACGTCAAGCTGATCACCGACGGCATCAAGCAGCGCCTCGGCGGGCTGCGCGCCTGCTACGAGTCGGGCATGCGCCACTCGGAGAAAGAATTGGGCGGCAAGCTGCAGGTGCGCTTCGCGCTGTCGTCGATCGGCAAGGTCACCGCCGCCGACGCCGAGCTCGACACGCTGCACGACGAGGACGTCACCCACTGCATCCTCGATCGCGTGCGCGCATGGCGCTTCCCCGCGCTCGGCAGCGAGTTCGAGTTCTCCTACCCGTTCATCTTCACGCGCGTGAACTAGCGCGCGCTAGCGCCAGTGCGCGAGGATCTGCGCCATCACCTGTAGCGAGATGAGCTGATACGCGGCGGAGATGCCGAACACCTTC
>Ga0070741_10008100_pt1 | contig 21294 bp, 23 predicted proteins | sample Coa_R1_4_FD_66440 | JGI IMG/M metagenome (GOLD analysis project Ga0070741, IMG submission 66440) | Surface soil microbial communities from Centralia Pennsylvania, which are recovering from an underground coalmine fire - Coalmine... | ecosystem: Environmental > Terrestrial > Soil > Unclassified ... | reverse complement strand
GGGGACACACCCGGTCCCATCCCGAACCCGGAAGTTAAGCCCTCCAGCGCCGATGGTACTGCCCGGGCGACCGGGTGGGAGAGTAGGTCGCCGCCGGAACACCTTGCAGGAGAGCCGCCCTCGGGCGGCTCTCCGTGTTTGTCCGGTCCCGACTCGGTCGGCCGGCCCGCTGGCCGCTACGCTAGGACCGATGTCGAAGGCTCTCCGCCCCCGTCCCCCCGCCGCCCGACGCCGCCCTGCGCTCGCGCGCTCCGCGCTTCCTCGAGAGGTCGTCCACGAGCTCCGGGCCGTGGCCCGGGCGGGGTCGGCGGACCGGGCCATCGCGAGGTTGGAGCGCGCTGTCGAGCTGCTCGAGCGGGGTGATCCCCGGGGCGCCGCCAGCGAGGCGGCCAAGGCGAAAGCCGTGGCCCCGCGCTCGGCCGCGGTCCGGGAGGTGCTCGGCCTGGCGCTCTATGGCCAGCGCCGCTGGCGGGAGGCCTTGTCGGAGATGCAGGCGTACCGCCGAATGTCGGGTCGCTCGGATCAGAACCACATCATCGCCGACTGCCACCGGGCCCTCGGGCATCCCGAGCGCGCCGTGCCGCTCGCCGAGGAGGCCCTGGCCGCTCGCGGGGTCCCGCTCGCGGCCAAGGCCGAGGCGGTTGTCGTGGCGGCCTCCGCCCTCGCCGACATGGGCAGGCACGAGCAGGCCCTCGGGCTCCTACGCCGCGTTCGAACGCGGGAGGACGTGGCCGGCCCCGAGGTGCTCCGCGTGTGGTACGTGACGGGAAGCGTCCTGGCCCGAGCCGGGAGGCCCGAGGAGGCGGCCCGGGAGTTCCGCAAGATCCTGCGGCACGACCCCGCCGCGTTCGACACGGCGGAGCGTCTGGCTCAGCTCGCCTGATCGGCCGCCGCGCGCTCCTCGCGCTTCTTCCAGTAGCGGATCAGGCCCATCGCGTTCATCCGGATGCTGGAGAGGATCTCGAGGCGGTCGAGGTCCAGGCTCGCCTGGGCCCCGGTCTGGAGGTCGGCGCGCGCCTCCTCTTCGAGCAGCGCCGTGACCTCCTCGAGATCCTCGGTCCGAGTCAGCGCCGTCCGGACCACCTCCGCCCAGCTTCGGATTCGCTGCTCGGCGAGATCGCAGATCCGGTCGACCTCGTCGATCGGGCCAAAGTGCGCGAACAGCAGCACCGACCGGGCCCGGTCGCGGATGCGCTCGATGCTCTGGATCGCGAGCTCGACGTCGAACTCCGGCGGCGGCGTGGCCGGCCGGAGCACCGGGAGGTCCGGCACGTGGATTCCAAGGGCGTCGCCGGTGAACACCGCTCCCGTCCGAGAGTCGACGAGCGCGACCTGGTGCGAGGCATGACCCGGCGTGTGGAACGAACCCAGCTCCCGGCTCCCGAGCGGGATCCGGTCGCCGTCGGAGAGGCCCCGGATGCGCTCGCCGGGCACCGCGTCCACCGGCCCGAACAGCGAGGCCATACGCTCCTCGCCGTAGATGCGGGTCGCGCTTGCGACGAGCCGGGTCGGATCCGCGAGATGCGGGGCGCCGCGTTCGTGCACCCAGACCCGCGCCCGGGGGTACCGCGCGCAGAGCCTGCCGACGCCCCCCGCGTGATCGAGGTGGATGTGGGTGAGGACGATGTTCGCGAGGTCCTCGGGGCCGACGCCCAACCGGTCCAGCCCCGCGACGACCGGCTCCACCGAGGTGGTGGGACCCGTCTCGACGATCGTCGGCTCGTCGGCCTCGAGCAGGTAGGCCGCCGTGTACCGCTCGCGCCCTCCATAGAAGGTGTCGATCGCCGTGATGCCCGGCTGCACCTCGAACGTCATCGCCTCCACGGGGGCAGTGTAGCGAGCGCCGTGTCGGTGCCTCCTGCTAGCGTCCGACCGCGAAGGGAGGCAAGCGGATGGTGACGGTCAACGTGGTCGTGCTCGCCGGGACCGTGGCGGCGGACCCGGTCGAGCGCCGGATGCCGTCGGGCGACGAGGTCACCGAGCTTCGCGTCTCCGTTCCGGAGGCCGGCAAGCGCCTCCTCCCCCTCCCGGTCGCGGTGTGGCACAAGAGCGTCGGCAAGCGCGCCCTCGCCGGCATCGGAAAGGGCGACGACGTGCTCGTCTACGGGCAGCTCGCACGGCGCTTCTACCGGAGCGGAGCGGGAGCCCGGAGCCTGACCGAGGTCGTGGCAACCGGGATCAAGAAGCTCGAGCCGGATCCTCGGGACTGAATCGACGACTCGAGAATCGGCGCGCGGACCCCCGACTCAGTCGAGGGGGCGGATCACCATGCCGGTCCGCGGCTTCGGCCAGAAGTAGGTGGACTTCTCCGGCAGGCGCTCGCCGCGGCCGACCACCGACCAGATCCTCGTCGCCGTCGTTGGCGGGAGGATGAAGGCCGCGGTCGCGCCACGCCGGCGCACCTCCTCCTCCGCCAGGGCGGCGTCGGGCGTGTAGGAGAGCGGGGCCGGCAGTCCGTCGAGGATCTCCGCGTGGAGGGCGCACACGAGGGGTGGGCGTCCCTCGAGACGGTCGACGAGGTGAACGAGTTCGCCGTCCTCCCGGGTCACGATTCCGTAGACGAGGTGGCGATCGCTCACCTCCTGAAGGACCTCCGCGAGGTCCCGAACGCGTACCCCTCGAGTGGGAGGATCCTCCGACGCCAGCACCCGGTGGATGGGCAGGACGGGGGGGTTCTCCGCGCCGGCGTCCACCACCAGCGCCATGACGTCGTCCCACGGCCCCGGGCCGTGCCGGTCGCGCATCTCGGCCCGGTATCGCAGGGCCATGGTGTAGCGATGGTGGCCGTCGGCGATCATGAACGACTGCGACTGCAGGCCCTGGAGGTCGCCGCGATCGGCGTCCACCCACCACATCCGGTGCGTCACTCCAGCCTCGTCCACGAGCGATGCCATGGGCTGCTCGCTGCACACGTCGTCGAGCAGGTCCGTCAGGTCCGGGCACGGGCGGGAGCAGACCAGGTAGATGCTCGAGAGGTTGGCGCGGAGGGCGCGCATCAGGTGAAGACGGTCCTCGACGGGTCCGGGCATCGTGCGCTCATGGGGGACGATCGAGCCTCCCCAGTCCTCCAGGCGCACCAGGCACGTCAGGCCGCGAACCGATCGGGGCCGTCCCTGGAACGCGAAGCGCATCTCGTACGCGAAGTACGACGGCGCGGGCGTGGGGACCAGGATGCCCTCGGCGCGCCAGCGCTCGAGCTCGCGCGCCGCCCGCCTATACTTGCTCTCGACGTCGTCCTCCGGCAGCTCCTCGCCGAGGTCGAGCCGGACGACGTTGTACGGGCTCGCGTCGAGTAGGCGTCGCCGCTCCTCCGTCAGGACCGTGTCGTAGGGGGGAGCGGTTACCCGCTCGAGCGAGCCGACTCGGGACCGGTCGTATACGAGACCGACGAAGGGCGAGATCCGGGGCACGCGCGCATGTATAGCAGACACCTCCAGGGCCAGACGGCATACGACCTGTTCTCTCGCGGGCTGGGGTTCCTCGAAGGCGGGCATCCCCACCAGGCGGCGATGGTCCTGTCGCTCGCCAAGCTGATCGAGCCCGAGAAGGCCTCGATCCGCGTGGCGCTCGGGCGGGCGCTGTTCATGACGGGTCGCATGGCGCGGGCCCGGAGGGAGTTCGCCAAGGCAGTCCAGATCAACCCGTCGGACGACTGGGCACACTACGCTCTCGCGCTGGCCTGCGAGCGGACGGGTCAGCGCACGCGCGCGCTCGGTCACCTGAAGCTGGCGCTCGCCATGCGCCCGGACGACGCGGACTACGGCCGGGCCCTGCGGCGGCTTGCCGGTCGATGAGCCTGGCCGAGCGGTACGACTGCTTCCTCCTCGATCTCGATGGAGTCGTGTACCGGGGCGACCGTCCGGTGGAGGGCGCTCCGGAGGCCGTCGCCCGTCTGCGGGCGGCGGGTCGCCGGGTCGTCTTCTTGACCAACAACTCCAGCCTGACCCCGGCCCAGGTGGCCGACAAACTGACCCGGGTGGGCGTCGACGCCTCACCCTCCGAGGTCGTGACCTCCGCGCTCGCCGCGGCCGACCTGCTGATCTCGCGGGACGTGAGGTCGGCGTTCGTCATCGGCGAGGACGGCATCCGCTCGGCGCTTGCGGAGGCGGGCATCGACATCCTGGACGGGGAACCCGCACGCGCGGACGTCGTCGTCGTCGGATGGGATCGGAGGGTGGACTACGCGAAGCTGCGCACGGCTTGCATCCTCGTGCAGCGGGGGGCCGGCCTGGTCGCGACCAACGCCGACGTGTCCTACCCGGCCCCGGACGGCATGCTGTGGCCCGGCGCCGGCGCCATCCTGCTGGTCGTGACCGCGACGACGGGGGTGGAGGCCGAGGTCGTGGGCAAGCCCGGTGCGGCGCTGTTCGAGGCCGCTCGCCGACGCGCCGAAGGCGGCAGGCCGCTGGTGGTCGGCGATCGCGTCGACACGGACGTGGCGGGCGCCTCGGCCCTCGGCTGGGACTCGCTCCTGGTGCTTACCGGCGTCCCGGCCGATCTGGGGCGCTCCGACGCCCGGCCCACGTTCGTGGCGCACGACCTGTCGGGTCTGTTCGAGGAGCCGGAGCCCGTCCGGCTCGCCACCGGCTAGCGAACCGTCAGAACAGGTCGGGCCGGGGCGGGACCTGGCGAAGCCGGCCTCGCTCGCCGCGGCTCCGGAAGAAGAGCCAGGCACCGGCCATTCCGAACACGAAGCCCCCGACGTGCGCCCAGTAGGCGACTCCGCCGTTGACCTGGGTTCCGAGACCTCCGACCCCGCTAAAGAGCTGGAGGACGAACCAGGACCCCAGGACAACCGCGGCGGGAAGCTCGATCGCGGTAATGAAGAAGAAGAACACGAGCGTCGTCACCCGGGCACGAGGGAACATGACGAGGTACGCGCCCAGGATCGCGGCGATCGCTCCGGAGGCCCCGAGGTTGGGCACGGCCGAGTTCGGGTCGAACGCGAGCTGCAGACCCGTCGCCGCGAGACCACCAAGCAGGTAGAACAGGAGGAACGTGACCCGCCCGATGCGGTCCTCCACGTTGTTGCCGAAGATCCAAAGGAACAGCATGTTCCCGCCGATGTGCAACCACCCTCCGTGCAGGAACATCGCGACGAAGACCGACTCCCACCAGCTCTTGTTGGGGCACCGCTGCTGCAGAAAGGCCTGGGCGGCGGCCGCCTGCGGCCCGAAGTCCGTGGCGAGCGCCTTCAGGGCGGGACGTCCGCCACGGGCCAGGTTCGTCTGATGCGTGACCTCCCAGGGAATCTCGGCATGGCAGAAGAAGAAGGCCTGCTGCCGAGCCTGGCTGGCGAAGGTGGGCTGCCACAGGAGGAAGATCGCGACGTTGGCCGCGATGATCGCGAAGGTGACCCAGGCGAACCGGCTCGTGGGGTTGGCGTCCCGGATGGGGATCACGCCCGGCTCCTGATCCGCCTCACGGCTCGCGAGCCTAGCAGGCGGGGGCGATCCGGGCCCCGGGCCGCACGGGTATCCTTGGATTCGGTCGACATCGGGAGGCGATCATGATCGCAAGCGATGTTCGCAAGTTCATGGAAGCCGCGCTCGAGAAGCTGACCCCTGCCAAGGCGCAGGAGATCGCCCGCTCCGTTCTGAAGGGGGAAGGCCGGGATCAGGTCCAGCGCCTGGCGAAGGAGCTCATGGACTGGTCGACCCGGAACCGCGAGCGGGTGGTCGACCTCGTGCAGCGAGAGGTCAAGGCGCAGCTGAAGCTCGTCGGGGTCGCGAGCCGCGACGAGGTCGAGGCCCTCAGAAAGCGCGTCCGCGAGCTCGAGCGGATCGTCCCCAAGGGCGTCGGCGCGAAGCGACCGGCGGCCCGGAAGCGCGCGTCGGCCAAGCGGACGGCGCGCTCCGCCCCGGCGTCCCAGGCGACCTGAGCACGCGAACCGTGTCCCGGCGCCGGCTCGACGCGGAGCTCGTTCGACGAGGCCTCGCGCGGAGCCGGACGGAGGCCCAGGCGGCCGTGCGAGCCGGCGCCGTCATCGTGGGTGGCCGACCGGCCGACAAGGCGTCCCGCCTCGTGGCGCCCGACGAGCCCGTCTCGGTCGTCGCCCGGACCCGCAGGTTCGTCTCCCGGGGGGGCGAGAAGCTGGATGCGGCGCTCGAGCGGTTCGGGATCGACGTCGTCGGCCGGGACTGCCTCGACGCGGGGGCCTCCCGCGGCGGCTTCACCGACTGCCTGCTCCACCGGGGAGCGCGGCGGGTGATCGCGGTGGACGTCGGGTACGGACAGCTCGACTGGTCGCTCAGGAACGACCCGCGCGTCACCGTCCTCGAGCGGACGAACGCGCGCCACCTCGCCGCGTCAGACCTGCCGTTCGCGCCCGACCTGGTCGTCGCCGACCTCTCGTTCATCTCGCTTCGGCTGGTCGTGCCGACCCTGACCCGGCTCGCCCGGCCGGACGCGGATCTCGTCCTGCTCGTGAAGCCGCAGTTCGAGGCCGGCCGGGACGACGTGGGACGCGGCGGCGTGGTGCGCGAGCCGGAGGTCTGGCGGCGGGCGATCGGTTCGGTGGCCGAGGCGTGCGTCGCCGCCGGAGCCGCTCCCCGAGCGGCGATGCCCTCGCCCATCACCGGCCCCGCCGGCAACGTGGAGTTCTTCCTCCATGCGGTCCCGGGCGGCCCGAGCGGGGATCTCGACGTGGACGAGGTGCTCGAGGAGGCGCGCGCGCTCGGGGGCCGGACGTGAAGCGCGTGGGGTTCGTCGTCCACCCCGGCCGCCCGAGAGCGGCGCGTGCGGCCGAATCGCTCGTCGCGTGGCTCCGGGATCGGGGGGTGGAGGTCGATCTGCTCGGCGACGCCGAGGCGCCCTCCGGGTCCGACGGGCTCCTCGATCTGGTGGTCTCCGTCGGCGGGGACGGCACCTTCCTCCATGCCGCGCACCTGGCCGCGCGCGTCGGCTGCCCGATCCTCGGCGTCAAGGTCGGGCGGGTCGGGTTCCTGACCGAGGTCGAGCCGGAGGAAGCGCCGGAGCTCCTGGAGCGCGCGATGGCCGGCACGGCGCGCGTCGAGGAGCGGTTGGCGATTCTCGCCGAGCCCGACGACGCGCGTTTCGAGCCGCAGTGGGCGCTCAACGAGGTCATCCTGGAGAAGCGTGCCCGTCACCGACTGGTGCGCCTGGCCCTGTACGTGGATGGCGTGTACGTCACGACGTTCTCGGCGGACGGCGTGATCGTGTCCACGCCCACCGGATCCACGGCGTACTCGTTCTCGGCGGGGGGACCCATCGTCACGCCGACGATTCCGTGCCTGATCGTCACCCCGGTGGCAGCGCACATGGTGTTCGACCGATCGCTGGTCCTTTCCGCGGGCGAGCGGGTCACCCTCGAGGTCGTGGGGGAGGAGGACGGGCTCCTGTCGGCCGATGGCCGTGAGAGCCTCGAGCTCCCGGTGGGCGCTCGGGTCCGGATCGGCGCCGCGCCGACCCCCGGGCGGCTGATCCGTCGGGACAACGCGCCCCCCTTCCACGCCCTCGTGCGGGAGAAGTTCGGCCTGCCGGGGGCGGATCCGGGCTCGGCGGCAACGGACGTGCCGGACGATCCTCCGGCGGACGGCCCTTCCACGTAGCGGCCGATGCTTCGGGAGCTCCACATCAGCGGTCTCGGCGTGATCGAGGACCTCGACCTCGAGCTGGACGCGGGACTGAACGTGCTGACCGGGGAAACCGGGGCCGGCAAGACCATGATCACCGTCGGGCTCTCGTTGGCGCTCGGCGCCCGGGCGTCCGCGACGCTCGTTCGGACGGGGGCGAGGGCCGCCCGGGTGCAGGCGCGGTTCCGGGTGCCGCCCCGTGCCCCCTGGGATGAGTGGGCCGAGGAGGGCGAGCTCGTGCTGGCTCGCTCGGTCGAGGCCGACGGGCGGAGCTCGGCCAGGATCGGGGGGCAGCTCGCGTCCGCCTCGACCCTCGCCCAGCTCGCGGCCGGCCTCGTCGAGGTCCACGGGCAGCATCAGGGGCTTGGACTGCTCTCGGCAGCAGCCCAGACGGAGTTCCTGGACCGGTTCGTCGGGGCCGAGCACCTCCGACGCGTCCTCGAGCACCGGAGTCTGCGCGAGCGGGCGCGGCACGTCGCCGGGCAGCTCGCCGAGCTCGAGTCACGGGCCCGGGATCGGGAGAGGGAGATCGACCTGCTCGACCATCAGATTCGTGAGATCGAAACCGCGGGCATCCGGGCGGGCGAGCTGGCCGATCTCGAGGCGGAGGAGTCCCGTCTCGCGCACGCCGAGCGGCTGCTCGAGGGCGCCGCCCAGGCCCGCGCCGCGATCGCAGATGAGGGCGGGGGAGCCGATGCGCTGGCCCGGGCCGCCGCGGCGCTGCGGGAGGTGGCCGCGATCGACCCCGAGGGCTCACCGCTCAGGGAGCGGGCGGCCTCGCTTGCGGAGGAGGCCGCGGAGCTCGCCCGCGGCCTCCGCGCGTACCAGGAGGGGATCGCGCTCGATCCGGAGCGTCTGAACACGGTGCGGGAGCGCATCCGGGCGATCCGCTCGCTCGAGCGCAAGTACGGAGACGGAGAGGAGCAGGTGCTGGCGTTCCTCGAGCGGGCGCGCGAGCGCCGGGGCCGGCTCGCGGGGGCTGGGGACGACGCGGCCCGGCTGCGGGCCGAGGCGGCCGAGCTCTCCGCCGGGGTGTCCACGCTCGCCGCCGAGATCGGCCGAGCCCGTGCCGAGTCCGCACCCCGACTCGCGGCCGCGCTGCGTGCCGAGCTTCGGGAGCTCGGGATGCCCGACGCCGAGGTCGAGATCCGCGTGGGTCCGGACCCCGCTGCGGCCGAGCTCCTGTTCTCACCCGGGCCGGGCCAGGCGCTCGCCCCGCTCGCGCGCGTCGCGTCCGGCGGCGAGCTCTCGCGGACCATGCTCGCCTGCCGGAGCGTGATGGTGGACCTGGACGACGTTCCCACGTTGGTGTTCGACGAGGTCGATGCCGGGATCGGTGGCCGGGCGGCCATCGCCGTGGGCGAGCGCCTGGCCCGACTCGCGCGCTCGCGACAGATCCTGGTGGTGACGCACCTCCCGCAGATCGCCTCGTTCGCCGACCGTCACATCCGGGTGGAGAAGTCCGGGGGGACGGCCACGGCGGCCGTCGTGGAGGACGACGAGCGCGTGGACGAGCTCTCGCGGATGCTCTCCGGGCTTCCCCGCAGCGAGGCGGCCGCGTTGCACGCGGAGGAGCTCCTCGCGCGAGCCCGCAGACGGACCGGCCGGCGGTAGGGGGGCGGGGAACCGGCGGGTTCGGATACCCTGTTGCCGGCCGGCCCCGAGGGCTCCCGGGGCCGAGGTCCGACCGGGAGGCGATCCATACGTCCACGTCGAGGTCGAGGAGTCTGCTCCGACGCCCTCCGCGGCGCGCGAGAACCCTGGAGGGCAGGGCTCGCGTCGACGGGCGGACCAAGCGACTCGTCTCCCGGGCCCTGCCGGGCGATGTCGCCGTCATCGACCACGAGGACCTCGATCGCGTGTCGGCGGAGGGGCTGGTTCGGGCCGGCGTGGCGGCCGTCGTGAACGCGGCGCGCTCGACGACCGGCCGGTACCCGAACCTGGGGCCCGCCATCCTGCTCGAGGCGGGGATCCCGCTGGTGGACGGCGTCGGGACGCTCCTGCTCCGAAAGGTCCGCGAGGGCGACCGGATCCGCCTCGAGGGCGACCGGATCCACGTCGGCGACCGCCTCGTGGGGATCGGAACCCTCCAGACTCCGGAGTCGGTCAGCCGAGCGATGGAGGAGGCGAGCGCCGGACTGGCCGATCGGCTGGAGAGCTTCGCGCGAAACACCGTGACGTTCATGCAGCGCGAGCGCGACCTGCTCTTTGGCGGATCGGGGTTGCCCGAGCTCGATCACGACCTCGCGGGGCGGCCGGCGCTCGTCGTCGTCCGCGGATACGACTACAAGCAGGACCTCGCGGTGCTCCGCCCCTTCATCCGCGACGTCCGGCCCGTGCTCGTGGGCGTCGACGGAGGCGCCGACGCGCTCATCGAGGAGGGCTACGTCCCCGACCTCATCGTGGGCGACATGGACAGCGTGACGGACCGCGCGCTGCAACTCGCACGTCCCAGGCGGAGGCGCTGGCGCCGCAGGCGACCGACCGAGGTCGTGCTGCATGCCTACCGGGACGGCGTGGCCCCCGGGCGGGCCCGGCTCGAGGCGCTCGGCGTCCCGTACAAGACCGTGTCGGCGGCGGGCACCAGCGAGGACGTCGCCTTCCTGCTGGCGCACGAGAAGGGGGCGGAGCTCATCGTCGCGGTCGGCAGCCACGGCAACCTGCGCGAGTTCCTCGACAAGGGACGCCCCGGCATGGCCAGCACCTTCCTCGTGCGGTTGCGGGTTGGCGAGATCCTCATGGACGCCAAGGGCGTCTCGCGCGTGTACGCGCCTCGGGTACGCGCGAGCGACGCACTGCTGATGATCGGCGCCGCCCTCGTGGCGGCGCTCGTCGTGGTGGCCGTGGCCTCACCGGCCCTGCGGCTGTTCGTCACCCAGCTCGTCGAGCAGTTCCGGCAGTGGCTGTTCCATCTGAAGGAGCTCTTTTGATCCCGTTCCGGTACCACATCTTCACGATCGTGGCGATCTTCCTAGCCATCGGTCTGGGAATCCTGGTGGGCAACATCTACGTCCAGCCCGGGCTCGTGAACAACCTCCAGCGGAACGCCGACTCGCTGTCCCGCCAGCTCTCCGAGTTCCGGGCGCAGGTCGATCGGCTGAACACCCAGGTGTCGAACCTTCAGCTTGCGGGCGACATCCTGTCCCAGGTCGATCGGGGCGGACTCGCCGACGTCCAGGTGGCGATCGTGACCCAAGACGGCGTCGAGCCGCCGATGATCTCGCAGGCGCTGCGGTCGCTCCAGGAGGCGAAGGCCGACGTCGTGGCCGTCATGTCGGTGACCGATCGGATGACCTTGGAGGACTCGACGAGCCGGCAGGCGCTTGCCCGGATCGTGGGGATGTCCGCGGAGAGCGACCCGTCCGATCTGCAGGCGGCGGCCGCGACCCTCCTCGCCCGCCGGCTGGCCCAGGGGCCGGTCGCCCCCGCGGGTTCGCTCCCGCAGAGCGATCCGCTGGACGAGCTGCTCCGAGACCAGTTCCTGCGGTTTCCGCCCGGCCTTCCCAAGGTCTCCGAGTCCGCCCTGCCCGCCTTCGGCGGCAAGGATCTGGTGGTCGTGGCCCTCGACGGGGGGCAGGGCCAGCCGATCGTCGCGCCGGACGACTTCATGATCCCCCTGGTCCAGGAGCTCGTGCGCCTGGGCAGCACGGTCGCCGCCGGGGAGAGCGCCTCGACCGACTACCCGTTCGTGCCTCCGCTCCGCGCCAATCCGCCCGGCGCCCGGATGCTCACGGTCGACGACGTGGACTTCTCGATCGGAGGCGCGGCCCTGGTTCTGGGGTTGGAGCGCCTGGTCACGCTCGGCGAAGGGGGGGACTACGGGATCAAGGGCGACGTCCGTCCGATCCCGCCCCTCACGTGACCGCTCGGGTCGTGGCGCTCGTTCCCGCGCGCAACGAGTCCGACCGGATCGCCCAGACCGTGGCCTCGCTCCGCGCGCTCGACGGCGTCGAGGAGGTGGTCGTGATCGACGACGCCTCTCGTGACGGGACGAGCTCGGCCGCCCTGGCGGCGGGGGCGAGCGTGCTCCGGATCCCCAGGCGCGCGGGAAAGGGGAGGGCGCTCGAGGGCGCCCTCCGACGTCTCCCCGCGGCGCCGGTCTGGCTGCTTGCCGACGGCGACCTGGGCGCTTCCGCATCCGGGCTCGGCCCGGTGCTCCGGGAAGTGCTCGAGGGGCGAGCGGATCTGGCGATCGCCGTGCTTCCACCCGCCAGAAGCGGCGGCTTCGGCCTGGTCAAGCGCGCCGCGAGGCTCGCGATCCGGGCCGCGAGCGGGTTCGCCGCGCGCGAGCCCCTCTCGGGCCAGCGGGCCGTCACGGCGGAGGCCCTGGCCGCCTGCCGGCCGCTTGCCAGCGGATTCGGCGTCGAGACGGCGATGACCATCGACGCCGTCCGCGCCGGCTTCCGGGTGGTGGAGGTCGAGACCGACCTCGACCACAGGCCCACCGGGCGCACGCTTCGGGGGTTCTGGCACCGCGGCCGGCAGGGTCTCGACATCGTGGCGGCGGTGCTTCCGCGGGCGCTCGGCCTTCGCTGATGGCAGGCGCAGGGCGGGTCCGGGGGCACGACGGCGCGGGGGCCGACGCGCCGTGAGGTGGGGGCGGCTGGCGGTCGAGAACCACCGCGGGCGGCTCGTTCCCCGGACGCTCGGTCTGTGGCTCGCCCTGTGCGCGACGGCCTCGACGCTGGTCGTCGACGCCGTACGACCGGTCGGATCGGCGGGATGGGGCGGGCTCGCGGGTGTGCTGCTCGTTGCGGCGGCGGGCCTGGTGGACGACCTGGTCCCGATCGGCCCAAGAGGCCTGGGCGGTCATCTCCGCGCGCTCGTCCGCGGACACATGACCACCGGCGTGCTCAAGCTGCTTGTGGCGGTGGGCTGCGCGGTCGTCGCCGTCGGGTTGCAGCCCAGGCGGAACACACCGGTCGAGCTGGCCGGGATCGTCCTGGTCGCGGCCGCGACCAACGTGTGGAACGGCCTGGACGTCGCACCGGGTCGGGCGCTCAAGGCCTTCTTGCCGGTCGAGCTTGGCGCGCTGCTGGCCGGGCCCGCCGTCGAGCTCCTACCGTTCGGGGCCGGGCTCGCGGCAGGTGCGGCCGTCGCGCTGATCCTCGACCTCCGGGAGCGCGCGATGCTGGGCGACGGGGGCTCGAACCCGCTCGGCTTCGCGGCCGGGCTGTCCCTGTACGTCGTGCTGCCCGCCCCGGCCGTGATGGCGGTCGCTGGGCTCGCCGTCGCCCTGAACGTCCTGGCCGAGACCGTCACGCTGTCGCGAGCGATCCGAGCGGTCCCGCTGCTGCGCTGGCTGGACGAGCTCGGCAGGATCCGCTCCTCGACCTGAGATCCCGTCGACATGTTCGCGGGCGACGTTCGTCCCTCGGCCTGAGATTTCCCGCCGAGGGCCCGGAGCGTCACCCGGCTCTGCTAGGATGCAGTCCCGAGGTGAGGAGCGAGCCGAAGTTCATCTTCGTGACGGGCGGGGTCGCCTCGGGTCTCGGCAAGGGCATCACCACCGCCTCGCTCGGCCGCCTCTTCAAGTCCCGCGGGCTGCGGGTGGCGCTCCAGAAGCTCGACCCCTACGTCAACGTCGACCCTGGCACGCTGAACCCGTTCGAGCACGGCGAGGTGTTCGTGCTGGACGATGGCGCGGAGACCGACCTCGACCTGGGGCACTACGAGCGGTTCACCGACGAGAACCTTCACCGCGGCTCGAACCTCACGACCGGCGCCGTGTACTCCGCCGTCATCCAGAAGGAGCGGCGCGGTGACTATCTGGGAAAGACCGTCCAGGTCATCCCCCACATCACGGACGAGATCAAGGAGCGGATCCGGTCCCACGCGGAGGCGGAGGTCGCCGACCTGCTGATCGTCGAGGTTGGGGGCACGGTGGGCGACATCGAGAGCCTGCCGTTCCTCGAGGCGATCCGCCAGCTGCGGAACGAGGTCGGGCGCGACCGGTGCGCGTTCGTCCACGTCTCGCTCATGCCGTTCATCGGTCCGACCGGAGAGCTCAAGACCAAACCCACGCAGCACTCCGTCAAGGAGCTCCGGTCGCTCGGCTTGCAGCCCGATGCCATCGTCTGCCGTTCGGACCGGCCCATCGGCCGGCACCTGAAGGAGAAGATCTCGCTGCTTTGTGACGTACCGATCTCCGGGGTGGTCTCGGCTCCCGACGCCGAGTCGATCTACAAGGTCCCGCTGCTGCTGCACCAGGAGGGACTCGACCGCGTGCTGGCCGATCACCTGCGGATCGAGAGTGAGCCGGACCTCACCGAGTGGACCGCCCTCGTGCAGCGGATCGACCTCGCGACCGATCCCGTTCGGGTCGCCATCGTGGGCAAGTACGTGAACCTGCGCGATGCCTACCTCTCGGTGATCGAGGCGCTGCGGCACGGGGGGTTCCACCACGGCGCTCGGATCGACATCTCGTGGGTCTCCTCGGACGAGCTCGCCGGATCCGACGCTTCGGAGGTGCTCGCCGACATCGACGGCATCGTCGTCCCCGGCGGCTTCGGCTGGCGCGGCGTCGAGGGCAAGCTCGAGGCGATCCGGCATGCGCGCGAGCGCCGGGTGCCGTTTCTCGGGCTGTGTCTCGGCCTCCAGTGCGCGGTGATCGAGTTCGCGCGCAACGTGTGCGGTCTCGAGGGCGCGAACTCCGCCGAGTTCGATCCCGCGACGCCCCACCCGGTGATCGATCTCCTTCCCGAGCAGAAGCACGTGACCGACCTCGGCGGGTCCATGCGCCTGGGCGCGCAGCCGTGTCACGTGAAGCCGGACACTCACGCCGCTGCCGCCTACGGGGAGTCGGTAGTGTACGAGCGGCACCGGCACCGATACGAGGTCAACCCGGCCTACCACGAGGTCCTCGCCCAGAACGGTCTCGTGTTCTCGGGCCTCTCGCCCGACGGGCGTCTCGTGGAGATCATCGAGCTCGCCGACCACCCCTTCTTCGTGGCCGGCCAGTTCCATCCGGAGCTGCGCTCCCGTCCCACCAGGCCGCATCCGCTGTTCCGCGACTTCGTGGGCGCGGCGCACGCCCGGCGGGCCGCGAGCCTCGAGCCGCCGGTCGCGATCCGGGGCTGACGGGGCAAGCGGGTGGAGCCCCGGGCTCCGCGGGAGGTCTTCGCCGGCCGCTACGTCCGCGTCGAGATTCGGGCGTGGGGCGGCGGGGAGTGGGAGACCGTCCGCCGGGTCGGCGCGGCCGGGGTGCTGCCGGTCACCCCCTCCGGGGAGGTGCTGCTCGTTCGCCAGTTCCGTCCCTCGATCGGCCTGGAGCTGACGGAGATTCCGGCGGGCCTGCTGGACCGGGAGGGGGAGGATCCCCTCGGGTGCGCCGCCCGCGAGCTGTTCGAGGAGACGGGGTTCCGGCACGCCCACATCGAGTTCCTCGGCGGGTACTACTCCTCCGCCGGGTTCACGGACGAGTACGTCCACCTGTTCCTCGCCCGGACCGAGCCCGAGGCATCCGGGGCACCCGAGCGGGGGATCGAGGTCGTCCGGCGCCCGTTCCCCGAGATGGTTCGTGCCGCCCGAGCCGGCCGTGTTCGGGACGCCAAGACTGCTCTGGCGCTGCTGATGGCCGACCGGGGGAGCCTTCCCTGAGAGCGGCGGGTGCCCGGGGGCCCTGCGGGCTCTGGCCCGGCGGGCGTTGGTCCTCTCGGTGAGTGGGTGCGGTCGGGTAGTCTTGATGCGCAATCGTCAGGAGGGAGCCAGCGATGATCGTGGGCATCCCGAAAGAGGTCAAGGACAGCGAGTACCGGGTCGCCGCCACACCCGAGGGAGTTCGCGAGCTCACGCACGCAGGCCACGAGGTCGTCGTGGAGGCCGGGGCCGGGCTCGGCTCGGCCCTCCCGGACGAGGCGTTCGAGGCCGCCGGCGCGAAGATCCTGCCGGACGCGGACTCGGTGTTCGAGGCCGCCCAGATGGTGCTGAAGGTCAAGGAGCCCCAGCCCCAGGAGTACGGGAGGTTTCGGGAGGGGCACGTGTTGTTCACCTACCTCCATCTCGCGAACGACCGGGGGCTCACCGAGTTCCTGATGGAGCGGAAGGTGGCGGCCGTCGGCTACGAGACCGTCCAGCTTCCCGACGGCAGGCTCCCGCTCCTCGCGCCGATGAGCGAGATCGCCGGCCGGATGGCCCCCCAGGAGGGCGCCAAGTACCTCGAGCGTCCATTCGGCGGGCGCGGCGTGCTGATGGGTGGCGCCTCCGGGGTGGCGCCAGCCCGCGTGGCCGTCCTGGGGGCCGGCATGGCCGGACTGAACGCCGCCTGGATCGCCGCCGGGATGGAGGCGGAGGTGACGGTGCTGGACAAAAACGTCGACCGGCTCCGATACGTCGACCAGATCCAGCGAGGTCGCATCCAGACGGTGATGAGCAGTGCGCTGGCGATCGAGCAGCTCGTCCCCAAGGCCGATCTCGTGATCGGCGCCGTGCTCGTGCCGGGCGCGCGGGCACCCAAGCTCGTCACCAGCGAGATGGTGCGCTCGATGCGGCCCGGCTCGGTGATCGTCGACATCTCCATCGATCAGGGCGGGTGCGTGGAGACCGCCCGCATGACGACCCATTCGGATCCCACGTTCGTCGAACACGATGTGGTGCACTACTGCGTCGGCAACATGCCGGGGGCCGTGCCGCGGACCTCCACCTACGCGCTCACCAACGTCACGCTTCCGTACGCGCTCTCGATCGCCTCCTCGGGACTGGAGGAGGCCGTCCGCCGTCACCCCGCGCTCGCGCTCGGCGTCAACGTGTTCGGGGGCCGGGTCACCAACCAGGGGGTGGCTGACGCGCACGGCCTGCCCTACACGCCGCTGTCCCAGCTCGTCCAGGGCGTGGCCTGACCGATCGGTGAGGGGAGGGGGCTCGGTGCCTGACGTCGTCGCGTCTCAGGTGCAACGCTTCCTCGACCATCTCACGGTCGAGCGTGGCCTGTCCGCGAACACCGTCGCCGCGTACCGGCGCGACCTCGCGCGCTACGTGGCCTTCCTGCGTTCCGGCGGCGTCCGCGACGCCCGCCACGTTGACGACGCGATGGTGGCGTCCTTCGTCGCCGGTCTCTCGTCGTCGACGTATCGAGAGGATCGGCGGTATCGGGCAACGTCGGTCGTCCGTGCGCTCTCCGCCGTTCGCTCGTTCCACCGGTTCCTCGTCCGCGAGGGCCAGGCCCGGCGCAACCCGGCCGCACGCGTGGTCCGTCCGCGGCTGCCGAGAGCCCTGCCGCGCCCGATCTCCGTTCAGGACGTCGTTCGGATCCTGGCGGCACCGGACGACGCCACTCCAACGGGCCTTCGTGACCGCGCCGCCCTCGAGACCCTGTACGGGGCCGGTCTGCGCATCTCCGAGCTCGTCGGGTTGGACGTCGATGACCTGGATCTCGAGGAGGGGAGCGTCCGGGTGCTCGGCAAGGGCGGGAAGGAGCGCGAGGTCCCGCTGGGCGGGCCCGCGTGCGAGGCACTCGGCGCGTATCTCGCGCGAGGGCGGCCGGCGCTCGCGACCACGAGGTCGAGAGCCGCGCTCTTCCTCAACTCCCGAGGAGGGCGGTTGACCCGCCAGGGCGCGGCGAGGATCCTTGCAGCGCACGTGAAACGCGCCGGGGTCAACGCACGCGTGACTCCTCATACGCTCCGGCATTCGTTCGCCACGCACCTGCTCGAGGGTGGGGCGGACGTCCGGGTGGTCCAGGAGCTCCTCGGCCATGCGAGCGTTGCGACGACCCAGGTCTACACGCTGGTGACCGGAGAGCATCTGCGCGAGGTGTACTTCTCGACACACCCACGAGCGCGCAGGCGCGAGGTGGTGGGAGGAGGCTGACGGGCGTGATCGACGAGGCCAAGATGAAGGAGTTGCGCGCTGCGCTCGAGGAGCAGCGGGGGCACCTGCGCAAGGAGATCACCGAGCTCGGCGGGGATCCGGACTCCGACGACGCGGAGATCGACATCGAGCGCGGTTTTGCCGACAGCGCCCACAGCACCGCGGAGCGGGCGCGCGTCCTCTCCGTGATGAAGGCCCTCCGGGCAAACCTGCGATGGGTCAACCGGGCGCTCACGAAGATGGATCTGGGGACCTACGGGGTCTGCGAGCGGTGCGGGCGCCCGATCGACGTCGAGCGCCTCGAGGCGCTCCCGTGGGCGATCCTCTGCATCGACTGCAAGCAGAAGGGTGAGGGCCGGTGAGGTCGTGAGCGAACCACTGGTCCCGCGCGTCCTCGTGCTGGTGTGCGACTCGTTCGGCGTCGGGGACGCACCCGACGGGGCCGCGTACGGTGACGAGGGCTCCAACACGATCGGCAACTGTGCGCGCGCCGTCGGCGGGATTCGCGCGCCGAACCTGGGCGCGCTTGGCCTCGGCCTGCTGACCGAGGTCGCCGGCGTCCCGCCGCAGGCGGCGGACGGAAGCGCTCACGGACGCCTGACGGAGCAATCGGCCGGCAAGGACACCACCACCGGACACTGGGAGATGTCGGGGGTCGTGCTCGATCGGCCCTTCCCCCTCTATCCGAACGGCTTCCCGTCCGAGGTCATCGATCCCTTCGTCGAGCGCATCGGCCGCTCCGTGCTGGGAAACCGCCCTGCGTCGGGGACCGAGATCATCGCGGAGCTCGGTGAGGAGCACCTGCGAACCGGTCGCCCCATCGTCTACACGAGCGGCGACTCGGTGTTCCAGATCGCCTGCCATGTCGACGTGGTCCCGCTCGAGACCCTCTACGAATGGTGCCGGATCGCACGGGAGATCCTGACCGGCGATCACGCCGTGGGACGCGTGATCGCCCGGCCATTTTCGGGCAAGCCGGGAGCCTTCGTGAGGACCCCGGACCGCCGCGACTTCTCCGTGCCGCCGCCGGGTCCGACCCTCCTGGATCGATGTGTGGACGCGGGCGTTTCGGTCTTCGGAGTCGGGAAGATCCAGGACGTCTTCGCGGGTCGCGGGCTCACGGAGGCCGAGTACTCCCGGTCGAACGACGACGGGATCGACATCACGATTCGGTACCTCGCTCGCCCGGGCCCGGCGCTGATCTTCACGAACCTCGTGGACTTCGACAGCAAGTACGGCCACCGCAACGACCCGCAGGGGTACGCGAGCTGCATCGAGGCCCTCGACGCCCGGATCCCCGAGCTCGTCGAGCGCCTCGATGGCGGCCTGCTCGCGGTCACGGGGGATCACGGATGCGATCCGACGACGCCCTCGACCGACCACTCGCGGGAGCGCACGCCCCTGCTCGTCGCAGGCCTGGAGGGCCCGCCCCGCGATTTGGGCACGCGAGGAAGCTTCGCCGACCTCGGGGCCACGGTGGCCGAGCTCCTGGGAGTCGCGGGCTACGGGCTTGCGGGCACGCCGTTCACCCGGGAGCTCCTCGGGTGAGCCACCTCGATCGAGCATCAATCGCTGGTCCAGATGGAGGCTTGAGTGGCATGAACCGCCCTCGGCGAGGTCAAGCTGAGGTGGAGATGTTGGTCATCGACGAGATGAATCGAGGATGGGAACGTCGATGAGCATGAGAGATCCGCGCGACGTGGTCGCGGCCAAACGGGACGGGAGGCGCCTGCCTTCGGAGGAGCTTGCCTGGTTCGTCCAGTCCTACGCGAGGGGCGAGATCCCCGACTACCTGGCCGCGGCGTTCCTCATGGCCACCTTCATTCGCGGACTGGACGCGGAGGAGACCCTCGCCCTCACGCGAGCGATGGTGGACTCGGGGACGACGCTCGCGCTTCGGGGGGTCTCGCGGCCGAAGGTCGACAAGCACTCGACGGGGGGCGTCGCCGACGGGGTCACCCTGGTCTTTGCTCCGATCGCGGCCTCGCTCGGCCTGGCGGTTGCCAAGCTCTCCGGGCGCGGGCTGGGGCACACGGGCGGGACCCTCGACAAGCTCGAGGCGATTCCCGGTCTCCGCACGGACCTCGAGCCCGCGGCGTTCGAGCGACAGGTCGAGGAGGTCGGGTGCGCCGTGGCCGCTCAAACAGCCGACCTCGTGCCCGCCGATGGCGCCCTGTACGCGTTGCGCGACGCGACGGCTACCGTGCCCTCCATCCCGCTCATCGCCGCGAGCGTGATGTCGAAGAAGCTCGCGGTCGCGACCGATCTCGTGCTCCTCGACGTGAAAGCTGGCGGCGGGGCCTTCATGAAGACGGTCGACGAGGCGAAGGTGCTCGCCCGCGCGTGCACGCGCATCGCCGCCGACTGGGGCCGTCCGTGCCGCGCCGCGGTCACCGACATGTCGCAGCCGCTGGGGGAGGCGATCGGCAACGCGCTCGACGTGGCCGAGGCCGTTGACGTGCTGTCCGGACGGGTCCGCGGGCGGCTCAGGGACCTCGCCGTGATGTTCGCGGGAGAAGCGGCCTCCCGCTTGACCGGCGCTCCGATGGGGGAGGGACGGGAGGAGGCGGCCCGAGCGCTCGACTCCGGAACGGCGCTCGAGACGTTCCGGCGGATGGTCGAGGCGCAGGGCGGCGACCCGCGCGTCGCCGATGATCCCCGCGACGTGCTTCCGGCTGCCCCGGTCGTCCGGCCCATCGTGGCCGACCGCGACGGGTACCTCGTGGAGGTCGACGCGGAGGCGCTCGGACGGGCGAGCGGGGAGCTCGGCGCCGGCCGCAGGCGCAAGGGCGATGTGATCGATCCGGCGGTCGGGATCGTGTTCCGGCCCAAGCTGGGGGACCTGCTCCAGCGGGGGCAGGAGATCGGAGCCGTCCACGCGCGCGACGAGGGGGCGGCCGAGCGCTGCGTGAGGCGGGTGCTGGCCGCGATGACCCTCTCGGAGAGCGCCGTGCAACGCCCGCCCCTCGTGTACGCCTGGTACGGCGGAGCGGAGGGGCCCGAGTGAGCGACTGGCAGTACGCGCTCTACCTGGCGGTGGCTCTGCTCGCGGGGCTCATCGCCCGCGAGGTCGCGCGCGCGTGGGTCACCGTTCGGCTCGGCGATCCGACGCCGCGACTGTGGGGCCGCCTGAGCCCGGACCCGAGGAGGTTCGCCGATCCGCTCGGGACCGTGATCCTGCCCGCGCTGATCCTCGTCCTGTGGGCCACGGGCGCGGTCTTTCGGCCGCCGCCCTTCGCCTACGCCAAGCCGCCCGCGCTGGATCCCCACCGTCTCCGGCGTCGACGGCGCGACCTCGTGCTCGTATCCCTGGCGGGGCCCGCCGCGAACCTCGTGATCGGCGCCCTCGCCGGCACGATCCTTCGCGCGGGCCTCGTCGGGTCCAGCGTCGACCTGTTCTTCTTCGCCGAGGCGTTCCTGTACGCGAACCTCGTCCTGTTCGTCTTCCACCTCATGCCGATCCCGGGGCTCGACGGCGCTCGCCTGCTCGCGCTGGTGCTCCCGCCGCGGGCCGGCGAGGTCTTCGCGAACCTGGATCACTACCTCGCCCTGTTCGTCCTGCTCGTGTTCTTCCTGTTCGGAGGCCCGCTGATCGCGATCGTGGACGGTCTGCGGCACGGCGTGTGCACGATCCTCGCCGGCGGAGCAAACTGCCGGTAAGCAGCTCGGGTCCGGGCGGCGGTCGGATATCATCGCGGGCATCGACGCCCACGACGCCTCCACGACCACATCCACCGGCCGCAAGGCTCGGGTCCTCACCGGCTACCGTCCGACGGGACCGATGCACGTCGGGCACTGGTTCGGCAACGTGCTCAACATGCTCCGGCTCCAGGACGAGCACGACTGCTTCTACTTCATCGCCGACTGGCACATGCTGACGACCCACTACGAC
>Ga0070741_10008099_pt1 | contig 21295 bp, 22 predicted proteins | sample Coa_R1_4_FD_66440 | JGI IMG/M metagenome (GOLD analysis project Ga0070741, IMG submission 66440) | Surface soil microbial communities from Centralia Pennsylvania, which are recovering from an underground coalmine fire - Coalmine... | ecosystem: Environmental > Terrestrial > Soil > Unclassified ... | reverse complement strand
ACTTGGCCACGCCGACGAGCGCCAGCGCCGCGCTGGTGGCGACGAGCGACGCGTCGCGCGCGCGGTGCCACTCGAGGAACACGTACGGGATCAGCGGCACCGCGGCGGCGACGATATAGGAGAGCCCGACGATCGCCCCGGCCTTGTACGGCGAGTCGCGCATCGGCGAGAGCCCCAGCTCCTCGGACATCATGATGTCGATCCAGCGCTCGGGATTGGCCGTGAGCGTGGCGACGACCTTCTCCAGCTCCTCGCCCTCGAAGCCTTTCTGGCGGTAGATCTCGCGCAATTCGTCGCGCTCGAGGTGCGGCACCTCGCGCACTTCTTTTTCTTCGCGCGCGCGTTCTCGACGGTAGAGGTCGCGCTCGGCGCGCGTGCCCATGAACGCGCCGAGGCCCATCGACAGCGCGCCGGCGAACATCTCGCAGATGCCGGCGAGCAGGACCGCGTGGCGATCGCGGAACGACGCCGAGACGCCGGCGACGAACGCCAGCACGGTGACCAGCCCGTCCGCCGAGCCGAACACGAAGTTGCGCAAGCTGGCGCTCGAGCCCGCGCGGTGCCAGCGCTCGAGCGAGTAGCGCTTGGGATGCGGATGCGGATGATCGTCGGGCTGAGACACGGACAGGAGCTTACGCCGGAAGCCCGTCTTTGAGCAGGTGCCTCGCGATGGTCACGATCTGGATCTCGTCGGTGCCGCCGCCGATCTGCAGCAGCTTGGCGTCGCGCATCAGCATCTCGACGTGGTACTCGCGCATGTAGCCGTTGCCGCCCATCACTTGGATCGCCTCGAGCGCGCACTCGGTGGCCGCGCGCGCGCAATACAGCTTGGTCGCCGACGCCTCCGCCTGGCCGATGTGCGCCTTCTTGTGCGTCTTCTCCAGTTGCTTGAAGAGCAGATTGCGCACGTTCTCGCGGTGCATGTACATGCGCGCCAGCTTGTCTTGAATCAATTGATATTCGGCAATAGGCTTGCCCCAGGTTTCGCGCTGTTTGGAATACGTCAAAGCGTCCTCCAAACAACGTTCAATGATCCCCAGACACATCGGGACCATTCCGGTGCGCTCGCCGTGAAACACGTCGCGCGCCTGCTCGCGCGAAGGATCTTTTTCCTGCTCGCCGAGCAGGTGCTCGCGCCCGACGCGCACGTCGGCGAGGAATACTTCTCCCGTCGGTGACGAGTGCATGCCCATCTTGTCCATCGGCTTCGACCACGACAGGCCGGGCGTGCCGCGCTCGACCACGAACGCGTGAATCGGCCGGAATCGCGCGTCGTCGTTCGCGCTGTCCAAGATCTTTGCATAAACGACATAGGTATCGGCAAACGGCGCATTGGTAATGAAGGTCTTTTGACCATTCAAGACATATCCGTCGCCGTCGCGCCGCGCGACCGTGCGCATGGAGCCGAACGCGTCCGAGCCCGCGCCCGGCTCGGTCATGCTCCACGCGCCGATCTTTTCGCCGAGCAGGATCGGCAGCGCCCAACGCTGCTTCTGCGCGACGGTGCCTTTGGCCATGATCGCGCCGCCGGCGAGCCCGAGCGACGCGCCGAACGCCAGCGTGAAGCCCGGACAGACGCGCGACAGCTCCATCGACACCACCGCCATCATCCCCGGATCGCCGCCGACGCCGCGATCGCTCGAGGACGATGGCGCGGAAGCGGAGGAGGGCGCGGTCATCTTTGCAAACGAGGAGCGCACCATTTCGTCCATGCCAAACGTTTTGATCAGCTTGCGCATGGTTTCGTAGGGCGTGATTTCGCCGCGCTCCATCTTGGGCACGAGCGGCGCCAGCTCGTTTTGCGCCCATTGACGGACCATCGTCCGCGCCATCTTCTGCTCGTCGGTAAAGTCGATCATACGGGCATGACTCCGTGTTTGCGGTGGGGGCGCTCGACTTTCTTGTTCCACGAAAGCTCGAGCGCGAGCGCCAGGACTTTGCGGGTATCGCGCGGATCGATGATGTCGTCGACGAGTCCCCAGCCGCCGACTTTATAGATGTCGATCTGGTTTTGAATCGCCTGCGTCAATTGCGCTTTGACCTCCGCCGGCGGCTCCTGGCCGCCGAACAGCTTGCGCCCGGCGATACCGACCATTCCCTCGGCGCCCATGACCGATATCTCGGCGCCGGGCCACGCGACGATCAAATCGGGCTCGTACGCGCGGCCGGCCATCACGAAATAGCCCGCGCCGTAACCTTTGCGGATCACCACGGTGAGCTTCGGCACCGTCGCTGACGCCATGCAGTGCAGCATCTTCGCGCCGTGGCGGATGATGCCTTCGTGTTCGACTTTGGAGCCGACCATGAAGCCGGGAACGTCCATCAGGAATATCAATGGGACATTGAATGCGTCGCAGATTTGAATGAAATGGGCTGCTTTATCCGCGCTGTCATTGGTGAGAATGCCGCCCATTTGCCGCGGATTATTGGCGACGATTCCGCACGGCCGCCCGCCGATGCGCGCCAATCCGGTGATGATCGCGCGCCCGAACTTCGGCTTCAAATCGAACAATCGCCCGTGATCGACGATTAATTTAATGACCGAGTACATGTCATAAGCCTGGCGCGTCGACTCGGGCAGCACGTCGAGGATCCGGTCATCGCGTCGATCCACCGGATCGGTACAGACGGTAATCGGCGGCTTCGAATCGCACGACGAGGGCATGAACGACAGATATTCTTTGATTGAGCCAATGCATTCGGAATCGTTTTCGACCTCCAGATCGCCCACGCCCGATTTCTCGGTGTGGACTTTGGAGCCGCCCAATTCCTGCTCGGAGATGTCTTGTCCCGTCACCGCTTTGACCAGCGGCGGGCCGCCGAGCGCCATCGAGCCGATGTCTTTCACCATCGGAACGAAATCGGCGAGGCCGGGGATATAAGCGGTGCCGGCGGCGCCGGGGCCGACCATCGCCGAGACGAGCGGAATCACGCCGGACATGATCACTTCTTCGCGGAACAGCGCGCCCGAGCCGGCGAACAGCGAGATCAAATCGCCCGAGCCGCCGGCTTTGGGATCGATGCGCGCGCCCGCCGAATCGATGAACCACACCATTGGAATGCGATTGCGCAGGGCGATTTCGCGCAGACGCGAGACCTTGGTCTCGCCGGTCATGCCGATCGAGCCGCCTTTGACGGTGAAGTCGTAGGCGGCGGCGCAGCACATCCGGCCGTCGACGTGGCCGTAGCCGCAGATGACCGCGTCGGCCGGCGGGCGATCGTCGGGATTGAAGTGCGCCATCTGCGTGCCGTGAATGCCGACCTCGAACCATTCGGCGTTGTCGAAGAAGCGATCCATCCGCTCGCGCGCGGTCAGCTTGCCGCGCTCGTGCTGTTTGCGGACTTTCTCTTCGCCGCCCATTTGCTTGATCTCGGCGCGGCGGCGCTCGAGCTCTTTGACGCGGTCTCGCATGTTCATCGCGTGATCCCCAAAATCTGCTTCGTCTCCTCGACGGTGGCGATCGGGCGGCCGGCGGCTTTGGCCATCAGCGCCGCTTGCGCCACCAGCTCGCCGTTCGACTTCACCATCTCGCCCGTCGGCAGATAGAAGTTGTCTTCCAGGCCGACGCGCACGTTGCCGCCCATGCCGAGCGCCATCGACGTCAAGGGCCACGTCGCTTGACTGATCGGCGTGGTCTTCCAAACCGATCCTTTCGGCAGATGCGTGGCGATGAAATTCAAATGATCCGGCGTCGACGGCGCGCCGCCCATTACGCCGAGCACGATATTGATATCAATCGGCCCCTTCAAAAGGCCCATGTCGAGCAGCGGCTCCAAAGACTCGACGTGGCCGGTGTCGAAGCACTCGCACTCCGGCCGCACGCCGGCTTCGTTCATTTGCTGGAGGTAATAGACGATCTCGTCAAACGGGTTTGCAAAGACGAACGAGAAAACGAACGCCTTTCGTTTCGACGAATACTTCGAATAATTCATCGAGCCCATATTGAGCGCGCCGATATGCGGCCGCGTCTTCAATACGTGATTGATACGTTGCTCTTTGGTCAAACCAACGGCCCCCGTCGAGAAATTGATGATGACCGGGGACCGCGCTTCAATCTCCCGTTTATAGGCTTCAAAGACCTTTTCGTCGTAAGACGGCTGGCCGTCGTCGGTGCGGCCGTGTACGTGCACCACGGTCGCGCCGGCCTCGTACGCGCGGCGGCACTCCTCGCCGATCTCGACGGCGGTGTACGGGATCGCCGCGCACTGCCGCTTGGTGGTGACCGCGCCGGTGACCGCGCAGGTGATGACGACCTTATCGCCGAGCGCCATGAGTTGCCTCCGAGGTGACGTTGAGCGCGACCTTCTTCAAGATCGCGGTGAGCCGCTCCTGATCGGCCAGCGGCAGCGACGCGAGCGCGTGGCGCAAGGTCTCCCACGGCGAGACCTTGGCGCGCTCGGCGACCTTGCGGCCCTGCGCGGTCAGGCGGATGATCCACACGCGGCGATCCTCCTCGGAGCGCGCGCGCTCGACCATGCCGGCCGCCTCCATGCGGTCGACGATGCCGGTGACGGTCGAGTTGTGCGCGCGGATCTCGCGCGACAGCGTGCCGAGCGACAGGTCGCCGATCTCGTGCAGCAGCTTGATGACGGACAGCTGCGTGGGGGTGACGCCGTAGCGCGCGGCCTCGTCCTTGGACAGGCGGCGGCTCTCGGTGACTAAGTAGATGATGGTCTCGACGATGCGGTCGAGGTCCTCTTTGAGGTCTTTGCGAATCGCCACGCGGGCCCCGCGAAATTAGTTCGCCACGCAAAATATCGGCATACCGAATTTCTGTCAACCGATCGACTACCCCGTCGCTGAGTGCTTACATTTGGATAAAAACCTGTATGTGGGATTAACATTTTCGTTGACGGTTCTTTGGTGCGCTGTTTATGCTCAACGACGGTTCGAGACTGCCGGTACGCACAAAGGGGGAACCCATGAAGCGCACGCTCCTCGTCGCCACCGCCTTCGCGTGTTTCGCCGGAACGGCTCACGCGAACCCGGTCCAGCTCGGGCCGCTCAACGGCGCCGCGGCGTTCTACGTCGACGTGCAGTTCATCTACTCGAAGGCGGCGTTCGAGGACTCGCTCGTCCTCAACGCGTCGACCAACGTGTCGGTGAAGGCGGGTTTGCCGGGCTCGTCCAGCCCGGGCGCGTCGTGCTTCGAGACCACCAACGGCACCACGCCGATCTCGAACTGCATCTTCGACGAAGGCGAGTGCTACAACCCGCCGGCGCTGGCGGGCGCGTCGACGATCTGCCCGGAGAACGCGACCACGAGCGATCACACGTGCGCGTGCAACGCGCAGACGCAGTTCGTTCACGTCGCCACGGTGACCGGCGACAACGCGGTGCTCGACTTCCATCTGCTCGTCGACACGCAGCCGGATCAGACGGTCGACATCGATCTGCCGTCGCAGACGGTCGGGGCCGACGGCTTCGATCACCTGAAGGCGACCAAGATGGGCGACGGGCTGTTCCTCTTGCAGTGGGAGGACGGCATCAACGGCGGCGATCAGGACTTCAATGACTTCGTCGCGGTGGTGCGCGCGACCCCGGCCGACTGCGACTCGCTCACCAACCCGGCCGTGAAGGCGTCGTGCTTGTCGGCGGGCTACTGGGGCACCGACATGCGCGCCATCCAGCACGTCAAGGCGGACGATCCGAAGGGCGCCGGCGCGTCGACGACCACGTCGGGCCTGTCGATCATCACCTCGTTCATCAACACCAGCTCGACCACGCCGCACACGCTCGCCGCCTGCCAGACGCTGACGGTCGCGATGGGCAACAACGCCGAGAACCGCAACGTGTTCAACTTCCCGACGACCACCTCGGGCGACGTCGCGTGCTTGACGGACGGCGGCGGGCAGCCGGCGACGATGATGTTCTCGCTCGGCGCGGCGGGCGGCAATTGGGACTTCACGTCGGCCGGCGGCTTCACCGATTGCAACGGCGCCAGCCCGCAGTTCGGCGGCGCGAACTTCAACTACAACCACAGCGAGTACTTCACCGTCAGCCCGCTGCAGGGCACCGGCACCATTCCGCCGCAGGCCGAGTACTACCCGGGGAACAGCCCGTCGAACAAAGTCATCTACGCGCTCGATTTCGATACGCACCAGACCGACGTCACCGACAAGATCTGGAACGGGGCGACGGCGCAGTACAGCGAGGCCGACATCCGCAGCCACATCTACGCCGTGGCCGTGAACGGGCTGCCGCTCGTCACGCACCTGTACAACGACGACACGAGCGCGATGCCGGCCAACTTCAACTGCCCGACGGGCGCCAACGGCGAGCTCGACGGCACCATCTACGCGCCGCAGGTCATTCAAGGCGTGCCGGGCTCGGTCGCGATCAACTCGCCCGTCGACGTGACCATCCAGACGGTGCCGCCGGGCCACGAGCGCACGACGGACGCGCCGGAGACGTCGTTCCTCATCTACACCTACTTCGACAACTTGCCGCAGCTCGTGCCGGGCTCGTCGAGCCTCTCGGGCATCATCTCGACGACCATCGACACGCCGTCGGGCCCGCAGCCGCTGCTGGTGAACGAGCGCTTCGGCGCCGGCGGCTCGGGCATCCGCAAAGTGCACACGCACATCGCGTTCCCGAACGGCCTGCCCGACGGGTTCAAGGCGAACCTCCTGGCGGTGCTCGTCGACGCGAGCACGCAGGCGAACCTGGTGTACTCGAACATCCCGCTCTCGCACGATCACTCGCCGCCGACCGTCTCGGCCGCGTCGACGGTGCGCAGCGCGAGCGGCGTCAAGGTCGACGCCACCGTCGGCGACGAGGCGTCGGGCGTGGGCCAGGTGAAGCTGCTCGAGGGCGTGAACGCGACGTCGGTCTCGAGCACGGTGATGGACTACGTCTCGGGCAACTTCTACGACCCGACCGCGTGGACGGCGAATTTGAGCGGCTTCAGCCAGACCGACGTGGTGAGCGTCGACCTGCAGGCCGACGACACGCACTTCAACCTGTCGACGGCGGTGCGGCTGCCGGTGGCGAACACGGGCGGTGATCGCCAGGTCGAGTGCCAGTCGCAGGCGGGCGCGAACGTGACGCTCGACGGCTCGGGCTCGACGGCCGCCACCAACACGACCGTGAGCTATTTGTGGTCGGGGCCGTTCGGCGCCGCGAGCGGCGTCACCGTGCTCGAGCCGCTCGCGTTCGGGCCCAACACGGTCACGCTGTCGCTCGCCGACGGGCGCGGCTTCACCGGCACCGAGACGTCGACCGTGACCGTCGGCGATAGCACGCCGCCGGCGCTGTCGGTGAGCGTGAACCCGACGTGCCTCTGGCCGCCGAATCACAAGGGCGTGTCGTTCCAGCTCGGCTCGCAGCTCTCGTTCACGGTGCACGACACGTGCGATCCGAATCCGTTCGTGCGCATCGTGGGCGTGACCGCGAGCGACGGCTCGGCGGTGAGCTTCGACGGCTCGCACGTGTGCATCGGCGCCACCAAGGACGTCACGTACACGGTCACCGTCGCCGCGACCGACGCGCACGGCAACACCAGCACCGCGACCGCGACCGTGACCATCCCGCACGACAACGCGCACTCGTCGGGCTGCGGCGATCCGAACACGATGCCCGGCTGCTGACCTTCTCGCCTCCGCCTCGGACTGATATACTCGCCGAGGGGCCCTCATGACACGCGTCTCTCTCGCGCTCGCGCTCGCGCTCCTCGCGCCGGCCTGCGACAGCTCGCCCGCGGGCGGCGGCGGCGACGGCGGAAACTGCCAACCGACGATGTGCGCGCCGCCGCCCGATCTCTCCTGCGGCGCCGCGTGCGCGCCCGCCGACATGACGATGGCGTGCGGCGCCGCGTGCGCCGACATGACGTGCGGCGCCGCGTGCGCCGACATGGCGTGCGCGAGCGGCTGCGGCTCCGCCGACCTGGCGTGCCCCGGCTCGTCGTGCGGCGGCTCGATGGTGAACCTGTGCAGCGACTCGGCCAACTGCGGCGCGTGCAACCACGACTGCGGCGGCGGCGCGTGCGTCGCGAGCGTGTGCCAGGGCGTCGCCGTCGACACCATGCAGGTCTCGCCGTGGGGCGTCGCCGTCGACGCGAACAACGTCTACTGGACCGACATCAACACCGGCTCGACCGACGGCACCGTGATGCAGCAGGCGAAGTCGGGCGGTGCCGCGACCGCGCTCGCGCAGATGCAGTGGGCGCCGCACGATCTGCTCGTGAACGCGACCGGCCTCTACTGGGAGAACTACAGCGCCGGCGAGATCTGGAAGATCGCGCCGCTCGGCGCGACGGCCGTGAACGTGACCACCGAGCCGGCGCAGATGGTGTCGTTCACCGTCGACGGCACCAACGCGTACTTCGTCGAGAAGGGCTCGAGCGTGGTGCGCAAGGCGCCGCTCGCCGGCGGCGCGGCGTCGTCGACGCCGCTCACCACGCCGACGGCGGGGCGCTCGCCGGGATCGCTCATCGCCGACGGCAGCTTCGTCTATTGGGTGAACACCGTCGACGGATCGATCTTCGCGACCACGCCCGACGGGACGACCACCACGACGCTGGTGCCGACGGCGGGCGCGGGCGCGCTGGCGCTGTACTCGGGCGACCTCTACTTCTCGACGTCGAGCGAGATCCGCAAGGTGAGCACGTCGGCCGGCGGCGCGCCCGCGGTCGTGGTGCACGGCATCGCCGCGGGCTTGACCGAGATGATCGTCGACGCGGGCGGCGTCTACTGGACCAACAACGCCGCCGGCACCGTCGAGCGCGCCGGCTTCTCCGACGGCGTGCCGCACACCATCGGCGCCAATCAAAAGCATCCCATCGGCATCGCCGCCGACGCCACGACGATCTACTGGGCCGCGTCGGGCACCGGCGCGAACGACGGTCAGATCATGCGAGCGGTGAAGTAGCGAATCAGAGGCAGCAGAGCGTCTGCTGATTGATGCCGCCCGCGTTGCCCGACACCGTGTTTCCCACGGAGCAGCTCGGGCCGACCTTGTTGGGCGCGTTCACGGTGAGCGACTGCAACGCCGACGAGAGCCCGCACACGTTCGAGCTCGCCGCCATGTTGAAGAACGCGCCCGAGCAAGCGGCCGAGTTGCTGAAGCCCTTCACCACCGCGCCCGAGCCGCACGTGCCGCCCGCCGGCGCGCCGCAGGAGCAGCTCGCGCCGCAGCTGCGCGTGTCGCTGAAGTCGCCGAACCACTGCCCGCCGAGCTCGGGCGCGTAGTTGCCCATGCACGACGCGTTGGCCGCGTCGAGCGTGCAGTGCTTGGCGGCCTTGGCGACACAGATGTTGCCGGCCGGGCAGCCGGCGCCGATCTGCGTCGTCGGGCAGAACTGCGTCGACGTGGTCCACGTCGCCGCCGGCACCGAGGGCGAGCCCGTCGGCAGGCAGCGCGTGGTCGGCGTCATCGCCGCGACGGTGTAGTTGGTCGTGTTGAGCGTCGCCGGCAGGCACGAGGCGTCGTCGGGCGAGAAGGTGGCGGTGGCGGTGCCCGGGCACGCGGCCGCCGTCCATTCGGTCACCGTCGTGCCGCACGTGATCGACGGCGTGCAGGCGCAGCCGCTGCAGGTCAGTGGAGCGTTGAGCCCCTGGTGCAGCGGGACGGCCGTGCCGCCGTAGTGCGTGGGACACGGGCCGCCCAGCGCGACCTCGGCGCCGATCTGCGCGCCGGGATCGGCTTGCACGCACTCGGCGATCGGAGTGCACGCGGTGTCCGCGCAATCGGTGGCGCCGTTGCAGTCGTTGTCGATCCCGTCGAAGCAGTTCTCGGCGCCCGAGGGCGTGCACGGCGGAATGAGATCCGTCGGCGGCGTGAGATCCTGCGGCGGCGTGAGATCCGGCGGCGTGGCGATGTCGGGGCAGTTCGGCGAGCAGCCGGAGAGATCGAGCGGCTTCATGGTGAAGTCCACGCCCGTCAGATCGACGCCGCTGAAGTCGATGTTCATCGAGAGGTCGAGCATCAGGCCGTTGGCCACGCACGCGCCGTTCGAGCCCGACGCGCTCTTGTCGTAGCGCAAGCCGCTCGGGCAGTCGCTGGCGGGAAACGCGCAGCCGCCGTTCACGCACACGCCCTGGAAGCCGCACGTGTGCGTATCGTTGCAGGTGAACGGATAGTCGCCGACGCAGCTCGACGACGCGAGCGCGAGCGCGGCCAGGGTCGCGAGGAGAGCGCCGCGCATCAACGCACCTCCGTGCGCTTGTGGCGCGCGCCGACGGCGAGCAGCACCGCGCCGGTCACCGCCGCCGCCGAGCCGACGACCAGCAGCGCGATGCCGGCGCTCTGGAACGTCTGCGCGCTCGAGTGGAAATTATTTTGATCCGGCAGCGTGAGCGCGTTGCGCGCGCTCGAGTCATCGGCGCCCGCTTTGCCGAGCAGGCCGGCGCCGATCACCGCGACCACCACGCCGCCGCCGGTGAGCGAGATGCCGGCGACGTTCTTGTACCAGGGCCGCGGCGGAGGCGGCGGCGCGGCGACGACGACGGTGGTCGGCGGCGGCGGAGCGGTGGTGGTGGTGGTCGTCGTGTCGGGCGGCGGTGGAGCCGTGGTGGTGGTCGTCGTCGTCGTGTTCGTGCCCTCGTCGTGCGGCGGCTGCGTGCCCGTCGGCGGCGCGTGCGCGCGCGAGTCGCGCACCGCTTCGTCCATCTCGGCGATCAGCCGCGTCACGTCTTCGCGCATGCGCGGCGGCGGATTGGGCGTCTCGCGCAAGAAGGCGCGGTACGACTTCGACGCTGCGGCATATTGCCCGAGCTGCCGCTGGCACTGCGCGATGTTGAAGAGGAACGCCGGATCCGGCAGCTCGAGGTACGCGGTCTTGAACTTGTCGAGCGCCTTCTCGTACTCGCCGAGGTTGTACTGGAGCAGCCCCTCTTTGTAGGCCACCTTGGCGCGCGCCGGATTTTCGGCGCGAGCCGTCCCAGCGACGGCCAACAAGCAAAGCGCGACGACCATCGAACAACCGCGGACACCCATATGGCCCCCTGAAATTAGGAAGGTTCCCCCTCCAGCTTCGCCGCCCGTCCGCCCGAAGTCAAACCGCAAAACCGCGCGGCAAAGCGCCGCGCGCATCATTCGCGCGCATCATTAATGTGGCGAGCATGCCGGGCTCCGCCTCCGGCCACTTCGCCGCGGCTCTGCGATGGCGGAGAGCCGCGCGCGCCGCTCACCAATACGTCGTCGTGATGGTGACCGGGCCGCGCACGCGCGCCTGGCAGGCGTAGCGCTCGCCGGGGCGGAGCGGCTCGCGGGCGGTGAGCGCGCGCTCGGCGGCGGTGGGCGCGTCGAGGTGCTCGGCGCCGTCGACGACGCGCACGCGGCAGGCGGCGCAGACGGCCACGCCGCGGCACGAGCGCGCCAGCGGCAACCGCGCGCGCAGCGCGGCGCCGAGCAGCGTCCCGCCGTCGAGGATGGCGAACGAACGCTCGCCGTCCGAGAGCCGAAAAGTCACGCGATGGGTCACCGTCCGCGAGTCTAGCAGGGAAAAACGCTTGACACGCCGTCGCTGCTAGCTAGACTCCTCGCCACTTGATGCGGGGTGGAGCAGCCTGGTAGCTCGTCGGGCTCATAACCCGAAGGTCGTCGGTTCAAATCCGGCCCCCGCTACTGAGTAGCAAAAAAAAGCCTGCGAGTTTTCGCAGGCTTTTTTATTTGGAGCGGGTGGCGCATGGTGCCGCATATCGCCGAGCTGCGTATTCGGCGCGACCGACTGTTCCGGGAGGCCGACGCGCGCTCGCGCCGAATCTTCGAGGTCGAGACCGCGGAGCGGATCTTGCCGCTGTTCGAGGCGCGACGCCCGGAAGATTCGCGGCCGCGCCGCGCGCTCGAGGTGGCGCGCGCCCATCTCGACGGGCGGGCGAGCGAAGACGAGCTGGCCGCGGCGAGCGCCGCCGCCCATGACGCGGCCGCGCCGCTGCGAGACCGCGATCCCGTGGCGTACCGGGTCGCGAGCGCGGCCGGCTGCGCGAGCCGGCTGTATCATTCGCCGTTCGGATCGGACTACCAGCCGTCGGCCGCCAACGAGAGCTGCAACGCCGCCTATCTGATCGGCGCGGGTGAAACGCTGGACGCCGACGCGGCCGAGGACGCGCTCACCGTCGAGCTGCGCCTCCAGCTCGCGCGGCTCGAAGCGATCGTCGCGAATACCGGTTGACGACGATCGCGCGCGCGAATCAGGACGCGCGCGGGCGACCGGGGCGCAGCAGGCAGGGGACGCTCGAGGCGATGGTGCTGGCGCCGTGGTACTGCGTCGCCGCGTAGAGGAGCTGCAGGCGGGCCTGCTCCAGCTCGGCGGCCGACGCCAGCTCGCGGCGCGCGAGGCGGCCGAACGCGAGCGCGGCGGCGAGCAGGTGCTCGTGCTGCTCGGCGAGGTGCTGGTCGGCGTCGCACGCGCCGGGAAACCGCGCGAACGGCGCGGTCTCGTCGTCGACGTCGAGGTCGTCGGGTTCGAAGCTCATCGCCGCCCTCCGAGACGTTGCGGGTCTCGAACGTGGATGTCCGGCGGAACGCGCGGCCTTCAACGAAAGTTCATCCCCGTCGAGGCGGCGCGTCGAGCCCGGCGAGCACGCGCTCGATGAGCTGCGCCAGCGCGCGGCGTTCGCGCGGGGAGAGCGGCGCCAGGAGCTCGTCCTCGGTCGCGAGCAGCGCGCGCACCAGCCGCTCGCGCCGCGCCGCCGGCCAGCGCGCGGCCTCGACCCGCACGCCGCGCTTGTCGTCGGGATCCGGCAGCCGCCGCGCCAGCCCGGCCGCCTCCATGCGATCGACCGCCGCGCTGAGCGTGCCGCTCGACAGCGCCGTCTGTGCGCCCAGCTCGGTCATGGTGAGCGCGCCGCCGTGCGCCCACAAGAGCGCCAAGAGGTGCGCCTGCTCGGCCGAGACGCCGAACGGCTCCACCACGCGCCCGTAGCGGCGGTTCTGCTCGCGGAACAGCCGCGTCACCGCGTGCGCGACCGAGGCCTCGAAGCGTTTGTCTTGTATACGAGACATGTGCTAGATCTCTCGTATACAAGATATCACGGAGCGAGCCATGGAGCACGCACGCATCGTGGAGCTGGTCGCGCGGACCGTCGAGGCCGCGCGCCGCGGCGAGGCGCCGCTCGGCGATCGGCAGGGATCGATCCCGGTGGCGCACTACACCTCGCCCGAGCGGCTCGCGCGGGAGCGGGCGGCGCTGTTCGCGCGGCTGCCGATCCCGCTGGCGGCGGCGCGCGAGCTCGACGAGCCGGGGCGCGTGCTCGTCCGCGCGCTCGACGGCGTGCCGCTCCTCCTCACGCGCGGCGCCGACGGCGTGGTGCGCGCGATGCGCAACGCCTGCCGCCACCGCGCCACGCGCCTGGCCGACGCCGACTGCCGCGCGAAGGCGCTGGTCTGCCCGTACCACGGCTGGACCTACTCGCTCGCGGGCGAGCTCCTGCACGTGCCGCGCGCCGAGGCGTTCCCCGACTGCGATCGCGCCGCGCTCGGCCTCGCGCAGGTGCGCGCCGAGGAGCGGCACGGCCTCATCTGGGTGGCGCTCGACGGCGCGGCGCCCGACGCGCGCGCGCACCTCGGCGAGCTCGACGGCGAGCTGGGCGCGCTCGGTCTCGGCGATCACGTGGTCGCGCGCCGCGCCACGAGCGAGCAGCGCGGCAACTGGAAGCTGCTGATCGAGGCGTTCCTCGAGGGCTATCACATCCGCACGCTGCATCGCGACACCATCTATCCGTTCTTCGTCGACGCGTGCGGCATCGCCGAGCGCGCGGGCGTGCACATGCGCCACGCCAGCGCGCGGCGCACGGCGCTCGATCCGGCCGGCGCCGGCCGGCCGGCGCGCGAGCTGGCCACCTACGCGTACGTGATCTTCCCGTGCACCGTCTTGATCGTGCACCCCGACTGGATCAGCCACGTGGTGGTGCAGCCGCTCGCGCCCGATCGCTTTTCGTGGACGCACGCGCAGCTCGTCCCGGCGGCGGCGAGCAGCGAGGCGGAGCGCGCGCACTTCGAGCGATCGTTCGCGCTCATCGAGGAGCAGGTGTTTCAGCGCGAGGACCTGCGCGCGATCGCGGCGATGGACGCCGGCCATGCGGCGTGCGCCGACGGGCGCGTGCGCTTCGGGCTGCTGGAGTCGGCGGCGCTGTGGCTGCACGACGCGATCGAGCGCGCGCTCGCGCCCGGCTGAAGTTGGCGCGATTCGCCTCTCGATTGGCGCGAAGCTGAGGAGCGCTCGTTCTAGGCCACGAGCGCGGCGAGAATTTCGAGCAGGCCCTGCTCGAGCGCGCTCATGCCCTCGCGCACCTCGGGCGAAAAGCCGGAGGCGGCGCGCACGCGCTCGGCCTCGGCCAGCTCGCCGCGGATGAACTGCGCGCACCCGCTCGCCACGCCGTGGCTCGCCAGCAGCCGCTCGATCTCGTCGCGATCGGCCGGCACCAGCGCGCCGCGCCCGACCACGCTCTCGAGGAACGCGCGATCCTCGGCCGACGCGCGCTCGAACAGGAGCGACAGCACGAGCGACACGCGTCCCTCGAGCAGGTCGCGAAAGTTGTCCTTGCCGGTGACCGCCGGATCGCCGACGAAGTCGCCGAGATCGTCGAGCCCCTGCAGCGCCACTCCCATGCGCCGCCCCCACGCCATCGCCGGGCCGAGATCGGCGTCGAGGTTGGCGAAGCGCAAGCCGCCGGCGAGCGGCGCCGCGAACGCGTGGTACGCCGCCTTGTCCTCGATCACCGCGCGCACCGTCTCGCCGCCGCTCGTCCCCGGCCCGCGCCACCCGACGATGTCCTCGAACTGCCCGATGCCGGTGTGCAGGCACGCCTCGAGCACCACCTCGCACGCCGCGCGCCCGCGGCCGCCGCACAACAGGTGGCGCATGGCCAGCACGTGCAGCGTCGAGCCGACGACGATCGCCAGCGAGCGCGCGCGCCCGGCGCCGAGCGTCGGCGCGCTTTGCAGGAGCGCCAGGTGCAGCGTCGGTCGGCCGCGCCGCATGCGCGCCTCGTCGATCACGTCGTCGTGCACCAGCATGAACAGGTGCAGGAGCTCCATGCCGGCGGCGAACCGCTCCAGCGCCTCGCCCTCGGGCGGCCCGCCGCCGGCGAGGCTGCCGAGCAGCACGAGCTGCGATCGCAGGAAGTGCTGCGGCGCCTGGTGCAGCGCGAGCGTCGCCGACACCGCGTCGCTCCACAGCGGCGAATCGCCGTAGGGCCGCGCGCCCTCGATGGCGGCGCTGACGAACTCGGAGATCCGCGAGACCGGGCCGTCGAACTCTCGTCGCGCCAGCTTGAGCATTGCTACTGTTTTAGCAGACGCGCTAGCCGCCGTGCAGCCGCGCCTGCACCTGCCTGGCGTGGATCAGGTGGCCTTGCAGCGTCGGTCTTTGCACGCGTTAGTTTTCGGGCGCGCCGGCGGCGATCCACGGCGCGAGGATGGCGTCGACGTAGGCGCGGTCGATCGGGCTCGGGAGGATCGGCGCGCCGGTCTGCGCGTCGATGGGCATGGGCTTGCCTTCGCGCGGGCCGAGCGCTCCGGTCAGCTTGTCGACGAGGAAGCTGGCGCTCGCGTCGCCGGGCTTGACGCGCAGCGCGCCCTTGCGGGCTTGCGCCGGCTGGCCGACGAGCTGGCGGTACGCCGACGCGCGCCGCAGATCGAGATCGACCGAGTCGGTGGGCGCCTCGCCGTGACAGCCGCGATTCGCGGCGCACATGCGCGCGAGCACCGGCGCGACGTCGCGAGAGAACGACGGCGCGGAGGCGGCCGGCGCCGGCGGCTGTCGCGCGCGGCAGCCGGCGCCGATCGCGAGCGCGAGCACGAGCACGCGCGAGATCCCGAGCAGCCACTTCGCGCGTCGCGTCGTCGTCACGCTCGCGATTCTAGTCGACCGGCCGCGGGCGGGCGTCCTAAAGTATCGCGCATGCCCGCGCGAACGGCCGAGGCCGCCGTCGAGATCGACGCGCCGATCGAGATCATCTGGCGCGCGATGATCGATCTGGCGGCGTACCCCGAGTGGAACCCGTTCATCGTGCGCGCCGACGCGCCGCCGGGCGAGCCGCGTCCCGGTACGCGCATGCGGCTCGACGTGCGCTGGGGCTCGGGCGGCGGCGCGCGCGCGGTCGAGGAGGTGACGCGCCTCGAGCCGCCGCCGAACGCGCCGCCGTCGAGCGGGCGGCGCGCGGCGACGTTCGCCTACCGCTTCACCGGCTGGCTCGACACGCTCGGCCTGGTGCGCGGCACGCGCGTGCAGATGCTGGAGCAGACCGCCGGCGAGCGCGCGCGCTACCACACGCGCGAGGAGTTCCGCGGATTGCTCTGCGGCTTTTTGCCGCTGGCGAAAGTCCAGGACGGTTTCACCCGCCAGGCCGAAGCGCTGCGACGCCGCGCCGAAGAGCTGGCGCGCAAGCGAGAGGAGCCGACATGATCAGGGGCATTCACGGGCTGTTCTATTCGTCCGATCCGGACGCCACGCGCGCCTTCTTCAAGGAGAAGGTGCAGCTCCCCGGCAGCGACATCGGCCAGGGTTGGTGGATCTTCGACTTCGACGAGGGCGACCTGGGCGTGCACCCCGTCGAGGATCCGGCCGACGCGGGCGGGCACGACGTGTCGTTCTACTGCGACGACATCCACGGCACCGTCGCGCAGCTCGAGTCGCGCGGCGTGGAGTTCACCAAGGACGTGGCCGATCACGGCTACGGGCTGGTGACGTACTTCGTGGCGCCCGGCGGGATCACCGTGCAGCTCTACGAGCCGCGCTACGTGAAGCGCTCGGCCAAACCCGCGCCAAAAGCCAAACCGAAGACGAAGGCCAAAGCCAAGGCGAAGGCCAAGGCAAAACCGAAGGCCAAAGCCGCCAAGAAAAAGCGCCGCTAGCACGCGCGCTACGAATCACCGTCCTGTATCCGCCAAGAATGAAATTTAGTGGATACTACGCGTGGCTTGACATGCAACCATTTGGTTGCGTATTAATGGCGGCGTGGACGTGGTGTTCAAGGCGCTCGCCGATGAGACGCGGCGCAAGCTGCTCGATCGGCTGCGCGCCTCGGGCGGCCTGACGCTGGCCGAGCTGTGCGCCCGCGTGGCCATGTCGCGCCAGGCGGTGTCGAAGCACCTCGCGCTGCTCGAGCGCGCCAACCTGGTGGCGACGGTGCGGCGCGGCCGCGAGAAGCTGCACTACCTCAATCCCGCGCCCATCCATCAGATCTACGAGCGCTGGATCGGCAAGTACGAGCGCGGCCGCGTCCACGCGCTCGCCGCGCTCAAACGACGGCTGGAGGAGAACGATGAGTAGGCCGAGCTTCGTGTACGTGAGCTACATCGCGGCCACGCCCGAGAAGGTGTGGAACGCGCTGTTCGACGCCGAGCTGACGCGCCAGTACTGGGGCGTGCACAAAAACGTCTCCGAGTGGAAGGTCGGCGCGACGTGGGCGCACCAGGACGCCGAGACCGGCGAGGCGCACGTGGTCGGCGAGGTGCTGGAGATCGATCCGCCCAAGCGGCTGGTGCTGTCGTGGCGCTCCTCGTCGGCGCCGGCGGGCGATCCGCCGACGCGCGTGACGTTCGAGGTGCAGCCGTTCATGGACGCGGTCAAGCTCACCGTGATCCACGACGACCTCGAGGAGGGGACGCCGATGTGGAAGGGCGTCACCAGCGGCTGGCCGGCGATCCTGTCGAGCCTGAAGTCGCTGCTCGAGACCGGGCGCCCGCTGCCGATGACCACGCGCCGCTGGGGCGGACCGCCGCCCGCGTGATCATTTTTTCAGCTCGGCGATCATCCGGTCGCGCTCGTCGTCGGTGATGGTGCGGAACAAGAGCGGCGGCATCACCAGCCGCGAGTCGTCGGCGGCGAGCAGGCGCTCGATGGCCAGATCTTTTTCCATGCGGCTCATCTGCGCGAGCCGATCGACGAGGAAGCGATCGCGCGTGATGGACGGGTCGAGGTTGGCGTTGTGGCACTGCTGGCACATCTGCACCAGCAGGCCGCGCCCGTCGAGGCCGAGCTTGGGCGCGAAGCCCATGTCGCGCAGCCCCTCGTCGAGGAACACGTCGCGCACGTCGGGCAGGTCGCTCGCCGCGCCGGCGCTCCACCGGCGATACGCGTCGGTCATCTGCTGCAGCTTGGACGGATCGGTGACCTTGACGTCGTGATACGGCGCGGCGATGAACTGGCCGGCGACCGACTTCTCGTACGTCGCCTGCCACGTGGCGCTGCGCCCGACGGGCATGTTGATCATCGGCTGCATCGGCGCCGACACCTTGAGCTCGGCCTCGATCACCGCCGAGTTGAACGCGTTCGGCTGCTCGCCGAAGCCGGCCGCCTGGATCATCCGCGCCATCAGCGCCGGATCCGACTTGTCGATCATCGCCGCCGGGATCGGCCCGTAGTCCTCGCCCGCCGGGTGCGCCGCGTGAAAATCGCCGAGCAGCGCGCGCCCGCCCTCCGTCTGCGACGAGAACCAGTGCGTGAACGGCGCCACGTTCTCCTGCATGCGCAGGAGCTGCGGCTGCGAGTCGACCGGCGCGTGGCACTGCCGGCAGTCGGCGATGGTGTTGTTGAGCGCCGTCGACGATTCGTACGCGCGCACGTTCGACCAGCCCTTGACGAGGTTCGGCGTCAGCAGGTCGGCGTTCTTGCAGCCGCCCGCCGCGTGCGCGCAGTCCTTGTCGAACATCACGAGATAGAAGTTCACGTCGCCCGACGTCGGATCCTGCGACGCGACCTCGACGAACTGCTCGCCGGGATCGTAGGCGAGGAAGACGAAGCCGGGCGACGGCGCGGTGCCGTCGGGCGGCGGCGGCGTGAACACGAACGCGGTCGGCGTGATCGACGAGACCTTGCGCGCGGTGAGCGCCGACGAGTGGCCGAGCAGCGCGAACGCCGGGTTGCCGCCGCGCCCGTTCTCGCCGCCGGCGTCCTTGAAGTCGAGGCCGAGCTGCTTCTGTAGATCGGCGAGGCCGGTCGGCTGCGGCATTTTGCCGCCGGGCTTCAGGTCCTGGCAGAACGTCCTGGTGATCAGATCGGCGTCGTCGGGGAAGTGGGGGTGCATGCCGTCGTTGGCGCACAGCTCGGCGTGCGCGTCGGTCGGATTGGCGAGCGTGATGAACGCGTCGGCGGGGATCAGCGGCGCCTTCACCGTCGACGGCGCGTTCGACGAGCCGGGGTGCAGCGGCGCCACCATCTCGAGGCAGCCCGCTTGCGAGCAACCAAACAGAAACACGAGCGCGCGTCCCATCCGTCTCATCACGGACGCGCTTTGTGCAACCACCGTTCCACGGCGGAAGACCACGCGCCGCGCGGAAATTCACCCACGGTTCGTGCCGCGCGCGCGCACCCTGGCGAGGCCTCGCCCCACCTGCGCCCGTCGGACCGCGGGTCTGTTGACGTCGCCGGTCAGCAGCCGGTGGTGGCGAGGCAGCCGCTCACCGGCGCCGACGCCTCGAGCTGCAGGCAGCACTCGCCGGGCTGACAGTCGGCCTTGCTGTGGCAGATGCGGAAGTTCGAGCCGCAGTCGGGCTCGCACTGAATGACGTTCACCGTGTTGTCGTAGCAGCACGCGAGGCCGTGGCAATCTTCGGGGCCGTCGCACGCGAGCGTGACGAAGCTGTTGGCGGGGCAGGGCGACTGCTGGCAGGTGCCGCCGCCGACGTTCTCGCAGCACACGCCGCCGTTCTTGGTCGAGCACGTCGACTGCGCGCACGGCACCTCGTCGACGCCGCCGGCGTCGGGTGCGCTCGCGAGATCGATCGGCGCGCGCAGATCGGCGCCGCCGTCCTGCGCGCCGGGCGCGAGATCGCTCGAGTCGATCGACAGCGGCTGCGTGCGGCACGCGGGCGCGAAGGCGAGCAGCGCCACGAGCGCGAGCGAGCGGTGCATCGCGCGATGGTAGCACGCCGCTCCCGGCTCAAGGCGCGCGCGGCGCGTCCGATGATCGGGCGAGAGGTCCCATGCTCAAACGGATGCTGATCATCGACGGCGATACGCCGACGCGGCTGGTGCTCGCCAACCTGTTTCACGCCGAGTACCACGTCACGCTCGCGCCCGACGCGCGGCTCGGGCGCCGGCTGCTCGAGCGCTCGCCGTTCGACGTCGTGCTGTGCGACCTCGCCGAGCGCGAGGCGCTGGACGCGTCGCCGCCCGAGCTCGCGGCGCGCGTCATCCTGCTCACCGACGATCCGTGGTGCGAGGTGGCGCAGCAGCTCTACGCCGAGCAGTGGCATCCGATCGTCGCCAAGCCGTGCCGCGCCAGCGTGCTGCGCAACCTGGTGAGCCGCATCGTCGCGCTGCCGGCCGCGGCCGGCGCCGTCCCGGGGACGCTCGTCTGATGTGTTAAAGTCGACAGCGTGCGTGCGTGCGCGCTCGTGGCGCTGGGGCTGGCCGCCTGCTCGTCGTCGACGACCAGCGTGCTGGTGCAAGCCTCGCTCGACGTGCCCGATCAAGTCGCCGCGCCGCTCACGGTCAGCCTGTTCGATCCGCGCGGCGCGCTGATCGATCACACGGCGACGCGCGCGGTGACGCTGCCGGTGCGCGTGGTGCTGACCGGCGTGCCGTCGCGCGCCGAGGACGTGCGCGTGGTGCTGACGCGCTCGACCACGCCGCCGTGGCTCGGCGGCGCGCGCGTCACCGTGATCCCCGACGGAGAGGCGCAGGTCGCGGTCGTGCTCTCGCAGCACACCGCCGACGCCGACGCGGACGGCATCCCCGACTCCGTCGACAATTGTCCGAACGTCGCCAATCCCGATCAAGCGAGCGCCTCGGGCGGCGCCGGCGACGCGTGCGCGAGCGACGCCGGCCTCGGCGATCTCCCCGGCGACGGCCCCGACGGCGGCCCGCTCGGCGGCCCCTACACGTTCGTGCCCACGGTCCCGCAACACCAGTCGCTCTACTACGGCGGCCACGACCCGCCGCCCGCCACCGTCACCTTCACCTACGTCGCCGACGCGATCGCCTGCTCGCACGACGGCGGCGCGCACTACGCCGCGTGCGACGGCGCGCACGCGATCGTCTTCACGCCCGCCGACTACAACCAGAACCACACGCTGGCGGTGAAGCTCTCCAAGGCCGGCCTCGCCGACTTCGTCTGGACGTTCCAGCCGAGCGCGCTCGAGCCCGGCCTGCACTTCTACGACTGCGACCAGGTGGTCACCGCCGACGAGAGCGCCGACGCGTTCGCCGCGCGCCTCGCCCCGAACCGCGTGGTGTGCGTGAGCGGCGGCGTCACCGTGCGCGACGCCACCATGCACAACGACGACGCCGGCCAGCACATCAACACCACCGGCATCTTCCTCACCGACACCAATTCGACGGGCGTCAAAGTGATCGGCACCGAGGCGAACCGCCCGACGTTCTACAACCCCGACTCGGGCGGCGAC
>Ga0070741_10008098_pt1 | contig 21295 bp, 14 predicted proteins | sample Coa_R1_4_FD_66440 | JGI IMG/M metagenome (GOLD analysis project Ga0070741, IMG submission 66440) | Surface soil microbial communities from Centralia Pennsylvania, which are recovering from an underground coalmine fire - Coalmine... | ecosystem: Environmental > Terrestrial > Soil > Unclassified ... | reverse complement strand
GAGCGATCTCCGGGTCCCCCACCGATACGCCCCACCACCGGGATACCCGTTGCCGGCAAGCTACGCGCGAGGCAATGCGTCTCTTTGCGAGATCGAAGATCAGGGGCTCGCCCGTCGAACCACCCGTCGTAAAACGCGCCAGGTGGCCTGCGATTTCTGACCGCAACTGTTGTCGATATTTCCGAACGTCTGCCTTGTGAGTCAGCGGTAGACGGGCGAGGTCTCCCGGTCCCTGAATATGCGCTGGTGATACGCCCGCGCCGCGCATTCCATCCCTCACGAAGGGAACGTGCGCATAGCAATATTCAAGAAGTTCTCGCAGCCGGGCCGCCTGTAACTGCGCTAGTTCCGAACTGCCGAGCCGATCGGCGGCCTCCATCTCCCGGAGGATTCGAAACGTCGGGTGTCCTTTGGCTCGTTCCTGGAGGCGGAAAAAGAGATTCCATGCTAGCCAGCGACGCATTTCACCTCCCCGCTTGTTTTCTGCTCCTCGAGCGCCAATCCATAGACTGCATAAAGACTTCTACGGACCTGGGCCCATTCGAAGTTTTGAGCCAACGCCAGACCTGCCTGGATCAACTGATTACTCAAGGAAGGATGATCCAGCACTTTTTGGACCGCCCGGGCCAATTGTTGGGGGTCCCCCAGCCCTATGAGTACTGCGTCCTTGCCGTCCTCGTATATATAAGGAATTCCGCCCGCATTCGTTGACACGACCACGAGACCTGCCGCCGAACCTTCGAGCAAAGCGCCCGGAAAATTGTCAATTCTGGAGGCATTTACCAGCACAGCACATTGGCTCGAGATCGCAGGCAAATCCTCGTGCGGCACGTGTCCCAGGAATCGGACGTTCCGTAAACCCCATTCCCCCACCAACCCCCTGAGCCGCCCCTCTTCGCTTCCAGTACCTGCTATCCAAAGAGAGGCGTCTGGATAACGCTCCTGGATCACACGAAAGGCCCGGATGACGGTTTCTACGTCATAGATTTGTTCCAAATGCCTGGTGACCAGCAGCTTCGGCTGCAATTTCCCCCTCTGCCGGTACTGGAACGCAGAAAGATCCAAAATATTGGGAACTATGGCAACAGAAACGGTAAAGTGTAGCCCGATCACATCGGCAAGGAACCTTGAGGGTGCCGTGACCACGTCGGCCAGCTTGAAAACCGGTCGAGCCAAGAGCCCGTACTGCTCAAAGAATTTCGGGGCTTCGCCTCCCCTGTAGTTCAGAATGACCCGCCTACGGCAGAGCTTCCCAACCAGTACGGCCGGCCAGACCACTAAAAAGAAATACAACCACGATGCCGCAAATACGTGAACGACTTCGGTTTGTCGGATAGCTCTCCAGAGCTTCGGCCACGTCATCCAGAAACGCACCGCGGCCCGCAAGCCCCGAATCCGCTCACAAACGCGGAATGCCCGCGGAAGCGGAAAATTGGAAGAGAAAAGCGTGGCTGAAATGCCGTCCTTCAACAGAAGCTCGTGAAGCAATCGAGCCTGTAGGGCCATACCCCCGTACGGGGGCGGAGAGGGTGCCACCAGAAGGACTTTCGAGAACATTTCGCCTACTTCGCCAACTTGGCAGACGTGGCGGCAGACGGCTGCGGGACAAGCGCAGAAGTCTCTGGCTTATCGGAATCCTCCAGATCTCGATGCGCTACTTTCAACCCGCCGTTTGTTTCGTCTGCATAGCCGATCCAGATTTGGCCGTTCGCGATTTGCATCGAGCTGGTAAACCCCGAACCGTTCCCGTCCACCGTTTGCAACACCCATCCCTTCGGTCCGCGATGCGCAAGATTGAGTGTTCCGCGCCCTGCATCAAAATAGCTGATGTATGGCTGATCGTGGGAATCTAAAGCTATAGAATTTCGATCGGGATATCCTACTCCCGACATGCCGGTAACCGTCTCGACATGCCACTTTCCATCCTTTCGCACCGCGTACTTGAGCATGGGAGTCGACTCGTTAGCATAGGAGATGTGCGGGTTCCCAGCCTTGTCTACGACGATTGACGAGGAATAGCCAACCATTTGTCCGTTGTTCTCGGCCATCCCATCTGCGATTTCTGTTTGCCACGTGCTCCCGTTCCAATAGGCATACCTCGCCCCGGCGGTGTCGGCTGATACATTGGCATAGGAGATGTGAACATGCCCGAAGCGATCGATGGCCATGGCATTGAACTTGCCGCTTCCCTCCTCGCTATCTATTGTCTCTAGCTGCCAGTAGCCGTTCCGGTAAGTTACATTTCGCAGACGAATTTTAAAGTCGCTATCTTTGGGTCCGCGATACTCGTAGAACGAGATACTCGGGTTGTCGTTCGCATCGAGAACCAGTGAGGTGTAGTAGGCGATGATGTCGGAATTCAGCTGAATCGGCACCTTCTTCCATGCCGACCCATCCCAATATATGTAGCGCAATTTGGCGCCGCTTCCCGATCCGGCATCCACGTACGAAACATGCGGATTTTGTTTCGAATCCAATACCAGAGCACAGGTCCCCGCGCCTTCCGCGAGCGTCATCACAAACCATTTCTTGGCATTGTGGTCCCAAGTAGCATACCTCAACGGATTACGGTTGCCATCATCAACTACATAGGCCACGTCGATATTACCGAATTTGTCAATTTGCAGCGAAGATGACTTGCCCGGCCCGATCTGATCCACCGTCTCAATACTCCAGGGGCCAGCCGCGGCGGGCAGGATCATCAATAGCATGCACAGAGCGGTCTGCAACCGCCTGTCAGCTCGGACTCTTGCCCTTTGTAAAATCGTTTTCATAAATCAGATCTTTTTCTAGCAGTCTACCATTCCCCAGTTTTCTCTTTATTGTTGACAAAAGCGTATGGAAGGCCAGCCGAATTAACCCAGGAAAAAACCGGGTGATAAAAAAGGCAATCGCGGGAAGCGGGTCGCGAGCCGACCAGATCGCCCAAACGCGTTTGCCGCGAGCCAGGCGCAGCATAGACAAAAGGTGCGGATCCCTCTTCCATAGGGAACGAAAGGCATTCATGCAAAGGACATCTTCCGCTACCCATTTTCGGTTTCCGGCCTGCCGGTTTGATTTCGGCATCTTCCAACCGGCGTGCTCGCAATACGCGAGTAGGATGAGGTCGGTTCCACAAGCGGCCCCCAATCGATGCTGATCCCACGCTCGGGGGTTGATTTCGATGAGGCGGTAGGCTCCGACCGATGCGTCCCACTTGAATTCCACCTCGGCGATGCCAGTAAACCGCATATGTTGCAGGAGGCGTATCGCAGGCTCGAAAAGTTCCGGCCGGTCCACCGTCTCCACAATACAGCCGGTCCCAAAACCCTCGGGAATCTGACAAAGTTTCCGAGTATTGAATCCCGCCACGAACTTTGAGTTCCGGTCCAGATAACACGCGGCGATAACCAGGCAATCGTCGGCGCCCAATACCATCTCTTGAACCACTGCGCGCGGTTCGGCTCGTGCGATCTCATCGTACGCGGCAACCAACTCCTCGCTCGATGTGACGGCGATCGCTTTGCGAGCCCCCACAATACTCCAGTTCGCGCCTCGTCTCCAGTCACGCGCCATTACCGGCTTGAGTACACAAGGATACGTCGCATTGGGCGCCAGCCGCAGAACGTCCGATCGATTTTCGATGAGCCAGCACGTTGGCGTATTTACACCGGCTTCCGCGGCGCAGAGGAAGGTCTCCCATTTACTAAGACACGTATTGACAACGTTGCTCTCTGGTATCGTCAGAATGAAATACGGTTGCAACGCCTCTCGGAACCGATCAAGAAAGGCAACATCGTCATCCCTGGTCGGAAACAGAATGCTGCGGGATCCGAGTTCCTTCCCCATTTGCTGCAACCAACCGAGCAAAGCTTCTGGTTCGTTTCTGGAATCCGGGCACCGCCTGATCGTGGCATAGCGTGTAAAGTTACCGTAAATGAAGTGCTGGGATGTTAGACCGATGACCGGAATTCCCTGTTCCCCGAGGCTTCGCGCGATACCCAGCCCTGTGTAGAACATGTTCATGACTACGGCCGTGGGAGGCGCTGGCTTCTTCATGAGATCACCTCGGTGGGCTCCATCCCCGCGAGTCCCGCGCGCTCATCATCGTCTTCCTCCGCGTAAGCCGCTTGCGTGCTCCACTTTTGATAGGCGACTGTCTTCAGAACGGCAATGCATGCGGCGATCGCAAAGAAGTAGTCGAAGTAGGCGCGTCCCAGGAACAAGCCTGAAGACAGAAATCCCAGCAGGCTATAGCGCAGCAAATGGGCATAATTGGCAATCAAGGGATCACGGTTACGCCGCGCGCCCCTCAAAAGTTGAAACACCGTGATGAAACAAGAAAGGACCAGCGTCAGGTAAAGGCCGAGACCCACAAAGCCGTGTTCCGCGAGCAATTGAAAATACACACTATGTGGCCCGTGGATGTCGTACCCGTGCGGTGCATAGCGGATGAACAACTCAGGAGTAAACGTTTCAAACCCGCCGCCGGCTATCGGATAGTCGGCGGCTAACGCCCGCGAAAACGCCCACGAATTCAGGCGCTCTTGGGCTGAAAGGTCTACGGCATCCGGACGAGTCGGGTCCATGCGCTCTTTCCATGCTTGCGGGGCGAATACCAGTGCGACAACCACCGCTAGCACGATTACCGGCGCAAGAATAAACCGCTGTTTCGATCGCAGCAGCATCAACGTCATCACCAGAATTAGTCCGACTAGCGCCCCGCGGGAATAGGTAAAGAAGATTGCCGGAATCGTGATGACGCCCAAGAAAAAATAACCGCACCGCACCCATCGTTTGGTCTCGGTCTGGCCAAGGAAAAAGAAGATCGGCAGTGTCATGTTGAGCGCCAGCCCGAAATCATTGTTATCCGCAATCATCGAGTGGTCTGGCCCGTACAGCCGAAAAGCCCCGTGCGTCCGGATGATGAACGGAAGATCTTTCAGAACATATAGCCCAAAGCAACCGGACATCACCATGATCAAAATCCTTAGGCGTTCAAATGAATTCACAATGCAGAGACTGAGGACCGTCATCACCAGAACTTTGGAGACAAATTTCCACTGCACCACAGTCTCCGCCGCATGGTGCATAAATGTCGGGTCGTTAATACTTAGGCCCGTGGTAATCGTGAACCAAAGCCACAATGCCAAAATCAGATAACACTCGCGTGTTCTGGATGCACCGGTTGTTTTTTCAAAGAAGAAGTAACCTGCTATGGTCGGGATGGCCACGGCCAGAGCCCAAGGGAATGCATCGACGGCAGCCCAGGTGAACGATTGCGGATTTAGAAACGCGAGAACATCCCACACGAGGATTCCGTAGAACGGCCTGACGAAGCATACCGGCAGGCTGCCCAGCAACAAAACCAATAGCAAAATCTGGCGTAAGGGCATATCAGCCGTTTACCAACTGGTACCAGTCAAGTTTATAGGCAAACATCGCGGCGTTTTCCTCCCACGGACCGCCGCGCCTGAGTTGCATGCGGTTGGTCGACCGGTAGTTCATCCCCCACAAGGTCGTCAGCGCGGCCTCGTATCCGGCCATGCCCAACATTTCCTGATTCCAATCGCTAAAGTCCTCCTCCCGGCCATTCGGATATGCGAAATGCCGGACGGCGGACTGCAATTCCTCTTCGATCCGCCGCTTACACTCGGATACTTCCCACAAGCCCTGCTCCGGCGTCAGTTTCGAGATGAACGGATGAGTCACCGTGTGACCGCCAAAATCGATGCCGTTAGCGTGCATAGTTCGGACCTGGTCCCATGTGAGCATCTTCTCCTTCCGATCGCTGAAATCGTGGAGCTCAAGCTGATGCAGGATCTCGGTTAGTCGGTCCCGACGTTCGGAATCCGGAAGCGTCCGCAGCAGCGCGAAGATATTGCCGTTTGCCACGAGGCGTTCTTCTTGCGTTCTTAACCAGAACCGTCGGGGAATGTCGATCTCGAGATCCAGAAACTCTGCCGGCGTTTTCTTAATCGTTAGCGCCAGGAGCTCGAACCACAAGGGCTCGCCGGAATCCATCCCTCCGGTTGCCAGAAAGATCGTGGCGGGAACTCTGTAACGCTTCAGGATCGGAAACGCGTTCTGGAAATTATCGCGGTATCCGTCATCAAAGGTAATGGCCACCATGTTCTTAGTTTCAGCCGCTTCATCCAGTGCCCGCACCAGCGTGGGCAGGCTTACTACTTCGTAATGCCGGCTTATAAACCGGATCTCTCGTTCGAACAGATCCGTGGATATCGCAGGAAAGAATGGGTCCCCGTCATCATTCACCCGGTGATAGTACAGAATTCGGCCGCAAGGCTCGTTCCGGCGCCCCCATTCAATCTTGGGAAGGGTTCCGTTCGGTAACACAGATAGCCAGTACTGATCGCGAACTTTGCGTGCCAGCTTGGGAACCTGCAGGCGGAAATAGCACTCTGCCAGTCCCTGCCGGAAGCGATCGGCGATTGAATGATGGGCTGGCATCGCCAAACTGGGGACCGCAGACCGCCGATGGCGCTCCAGACGAGCTTGGCGCGCTTGCAAAATCGGTTTAGGCACGATCTTCTTGATCGATTCCCGAGTGGCACTTTCCCATTCGCTACCGTGACAGAACACGATGTTCTTGTACGTGGCCTTCGCGATTTGAATTTGTTTGCTCTTTTTGACTCGAGCGCCCCAATCCGCTTTATGTCGTCCGAAGCCTCCCAGAAAGTCATACTCCCGGATTCCTTCTTCCAGAAACCGCCGGATCGACCACGCTCTTAATCCCAGACCGATGTTAACGTGTTCCGATGCGGGTTCGAAGCCTTCCTGGAGATGAAAGTAAGTATTTTGATACGCGAAGCCGTACTGACAGGCCAGTACCCGCCCATTCCACTCGACCCAGCTCAACCGCAACCAGTCCTTCTCCAACAAAAGCGTCGACAGAGCGGAATAAAACTCGCGCTTCTGGTTCCAGCCGAAAACTCCGGGCATGGAATCCTGAGCCCATCTGCGTGTGTGCAGATCGTAGAGAACAGGCAGCATTCGCTGTACTTGGTGGTGCGTTTCACAAAACCTGAACCGCACCTCCGGACGCGATTCGAGGTTCCGCAGCACCGATCGAATCTTGGTGCGGAATCGCGGCTTCAGAATCTTGAGATAATCTTCCCAGCCGCCCGGCAACTGTACGGTTCCGCAGGAGACCTCGGCATCTTTCCTCAGGAAATCGCCGCTGTCCGTCCACATTTTGAGGATTTCGATAGTGGGCGAGGTTTCCGGTACCTCGTTTAGCGTCAGAACCGTGCCGCGCTCCAAATCAGATGCCAGATGCGCCCGATAGGCGTCCAGCACTGCTGCCTCATACCCGGAGCTCACAATGAAGTCCAGATAATCGGAGTCGTTTGAACCGTCTCCGACAAACGAAAGTGTCGATACTGTCTGTCCGTACCGGCGATGCTTCTGCTCCTGAAGAGGGGCAAGTCCCCGGAGCGTACCGTCGCCGTCATACGCCGCCAGGACTCGAAGCGCCGACGGGCCAGCGTATGCCGACCACCAAGCCGCTATCCATTCCCAGGTCAGGAAAATCGAATCGGATCCGGATGTGTGCAGCAGCGCATTCCACCGCTCGCGCATGCTATCCAGCTCACGTCGGCTCCGGATTTCCACCACCCTCATGCTGACGTCCTCAGAGGCTGATCCACCACTTGCCTATGCCACAATTCGAGGACAAGAAGGCTCCACAGTATGTCCCCATAATAGCTCGAGGTATCTGATTCGTGTTTGCGAAACAGTTCACTAATAAACGAGCGGCGGAAATAGCCGCGCTCAAAGGCTCGTTGGGACTGCAGGAGGTCGTGCGCAAGTTCGCGGAAGCGGGCGTCGGTCTTCAACCATGTTGCCACCGGTATTCCAAACCCGTGCTTCTTCTTCTGAATGATCTCGATCGGCAACAGTTCCCGGAACGCCTTTTTAAAGAGATATCGCTTTTCAAAACCCTTCACTTTCAATCGTGCCGGAATACAGCCCGAGAATTCTGCTACCGAACGGTCCAGAAAAGGAAAACGTGCCCGGATGCCAGCCAACTCGCACATCCGTGTCACCTTTGGCAGGTCGCTATCCCCCAATGTGATCTTTACGTCCAGGTATAACAGTCGGTCCAGGTGGTCTTGAGCAGGCGCCTGGACATAATATTGGTTCGGCACCTCCCCGATCGAGTACCTCCCCATTGCACTGCGAAAATCTTCTTCGAAAACATCCGCCGGTGGGCATACAGAAAGGAACTGAAATGAAATGAATCGGTCTACGGCCGGCATGTTGGCTCGCCGGACGTAGCCGCGTGCTCTCCGAAGAATTCCCCCGCCAACTGGAGCGCGATCAAGGACCGGCTCGATCAGGCCCTTCCGCAACAATTTCGGAATCACTTGATAGACTTCGAAAATTCTGTCGGTGGCGTAACGTTCATTACCGCCAAACAATTCATCGCCACCATCGCCGGCCAGTAGTATCCGAACCCCGTTTTGGGCGGCCAGTCGAGCGCAAAAGTACGTGGGGATGGCCGAAGAATTACCGAACGGCTCGTCAAAAAATCGGACCATTTCCGGGAGGGCCTGAAAACAGTCGTCCGCCCCCACCAAATACGTATGGTGCTTCGCTTGGAATTTCCTGGCCGCGATTTCGGCGTACCCGAGCTCATTGAATGATTGCTCTTGAAAGCCGATCGAGAACGCCTGCGCCGGCCGCTTACCGACCCGCTCCAGCATACCCACTACGGTGCTACTATCGGTCCCACCGCTGAGAAAAGCTCCCACTTGGGAGGCCTCGACCTCCTTGCAAGTATCCGCTACGGCCGATTGAACGATCGATTCCAACTTGCGGGCCAGCCGCGACTCGTTTCGGTCGTCCCCCACGCCATACCGCATGTCCCAATACTGCGTTACGCGAATTTCCCCTTCCGAAGCGACCAGCATGGTCCCTGGTGCGAGGCGCCGGATTTTCCTGAAGATGGTGTCCGGGCCCAAATTCACGCTGAAATTCACCAGGTTAGCGATAGCCGCTGGCTTCACTTCCGGATCGATTTCGCCGGATTGCAGCAAAGCATCTACCCGCGATCCAACTAGCAGCACCCTGCTATCGCTGTAGTACACCAGACGGCTGATCCCGAATCCATCGATCGCGGCAATGAGCTTTCGATCGCGCCGATCCCACAGTACTATTGAGAATCCACCGCGAAGCCGTCCTACGAAATCACACCCGAACCGTTGGTAGAGCGCGGCCAACAGTGCGCCGGTTCCCAACTGCTCATCAATGCCAACTTGGCTCCGGAGTTCCTGAAGCGCGTAGAGGTCCGCCTCATAAGCGAGCAGGGTGTTGGGATCTTCGTATAGTCGCTGGGTATCGAACCTCGCGGAAACAGCTACCCCCGCATAGCGGTCACACGCCTGCGAAGTGCGCTCTTCAGGCGTCAGTTTCAGACCTTCTTTCACGGTGGCGAGCGTCTGAATCATCCGCTCGCGTTCTCCCGATTGCCAGATCCCGCAGATGCCGCTCATGCGCGTGCCGAGGCCTCCCAGGTCCGGAACATCAGAACGCTCCACAACAGAGCCGACCAGTCGCGTTGTCCTCTTTGATGCTGGTTCCAGCACCGCTGCAGAAACTTGTTGTTCAGGAAATCGTCATGCCTTTCGATCAGCGCTCCGTAGGCGAACTCCTTCAACTCTCCTCGGAACCACTCCGCCACTGGAACCGCAAAGCCCTTCTTTGACCGGGTCAATACACTCGACGGCAAAACCTGCTTCAGGGCTCGTTTGAAAATATACTTTCCCTGCCCATCGCGCAGTTTCAACCTCGAAGGTACTTGGGCAATCAATTCCATCAGCTTGTGATCCAGCAGCGGGCAGCGCACTTCGAGCGAATTCGCCATGCTCGCCCGGTCTACCTTCACCAGAATGTCGTCCACCAAATACGTCTTAATGTCGACGTATTGAATTCGAGACAGAAAATCGGTTGTGTCTGCGCGGTCGTAATGGTAGCGAATTACATCCGTCGAATCGTACCCGGCCAGCGACTTCCCTAAATCTGCGCTGAACAACTGGCTCTTGAGAGCCGGTGGACAGCAGGACCCGCCGTAAAAATAGCCTTCCACCGGATCGCGTGCGAGGCTCTGAAAGGTCGACTTCGCCCGAAACATTCGCGGCGCCCATCCTAGTTTGGGGTAATACTCGCCCAACGGCCCGAAAACCCACCGCCGCACCGAAGCGGGAACGAGCGAGCGCACCTGGTTTTCCCGGAGAGTCAGCTTATACCGTCGATATCCTGCGAAATTCTCGTCGCCGCCGTCGCCGGAGAGAGCAACGGTCACATGACGCCGCGCTAGTTCCGACACATAGTATGTCGGCACGGCCGATGAATCCGCAAATGGCTCATCGAAATGCCAAGCCAATTTGGGCAGCAGATCAACTGCTCGGGGCTGCACAATTTCTTCAAAGTGGTTCGCGCCCAGAGCAGTCGCGAACTCCCGGGCCTCCACCGCTTCGTCATATTTGTTTTCGGTAAAGCCAATCGAGCAAGTGGTCACTGGCTGTTGGTATTCATTCATCAGCGCAACGACCGAGGAGGAGTCGACACCTCCACTGAGGAAGGCCCCCAATGGAACGTCGCTTATCAGTCGGGATTTCACCGCGATCCGGTACTCGTGCAGAAACTGCTCACACCATTCTTCTTCCGAAAGATCTCTCGTGTGGTTGAATTGAAGATCCCAATACGGAACTTCCCGAATGCCGGCCCCTTCTACTACCAAGTAGTGAGCGGGACGCAATTTCCGAATGGCCCGGTAGATGGTCTTGGGCGCAGGCACGTACTGGTATGAGAAATAGTCCGAAACTGCTGTTTCATCGATATCCTGCGAAAGTCCGCCCGCGGGCCACAAAGCCTTAATTTCGGATCCGAACACGAGCCGGCGTCCGTCCCATGAGTAGAAAAGAGGCTTCTTTCCGACCCGGTCTCTGGAGAGTAGTAGCCGCCTCCGGCGCGCATCCCAAAGGGCGATAGCGAACATCCCGCGGAGTTCCGCGAAACAGGCTTCTCCCAATTCCTCGTACAAGTGCACGATCGTTTCGGTATCGGAGCGCGTTTTAAAACGGTGTCCGCTGGAAAGGTACCGCTGATTCAATTCCTCGAAATTGTAAATCTCTCCATTGAAGGCAATCCAGACGGTGCCATCTTCGTTCGAAAGAGGCTGGTGTCCGCCCTCGAGGTCGATGATCGACAACCGTCGATGTCCCAGCCCAACCCCCGAACCGAGATAGAACCCTTCATCATCTGGCCCGCGGTGCTGGATTTGGTCCGCCATCCCCTTCAGGCGAGTGCAGTCGATTGGCGTTCGCCTGTCCGGTTCAAAAATTCCACAAATCCCGCACATATCTGAAGTCCTAAGCTCTTGACATGGCTTGCTGGTTTTCTTGCCGCGAGCGCCGTGACAGAATCGGCGGCAGCAGCCGCGAATACTCGCGATAGAGGATCTCCTCGCCTTTAGCCCAATTCGCCATGGCCTCTCCATAGTGCCGAGCGTTCGATGCCATCGTATGGCGGCGATCTAGATCCCTCAACGCAGTGATCGCATCCTGAATCGCACGAACACTGTACTCGGGGAGCACTATTCCACAGTCGGCATCACGTACCACTTTTGCGATTTCGCCAAAGTCTCCGGTAATGAGCGGCTTTCCCGCTGCCAATGCTTCGTAAAGCTTGTTTGGGGCGCTGAATCGCGCATTAGGATTGGCTGGGTCGAACCCGTAATAGACAACATCCGACGCACAGGTGTACGCCGCGATTTCATCACCCCGAACGAACCCAACCGGAATCAGTCTCCGATTGCGCGCTGCCCAAGTTGAAATCTTGGACTCGAGAACTCCCTTTCCGCCCAGAATGACGTATGTATCCGGTTCCAGCTCCACTGCGCCGATTAATTCCTCGATTTTGCGGTCCGATAGGAATTGTGTAATGCACACGATGATTAGGCTGCCTTCTGGAATGCCGAGCCGCCGTCTGACCGCCAGGTTCTGCTCCTCAGTCCTACTGAACTCGTCCAGGCGTTTCCAGTTCCCAACAACCACGGCGTGCATGGCACCTCTGTCTTCGAAATGAGTACGCAGCTTTTCACCAACTGTGATCAAGAGGTTACAACGGCGGATCAGCATATCTTCGATCCTGGCCAGCACGTGCCGGACAGGCGTCGGAACACTCCCGGCGAGCATGTCCGTAAACGATTCGTGTGCGTCGTAGACGACCGGCCGGCGTTTCAGTACGCCCAAGAGAAATCCGATCGGAAGGGTATCCAGGTCATGGCAATGCACCACGTCGAACCGGATCTGCCAGGCCCGCCAAAACATCTTCGCGTACAGCCACGCATAAAAGAAGATTTGTGTGGCACCGCGGCCATGCTTGGATCGAAGAAAGACCCGCTCGACCTCGACTCCTTCCAGACACTCCTGCGGAGGCGCCTTCAGATCCCGGTCCCATGCCAGTAGCCGGATGCGACATCCCATGCGAATGAGCGCCAACGCCTCCTGCCGCGGCCGCGGGTCAGGGTCATAGGCGTTCGTTAGCAGCATGAGGATAGTCCCTGGGTACAACTCGCGCCTCTCCGGGCCAGCCGGAACTGACGAACAGTTCATGGGGGTGATTCCAAGGTTCAGCAATTCGTTTTCCAGCAGTACCTTTGCAATGATCGCGAGTAAGCGGCGCCCGCTCCAGTTCCAGGGGTACTGGACGGGTCCTCCAATAACTGCAGCAGATACGCCGAGGAGCGCTCCCAATTATAGGCGGAGTCGACGCAGCGACGGCCTTTGCTGCCGAGCCCCCGGGCGCGGTCGGGGTCGCGCAAAAGCGCCGCCACCTTGTCGGCCAGACTGTCGGGATCGTCCGCAGTTTCAACCACCTGGGCAACCTCTGGCGCCAACCCCTGGGCAGCCCGGGAAGTGGCCACAACCGGCAACCCAAACGAGAGGGCCTCCAGGATCTTGTTCTGAATTCCTGCAGCAATCGAGAAAGGGGCTACTATCACCTGGCTTTGGGCCAAGTACGTCCGGATATCCGGCACAAATCCGGTAACACTGACCCCCGGGAGCTTGCCGAGTTTCTGGACCTTCCGGCTCGGATTTCGCCCCACGATCCAGAAGCGCGCTTCCGGAACCGCTTCACGAACCAGCGGTAGGACGCGATTCGCGAAGCTTTCGACAGCCTCCTGATTCGGGAAGTAGCCCATGTCTCCTACAAACGTAATAACTGGTGCCCCCGAGGCCGGCCATACTTTTGGAGGCGCAAAGTAGGTCGTGTCCACCCCGTTCGGAATGACATGAACCGGGCAACCAGCAATCTGTCGAGCGAGCCGGGCTTCACGCTCCGTCGTGACCACGACGCATGCCGACCTCTGGGCAACCTTTCCCTCGTAGCGTCGGAGCGCCGACGCCTCCCTGCGGTAGATTGCCGAGAACGGGAATCTCGATGATGTCGAATACTGCGACCATTTGTCTGAATCGACGTCGACAAAATCCATGATCGTAGGGATCTGACCAACGCCTTTTATATACTGCCCCATAGCCGAACAATAGACGAAGATGCGGTCGTAACGCCGTTGTTGCAACGCTGCTTGAACCGCTCGCTCCAGTTCGGCCGAATAGAAGTAGGGAACGGTCAGCGGACTTCGAGTCAGCAGCGTAGGCAGCGCCCGAATACGCGCCACCAAGGGGTTCAATGGGCGAACCACAACACGGCGGCAGATCCGCTCTAGTTCGGCTTGATGGTCAAGATCGGCTCGATCATCCGCCAGCGTGAACAAATCCACTTCGTGCCGCATAGCCATAGCCCGAAGCTGATAAAAGGCGCGAATTTTGTCGCCTTTGTTCGGGGGATACGGTATGCGATGACAAAGGTAGAGGATCTTCACGGCTTAAAATTGGTAGGCGCAGCAGGATTCGAACCTACGACCTCCCTGGAGTTTGACAGGGCGCTCTAACCGCTGAGCTATACGCCTGTGCCTTTGCTTCAGATCGATGGGATCCAACGGATCAATTGTGGTCCCAGGACCTTCGTCCATGAAAACGGTAACCGTTTCCAGACAGCAATGGGTGCACTAAACTTCTGATCGGCCGCGCTTAAATGAGGAATCTCCCGTGCGCGAACCAGCTGGTAACGATACGGGAGATCCACCACCTTCATCGACCAACCGGACTTGAATTGAAAGGATCCCGAGCCTCGCTTGCTCCTTCCAAAATCGAACACACGGTAGCCTTCCCGACAACTCTGCTCAATCAGCTTCCAGTACATAAAATTGTTTGGCGCATCGCGGTTGAACTCCGACAGTGCACCGCCATAATACGGAAGCACCTGATCGCGGAAATAGAAGCACATCACGCCGGCGATCGCCTGCCGACCCCTTCGCACCCCGAAAATACGGCACTGCTGAGGGAATTCCCTCTTAAGAGCGGAAAACAGCTTCTTCGAGAACACGGGTGTTCCCAAGTGATGAACGCTTCGAGAATATATCTGGTAGAACTCGTTTAGGCTCAGGTCCTCGGTCCAGTCCAGCCCGGCCTTCAGCGACTTTCGAATCATGTAACGGGTATCTCTGGGCAGCGCCTGAAGCAGCTTGTCGGGCCCGGGTGTCAGATCTTGCGTAAAAGTCACATAAAGATCTTTACGCGGAAGCGAAATTGGGAAGGGCTCCGCGAGATTCCTCATCTCCAGGTAGTTCACATTTTGGCCCTGGGCCCAATCGTTGGCAGCGTTCAGCAACGCGAGATACGACTCCCGGTCGTCCGCACAAATACCGCCGTATACTGCCAACGGGAGCGAAACCAAGCAGTCACCAAACAGGCGGTTGCGGACTCGGCAAACAGGGAAGACACCGGTGATCTCACGATTTCGGGACGCCACCAAGCAGAACGACTCGTGCCCCAGCACCTCGCGAACAACCGCTCTCCAGGCCGACAGATGAAAGAATGTACCCGCCCCCGATTGCTGCACGAAACGATCGCACGCGTCTGCTTCGCCGGGGTGCGAGAATCGCACCTCGATTCCAGTGTCCAAAACGCCTGCAATCGATTGCGGGGATCCAGGCCGTGAAGAGTTAATCATCGGCGCGCTCTCTCTGCGGCGTAATATCCGTAGTAGCTCTCCCGACGGCGAGTACGTATTCCAGCGTTCAATACCGCGCCCACAATTCGGAAGGGCGCCAACTCCTGCACCGCCTTCTCCAGCGCCTTACGATTTGTTGCAAATGCCCGCACAACCAGAAGCACTGCATCGCAGCTAGCGGCTAGCTGTTGAGTATCCGTCAGGACATTGACTGGAGGAGAATCCACCAGAATCAAATCAAACTTCTCGGCCATGTGGCGGAAATGAGTACTGAGCTGAGGAGAATGCAGCAGTTCAGCGGATGGAACCTTCGAGTTTCCACACAGCATGAAATGTAGCGGACTGGCATCCGATTTCCAGACGACGTCTTCGAGGGTGGCAGACCCTTCGACGAGATTCCCCAGGCCCGGGCCGTCAGCGACCCCCAGCCATTTTCCCAAGCTGCCTTTTCTCAGATCACCATCGACAACCAGCACCCGGAACTCCGGTAGCATTGCAAAGCTGAAGCCCAAATTCAGCACCGTTACACTCTTGCCCTCCTGGGAATAGGGGCTGGCTACCAGCAGGCTGCGAAAGGGGTTCGCCTGCTGCTCCTGGAGGATCTTGGTACGGAGCCGCCGATAGCTTTCCATTATCGAGGGATCGATCACGTGGGGAATTAACCGCGCGGCTTGATCCAAAGATACATGCGTGACTGTACCGAGCTCGTGGGCTTCCGTCCCAAGCATCGAATCAAAGGCGCCGCCGGGAACGGTAGCCGCAAACTCGCCCGCCATCTGCTCAGCGATGCCCGCTGGCAGTGTCGGAGGACTCGCCAGATCACCTTGCTGTGGCAAGCCATTCAACTCCGGCGCGGAACGACTCGCTTCCTTCAACGCTTGAAAAAATCGGCTCATATTTTGGTCAGTAGTCGTCCTTCTAGCGCATGTCTGGGGCCAATCTGCTAACAGCAATTACCTACGGTTTTAGGCACCGTAGGAGTCCACATTCCCAAACCACGGCTCAAAATCCCCACCATTGGGATGCCACGGAAACCCTGGTGTGCGCTTCAGGTTACGGCGGTTTCTGGGCAATAAAACCGGCTCAACTCACGGAACCACCCCAACCGCGCTAAACCGCGTTATTCGCGTGAGTTCCCGACTTCCTCTGACCTAAAGCTTCGCGGTGCCATGATCAGATCGAACTCTATTTCCAGCGCCCCACCACGCTGGAAAAGAACCCCAGGCTTCCCTGCCGGCTTTCATAGCTGTCCAAGGGCACCTTCATACCCGGCTTGTCGTTGCCATGCCCATTCAGACCGAAGCCGGAATCGGCCTTGCCCGCCACCACGAAGTCTGACGAGCGCCCGATTGGCGTCAATTCCAGGTCGGACGCCACCTCTTCGATAATGGCGGGTGTAATGCGCTCCGCGTGAAGTCCAAACCCGGTCTGGAGTGCGCTGTCACAGAGACTGTTGACCAAACGCGGGATCCCTCGGCTGTAGTCGTATATTAGTTCAATAGTCGATTCAGGAAAAACGCTTTGTTTGGACAGTCCCGCTTGCGCCATGCGGTGCTGGATATATTCCTTAACCTCGGTCAGACTGAGCGGATATAGCTTGCACATGCTGCTCACCCGCTGCTTGAGCTGCCGCATTTCAGGGCGGTTTATAACTTCTCCGAGCTCCGGCTGTCCCGCGATGATGATTTGCAGAAGCTTCTCGCGTGGCGTCTCCAGATTGAGCAGTAGCCGGATCTCTTCAAGTAATTCCGACGAAAGCCGCTGCGCCTCGTCCACGATCAAAACCGAAGGCCGATTGTCTCTCCGATTGCGCAGCAAAGCCTCGTGCAGTGCAGCCAATTGCCGGCTCTTCAATGAAGGGCAATCAATCTTGAACTCGAGCATCAGGAGATCGTAGAATTCTGCCCGGGTCAGCGTAGGGTTCGTGCACAGCGCCTTGACAAATCTGCGCTTTTCGAGCAGCTCAACGATGGAATACAACAACGTGGTCTTGCCGGTGCCTGCTTCCCCAACCAGGATGGTCAAACCGGGACGCGTGCAGATGCTGTAAACCAGTCCGGCCAAAGCTTCGCGGTGATGCGTCGTTAGACAGAGAAAACTCGGATCAGGTGTCAGCCGAAACGGATTTTCCTTCAGACCATAAAAGCCCTGATACACTTTTCCTCCTCCGGCATCCTACATTCCGCGACGATATAGAAACACTGCACCGACAACGACCAAGGTGGCGACACCGGAAACGGTGGCCCAAATCAGTTTTTTCATATACTTGCGACGGTCGCGACTCGTTCTGATGGTGGGAATGATCTCCAGCACGGGAATCCCGCATTCTCGGATTTGTTCGGGTGCAGTAATCGATGTACCCAAGAATTCTGTACAGAGAGCGAGTACCAGGCCCAGGCCCAAGCCAGCGAGCGCTCCTCCCACGTCGATCAGCGGGCGGTTCGGACGCGCGGGCCTTTCGGCGGGTTGCGCTGGATCGACAATCGAGAACCTTTCGCCTTTCTGCCGAACTTCCAGCTGAGTCGCCGTCTCCGCAGAGAGCTGCTTATCTAGGAGCTGGCTGTAGTGAGTCTTGGACATTTCGTAATCCCGGTCCAACTCTGCCAACTCCTGTTCGTGAACCGGAATGGCTTGGAGCTTTGCCTGATAGCTGCTGATCAATTTGCGCAAACGCTGAATGTCGTCCGTGTGCCCGGCAATTTCGGCGTTGAGAGCGTCAAGCTGTGTTTTCAGGACGGGATTGGTTACCAGAGCGGGTCTCGGGGGTACAATTGCCGCGCTGGCCGCCGCGGGAGCGCTGGAAGCAGAAACCGGTGCCGATACTGCCGCTGGCGCAATCTCGTTCGACGTCCGGGCTTTGGCTTCTGCTTCCGCAATTTCGGTTTCGAGCTTCTTCACTGCCGGATGATTCTCGGTATACCGCGTCAGCAACGTCGCCAACTGGGTTTTTTTGGCCTCGATCGGACTTGCAGCCCGTGGGCCTTCCGTTTTCTGGCTTTCTTTCGAGCGGGTTGGCCGCGGCGCAGCAATCTCGTCGAGGTCGACAACCGGCGCCGGTGCCTGGCCCATCGACAATTGAATCGCAGTACGCTTCTGTTCGGCCCGAGTCAGCGCCTCCCCTTCCGATTGGAGCTGCGACTGCCATTGCGCCACGATCTGTAGGCTCGAGGCCTGCTGCTCGGGCATTTCGCCGAGATGCTTGAGCTTGTAATCACGCAATCTGGCTTCTTGCTGTTCCAGTGTTTTACGAGCCTCTTCGAGCTGGTTCGACAGGAATTCTGTGGTCCCGGTTGCCTGCTGTTCACGAGCCTTGAGGTTTTCTTCGATGAAAAGCGAGGCCAGCTCATTCGCGACTTGCGCCACTTTACGCGGTTCCGGACCGCTATAGCCAATCCGAAACGCTTGCAGCCCTTGGGTAGCGCCAAAGTCGCTGACGACGTCCACCGTAATGTTCCTTCGCATCCTCGCGATGATTTCTTCACGAGCCAGCTTCTTGCGTTCCTCCCCAAACAGACTGAAGGTGTCGATAATTCTCTGCAGCCGGGTCTCGCTCAAAATCTGTTGCGAGAGCACTCCGAGGCGGTTCCGGATGTCTCCCGTAACCGTCGACCGCACGTAATTTTCCGGAACTTTCTGCGGGTCTACCAGAATGAGCGTTTCGGAGGTATAGACGTTCGGAAGAAAGTAGGTGAAAATAGCCGTCGCCCCCGATACGAGGACAAATACCGCCAATACCAACCATTTGCGATGAGCAATAAGGCGCAGATAATGTTCGGGCGATACGGGGACCCCAGCCGCCGATGCGGGCACTGGTTTCAATCTGTTGCTGCCGGCTCCAGTAGTCATTCTGGTAGCCCCAAGAATAGCAAGCTACTGGCCAAAGAAAAAAATGCCGCGAAATTATTTGCAAATCGGCACTTACCCGGAACTGGCCCGGTGAACGCTCGGGCGATTCCCGAATTGTTTCAAGAATTCTCAGGTTTTGGAATCGGTCCTTCGCTGCTATGATTGGCGCAGTTCGGCTAATATCCCATGCCGCAGCTCTTGACCGCGAGTCGGATTCATTTCGTAATTGCTTTTTCTTTAGTAGTACTGAACACCCACGCTCAAGTGGTGCTTTTGGACGGCGCACCTACGGCTGAACCTGGAATACGGGTGGGCCTTGTCGCCGGGGACGGCTTTATTGCTGATCACTTCAAGGTCGGGTCGGCTGGGGAAACCTGGGTCATTGACTCTGTGGAGATCTGGGCGGTGCCCGATACCGCTCCACTCCGCGCCAAATTGGGAGATTTGTACGAGGGCGTTAGCCTGTTCGGCGGAATCGAGAGTCCGGCACCGGTTCCCGGCGAACCGGTTTGCGATTGTCACAATCTGATCACGGTCAAAACAGGAATTTGGCACGCGGGAAGTGATACTCCCGACACTAATGATATCGAAGTCTCCAAAATGACGTCCAAACTCTGGCAACTCACTTTTCGCAACCTGAGCTGGTCAGTTCCTGGTGGAGTTGACATTCAATTTGGCGTTATGGGTCGGGGACGTCCGGCGCCAGGCGGCCAAAGAGATCGGTGGTATAGCCGGGCAGCCTACGGTGCCGGCAGTCATCAACTAAGGGTCTTCGACGGCAAAGGAAAGTTCGAAGAGGCGTACAGCGATAAAAACGGTACACCATTAAATCCGGACATCGGGATCAACGTCCAAGTATGGGGCCATAAGCCGGCTTCCATCTCGATTCACAAAACCGGATCATTCATCGAAGTCGTTCTAAAGAGCGACGCCACGTTGGATTCGAGCAAAACTGATTCAGCAACTCTCCGGTTTGGACCTCGGGGAGCCGCTCCCGTGAGTACCCAACCCCGAACCATAAACGGCCGCACGGAAATGATTCTTCAGTTTCAGCCGGCGGAAACGGGCATCAGCCCTGCAACTGTAAGCGCGTGCCTTCAAGGCGCCCAAGTTGATGGCACGCCTTTCGTAGGTTGCGATCTCGTCAACAGCACCGACAAATAATTGTGGGCGCTCCGCGATCGTTTGCACCCCGGGGATTCATGCGGCGTTTTCGCGATCGGTTTGGGGGCGTCACGCGGTCCAGAGTCGTTTGCGGAGAGACGTTGAGATAAATGCGGTGCAAATCCGAAATTCGAGAAATCGCCTGGAGTTCCGGTGCGAGCGGCAGGTCAAGAGCAGGAGGAAGGCCGATAATCCGCGCCTTTTCTCCTGCTCCGTTGTTACTGGGTCTTACTGTGGCATGATGCAGCCGGGCTGCAGTTTGCCATCGGAGTTGAAGTCGTCCAGATTCGATGCGACAGCCGTCATCTGGACACCGATGGTTGAGGACGGACTCACTCCGTACGGCAACTTACCTGTGAACTGGCTGAGCCAGTAGTCCGCAGCAGTGATATTCCCCCCGGCGGTGGCAAGGTTAGTCCCATTAAGGACGTTCAGCTTGGCAGCGATCAGCTGGTGGGCGAGGTCGATACTGGCATCCCCCTTGACCGGTGTCTGGAGGATCTTGATCAGCTCCGATTTCAAATAGGACTGACTACCCAGTACCAAAAAGGTTGTACCCCAGTTATTGGTATGGTTCTTCCAATAGCCCCAGGTCACGCCGCATTCGTTGCTTGTTGATGGTGGAGCAACGTTGATGCCGCATTGGTTCGTGGCGCTGTTGCTGGTACTGCCTGAGCTGTCAACGACCTTAGCCGTAAAGGTGAAATTACCACTGGTGGTCGGGATGCCTGTGATCGCCCCGTTTAACGAGTTCAGGACCAAGCCACCCGGTAATGCTCCAGACGAGATGGAGTACGTATATTGCGGTGTCCCACCAGTGGCCACTAGGGCAGAGCTATAGTTGACTCCTACCTGGCCCGTGCTGGCTGCGCAGGCGAGCGTTAGATTGCTCGTGGTTTGAGGCGCAATGGTGATTCCACAATTCGAGGTGGCGGTCCCTGCGGCCGACCCAGTAGAATCGACTACCTTGGCCGTAAAGTTAAAGGTTCCGGCCGAGGTTGGAATTCCGGTAATCGCGCCGGTAGACGTATTCAGCGTCAAGCCCGGAGGCAGGCTACCGGAAATGATTGAGAAGGTGTACGGACCGGTGCCGCCGCTGGGAATCAGCGCCGAGGAATAGGCTATATTGACTGTCCCGGAATTGCTAGCGCACGCCAGCATGATCGGCTGGGGATTGCCTCCGCCCGGCATCGTGCAACCGGGC
>Ga0070741_10008097_pt1 | contig 21296 bp, 14 predicted proteins | sample Coa_R1_4_FD_66440 | JGI IMG/M metagenome (GOLD analysis project Ga0070741, IMG submission 66440) | Surface soil microbial communities from Centralia Pennsylvania, which are recovering from an underground coalmine fire - Coalmine... | ecosystem: Environmental > Terrestrial > Soil > Unclassified ... | reverse complement strand
GCATCCTGTATCGAGACGAGGAACGTGCCGTTGACATAGAACAGCTCGCTGCCATCGCGCATGATGACTTGCAGCGTATTTTTCGCCGTGCCGGTCTTTATGGCGGAAGAAGCTGTCCAGTCCTGCAAAGCGACATAGCCAGAGCCGGTACTGTAATTACTGGCGCGCGAAACCTTATAGTTCCCCTTGCTATCAATTTCAAACAGGTAGCCAGCATAAGCGCCAAGCGCGTTCGTCTTCACATGAAAGAAGAGGCCGCCGGAATGCCCGCTCTGAATTACCATATCGACGGAGACCGTGGCATTGGTATAGCGATGGCCGGCCTCAAGACAACCATGCAGCGTCCCCTGGCGCAGGATATCCGTTTGCGCTGTCACATGATAGCCATCTGTATTAAACGAGCAATCGGCGCTCTGATCCCACTGCGCGGCAACTGTGTCAGGATTATCAGCGTTATTTAACGCATCAGTATAGATAGCTTTCCCTGCCGTCGCGGTCACGATCACGCCTGCCGTCGCCGTTACCTGGGCCTGCGCCGTGGCGGTCGTCCCCGCGATAGCCGTGGCGGTCTTATTGGTGGCTTCTCTGGTCGCATTAGCAGCTACCACCTGCGCCGTTGCCGTCAAATCAGGCGTGGCGGTGGGAGATTGGGCAGTGGTTGCTGTAGTCGTGTTCTGTGAAACCGTTGAGCCAAAATTGGCATAAGCGCCGGTCAAGATAATATAGAGCATCGGCCCCACCACAGCCAGCAACGCCAACAGCGCCATCACAGTCAGCACAATGCCCCTGGCGCGGGCCGGCGACGCCCGTCTTCTTTTCTTCTCCGGCACTGGCGGCGGCATGAGAACCTGCCGCTGATCATATGCGGGATAATATTCGCCTGTTTTCCTGGTGGGAGGCAAAGGAGGCTCTGTTCGCAAGATCAGCGGCTCCTGTTTTGCAGGAGCGGTAACCGCCTGGCAAAAGGCATCGGCGAGTTCGGTTGCGCTCCCGTAGCGTCGCTCAGGATTTTTCTCCAGCGCCCTCAGCATGACGCGCTCAACCTGGGGAGAGAGGTTGGGCACGATTGTCCGTGGCGCTGGCGGGAGCTGGTTCATATGCATCGCGATCAGGGCAATTTGATTTTCAGCTTTAAACGGCATCTGGCCCGTGACCATCTCGAAGAGCAGCACGCCCAGCGAGTAGAAATCGCTGCGAGCGTCGGCCCTGCGATCCATTTCAAAGAGTTCGGGCGCGACATAATCGACAGTACCGAGCACGTCACCGGTGCTGGTCATCTGAGTGGCATCGGTGGTGGTGCGTGCGATGCCAAAATCGGAGAGGAAACAACGATCCTCATCGTTCAGCAATACATTGGAGGACTTGATATCGCGGTGAATAATGCCCTGCTGATGCATGTAGTCAAGAGCGGAAGCAATTTCTTTCAGGTAGCGACAGGTCTCTTTCAGTGAGGGCCGGGAACGTTTGATGCGGGCGCGCAACGTTCCACCCTCCATAAAGGGCATCACGATATAATAGCGCGACAGCCCATTTACGGTCGTTTCGCCGCTGTCATAAACAGGCATCAGGTAAGGATTGCGCAGTGAGGCCATCAGTTTTGCTTCACGAATGAAGCGTCTGAGCATCCCTTCATCTTCACGTTTGAATACTTTAATGGCGACGTCACGCTGAAAACGAGGGTCAAAGCCCAGATACACATCGGCCATGCCGCCACGCCCAATCAGGCGCTGCAATTGATAACGATCAAGGGTCCTTCCCTCTAAGCCTGCCATAGATAGCTCCAGATCTTATGGATTAGGGGCAAACCGCCGCTCCAGCATCCAGCACGATCACTCTACCCTAAGTGTATGATACCATACCCCAAAATAGGGAAGATACGGCATCAGCAAAATCATCTAAAAAGCGCCTCTCTACAAATATTTACGTAGAAGAGGCGCCTTTTGGACTACTCACGTTTCAGATGATTTGTTAGATTTTTACGTAGAGATGGGACGTGTCGTCGTAACGATAGGCAGAATCGCCGCGATGATAATGGAGAGTGCCGTTGTCATCGGTGAGCCAGAGCAGGACACGCGTATTGGGCGGCAGGTTCAATCCATAATGCCAGTGGTCGATCCCGCCGGGGCCAGTGACGCCGAAGATCCAGGAGCCACCATCAACATCAATAGTATTCGGCGTAAGATCGCTGCACGAGAGCGAATCGTCATCGTGGGTGTTATCCACCTGGACATCGCACGCACGCATGGTTGCGCCATTGAGCGAGGCGTGTGGATCGGCGTAAGGATAGGCATCAAAGCCATGAATGACCTTGCGAGGATACATCGCCTGCGCCCAGATCCAGGAACCTATGCGCACAGGCAGAGCTGTCTGCACCAGGAGATGAATACTCACAGCAGGCGAGATCCGCAGCGTCAGGAGGCAGCCTCCCTTCCCGGAACAATCAGTTCCTAGCTGTTGCTCCGGCGGGATTTTAATCAGCGGTGTAGGCAATACCTGCTGCGGCGTGCTGGCCTCGATTTTGGTCACAACGCCGCCGAGAGCAACCAGAGGATAGTGCGGAGATAACGGCAGCGTCATCCCAGGCTGTAGCAAATGGCAGTCCTGGCCGAGAGAGGCATTGAGCGCCCGCACGGTCTCCGGCTTAATATCGCTAAAAATCTCGCCCGCATTCAACATATGCATCTGAAAAAGCAGAATCGAGTCGCAAGAATCGCCACCCTGTACGGTATAAAGCAGAGAACCAGCTTGAGGCAGCCCTGAAGGAAATACCGGTAATGGAGTTGGCGTTGGCGGGGAAGCTGGAGCCGAAAGTTTATAAAAAAGATCGGTGATTGAGGGCACGACATTGCCTCCCGCGCGCGTTGCATACAGGTACGTTGGCACAGCGAAGACTATAAGAACTGGTAATAAGAATAAGAGCTTCCAGGGTATGGAATGGAAGATAACACGCGCATGTTCGGCAGGAGTGCTTCGTGGATGAAAACGGTGCGCCATGATTGACCCCTATCTGTATTAGCTTTACCCAGCAGCATTATAGCAGAGAATATACGTCGGAACCATCAACTAAAAGCGCAATAGTACTTAGTCCTTACGATACCTCACCTACACTAATCTAAGCAGCCTGTCTTTGTGGCTCTCAGACAACCACAATAACGGGAAGCGATCCGCCTCGATTGCCATGATGATGCGATCCGCCTCCCGCCATGCCAGCTCATACTCCAGTGGAGTAACCAGGCCGCATCGTAAGGCATCATCAAGCTCATCAACGTCCAGCAGATCCAGTTGCCCTGATGGGGACACATCGATATCCAGATAGAGATCGTCGTACCAGAGTATCCCATATACATCTAAAACGTGCTGCTTGCAGATATCGATATACCAGCGCACAAAATTGCCCTGAGCATCAAAAATGGAGGTAATTGAATAGTGCGCGTTATGAGGAAATTGTTGCAACCATAAATAGCCCTGATCGACAAGACAGATATTTTGACCAGAAAAATTTTTCCATAGTGGCTTGTGGACGGCATCGATACAGAACAGGGTAACATAGCCACAAAACTCCTTCTCATCAATGCGCGTCTGAACAAAACGCTTCTTCGCGATTCGAGGCCAATCCGCCCTGTCTGCCCGTTTGCGCTTCATAGTACCATCCAACCATCGTTTTTGTTACATGAACACATCCTACTTGCTAAGTATAGTGAATAGAACAGTCACAAGTCAAAATGACGAGAGGGCCGCACTCCAAGCGCGGCTTCTAAACAATTTGGGAGTGATTTTGAATGATGAGAGGCGTAGGCGAGGTTGTACGGGCGAGAAGTCGGACGTGATCATGCACATGGACTATGAAATGCGGTCATAAACACGCTCGCAATTGGCGAATGAATGTGTTAATCTGCATAATCTGGTCGCTACGAAGGTGGAAGGGGCCGGATGGGCGGGGGCAGCACATCACCTGAAAAAGTGATGTGCTGATGTGATTAGCCTTGAGCCAGGGCGGAGTCGCAGGCCGATGCCGTCTTCGTCAGGGCCGCATCGGCCTGGCTTTGACCGTTCAGGGTCGCGATAAAGTTGGTGGTAATGATATCGCGGCACTGATCCCATGCCGGGATGATTGATGCAACAAAGGCGAATTTGAGCGATTGAGGGCCAGCTTTACGCGCCGGGACCTTGCCATAATAATCCTGGAGGTTCGAGCTATCGAAGACCGATTTGCGTACAGGCATATAGCCCGTCTCGCGCACAAAGGCCGCACCAGCCTCAAAGCCTGTCAGATACTTCATATAATCCCAACCCGCCACCAGCGAATCGGAGCTTGCGCCAGAGAAGAGGGACAGGTTCGTGCCAAAAAGGACGGTAAACTGACCAGCAGGACCTGGCGGAAGCGGCACTTCCATCAGCTTAAAAGCGTTCGCGGCAGCCTGGACAATGAAGGGATAGCTGGCGATGGTGCTGATCGCAAAGAGCGATTTCTGGGAGGCAAAATCGTTCTGCCAGTTAAAGTTCTGGGTGATATGCACCGCCCCCGACTTGACCAGAGGAGCCAGTTCGCCCAGCGCCTGTTGCGCGGCTTTGCCATTGGCGCCGCTGGCAAAGGCTGAATGTTTGCCATCAGCGGTCACAAAGTCGCCGCCACCAAAAAGTTTGTAGAGAATGGACCACTCATCCGAGCTTGGCGTAAACGAAAGCCCCCACCGCGAGCCATCAGCCTTCGTCACTTTAGTCAAATCGGCCTCCAGCTCCTGAAACGTTGTCGGCGGCGCTATACCCAGCCTCTGCAACGCATCCACGTTGTAGTAGAGCACCTCGTCGCTCTTATTAAAAGGCATTTCGTACTGTACTCCGCCAATTTGCCCATCTTGTAGCAGCGAGGGATAGAAGTCCTGCAAATCCTGCTGGCTCAGGCCATTCTTTCCGGTAATAAAGGGCTGTAAAGATACCAGCGCGCCCGATTGCTGATACTGGTTCGCCCAGTTCTCGTAGACCTGCGCGATGGTCGGAGGGTTGCCAGCGGCGATAGCAGCCGTGAGCTTCGTCTTTAGCGTGGGGTAAGAGTCATATGCCTGTAGCTTAACATCCACATTGGGGTGGAGCTGCATATAGCGCCTTGTCAGCGCCTCTAATGAGATTTTGTTGGCTCCTGTGGCAAACGCTTCCCAGAAGTTCACGGTATACCTTTTGTTGGGATCAAGGCCGCCGGTGTTAGTGGGTGTGCCACTATTCGATGGCTGCCCACCGCACGCGGCCATGAGGAGCATGGCCATCATGACGATAACCAGGATCTTACGAGACCAGCTACGATCCATAAAATACCTTCCTTTTTGTTAAAAATAAGAACAGATGTAAGGATGATTGCTATCAACACACTCCGGCGATGCGTGAAGCGCCGACCAGTGGAACTGGTGCAAGCCATTAGCCCCGGGTGCTGCCCGCCGAGATTCCTTCAATAAACTGGCGCTGGGCCACAAGAAAAATTACCAGTACAGGCAGCGTTGTGAATGCTGCTGCCGCCGCCAGCCCTGTTGGATCGGTGCCATCAGCCGTGAGAAATGCTTGCAGGCCCACCTCAACAGGTCGCAGCGCATCAGAACTGGTCACAAGATAGGGCCAGAGAAAGGCATTCCATGAGCCGATAAAGACCTGCAATGCCACTACTGTCAGCGCAGGCCGTGCCAGGGGAGCTGCGATCCGCATCAGATAGCCGAAACGTGTGCAACCATCAAGCTGAGCGGCCTCCCAGAGCGATGGCGGCAGAGAAAGAAAGAATTGCCGCAGCAAAAATATGCCCGAGATGCTGACCGCGAACGGGATGATTTGCGCTTGATACGTATCGATCCAGCCCAGCGTTGAGACAATCAGGTAGCTGGGAATCAATGTAGCTTCGGCAGGGATCATAATCAATCCCAGAATTGCCAGGAACAGGATATTGCGCCCTGGAAACTTCATTGTGCCAAAGGCATAGCCCGCGAGCAGCGACGTTACCAGAGCCAGTACCACCGTACAGCTTGCGATAAAGACGCTATTGGCAAAGTATTGCATCCAGGGAGCCAGGCTCCAGGCCCGCGCGTAGTTTGACCAATCCCAATCGGGAAGAAAATGCGGCACGCTATCAAACGCGCTATGGGTGGTGAGAAGCGAAGATACAAATATCCAGTAGAGCGGGAAGATAGCGAAAAGCGATGCCACGCCAACAACGAGGTAGCGCAACACCATGCGCAGCCAGCGCGGGCGGTATGCCAGGCGAGAACGAGTTGTTAATTTTGTAGCCATACGAAGCTCCCTGCTAATACTGATGCGTAACAGCCAGATTGCGCTGCGTCAGGCTGAGTTGCGCCACGGAGATAGTGAAAACCAGGAGAAACAGGATCACCGAGATGGCAGCGCCTAACCCATCGTGCGGATTATTTGAGAACGCCTGCGAGAAGAGATACAGGCCAAGCGTACGAGCCGCATTCAAAGGACCGCCAATCGGGCCAACAAAGAGAAATACTGGCTGGAACATCTTAAAGGCTTCAATAGTACTCAGCAGCAGCACCACCAGCGTAATCGGCTTGAGCAGCGGCCAGGTGATATAGCGAAACACCTGCCACGTATTTGCACCATCAACGCGCGCAGCTTCCGCCAACGCAGGGGAGATATTGCCCAGTCCGGCCAGGAACATCACAATGTTAAAGCCTGCCGACTTCCAGGTCGTATAGAAAATAATACTGATCAGCGTCCAACGCGGATCGCCAAGCCAGTTCACCGGTGGCAAATGAAACAGGTGCAGGATGCCATTAAAGAGTCCATGATAGTAATCAAACATCCAGAACCAGATAAAGGTCGTTGAGACCAGCGGCATAATGAACGGCGAAAAAATAGCCAGACGCCAGAAGGCTTTGGCCCGAATTCCCGATAGCAAGAGCAGCGCCAGGAACAGCGAAAAAAAGAGCTGTATCGGCACCGAAATGGCAACATAGAAGAGCGTTACCTGCAATGCCTGCCAAAAATTTGGATCATGCAACAGGAAATCGTAATTGGCCAGACCGATGAAGGGCTGATTACCATGAACCAAAAAGTTCCACTTAAAAAGGCTCATATAAAACACAAAGGCGGAGGGGGCGTACGCAAAAAGGCCCAGGATCACAAAAACTGGCAGCAGATAGAGGTACGCCTGCCCCGTCGATACCCATTTTCGCAGACGCCAGACAAACGGACGCCGCTCTTTCGCCATTCCTGCTACTGAGAGGGGGACATTTTGCTCCATGTGTTTCTCCTGGAGAGAAAATCCAGACTCTTCCATAATAATAGCTATACACTATTAAATATGTGTAATCAAGAGGTTAAGAAGAAACAGCCTGGGCTTCGCAAAAGTCGCCGCCGACTCTGACTGCTCGCGCCTTCGGCGCTCACTGGGAGAGGAAGATGCTGGGGTTGGGCCGCGCCCAACCCCAGCATCTTCCTCTCCAGAACGGCTCGCAAGCGAGCCGTTCTGGAGGAAAAGACAACTTTGCGAGGCCCTGAAGAAACAGCCTGGGATTACCGCGAGTGACAAAGGAATACACTGAAAAAAGGCATGTGAGGAGGAAGAGGCACATGAAAGGGAGAAACATAGGGGTAAATTTCGTCTGGAACGCCAGGAGAGAAAGGCGTCGCAGCCTCACCCTCGGTTACATACCGGGTAGTGCGGCTGCGGCGCCTGATTTCTTTGGCAGATTTACCTGTACATCGTGTCAGCTACCAGGTGCAAGGTCTTCCCACGGCCAAAAAGCATTTTTGATGGTCCGCAGCGATGCTCGCAATTGCGGGTAATGGCGCAGTAATACCGTCACCATGCTGTTGTTTTTGATCCAATCCATACCAACTGGTGTATAGACCTGAGGAGTGAAGTCCTTCGTAAAGAAACGGTCACTATTCAATCTGCGTGATGCCATTAAAATGAAGATGCGGAACGCTGTATCGCTAAAGGCAAAGCCCTGAGGCCGACGTTCTGCGAATAGGCCAACCATGAGATCAACGCGGTCAATCTCATTATTATAGACCTGCCTCATTTCTTCGGCCCACTCTGGATGGTCGGTTATATCCTCGAAGGTTTTTGCAGGCTGTAAATGCAGCAGTTTACGGAATTCATTGTAGCGTGGGACACCGAGTTCCCGGCTGCGCATAATATCAATCGTTGCCAGATCGATATGAATACCATCAGGCCGCTCAAAATCCTGAAGGAAACGGGGGTAATTATGCAGGACAATCGCGCCAGGGTGCAAAGTACCAAACGAGTAGAAGAGGTCAGCCATGGCAATTTGCTTTGCCAGATCATGAGCCTTTGGTCCTGTAATCTGGTTCAAAGTTTTTTCTGCGATAACATGCCCATCTTGGGCCGAGCGGAAGCTAAATTCATCGCGGATAAGTGGATGCATCTTATACACGGCGACAAATTCTTCGGTCAGAGCATAAGGTATTCCATAGTGATTCGTTTCTGAACCAGGAATGCCACTGATGACCTCTCTGTTACTGAGACGCCCAAACACGTTGCTGAGCCGTTCTGTCTCCAACCCCCACCAGTTTGCTCTCAATGCACGCTGTGTTGTTGGATGACTGATGACAGCAGGAGTCCACTCAACGGTATGAATTTTTGCCAGCAGCGCGGCATTAATCAGTCGCGCACGGTCGAATATTTCATCATCAGACCAGGTGGGATACTCAGCTTTTAGATGGTCACAGATCGCATTGTGCTCTTGTACGAACAGCGTTTGCATCATTTCGAGCCCGAGCCACCAACCTGGAACCTGTCTTGGGTCAAGATCGGGATCATCTGGCAGTTTTAGCAAGCTGTCATCGCCGATGATCAGTTTGCCTTCTTTGCCTGAGCGGACAAGCCTCTGGGCCTTATGACTACTTCCATACAGTTGCGAAGCATCCCACCAATGGGTCTCGGTGTTTATATGAGTTGGTGGAAAGCTTCTCCCCTGGGGGCCGCGTGTGGGATCAGACGACGTTCGCATAATAAGCATCGGATTTTGCTGCCATGGATCATCCTGGCCTAATGGGATTTTCCAGGGATTCTCTTTAGGGCTTTTCCCATGACTGAACCAATCCCGAATCATAAACTGAATCCAGGCAGCAGCCAGGGAATTGAGCGTTGTTGCCGGCTGGAACGTCTCACGAGTAAGCAACTCGCGGCTCACAGTCCGTGGGTTGGGGGTAAGGATCGCCGGTTCTTTTTCGGGATAGGTGTGCTCAATAGGGACATTGTGACCAAACCGCGACCCGGCCATCCCCATCAATGGGTGCTCAAGATCATTATAAGTCCCGTCTGGAGTACGGGTAGTAGCAAAGCGTTGGCTGAACGCATCAATGGCTGGGAGATCGACCGATGGAATACTCGTTGTGTCGTAGAGATTGTGTCGCCGTAGAATATTGCGTAGGCCAAATATGACAGACAGGCCCAATGGCCACGGTAATCGATCCCATCCGATGGTCTGATCAACTTTCTGCGCCAACTGATCATATACCATCCCGAACCATGACCAACGATAGGCCCCTGGCTCAGCAGCGGGTTGCGCGCCTCTTTGTGCTTCAAGCTGGCGACGCTGTAAGATCGCTGCTGTGCTGATCCCGAGCCCTAATAACGCCAGGAATGCATAGCCTTTGTGTTTCGTCGATTGTCGCATCTTTGTTCTCCTTGAAATTATACTTATCTATGGCTAACGATGACGAGGTAAAACACGCTCACGACTTTTCTCTTCACGGCCATTGGCAGACATACGCTTATCCAGTGCCTCCATAAGAATGACATCGCTTGCTTTCTCGCTAATCATGTAGATGGCACTGGCAATAAAGAAACCAGGAATACGAGGAAAGACAGATGCATCCACTACGCGTAAATTTCTCGTGCCATAGACACGAAATTTACTATCAACTACCGCCATACTGTCTTCCTGCGGTCCCATTTTGCAGGTGCAGGACGCATGGTGACCCCATGCCTGATCTCTGACAAATTGCCGCAATGCCTCCTGGGTCTTGATATCCTCTCCTGGGATGATTTCTTTCTGAACGACGTTGTGAGCATGCTGCATCATGCCTCGAACGAACTCCACCCCATTGACAACTGCCTGCAAGTCTTCGCTGGTCTCATCATTGCCCTCGTGAAAGTAGTGGAAATTAATGTCAGGGACATCTCGTGGATCTGCTGACCTGAGAGTCACTCTGCCCGCACTATTGCGTGTATGGGCTTTGAGAACGGCCCAGGTGAAGTAATTGCGCGCTGTTTCAAGCTCTTTGGAAAACCCAGGGAAATAGCCCTGAAAGGAACTTGGTAAGCCGAAGATGTAGAGGTCCGGCACGTCTTTATCCTGGCTTGACTTCTTACTAATGCCCACAACCACACCATTTGTTGCATATACTCCCTTGCCCGCTTGCCATGCAATAAAGCCAGGATCAGGTTTTTGCCCTGGTATAGGAGCTTTGAACGTGAGATCGCGTAGTAATGGAAAATCTGCTTTCATCTCGTAGACGACACCGACCTCGTAGCGGTCCTGGAGGTTTTCGCCAACGCCGGGTAGATGGACCCGGGTCTCGATCCCAAAGTGAGCCAGTTCTTCCCGCGGACCTATACCCGAGAGTTTGAGCAATTGTGGTGTATTGAAGGCACCTGCCGAAAGGATCACTTCTTTTTTGACCAGTACCCGTTTTACCGCTGGCACATGGGTATTCTGGTCGGCATTTGGGTCGGCCCGGTAAAGATGTTTGCCCTCAAGATACTCAACACCCACAGCCGTATTGTCTTCACGAAAAAGGATTTTTGTCGCCAGTGCGTTTGTTTTGATGGTGAGATCATCTGGGAAGGCTTTTTGTACTCGACGAAGATATTCACGCGTACCCGTTCGCTTCCCTACGTGGGTTGCGATAGGGGTAAGCCAGAGGCCCTGCGAGTTGCGTAGCTGGACCTGCCAATCATTTGGATCGAAGTAGCCTTCTAAACTTTCTAATGGGGTCAGTGGTCTGCCTAGCGTTTCTGTTAAGGTCGCTTCGGCTGCTGCCACAATGACTTTCAGGAGTTCTCGATCCTTGACTACGAGAGTAGGATCGGCCAGATTCGTAGTGAGCCATCCGTGAAAACCATGACGACCTGGATTACCAAGCAGAGGTGAGAGCCGCGGAATAGCCCGGAGCAGTCCCGCAAGGAAACGGCTGCGAGAGCGCAACAATGGCGCTCTGACATAGCTGCAACGTTCAAGCCGCTCAAAGTATTCCCGCATCTTATCACTAGACCAGGATAGGTCTCCGGTGAGGCGTACGATCTCATCCCAATCACTGTTATGTGGATAGATCGTAATCATCGCATTATGCGCAGTACATCCCCCCAGCGTGCCTGAACGGGGGTACAATACCCCATTACGCTCTGGCGTAAATTTTCTGTCGCGGCGTTGTTGCTCGTCATCAGCATAGTGTCGTACAAAGTAGTCCCAACGAAGATGTACGTCTTCGTTAGCTAATGGATGAAAAGCCGGCACTTGATAGTTGTAGCCCTCATATACCCCTCCGGCTTCAAGCAATAGCACCTTCTGGCCAGCACGCGCTAGATTGCCTGCAAGCGGCCCACCTCCAGCACCAGAGCCAATGATGACATAATCATAGGAGACATGATCGTTCATCGTGCTGTTCATACCTTTCTGCTCCTTTGCGAACCATTACAAGGCCTGGTAGGTTGGGCAAGGATTGCCAAAACGGTATTGATTGTAGAGATGAGGGTCACGGTAATAGCCGAGCGCCAGGGTAGCTGTCTTTGCAGGCCGGCCCAAACAGCCGCGAGGGTATCCGAAGCATGAATAATGACGGCTGTACGTAGCGCTTCCGCAACTGTGGCTGGAACAGGTGAAAGTAATGCTGCACCGATGATAACAGTGCGAACTCCAAAGAGGCGAAAGACGTACAGGATGGCAGGATTGCGAGTTGTATCAACACCAAGCCTGCGGGCCAGAACCTGGGGAAAGAAGAGAGCTGTCGCACCATTGAAGAGCCTGATGCCTCCAAGGACTATACGTGCATAGTCGCCTCTACGGTTGCGTTGCATTTCAAACGTGGCCTCATCGTCCTTAAGAGGTCGATAAAAGCTAGTGCTCGTCGTGTCCATAGTCTTGCTCCTTCCGTTCCATTCCTCGACGCGTATAACCTGATTCTTCGGTGAAAGAAAATGATGCGTACACCTGTTCCGATGCCTCGCTATCTCTGCCTTGTTATCTTGGAGAGGGAGTCGGTTGGCGACGAAACTCAGCAATGTATTTGGCGAAGTCCCAATGTTCCAGAAACTGCCTGGCGGCATGAACGCCAGAGTCGTATAACGCAACCTTTTGTTCGAGTGAGAGATTGAAGTCCGTCGTCATAATGCCAAGCGTATCGACTTTTGTGGTACGCACGTATTTATCGTTTTCCAGGTAATAGGTACTGGGAGCTTCGATAGCCGTGAAGAAGAGGGCAGCCAACTCGTCAATGGGATTGTTGATCATGTGTGGCATGGACTCAATGGGATTATGTTCATCGACAAGCTTAATCCCAAATGTAGGCCACGGAGGAGATCCCTCAGAGTCAAATATCTCTACAGGGAAATTACTCAACAGTCCACCGTCAACGATGTAAGACCCCTTCAACTTGATTGGCTCAAAAAAGAAAGGGATGCTGATGCTCATGCGTACAGCTAGCGAAACATCCAGGTCTTCTGGTGTCATACCGTAGAGTTTAATGTCCTGTGGAAGGACGAGCTTACGTCGCCGTGTAATATCTGAGGCAACCACGCGGAGTTTGAAACGGTAGCGATCCTTATCAGCATACTCAGGCAAAATGAGATCGCCAAAGGTATGAACACCTTTCTTTGCGAGCAAATCTCGGATGAACTCCCGTAGTGCATCACCTTTATACAAACCCTGGCGCATGATCTCGTTAAGAACAGGACCTACGAATGGAATGTGACCGAGGAGGGGAGGATCTGTAAACGTGCTAAAGCCAATGCTCATGCTGATCTTTTTGAGTTCATCAGCAGTATAGCCAGCAGCAAGCAGAGCAGCTACAATAGCTCCTGCGGACGTCCCCGCGACATTGACAAATTCGTATCCTTTTTCCTCAAAGACCGAGAGCGCACCAACGAGCCCAATCCCTTTCACCCCTCCTCCCTCGAATACTCCATCGACCTTACCACCCTGTTGATTCATAGGTAACCTCCACAGAAATCAAATCTAACAATATTTTCTGCAAAAGCAGAAAATATTGTTAGGAGACAATCTATCTATTGTAGATAAAGAATTTTGTTAAAATTTGATCAAAAATATAGAATCATAACTTAAAGTATCTCTTATTATCATCAGAAATAATCATAGCAGAAATTTTAAAATAAATCAAGTATAAGACAACTGCTATATACTGATCTTCAATCATATTTATTCGTCTATAAACGAGCTTTCGACAAATTACAAGATCACAATTGTATGTGGTTTAGTAATAGTCAAATAAAAAGTGATTAAAGACAGCTCCATCTCTGTTGACTGGGAAACTTCCTTACTCAGAAAAAGGACAGCTAGCTTTAATGAGGGCGTCTCACCACTGCTAGAACCGGTTGCCGATGTCCCAGAGGAACGGGGGCCTGGCGGGTCCGGGCAACGCATAATTTCGCCGTTGAGGGAGCATGGATAGAGCGCGTTCGGCATAGGGCTGACGGTAAATCGGACGCGCTGTAGCTCCCCGATTCATCGTGGGAGGTCTCTACGTTTGCGCATGAGCCTGTGCATGGGCATGGATGGCTTTTAGCATGCGTTCGGGCGTGAAGGGGACTTGCCGTATGCGTATACCCAGCGCGTCGGCGATGGCATTAGCGATGGCTGGCGCCATAGTGTTTGCAGAGATCTCGCCCATAGCCTTAGCGCCAAAGGGACCAGACGGATCGTAGGTTTCGATAAAATATGTTTGCATCTGCGGCATCTCGGTGGCATCGTAGATATGGTAATCGTGCAGGCTGGTTGTGAGCAGTTTCCCTTGCTGATCGTAGATCAGTTCCTCGCTCAGACTCGCGCTCAGAGCCTGGGCTATGCTGCCCTGAACCTGACCTTCGGTGATCATTGGATTAATGACTCGCCCGGCATCGACGGCGGTTACGACCTTGACAACGCGAACGCAACCAGTCGCGGTATCTACCTCAACCTCGACGCCCTGAGCGACAAAAGAGATTGGCACATAGGGAACTTTCCACGATGCGGTGGTCATAATATGCCGATTCTCGATGTAGAAAGAGTAGGCCGCAATCTGCTGAATCGTCATTTTCTGCCCGCTGGGAGCAACCACCACGCCGCGTCTGATCTTCAGCGTTTCGGAGAGCGTATTCAACATTCGTCCACCCACCGTCAGAATCTGGCGGCGCACCTGCTCTGCGGCCCTCTTCACCGCACCCCCACTGGCATAGAGGGTCGAGGCGGCGCTCGAACCCATCTCAAAAGGGGTAACGCTGGTATCAGCAGTGTGCATCAATATACTTTCAACAGGCACGCCGAGCGCCTCGGCAGCAATCTGGGCCAGTAGCGTCTCGGAACCGCTTCCTCCATCGTTGGCACCCACGAAGACGTCGAAAGAACCATCCTCGTTGAGCTTAATCATGGCTCCCCCGGTACCCACGCCCACCGTCTGCGGGCTGTAAAGGGCCAGGGCAAGCCCAACGCCATGACGTACAGCTTGATTGCTCACCCGCCCGCGCTTCTCGCTCCAGTTTAACTTCTCCACTACTGTTTGCAAACACTGAGGCAGGCCACAGCTCTCAACCAGAGGCGCGGCTTCTCTCGATCTTTTTAACTCTTTTGTCAGGGGATACTCGTCACCAACCTTGATCCAGTTTTTCCGCCGCAATGCCAGCGCATCCATGCCGAGTTGCTTTGCAATCTCGTCCATGTGGCTCTCAAGCGCGAAGAACTCCGGCGCGGACTCGTAGCCACGCGCAGCGCCCGTCGGCGGCTGACTGGTATAGAGTATCTCGGCCACAAAACGCATATTTGGACAGGGATAGAGCGCCAGCGTTTTGGAGGAGGCGGCTCCCTGAGTAATTAACGGATGCGTCGCGTAGGCTCCCGTGCTGGCGAGGAGCGCCAGTTGATTAGCGGTGATCGTGCCGTCGCGCTTCACCCCGGTTTTCAGGCGTAAGACATACTGTTGACGCGTACGGCTGCTGCGAAACTCTTCCTGCCGCGAGTAGGCCAGCATCACCGGTCGATTGGTAGTCACGGTGAGGAGGGCACAGAGATCTTCCAGCACTATCTCCTGTTTCGTTCCCAGGCTACTGCCAATATGCGAACTGACAACCCTGATGCGCCGAGAAGGAATAGCAAGCAATGAGGCAAGGACCCGACGAATATAATGGGGAGCCTCCGTACTTGTGCGCACGATCAGGGAATCATTCTCGTCAAAGTATGTGATGACGGTGTGATTCTCAGCAGGTACCTGCTGCTGCACCGGCACGAAATACTCGCCCTCGACCACCAGATCGGCCTCGGCAAAGCCACGCTCAACGTCACCGGTGTCGGCATGCAGACGTGCGGCGATATTGCGCGAGGCATCAAAAATGCCATGTGACTCGGACTCCGGGTGCAGACGGGGAGCGCCCTGATTCAGCGCCTGGCGCGGATCAAGAATGGGCGGCAGAGGATCATACTCGACCCGAATAAGCTTGATGGCCCGCTCAGCGATCTCTGGCGTTTCTGCCGCGACTGCCGCAACACGATCACCGGTATAACGCACAACATAATCCAGGCAATATTGATCGGCGATCCTGGCGCCTGGCTGTGTATATTCAACGCTGGAATAGGGTGTGCGCGGCACATCTCTATAGGTCAAGACGGCATGCACGCCCGGCAGAGCCTTTGCCTCAGATATATCAATATTACGGATAACGGCGTGCGCGTGCGGGCTGGTTAAAATACGTCCGTAAAGCATGCCTCGTGGCTGGCTATCGGCCACGAAAGAGGCTTTCCCGGTTACCAGCCTGGCCGCATCGATACGCTCCACCGGCTGACCAATAACTTGCAGATCGCTGACAAGAGCGGCGACCATGCCGGTATGCCCGGCAGTGATGGCAGGGATTTTCGTTGTTGCCCCAGCCGCATTGCCAGTAACCGCCTGTCGCAGTTTGCCACCGAGCGCCGAGATCACGCCGGTCGGAGTTTTCTCGGGGGTCTCCTGGTCGGGCTTGATAATATTGTGCTCGGGCGGCGTTACGACCTCGCCCCGCATCATCGCGGCAGCGCGTAGAACGGCCTGCACGGGTTTTTCATAGCCGGTACAGCGACAGAGATTGCCGGAGAGCGCATCCCGCACTTCGCTTTCGGTCGGGCTGGCATTTTCTTTTAGCAGGGCGTAGGCTGCGAGCAGCATGCCAGGGGCACAAAAACCGCACTGGACCGCCCCCAACTCAATAAAAGCTTTTTGCAGTGGGTGTTGCGAGCGAGCAACTTCCAGGCTTTCAACCGTGGCAAGCGTACAGCCACCCGCTTGCGCGGCCAGCATCACGCAACTGGGGCGAGGGATGCCATCGACCAGCACGGTACAGGCTCCGCACTCGCCCGTTTCGCAGCCCTGTTTGACGCTGCAATAGCCCTCGCGGCGCAGCATCATCAGCAGCGATTCGTTGGCCGCGACATCCACACTGGCAATAACGCCATTGATACGCAACTCGAGTTCCATGAGTTAGCGGCCCCTTTCCGATGAAACCATACCACGCCAGTGTGCCACATTTGTCGCCTCTTCAAGCGCATGATATGCCAGCTTCATGGCACAAACACGCCGATAGCCGCTGCTGACGCGCATATCTGAAGGCGGACGGAATTCCGCCATGCCGACGCGTAACGCCTCCAGCAGTTGCTGGCCATTCACCGGATGGGCTACGGCCTGGCCTGCGAGCTGCCGCTCGACGCCGTAGACGCGCACAGGCTCCATATTCGCACCGCCGAACGCCAGGTGGACGCGCCGGTAGGTCTCGTTCTCGACTTCCACCAGGACAGCCACGTTCAACAACGCGACATCTGAAGACGTACGCGCAATGCGCGCAAAGGATATGCCGCTTTGCAGCCCCGGGCGAGGCACCACCACCTCGATAATAAGCTCGCTGGGGCGCCGCTCCATGCTCAATGAGCTACAATTAAGACGCCGCTCTTGCTTTCCCCTATAGACAACGCCCGACAGCCCCAACCCGGGACGCTCAGAGGTCCCGGCGCTAAGGTTGAACTGTGTTTTTGAGCCTGAACGCACCACCACTTCGGCATTTAATGCCACCAGGGCGGTCAGCAGATCAGCCTGAGAGGCAACTCCCACTGCCAATGTTCCGCCAATGGTCGCGCTATTGCGAATTAAGCGTGATGACGAAGACGCAAGGGCCGCACGCGAGAGCAATCCTGTCGCAAACTCTTTGAGCAAGGAGGCATCTACCATACTTTGCAGGGTCGTCATGGCTCCGATGTGAATACTGTGCTGGTCCTCGGTAATATAGGCAAGCCCAAGATCGCGCAGATCGACCACGGCTTGAATGGTATCATCCTGTAAGCCCAGCAAACTGGTGCCTCCAGCCAGGGGGACAGTCTTCGTATCGGGACGCCCTAAGAGGAGTAGCGCATCATCAATGTGCTCTACCCAATGATATTCAACGAGCTCAAGTAACATACAAACTACCTTTGTAGTGGCAACAGAGTGAAAGTTTCCACATCTACCAGGCCGTGATCCGTCAATTTGAGCGCCGGAATCACAGAAAGGGAGAGAAAACTCAACGTCATACAGGGATGATCTAACGTGCAACCAAGTTCAGCAGCAGTTTCGTCCAGGACTCGCAGCAACTGCACAAGTTCAGCCACGGGTAACGGCGAAACCAGTCCACCCAGCGGTAATGGCACGCTGGCACGCACCACCCCATCCACCACACAAACGAAACCACCCCCCATTTCTTCCAGAGCGCAGGCCGCCCGTAACATATCGCTATCGTTCACGCCAGCAATCACCAGATTATGGGCGTCATGCGCAACGCTTGAGGCAATCGCGCCCCGCTTGAGGCCAAAGCCCTTCACCAGACCCAGGCCAACCCGCTGCGAGGCATGATGGCGTTCAATTACCGCCAGCTTGAGCAGATCGCGCTCAGGATCGGCGACGATCTCGCCATCGCGAATCAACGCCTCCGCCTGTAGATGTTTTGTGGTGATCTGCCCCGGCTCAATCCCGATGACCTCAACCGGACCAGGCTTGCCGGGGATACGCAGATGGGCCTCGGAGATATCGCCGATGCGCACCGTTCCCGTCACATCAGCAAATGTGGAGGAAGGAGCCTCAACCAGGAGCGAACCCTGTCGTGCCACCAGGAGACCATCCTTGTAGACCGATTCGACCTGGAAGGAGTCCAGATCATCCAGCACCACCATATCCGCGGTGCAACCAGGCGTAATCAAGCCGCGGTTATATAAGCGGAAGTACTGGGCGGTATTATAGGAGGCAAGGCGGATGGCCTCGACCGGAGCGAGACCCGACTCAATAGCGCGCCGCACCATCGAGTCAATATGACCACGAGTGGTTAAATCTTGTGGATCGCGGTCATCAGTGACAAAAAAGACGCGCGGGGGATGCAGTTCCTTGACCAGCGGCAGCAGCGCGTCCAGGTTGCGCGCCGCCGATCCTTCCCGAATCATCAGCCACATACCCAGGCGAATACGCTCCCTGGCCTCTTCCAGCGTCGTGCATTCATGATCGGACATCACCCCAGCAGCAGCATACGCGCAAAGATCCTGTCCAGTGAGTCCGGGCGCGTGTCCATCCACCACCAGTCCACGACTGAGCGTGCTGGAAATTTTTGCCAGCACCTGCTCATCCCCGTGCAGCACGCCGGGCATATTCATCATCTCCGCCAATCCCAGCACGCCCTGTTCCTCTAGCAGCGGCAGGAGGTCCTCGGCCAGCAGAGCGCGTTGCGGGCTTTCAAACGATGAAGCAGGCACGCAGGATGAGATCATCACATAGGCTGAAAGTGGAAGGCCCCGCCCGGATTCGAGCACATAGCGTATGCCCTTAACGCCCAGAACATTAGCAAATTCGTGAGGGTCCAGTATAACAGTGGTGACGCCACGAGGCACCACGATACGAGCGAATTCGGCCAGCACCAGCATGGTACTTTCCAGATGCATATGACCGTCGATCAGGCCAGGGGTCAGCCAGCGCCCCTGCAAGTCCCGCTCCTCCTGGCCCTGATAGCCGGACTGAGGGGAACTTACGCCCACGACAAGGCCATCGGCGATGGCGACATCAGCAGGATAGCATTCGCCGCTGCACACATTTACCAGGGTAGCATTGCGTAACAGCAGATCAGCAGGCAATTCTCCCCGCGCAATTCGGATACGTCGTTTGAGTTGATCCATCGGTCTCCCTTCCATCTTCGTGCGTTCCACTTGACTCCTCAAAGTTTAATAGCTATACTTTCCCCTCGGGGATATGGAAGGAGTTAAGGTTACGCTCGATCCGCTTTAAGGAATTGAAATGATTTTAACACATAAGCTCCGATTCCCTATAGTTCTATAGGGCTCAGTAACCCTTATGGGTAATATATCCGCTACCACAAGATTTTTTCTTCAGTTCACCGTATAGACGAAACTTTGTCCTACTGACTATCGTAATAATGGTCGTGTATCATAATGTTTCATCGCCGATTTCTGCTTATGCAGACAGAAGGGAGATCACGTTGGATAATGCTGTGACAACGATAGCGAAGGTCGCGGCTCTGGCGGGTGGAGCGGTTATTGGCGCGCTGCTGGCTCGCTGGTGCGACGAGCTGCTTTCAACGCGCTTACAGGAGAAGTCTGAGTATGACAAAACACGTTATGCGCAGGGGCTTGCTCCTCTTGCACCACCTTATGCGAAAGGTCAAGATCTCAATCCCATGAACGGGACTGACTTACGAGAATAGTAGCGCTGGCAGATCAGAAAGCTGGTAAGGTATCTTTGCCAGCTTTCTGATGATCATGCGATATCGGTAGTTCAGGAAAGATTATCCACCAGGCGACGAGCGGTGTGCAGCCACTCTTCAGAGACATCATCGGGAACGGAGCAACCATTGGCGAGGATCAGGCGTCGTCCTCTGGTCTGGCTGATCGCAGACATTATCTCATTTTCCAGTTCCGTCTCGCTCCCGTGTGTGAGCGGGCCACGCTCCCAGAGTCCACTCATCAAGCACTTATCGGTCATTGTCAGGGCTTCGCTCAGGCTGGGACCTGTCACGCGGTCGCTCCAGCTCATGACTGCAACGGGATAATCGGTAAAGCGATTGAAATAGAGTTGATCGTTGCTTTGCGCGGGATCGGCATGGACATGCACAATGTTGAGCCAGCCGTTCTTTGCTCCAGCCAGCGCCTCCAAGTCGTAGGGCCGTCCGAAGCGTGCATACTCGTCCGGCGTAAAGTCGGTATTGGTTGCGCCCATGCAAGAGAAAAATATGCCACTCGCGCCCGCGTCAATAGCAGCTTCCATCAAGCCGCGCAAGTTGGCGGCAATTGTGCTCAACCCCTGCTCAAAGGGGGCAGGATTCTGGCGGATCGCTGCAATCGCTTTCTGCTTGCCCATATAACGCAGCGTGTAGGTTAACGGGCTAAAGAGGGTCAGGATCAGCGGGTAATCGTTGCCCAGGCGAGAACGCAGGGTTTTGATGCAAAGCAGTTGCTCGCGAAACATCGGCGTATCCAGACCCAGGCGAGGCAGGGAACGCACCTGTTCAGCATCGACCAGCGGCTCCGGCGCAGGATACGGCAAATCGGGCATGATCTTCACGATATCCAGTTGAAACTTCTGGATAAAAAACTCCAGCGTTAAGGCAGCCATGCGTTCACCGGAGCCTTCCGGCTTGAAGTGGTGCCAGAAGCAAAACGGCACCCTATCGACCGGCTCCCCTTTGACTGCTGCATGCACACGTTCACTCGGCGTCATTGTACTCATCTGTGTTCCTTTTCAATCAGAAATTTGCTGTTTCGTGCTGCTATCTCTAGCCATCCCTGACAATACTGTTGACTCGCAGGAATTATATCACTTTTCACAGCTTCGGTGGTCTGTAAGGGCAATCGCAAGGGATAGCCCCTACAGCGAAACGGCGCGCGAGCAGGGCAGGCGCAAGGCACTGCCCCTACCACGCGATGGTCTGTAGGAGCTATCCCTTGCGGTTGCCCTGCCCCTACCACGCGATGGTCTGTAGGAGCTATCCCTTGCGGTTGCCCTGCCCCTACCACGCGATGGTCTGTAGGAGCTATCCCTTGCGGTTGCCCTGCCCCTACCCTGCG
>Ga0070741_10008096_pt1 | contig 21298 bp, 19 predicted proteins | sample Coa_R1_4_FD_66440 | JGI IMG/M metagenome (GOLD analysis project Ga0070741, IMG submission 66440) | Surface soil microbial communities from Centralia Pennsylvania, which are recovering from an underground coalmine fire - Coalmine... | ecosystem: Environmental > Terrestrial > Soil > Unclassified ... | reverse complement strand
CGAGCGGTCGCTCGAGCCGAGCGAGCCCTGCACCGACGCGCCGCCGACGTTCGCGCTCGCCGAGGGCCCTTGGGACCCATACGAAGAGCTGCTGTTGTCGTCGGCGAGCGCGGCGAGCGGTGCGGCGAGCGCGCCTGCGAGAGCGGCGGCAAGAATGGTCTTCGATCGCATTACAGAATCTCCTTTGAGTAAAGAATCGGAATCACCCGGCGTGCCGGGCAGGAGAATTCATGCAACGCGCGTGCCCGAGCCACGTCGGGCGAGGACGACAGGCTATTCGGTCGCGAAGCGGGCGATCAGCTGCTTCACTTTCTGCGACGGCGCGAGGAACTGGCAGCCCCAGCGCTGCGCGCGGCGGCCGTCGGCGAACTCGACCGGCCGGGAGTGGCGCACCTCGAGATCGACCGCGATCGCGCCCGCGTCGCCGCTCTCGATGCGGCAGCCGGTGATGCGCGTGCCCGCGGCCGGCACGATGCTGACGCCGTGCAGGAGCAATCCGATCCCGCCTTCGCTGATGTCCATGATCTCCGCCTGCAGCGGCGCGCCGGTGCCGACGGGAATGGTGCAGACGACCGGGAAGCCCTGCGGAACCTGCGCGCGCGGGTGCGCGCGCCGCTGCCGCGTGACGATCGCCCGCGGATAGCCGAGACGCACCGACGCGGGCGCGTGACCGCTCGGTCGCGGATCGGTCGACGCGAACTCGATCTGCATGCCGCCGAACTCGGCGACGAACGTCGCGAGCGGCCGCTCGGGCAGCGTCCGCGACGCCGATCCGGGCGCCGGATCGACGACGATGTATTGCCGGCCGGCGTCGAGCAGCGCGAGCCGCCAGGTCGAGTGCGCGCGGCCCTCGGCGTCGAGCGCCGCCAGCGACTGCTTGCGGATAAGCAGCGCCTGCAGCACCCGCTCGACCTCGTCGGCGGAGGTGGAAACGACGCCGGGAGCGAGCGTCAGCGTATTCGGATGCGGTGTCGCCAAGGTTTCGAGCCCTCAACCGCGGCCGATGAACGGCATCTTGGTCGCCATGATGGTCATGAACTGCACGTTGGTGTCGAGCGGGAGTCCCGCCATGTACAGCACCGCGCGCCCGACCTCGTCGACCTCCATCAGCGGCTCGGCGGCGATCGTGCCGTTCGCCTGCGGAACGCCGTTCGCCATGCGCGACGCGAGCTCGGTGCGCGCGTTGCCGATGTCGATCTGCCCGCAGGCGATGTCGTACTTGCGGCCGTCGAGCGACGTCGCGCGCGTGAGGCCGGTGATCGCGTGCTTGGTCGCCGTATACGGCGCGGAGTTCGGACGCGGCACGTGCGCGGAGATCGAGCCGTTGTTGATGATGCGGCCGCCGCGCGGGTCCTGGCTCTTCATGATGCGGATCGCCTCCTGCGTGCACAGGAACGCGCCGGTCAGGTTGGTGTCGACGACGGCCTTCCACTGCTCGACGGTCAGGTCCTCGAGCATGACGTTGCCCGGCGTGCCGATCCCGGCGTTGTTGAAGAGCAGGTCGAGCCGGCCGAATTGCTCGCGCGTCCTCGCGAACAGCGCGCGCACCGACGCCGGATCGCCGACGTCGGTCGGGACCGCGAGCGCGCGCGACTTCGCCGCGCCCGCCGCGGCGAGCGCCTGCTCGAGCCTGTCCTTGCGCCGGCCGGCGAGCACCACGCTCCAGCCGGCGCCGAGCAGCGCGAGCGCGGCGGCCTTGCCGATGCCGGTGCCGCCGCCGGTGACCACTGCGATCTTCGATGCGTTCATGCTTTCTACCCTCGTCGGTTGTAGCTCAGGCGGCCCCGGGGCCCTTCGCCGTGCACACGGCGACGAGCTGGCGCACGCCCGGCGCCGCGGGATCGACAAAACGGCAGCCCGAGCGCTGCGTATGCTCGCGCTCGCTCAGCAGCGCGACCTGCGAGTAGCGCACCTCGAGGTCGAAGATGCTGGGCGCCATCCTCAGCCCCGTGACCACGCAGCCCTTCAGGATCGTCCCGGGCTCGAGGCTGATGTCGGCAGGATACAGCAGGCCGATGCCGCCTGAGCTGATGTCGACCACCTCGGCGTCGAACGGCATGTCGCCGCTCGCGTCGGCCAGGCAGTGGAGCGGCGGCGATATGGCGACGCGCGGATCGGCGCGGCGCGCGTAGCTCGCGAGCACGTCCGGGAAGTCGAGGCGGATGAGCGGCCGGCCGTCGTGCTCCAGGCGCGCGGCGTTGCTCGCCGCGAACTCGAAGTAGCGCTCGCCGACGGTCGCGCAGAAGATGGCGCGCAGGCGCGACACCAGCGCCTCGTTCGCGAGGTCGTCGGCGCTCGCGTCGACGACGATGTGGCGCAGGCCCGGGTCGATTTGCCGCAGCCGCGACACGAACTGCATCGTGCCGCGCGCCACGTGCGAGAGCAGCGGCGTGCCGCGCGACGCGAGCAGCTCGAGCACCCGCGCGATCTCCTGCGGCGCTCGCGTGATGTGCTCCGCCGGGAGCGCGTCGCTCACCGCGTGCTCATCCCGCGCGCGCGCCGCATCTCGTCGGCCACGCGCTCGGCCGACTCGGAGGCGCGCCGGCGCGCGTCGGCGGCGAGGCCTTCGTCGAGCAGCGCCGAGGCGTCGACCTGCGCCGCGAGCTTGGCGCGGGCGTCGGGAAAGGCGTCGAGCTCGTGCGCGAGCGCGCCGGCGGCGACGCCGTAATCGAAGTAGCGCTTCTCGAGGTCGTCCTTGATCTGGAGCGCGCGGCGGAGGAAGTCCGCCGTGCGGCGGTTGGCGTAGTTCATGTGCTGCGCGAGCGCCCTGGCGCCTTCGTCGACCCGCTGCCGGGCGCGCTCCTCGCGCGCGAGCTCGCGCAGGATCTGGCGCGCCGAGAGCGCGTACTCCTCGGCGGCGTAGGCGAGCGAGCGCCCGGGCGCCGTCTTGACGCGCTCGAAGTCGGCGAGCCGCGCGTCCAGGCCCGCCGCCTCCGCGTCGAGCCGGGCGAGGCCCCCGCCGCTGCCGGGATGGGCGCGCAGCCCGTCGCGCAGCCCGGCGCTCGCCTCCTGCACCAGCGCCGAAGCGGCGCGGCGCAGCTCGGCGCGCTGGTGCGCGCTCCAGGCGCCCCAGCCGGCGGCGGCCGCGATCGCGGCGGCCAGCACCAGCACGGCGCGCTTCGGTCCCGACGTCGCCATTGCGGCGGTTATACCGTCATCCGCCGGCGCCGACAACCCACAAGTTGCGCGAGCGCCGTCCGAGGCGGCAAACTAGCCGCGCGACGACGAGGAGGAGCAGCGCTTGAAGGCCATCGTGATCCGCGAGTTCGGGCCGCCCGAGGTCATGCGCCTCGAGGACGTGCCGACGCCCGAGCCGGGCCCGGGCGAGGTCGTGGTGCGCGTGCACGCCGTGTCGGTGAACCGCACGCTCGACCTGATCCTGCGCGCGGGCGCCTACGCGCTGCCGATCGAGCTGCCGCACGTGCTCGGCGTCGATCCGGCCGGCGTGGTGAGCGCGGTCGGCCCCGGCGTCGATGCGCCCCGGGTCGGCGACCGGGTCGTCACCCTGCAGTTCGTGAAGCAGGCGAGCCCGACCTCGTTCCCGGTCGTGCTCGGGCTGCACGTGTGGGGCGGCTACGCCGAGTACGTGAAGGTGCCGGCCGCGGTGACGCACCCGATCCCCGACGGCGTCGATTTCGCGGCGGCGTGCGTGGTCTCGCGCCACGCGCCCGTCGCGCTCTCGATGCTGCGCGACGGCGCGCGGCTGCGAGCGGGCGAGTGGGTGCTGGTCATGGGCGCCGCGGGCGGCCTCGGCAGCGCCGGCGTGCAGGCGGCCAAGGTCCTCGGCGCGAAAGTGATCGCCGCCGCCGGCTCGCCCGAGCGCGTGCGCGCGGCCGTCGCGCTCGGCGCGGACGCCGGCGTCGACTACCGCGCGCAGGACCTGACCGATGAAGTGATGCGCGCGACCGCCGGGCGCGGCGCCGACGTCGTGTTCGAGAACATCGGCGACCCGGTGCTGTTCCCGAAGGCCTTCGCGGCGCTCGCGCGCAACGGCCGCCTGATCACCGCCGGCGCGCACGGCGGCGGCACCGTCCCGCTCGACGTGAAGAAGCTGTATTTGAACGCGATCACCGTCATCGGCTCGTTCGGCCGCATCCTGCGCGATGACGTCGACCTCGCGCTGCGCGCCGCGGCCGAGGGGCGCTACCGGCCGCTCGTCGACCGCGTGCTGCCGCTCGAGCGCGCCGCCGAGGCGCACCGGCTGGTCGCGGCGCGCTCGGGCATCGGCAAGATCGTCCTTCAGCCCTGAATCGACCTCGAGGAGGCTCCATGATCCGCATGCTCGCCGCCGCATTCTTCGCCGCAGTCGTCGCGTCGCCCTGCGCCGCTCAGTATCCCGACCGACCGGTGACGATGCTCGCCGGCTTTCCCGCCGGCGGCCTGGTCGACATCGTCGCGCGCGTCGTCGCCGAGGGGATGAAGCCGCGCTTCCCGAAAGGCATCGTCGTCGTCAACAAGCCGGGCGCGGGCGGCGCGGTCGCGGTCTCCGAGACGGTGCAGGCGAAGCCCGACGGCTACACCATCCTGCTCACGCCGCAGTCGTCGCTCGTCATCCCGCCGCAGCAGACCGCGCAGCTCGCGTACAAGACGCCCGACGACTACGACCCGGTGATCAACGTCATCTCGTACTACCCGCTGCTCGTGGTGAAGAGCGACGCGCCGTGGAAGACGATCCAGGCCTTCGTCGCCGACGCGGCCGCCAATCCCGGCAAGATGCGCATCGGCACGCCGGGCGAAGGCACCGCGAGCCACCTCAACCTCGAGGAGTTCATCTTCCGCACCGAGACCAAAATGATCCCGGTGCCGTACGCGGGCTGGGCGCAGTCGTCGGTCGCGCTGCTCGGCGGACACATCGAGGCCGTGGTCGCGCAGCCGGGCGAGGCGAAGCCGCAGGTCGACGGCGGCAAGATGCGCGCGCTCGCGGTGTTCCAGGGCACGCGCCACCCCGCGTTCCCCGGCGCGCCGACCGCGAAGGAGGCGGGCTGGGACGTCGGCATCGGCGTGTGGTACCTGATCGTCGCGCCGAAGGGGACGCCCGCCGCCGCGCTGAAGCAGATCCACGATGCGGGCAAGGCCGCGATCGAGCAGAAGTCCTTCGCCGACACGATGCGCGCGCGCGGCGTCGACGTCGATTACCGCGCGGGCGAGGCGCTGCGCGCCGACCTGTGGAAGCAGTACAAGGAGCTCGGCGCGGTGATGCGGCGCATCGGCATCGTCAAGCAGTAGCTCAAGCTGGATGATGCTCGCCGTGGCGGCGGCGAGCGGCCTCCGCGGGCGGCGGCGCGGCGCGCTGCGCGCGCTCCACGCGAGGCGCGGGTCTCGCCTCGATGTCGCGATGCGCTTCCGCGCGAGGACGGACCTCGGCGCGCGCGCTCTGGCGCCAGCCGTCGACGCGGGCGCCGGGCTCGTGGCGCTCGCGCTGCAGCGGCTGCATCCCGCCCGGTCCCGGCGAGAATCCTCCGCGACCCGGCGAGAATCCTCCCGGACCCGGCGAGAACCCGCCGGGCCCCGGCGTAAATCCCCCGGGCGTGCGCGACGGCTCGTCGCGGTGCTCGCGCTGGTCCTCGAAGCGGCGGTTTCGGCGCTCTTCGCCGCGCCGCTCCTGCTGCACCGCCGGCGGCGGCGCGTAGACGCGCGGCGCGGGCGCCTGCCCGGGGGCGCGCCACTGCTGCGCCGGCGCGGGCGCGGCGTAGCGCCTTTGCACGATCGGATCGTGATAGGTCGCGTCGCGGCGATGACCCGGATCGTGCTGCCATGCGCCCGGCGTCCGGTTCATGGTGACCTGCCGGTTCACGATCACGGTGCGGTTGTAGTAGTAGTTGTCGACCCGCACGACGCGCGCCTCGCGGCGCCGCCAGTCGAATCCGCCGAAAAAGAATCCCGGCACGACGCGTATCCCCGGCGTCCACACCACCACGACGCCCGGCCGCGCGACGTAGCCGCGCCACGGGCGCCAGTGGTAGGGCGGATAGGCCGGCCACCACCACGTCCCGTACACGACGTACGGATCGTAATAGGGGACGTAGACCACCTGGGGATCGGCGGGGACCACGACGATGGTCGGCCCGTCCCGGGTGACCGCCACCTGGCCGTCCGAGCGCAGGTTCCCCGCCTGCTGCGCCCGCGCGCGCAGGCCCTGCACCGTGTCCATCACCTGCGGCTGCTGCGCGAGGAACGCGTCGCCCACGGCGCGCGTCCACTGCAGGTTCTCGTCCATCCAGGCGAGCACCTGCGGAAACGCGACGAGCGACGTGACGCTCGGGTCCCAGCCCTGGCCGGCCGCGGCTTTCACCGCGGCGTCGCCCTGCAGCCCCGGGTTGGCCTTCGACCAGCGCGCCGCCTCGACCACCTCGAGCGGATAGGTCGCCGCCATCAGGATCTGCGACAGCAGCGGATCGGGGTAGAGCGCGACCGGCGCGAGCATCTGGTCGAGCTCGGCCTGCGAGAAGGCGCGCTGCTCCTGCGCGCCGGCGGGCAGCGCGGCCGCGAGCAGCAGCACGGCGAGCAGCATCTGTCTGGCGATGCGGAGCATGGGCGGCCTCCTGAGAGCCTTCATTGTCTCTTCGAACGCGGGCCCTGTCCCACCGGTTCACGTAAGAAATGCAACCGGGTGTAACGGACGCCATGGCGCGTCGCTGCGCCGCGACAACGCCCGGCGCGCCGTTGAATCTATAATGGGTCTCGAACGCCGCAGGAGGAGCCCATGATCCGCAATCTTCAGCACATCGCCCTCGCCGTGCCCGACCCGAGCGCCGGCAAGCAGTTCTACACCGATTTCGGCATGGAAGGCCGCGACGTCGGCAACAGCATCGTCATGCGCTGCGCGGGGCGCGACCAGGACCAGGTCGTGCTCGTCGAAGGCCGCAAGAAGCGGCAGCATCACGTCTGCTTCGGGACGCGCGCGGCGGACCTCGACGCGCTGAAGAAGAGGCTGGAGCAGGAGGGCGTGAAGCTCGTCGACGCGCCGAAGGAAACGCCGGGCGACGGCATCTGGTTCCGCGACCCGGACGGCCTGCTCGTCAACGTGCGCGTCGCGGAAGGCGCGCCCTGGCGCAAGGCGCCCGAATGGAAGCTGAACACCCCGGGCTGCCTCAACCGCTCGGGGACCTGCGGCCACCCGAAGCGCGGCATGAAAGTGCAGCCGACGCGGCTCGGCCACACGCTGCGCTTCACGCCGCAGGTGGACAAGATGCTCGACTTCTACCTGCGCGTCGTCGGGCTGCAGCTCTCCGACCGCGCGCAGGACATCGTCGCCTTCATGCGCGTGCACGGCAACAGCGACCACCACGTGTTCGGCTTCATCAAGTCGGACCGTCCCGGCTTCCACCACGCGAGCTTCGAGGTCGAGAACGTCGACGCGATCGGCATGGGCGCGTGCAGCCTGCTCGACAAGGGCTACAAGGACGGCTGGGGCCTCGGCCGGCACGTGATCGGCTCGAACTTCTTCCACTACATCCGCGACCCGTGGAACAGCCTCGCGGAGTACTTCTGCGACATCGACTACATCCCCGAGGGCTACGACTGGAAGGCGACCAACTACGCCCCCGAGGACGCGCTGTACGTCTGGGGCCCGAGGCCGCCCGAGGCGTTCGGCCAGAATTTCGAATAACACGCAGGACGGAGGAAAGAGGATGAGGATCGTCGCGCTCGCGCTCGCGTGCGCGGCGCTGCTCGCGCTATCGCAGCAGGCGCCCGCGCAGACCCAGGCCACGTCCGGCTGGCCCGACAAGCCGATCAGGCTGGTGGTGTCGTTCGCCCCCGGCGGCGTGCACGACACGCTCTCGCGCGTGCTGCAGCCGAAGCTCACGGAGGCGCTCGGGCAGCCGATCGTCATCGAGAACCGCGCCGGGGCGGGCGGCAACATCGCCGCCGAGGCGGTCGCGAAGTCGGCGCCCGACGGCTATACATTCCTGATCGCGAGCGAGGCGATCGCGACCAACGAGTACCTCTACCGCAAGCTCGCCTACGACCCGTACAAGGACCTCGTCCCGGTCGCGAAGCTCGCCGACTATCCGATGGCGCTGATCGTGCACCCGTCGCTGTGGGTCGACAACGTGCGCGACCTGGTCGCGCTCGCGCAGGCGAAGCCCGGGTCGATCAGCTACGGCTCGGCCGGCATCGGCGCCTCGGGCCACCTCGCGGGCGAGCTGTTCAAGAGCGTCGCCGACATCGACATGGTGCACGTCCCGTACAAGGGCGGGGCGCCCGCGCTCGCCGACCTCATCGCCGGGCGCATCCAGGTGATGTTCCTGTCGGTGTCGCTGACGGTGCCGCAGGCGAAGCAGGGCAAGGTCAAGGTGCTCGCCGTCACGGGACGCAGGCGCGCGCGCGAGCTGCCCGACGTGCCGACGACGACCGAGCAGGGCTTCCCGCAGGTTCAGGCGCTGCTCTTTTCGAGCATGCTCGCGCCGGCGCGCACGCCCGCCCCGATCATCGCGCGCATGAACGAGGTCGTGGTGAAGGCGCTCGAGTCGCCCGACGTGCAGAAGCGCCTCGCCGACCTCGGCGCCGTGCCCGCGCCGAGCTCGCCCGACGAGTTCAGGAAGATCCTGCGCGACGAGGGCGAGCGCTGGGGCAAGCTGATCCGCGAGAAGAACATCCGCGCCGATTAGCGTGCGCGCGGCCGTTTCGCCATAATGGCGCGGCGGGCGCCTCGGGCGCCCGCTTCACGAAGGAAAAAAACGGGCGGAGCCGCCCGCGCGGCGGCTCGGGAACGGCGCCATGGAGCTGCTGGTAACGATCCTGTTCTTGCTGCTGTGCTCGGTCGTCCTGGGCTGGATCGCGCGCCACTTCGCCTTTCCCTATCCCATCGCGCTCGTGATCGGCGGCGCCGCGCTCGGGTTCGCGCCGCACCTGCCGCAGTTCCCGTTCGAGCCCGAGTCGATCCTGATCCTGTTCCTGCCGCCGATCCTGTACCAGGCGGCGCTGCTCACGTCGTGGCGCGACTTCCGCGCCAACCTGCGCCCGATCGGCATGCTGGCGATCGGCCTGGTGATCGTGACCACGCTCGCCGTCGGCGCCGCGGCGAAGTGGCTGATCCCCGACCTGCCCTGGGCCGCCGCTTTCGTGCTCGGCGCGATCGTCTCGCCGCCCGACGCGGTCGCGGCGACCGCGATCCTCTCGCGCCTGCGCGTCCCGCGCCGGGTCGTCACGGTGCTCGAGGGCGAGAGCCTGGTGAACGACGCCTCGGGCCTGGTGATATACAAGTTTGCCGTGGCGGCGGTGCTCACGGGGGCGTTCTCGCTCGCCGGGGCGAGCCTCCAGTTCGTCGGCGTCGCGGTCGGCGGCGTCGCGGTCGGCGTGACGCTCGGGCTCGTGTTCGTCTTCATCCACCGCCACCTGCACGACGCGTTCATCGAGGTGCTCACCTCGCTCTCGGTGCCGTTCGTCGCCTACATCGTGGCCGAGGCGGTGCACGTCTCGGGCGTGCTCGCAGTGGTCGCCGCCGGCCTGGTGCGCGGCCGCTACTCGCCCGAGATCGTGTCCGCCGAGATGCGCATCCTCGCGCGCTCGGTGTGGAACATCCTCGTCTTCCTGCTGAACAGCCTGATCTTCATCCTGATCGGCATGCAGCTCTCCGCGATCCTCGCGCGGCTGACCGGCTACTCCGGGCGCGACCTGTTCCTCTACGGGATGCTGGTCAGCATGGTCGCGATCGCGGTGCGCTTCCTGTGGATCTATCCGGCGACGTACCTGCCGCGCGTGTTCAGCGCGCGCGTGCGCGAGCGCGGTCCGGCGCCGCCCGAGGCCGAGACCTTCATCATGAGCTGGTGCGGCATGCGCGGCATCGTCTCGCTCGCCGCCGCGCTCGCGCTGCCCGAGGACCTCATGAACGGCGCGCCCTTCCCCAAGCGCGACCTGATCATCTTCCTCACCTTCGTGGTGATCGCCGTGACTCTCGTGCTGCAGGGGCTGTCGCTGCGGCCGCTGATCCGGCGCCTCCAGGTCGGGACCGACTGGAGCACGCAGGAGGAGGAGCAGCTCGCGCGCCTCGCGATGGGCAAGGCCGCGCTCGCCGCGATCGACGGCATGGCGCAGAGCGAGAACGTCGCCCACGACGTCGCCGAGCGCATCCGTGCCGAGTTCGCCGAGCAGGTCACCGTGGCGGTCGGCCCGGGCGTGGTGCTCAGCCCCGGCTCGGACCTGGTGAAGCGGCTGCGCCGCACCGCGGTCCGCGCCGAGCGCCAGGAGCTGATCCGCGTCTGGCGCGCGAACCAGATCAGCGACGAGGTGCTCCACCGCATGGAGGAGTCGCTCGACTACCAGGAGTCGCGGCTTTAGACTCGCGCCGGCGGGTCGAATGGAGGAGAAGGCGGTGGCGGACGCGGCATTTCCGGAAACAGCGCTCGAATTCGGGATCTTCGACTGGATCGAGTGGCGCGACGCGCCCCCGGCCGAGATCTTCGAGCACAAGCTCAGGATCGCTGAAAAAGCCGACGCGGCCGGCTTCCACGGCTGGCACATCGCCGAGCACCAGGGCACGCCGCTCTCGATCGACGGGTCGCCCGCGCTCGTGCTCTCGGCCGCGATCCAGCGCACCAAGCGCCTGCGCCTCGGGGCGCTCACCTGGTGCCTGCCCTGGTACAACCCGTTCCGCTTCTACAACGAGATCTGCATGCTCGACCACATGAGCGGCGGGCGCGTCGAGCTCGGCGTCGGGCGCGGCGTGTCGCCGATCGAGTCGTCGTACTTCGGCATGAAGAGCGTCGACGAGTCGCGCGAGCGGTATCGCGAGACCCTCGACATCTTTTTCAAGGCCTGCGCGAACGAGAAGCTCGAGCACGAAGGCAAGTATTTCTCCTACAAGGACCTCGAGCTCTTCATCCACCCGAAGCAGCGGCCCTGGCCGCCGCTGTGGTTCCCGAGCAGCGACCGCAACTCGATCGACTTCACCGCGCGCCACGGCTACCACACCGTCCTGAACACCAGCAACGCCGAGGCGGGCGCGCTGTACGCGCAGTACCGCGAGACCTGGGTCGCGCACCGCGACGATCCCGGGCGGCACAACGCGCACGTCGCGGCGCCCAAGCTCGGGAAATCGCAGCACGTCTTCGTCGCCGAAACGGAGAAGGAGGCGGCGGAGGTCGGCCTCGCCGCGTACAAGGTCTGGGCCGGCCACCTGACGCACCTCACGCGGCGCCACGGCAAATCGAACCTCCTGAACGTCGATCCCACATCGCCCGACGCGCCCCTGCGCTACGTGGGCGGGACGCCGAAATCGGTGATCGAGCAGCTCGCCGACGTGGTGCGCGCCTCGGGAATCAATTACCTGCTGCTGGTGTTCTCGTTCGGCGACCTCGCCCCCGAGCGCGCCCTGCATTCGATGGACCTGTTCGTGCGCGAGGTGATGCCCGCGCTTTCAACCCGGAGGAGGAGACCATGAAGAAGGCGGTATGGCTTGCCGCGGCGGCTGCATTGCTGGCGCTGCCCGCGGCGGCGCAGACGATCAAGATCGGCTTCATCACCAGCTACTCGGGCCTGAACGGCAACCTGGGGCCCTACATGGAGCGCGCGGTGCGGCTCTACACCAAGCTGCACGAGAAGGAGCTGCCCCGCGGCGTGAAGATCGAGCTCCTGGTGCGCGACGACACGGGCCCCAACCCCGACAAGGCGAAGCAGCTCGCGCAGGAGCTGATCGTGCGCGACAAGGTGAACCTGCTTGCCGGCGTCATCTTCACGCCGAACGCGCTCGCGATCGCGCCGCTCGCGACCGAGGCGAAGGTCCCCTTCGTCATCATGAACGCGGGCACGTCGGTGATCACGACGCGCTCGCCGTACATCGTGCGCGTGTCGTTCACGCTGTGGCAGTCGTGCTATCCCCTCGGCCAGTGGGCGGCGAAGCGCTTCAAGACCTCGTACACGATGGTGAGCGACTTCGGCCCCGGGCACGACTGCGAGGACGCGTTCGCGCGCGCGGCGAAGGAGAACGGCGGCCAGGTCGTCGGCAGCGTGCGCGTGCCGCTGCAGAACCCCGACTTCGTGCCGTTCATCCAGCGCGTGAAGGACGCGAAGCCCGACGCGCTGATGGTGTTCGTCCCGGCCGGCAAGACCGCCACCGCGGTGCTGAAGGCGTTCAGCGAGCTCGGCCTGAAGAGCGCCGGCGTGAAGCTGATCGGCCCCGGCGACGTCACACCCGACGAGGAGCTGCAGGGCATGGGCGACGTCGCGCTCGGCACGTTCACCGTGCACCACTACTCGGCCGACGCCGAGCGTCCCGCGAACAAGGCCTTCGTCGCCGCGTGGAAGAAGGAGTACGGCGCGAACGAGGTGCCCGACTTCCTCTCCGCCGCCTCGTGGGACGGCATGGACATGATCTTCCAGGCGATCAAGCAGCAGAAGGGCAAGCTCGATCCCGACAGGACCATGGAGATCTTCAAGAATTACAAGAACGCGAACAGCCCGCGCGGGCCGATCTCGATCGACCCGGAGACGCGCGACATCGTGCAGAACGAGTACCTGCGCGAGGTGCGCAAGGTCGGAGGCCGGCTCGCGAACGTCGAGCTCGAGACCGTGGGGACCGCGGTCAAGGACCCCTGGAAGGAGCTGCAGAAGAAGAAGTAGCGCCTACTCGCCGCAGTTATTCGCTCAATCGCGGGAATCCCGGGTCGTTCTTCGCCGCGACCCGGATGCGCTCGAGGTGCGACGCCGCCTGCTCCTGCAGCTTGCGGCGCTCGCCGCCGTTCACCTGCACCAGCGCCTCCTTCAGGTCGAGGAGCGCGTATTCCAGGTGGTCGAGATGACGGTTCAGCTCGTTCAGGAGATCGAGCAGGCTCTCGACCGGCTCGAGCACGCCGTCGGCGGCGTCCATGGGTTCGTCGTTTGCGCCCGACGGCTCGGGCTGCTGCGGGGGTAGCGGGTGCGCCATGCTTTTCGGCCTCGATGACTGGCGCCATTTTGGTTCCGGGCCGATTACAGGAATGCTAGGCGCGCCCACCCCTCCTGTGAGCACTATGGCGCGCGTTGCGCGCCCGGGTTTCAGGCGTGCGCCGTCGCGGCGCGGCCGAGGCGCCGCTCGCGCAGGATCAGGAAAGCCGCGATGCTCGTCGTGATCAGGTTCCAGGCGATGCCGTTCACGAACGCGGCGCGGTACGAGCCCGTGGCGTCGAAGATCCACCCGGGGAGCCAGCCGCCGAGCGCCATCCCGAACAGCGTCGCCATCAGCACCGTGCCCGTGCGCATCCCCGCCTCGCGCGGCGCGAAGTGCTCGCGCACGATCAGCGGGTACGAGGGCACGAGCCCGCCCTGGAACAGCCCGAAGAGCGCCGAGACCGCGTAGAGCGCGCCGAGCTGCGTGAACGGCAGGAACAGCGCGAGCGCGACCGCCTGCAGCACGGCGCCGAGCAGCAGCGTGCGCAGGCCGCCGATGCGGTCCGCGATCCAGCCCGAGACGAGACGGCTGGCGATGCCGAAACCGAGCATGAGCGAGAGCATCTCGGCGCCGCGCGCGGCGGGGTAGCCGAGGTCGCCGCAGTACGCGACCATGTGCACCTGCGGCATCGACATCGCCACGCAGCACGCGACGCCGGCGATGCACAGCAGCGACTGCAGCGACGCGGGCGCGAGCCCGAGCGGCCGCGAGCGCTCGTCCGCGCCGCCCGCCGGGCGCGATCCGGACGAAGAAGCGGCGGCGCCCGCGATCGCGGGCGGCCGGCGGCGCAGCGCGAGCGCGACGAGCGGCATCGTCAGCAGGCAGAAGACGCCGACGCCGACGAAGGTCGCGCGCCAGCCCGCGGCGTCGATCGCGTGCTGCATGAGCGGCGGCCACACCGTGCCCGCGAGGTAGTTGCCGCACATCACGATCGCGATCGCGATGCCGCGCCGGCGCACGAACCACAGCGAGATGTCGGCGACCAGCGGCACGAAGCTGCCCGAGGTCCCGAGGAAGCCGATCAGCACGCCCTGCGCGAGGTTGAACTGCCACATCGCGCCGGCCGATCCGGCGGCGATGAAGCCCGCGCCCAGGCACGCCGCGCCGATCAGCACCGGCACCATGACGCCGAAGCGGTCGGAGAGCCGCCCCATGAAGATGCCGCCCAGCCCGAAGCCGATCATCGTCAGCGTATACGGGAGCGACGCCGCGGAGCGCGCGATCCCGAATTCGGCCTGCAGCGGCGGCAGCGCGACCGCCATCGAGTACATGCCCGCGCCGCCGATCGTCATCAGCGCGAGAGCGGCGGCGAGCCGCGCCCAGGCATAGGGCGAGTCGGGCGCGCCGCGAGGGCGGAGGTCCGGCGCCACGGCGAGCTAGCGGAAGACGAGGAAGTACTGGTTCGGGAGGAAGCCGTGCTCCTCCGCGAGCGTATACCCCGCGCGCTGCATCTCCGCGCGCACGCGCGTCGGCGAGATGCGCTCGCGGCGGGGCGGACCGTCCTTCGAGGTCTCGCTGAAGTCGATGATGGCGACGCGCGCGCCCGGCTTGAGCGATCCGCGCAGCCGCCCGAAATAGTCCTCGCGGTCGGCGATGTGATGGTAGACGTCGACCATCAGCACCAGGTCGACCTTCTCGGGCAGCGCGGCGTCGTCGGGCCTGCCCGCGACCGCGACGACGTTCGCGAGGTGCTCGCGCCGCGCGCGATCGGCGAGGTACTTCACCATGTCGGGCTCGGTGTCGACGCCGTAGACGCGGCCTTTCGGGACCGCGTGCGCCAGGCGCACCGAGAAGTAGCCCGTGCCCGAGCCGATGTCGGCGATCCTCGCGTCGGGCGCGGGCGCGAGCGCGCGGATCACCTCGTGCGGCTTCTGCCAGGCGTCGCGCGCCGGATCGTCGAACACGCGCGCCCACCGGCCGGCGTCGCCGAAGCGGTGCTCGTGCGTGGGCGGCGACTGCGCCGAGGCTGCGATCGGGACCGCGAGCGCGGCAGCGAGGAGCGACGCGAGGACGGCGCTGCGCATGGCGCGTATTCTACGCGTCGCGGCGCCGCCGGCGCGCGAGCAGCGTGCGCAGCTTCGCGAGGTCGGCGGGCTTCACCAGGTGCGCGTCGAAGCCGGCCTGCGCGGCGCGCTCGGTGTCCTCGGGCTGCCCGTACCCGGTGAGCGCGACCAGCATCGGCCCGGCGTGGCGCGCGCGGATCGCGCGCGCGAGCTCGTAGCCGTCGATCCCGGGCAGCCCGATGTCGATGAGCGCGACGTCCGGGACGATGCGCTCGAACGCGTCGAGCCCGGCCTTGCCGTCGGCCGCTGTGTGCACGGTGTGTCCCTCGGCCTCGAGCACGATCTGCAGCGAGACGCGCGCGTCGGCGTTGTCCTCGACGATCAGGATGTCGAGGGGCCGCGTCGAGGCGGCCGGCGCCGGCGGCTCCTCGTCCGGCGCCGGCGCCTCGGCCGCGGGCAGGCGCACGGTGAAGGTCGCGCCGCGCCCGGGCCCGTCGCTGCGCGCCGTCACGAACCCGCCGTGCAGCTCGACCAGGCGGTGGACGAGCGTGAGGCCGAGCCCGAGGCCGCCCTTGCGGTGCAGCTCGCTCTTGCCCTGGTAGAAGAGGTCGAACACGCGCTTCAGCTCCTCGGGCGCCATGCCGATGCCGTCGTCGGCGACCTCGAGCACGGCGTCGCCGCCCTCGCGCCGCGCCGAGACCCGGATCGAGCCGCCGGCGGGCGTATAGGCGAGCGCGTTCGAGACCAGGTTGGTGGCGACCTGCTCGATGCGCGTGCGGTCGCCGTCGATCCATACGGGGTCGAGGTCGAACGTCGCGCGGTGGCCCGCGAAGCGGCCCGAGGCGTGGAAGGCGTCGAGCGTGCCGCGCACCGCGGCCGAGAGGTCCATGCGCTCGCGCTGCAGGTAGATCTTGCCGGTGATCACGCGGCCGACGTCGAGCAGGTCGTCGATCAGCCGCGCGAGATGCTGCGTCTGCCGCGCGATCACGCCGCGCGCGAAGGCGATCTGCTCGGGCCTGGCGCCTTCGCGGTCGAGCACCTGCGCGGCGTTGCTCACCGCGCCCAGCGGATTGCGCAGCTCGTGCCCGAGCATCGCGAGGAACTCGTCCTTCGAGCGGTTCGCCGCCTCGGCGGCCGAGCGCGCCTCCTTCTCGAGGGCGAGCAGCTGGTCGCGCTCGCGCTCGGCGAGCTCGCGCTGGCGCGCTTCCGCCGAGAGCTTGGACGCCGCGTCCTCGAGCGCCCGACCCAGGCGGTCGAGCTCCTCGATGCCGGTGCGCGGGAGCTCGGGCCGCCAGCCCTCGGCGACGCCGGGCGCCTGCCGGGCGGCGCGCTCGATCGCGCCCGAGACGCGCCGGCCGATGAAGATCGCGGCGAACGCCGCGGTGAGGAAGATCAGCAGCTCGGCGCTGCCGAGCAGCAGGATGTGCCTGCGCAGCGCCACGTCGGTGCTCTCGGTCGGCACGGCGAAGGCGACGGTCCAGCCGATCGACGCGATGCGCGTCCATGCCGTGAACACGTCGATGCCCTCGTAGCTGCGGAAGCGCGCGAGGCCCTCGGGCGCGGCGCGCATCGCCTCGAGCAGCTCGCGCACGGGCGGTTTGCCGCGGTACTCTTCCGGAGACGGCGCGCGCGAGAGGATGCGCAGCTGCCGGTCCTCGATGCTCGCGACGCCGCCCGCGGCGGTGCGCTCCTTCAGCAGCTGGTCGAACACGGCGAGGTTCAGCGTCGCCGAGAGCACGTAGATCGGACGGCCCTGCAGCGCGACCGGGACGCTGACCGCGACGATCCAGCGGCCGCTCGCGGGCCCGAGGAAGGCGTCCGAGACCATCGGCTTCCCGGTCGCGAAGACCTCGTCGACGTGGCGCTGCGTCGCGGTGCTCCTGCCCGAGGGCAGCGGGAAGTTGGCGTTGACGAGTTGCCGGCCGTCGCGCGAGAACAGCACGACGTTGGTCCACTCCTTCGCGACCGCGAGCACCTGGCGCGTGCGCTTCAGGAAGCCGTCGAAGTCGCCGCGCACGAGCTCGGGGCCGGTGCCGAGGTACTGGAGCTGCCGCACCGTGCTCGAGAGCTCCTTGTCGACCACGCTCGCGAGCGCCGCGGCGGTCTCCTTCTGCTGCGTCTCGAGGCGGTTCTGCTGGTACTGCCACAGCGTGAACATCAACGCCGCGGCGAACACGGCGAGCGGCACCGACGCGACGATCACCGGCACGAGCAGCTGCGCGCGCAGCGCCAGACCGCGCGCGGGCGCTTCGAGCTCGTGATCGTCCCGGTTCATGGCCGCGAAGCGCGCGTGCGCAGCGCGAACGCCGCGACGCCGAGGATCACCGCGAGCAGCGCCATCGCCGAGAAGGCGAGCGAGCGGTGGATGCCGATCACGTTGCCCGCGACCCCGATCGTGATGCCCGAGAACGCGCGCATGCCGAGGCTGCACAGGATGTACAGGCCGATCACGCGGCCGCGGATCGCGGCCGGCGCGTGGATCTGCACCAGCGTCTGCGCCATGGCGTTGAACGACAGCTCGAGGAACCCGACCGTGAACAGGATCGCGAGCGCGAGCACGTACGAGGTCGCGACGGCGAACGCCGTGATCGCGAGGCACCACAGCACGGCGAGCGCGATCGCCGTGCGCGGGCGCGCCTGGAGCAGCCCGCGGCTCTCGAGGACGAGCCCCGCGGTCAGCGCGCCGGCCGCGTCCGCGGCGAGCAGCATGCTGTAGGAGAGGTCCGGGTCGCCGTGGCCGAGGTCCTCGGCGAACTCGGGCATCTGCGGCTGGTAGCCGTTGCCGACGAAGAGCGAGGTGAGCCCGGCGAGCATCACCATGGAGACGATGGCGCGGTTGCCGGCGATGTCGCGCACGGTCGCGGCGATGTCGGCGAGGCCCCGCATCGCGCGCCGCGGCGCCGGCGGCTCCTTGCCGAAGTTTGGTCTAAATCGCGGCCCGTAAGGCGCCTTCCACAGCCAGACGAGAAGCGGCAGGTAGATCGTCATGTTGACGAGCAGGCCCGCGGCCGGCCCGAGGACCAGCAGCAAGGCGCCGCCGACCGCCGGCCCGAAGAGCAGCCCGAGGTAGCGCGCCGTCGCGCCGAGCCGCACCGCGCTCTGCAGCTGCGCGGTCCCGACGATGTCGTGGATCAGGAGCTGCGCCGCGGGATGCCAGAACACGCCCGCGAAGCCGTGGATCACGAGCAGCACCGCGGCGTGCCACATCTGCAGCGAGTCGGTGAGGAACAGCAGCCCCCAGCCGAGCGACGCCGTCATGAACAGCAGCATCCCGATCTGGATCAGCCGCCGCGGGTCGAAGCGGTCGGCGAGCGCGCCCGAGTACACCGAGAAGAACAGGAACGGCAGCCAGTGCGACAGCATCGCGAAGCCGCCGAGCGCCGGCGAGTGGAACTTCTGGAACATGATCCAGTAGCTGATCACGTGCTCGATCGAGTCGGCCATCATCGCCAGGGCGGAGCCGGCGAAATAGGCGCGGTAGCCGGGGTGGCGCAGCGCGGCGAAGGACTGCGGCGCGGCCTGCTGTAGGGCCCGATCCTGCATGGGGCACCCACTTTATACCGGATGCGGGCGCGCCGCCGCAGGCGGGCCTGACTCGTGCCCGGTCCGGCAATGAACCTTTGGGGCCGCCGGAGCCTCCAACTTGGGCCCGACAATAAGACCGGCGCAGACGCGACCCACCGTGGCCACCCTCGCACGCGACTTCGGCTCGGGCGAGCGCGCGGCCCCCGCGCTGCTCGCCTGCCCGGAGTGCGACCTCGTGCAGCGCGTCCCCGCGGGCGGCGCGTGGGGGGCGATCGCCTGCTGTCGCTGCGGCGCGACGCTGTGTCGCCGCATCCCGCACGCGCTCGACGTCGCGCTCGCCCTCATGATCACGGCGGCGGTCGTGTTCACGATCGCCAACGTCTTCCCGGTGATGTCGCTCGACATGCAGGGGCGGCACAACGAGGCCACGCTCCTCGCGATGGCGAAGGCCCTGCACCGGGCGGGCATGACGCCGGTCGCCTTCCTGGTCGCGCTGACGGTGATCGTGATGCCGGCGCTGGAGATCGCCGCGATGCTGTGGCTGCTGGTGCCGCTCAAGCTCGGCGTCGCGCCCGAGGGCCTGGCCGTCGTGTCGAGGACGCTCGCCGCGGTGCGGCCCTGGGCCATGGTCGAGGTGTTCACGCTCGCCGCGCTGGTCTCGATCGGGCGGCTCGGCAACCTCGCCGACCTGCACCTCGGCGCCGCGTTCTGGGCGATGGGGGCCCTGATGTTCCTGTTCGCGCTGGCCGACACGATCTTCGACGAGCACGCGCTGTGGGAGCGCGTCGCCGCGCTCCGCTCCCGGAGCGCGCCGTGAGCGCGACGGCGGCGGCGATGGGCCTCGTCTCGTGCCGCGCGTGCGGGCAGCTCAACCGCGCGCGCGCCGGCGCAAGGGCGCGCTGCGCGCGCTGCGGCAGCGAGCTGCGCTCGCGCAAGCCCGAGGCGACGGCGCGCACGACCGCGCTGCTCGCCGCGGCCTACGTGCTCTACCTCCCGGCGAACCTGCTGCCGATCCTCGAGACCGGCGAGATCGGCGGCGCCAAGGCGGCGGACACCATCCTGAGCGGCGCGCTGAAGCTCTGGCACGGCGGCTGGTGGCCGCTCGCGATCGTGATCCTGATCGCGAGCATCGTCATCCCGTTCGCGAAGCTCGTCGTGCTCACCTGGCTGGTGATCAGCGTGCGGCGCGGCAGCGCGGCGCGGCTGCGCGGGCGCACGCGCCTCTACCGGCTGGTCGACGTCATCGGCAAGTGGTCGATGGTCGACATCTACGTCGGCGCGCTGCTCGTCGGGCTGGTGCAGTTCGAGCCGCTCGCGACGGTGTCGCCCGGGCCGGCGGCGATCGCCTTCGGCGCGGTGGTCGTGCTGACCATGCTCGCGTCGCACAGCTTCGATCCGCGGCTGCTGTGGGACGCGGCGGGAGCGCGCCGTGGCTGAGCGGCCCGACGATCTCCCCGAGGGGCGCGAGCTGCCCGAGGCGCGCCCGGCGGCGCACCGGCTGCGCTGGGGCTTCCTCGTGTGGGTGGTCCCGGTCGTCGCGCTCGTCGTCGGCGCCTGGCTCGGGATCGAGAGCCTGCTCAACCGCGGGCCGACCATCAGCGTCACGTTCAAGACCGCGACGGGCCTCGAGCCCGGCAAGACCAAGGTCAAGTACAAGGACGTCGACATCGGCACGGTGAGGTCGATCGGGCTCTCCGACGATCACCGCGACGTCGTCGTCACCGCCGAGCTCACGCCGCAGGCGCGCGGCCTGATCGTCGAGGACACGCGCTTCTGGGTCGTGCGCCCGCGCATCACCGGCGGCCAGGCGTTCGGCCTCGGCACGCTGCTCTCGGGCGCGTTCATCGCGCTCGACCCGGGGAAGTCGAAGGCGGGGCGGCGCGAGTTCGCGGGGCTCGAGAACCCGCCGGTGGTGCTCTCCGACGTCCCCGGGCGCCAGTACGTGCTGCGCGCCGAGGACCTCGGCTCGATCGACATCGGCTCGCCCGTGTACTACCGCCACGTGCGCGTCGGGCAGGTGGTGAGCGCCGAGCTCGACGCGAACGGCAAGGGCGTCACCTTCGTCGTGTTCGTGAACGCGCCGTACGACCGCTACGTGACGAGCGGAACGCGCTTCTGGAACGCGAGCGGCATCGACGCCTCGTTCGGCGCCGGCGGCTTCAAGCTCGAGACCGAGTCGCTCGCGTCGGTCGTCATCGGCGGCGTGGCGTTCCAGGTGCCCCCGGACTCCGAGCCGGGACAGGTCGCGCCGCCCGAGGCGGTGTTCGTGCTGCACAAGGACCGCGACACCGCGTTCAAGCAGGCGGTGACCATCCGCGACGTGTACCTGCTGCGCTTCCGGCAGTCGGTGCACGGCCTGGTGGCGGGCGCGCCGGTCGACTTCCGCGGCGTGGCGGTGGGCGAGGTCGCGAGCATCGGCCTCGAGTGGGACCCCGAGCACCGCGAGATCCGCCCGACCGTCGAGATCAACGTCTACCCGCAGCGCATCACGGCGCGCCTGCGCAGGCGCAGCGCCACGGTCGAGAACGACGTCGTGCGCGCGCAGACGCTGCAGCGCCTGATCGACCACGGCCTGCGCGCGCAGCTGAAGACCGGCAACCTGATCACGGGCCAGCTCTACGTGAGCCTCGACTTCTTCCCGAACGAGCCGCGGGTGCGCGTCGACCTCGCGCAGGCGCCGCTCGAGATCCCGACCGCGTCGGGCGGATTCACCGAGCTGCAGTCCTCGCTCGAGAACGTCGTGAAGAAGATCGAGAAGCTGCCGCTCGACCAGATGGGCGCCGACCTGAAGAACATCACCGCGACGCTCGACGTCACGCTGCGCAACCTGAACGCGCTGGTCGAGCGCGTCGACACCGAGATCGCGCCCGAGCTCAAGCAGACGCTCGAGAGCGCGCGCGGC
>Ga0070741_10008095_pt1 | contig 21299 bp, 41 predicted proteins | sample Coa_R1_4_FD_66440 | JGI IMG/M metagenome (GOLD analysis project Ga0070741, IMG submission 66440) | Surface soil microbial communities from Centralia Pennsylvania, which are recovering from an underground coalmine fire - Coalmine... | ecosystem: Environmental > Terrestrial > Soil > Unclassified ... | reverse complement strand
GTATGCCCGCCTTCGGCGGACTCGGGCCTTCGGCCCTCTTATGTCCGTTTCGCTACTTGGATCCCTTTACGTAACCGTTTACGTTTATAGCCACTATTCTATATTCATCGTGGCCAATTTCATATTGGTGGAAGAGATTCCATGGATACCCATTCCGGGCGGACCATTCGTTATATAGCCGTTCCCATTCTGGTAATCTCTCGGGCCATTCTTCCTCAATCCCGAGAGAACACATGGCTACCCTCAGAATTGTTTCACGTGAAACCTTACGTCTTGGATTCACCATTCTCCGTCGGGGGTTGTATTGGCGGTGGAGAATTGATGATGGCATCCATCATCTTGTTCGTGTTGCCATTCACTCGTGTCTCTACGTTGTCCACCTTCTGGTAGAGCAACGCACCGAGTCCGGCGAGTACAGCGGTGATGATCGTCTGGAGGGGGGCGGTGTCCTTGCCGAACAGCGCCAGCGTCACCACGGCGGCCACCAGGATGCCCACGAGGGCTACGGCGGCCCAAACCTTGGTGTTGGTCGACATCCATCCACGGTACGACTCGGCCCCGCGTCACGGGGGCGTACGCGGGGCCGAGGAACTGTGGCGCGCTGGACTTCGAGGTCACGGCGCTATGACCGTACCACCGCCAACCCAGCACCGAGGGCAGTACCCGAGCTTCAAACGCTTGCGCTGCCAGGGATGCCGGCAGCGCTCGCACGGGATCCGGGCCTTGCCGTCGTCGACCTGGCCCCGAACGCGCAGCGCTGTCTGTGTGTCGTACCGGCGCTTGCGGTTACTCGCCACGGAGCGCGTCCGCGGTGATCAGATCGGCGCATTCGTCACAGGAGTACGAGGCGCACCGGACAATCATCCGCACCCCATCTGATAGATCGGCATTGATGAACAGCATGAGGCATGTAGCCATCGGCGGGATCATCACCCCGGGTGGCATGTCCGGCCGCGGCTTGACGTGCTTGGGCGCCTGGCACTCCCACCCATCGACACCATCGAGCGGAAGACGAAGCATCTTCAGGTCAGCCATGATCGCCACATTGCTCGTGGAGTTCGGCGCTGATGTGCTGGTAGATGTCCTCGATCATCGTGACCGGGGCTCCGAGGTGGTCGAGCTGGTGATCGACCACGGCCTTGATGCCTGCCAGGTAGCCGGCCACGTGTTCCGCCCAGCCACCTCCGCACGCGCCGGGCTCGTCGGGTAGGCAGCGCTTGACGTCGTAACCGAGGCGGCTCAAGGCTTCACGGCTGGCGCGGGCGTACTCGGCCCACTGCTGATCGATCATCGGTGGAACGCCAATCCCCCGGAGCGCTCCTCTTCGGGTACCTCGGGCACGGCCAGGCCGCGGCCGAGCGCGTACCCGGCGGCCACGTTCACACCGAGTTCGGGTACGGCCCGCAGTGGTGGGCACCAGGGCTGCCCTGCGGGGGCGAACCCGGCCGGGTACTCCACGGGTACCACCGGTTCCAGGCCGAGGCTCTCCGGGCCGCTGAGGGCCTCGGTTGCGGCCCGGGCGATGGGCGGCATGTCGACCAGGCGTTGCGCGTGGGAGAACCCGGACGGCTGGGTTGCTTGATGCAAGTGGGCCAACGCGTCGTCGCGTTCGCGCTCCAGCTCGGCGATACGCCGGTCGGCCGCGGCGGCCCGTGCGGCAGCCTCGGTCAGGATCATGTCCAGCTCGTACGCCCGGTCCCGGTACCCGTCGCGTTCGCCCACCAGCTCGGCCACGCCGGCCACGCCCGGGGTGGCCACGCCTGCATCGGTGAGTACGGTCTCGATCTCGTACAGCTCGTCTGAGTTGTAGTCGTGTTCGGCTGGTGGGTCGGCCAGGTCGGTACCTTCCCACGGGTCGACGTTGGTCCACCCGGGCAGCGGGGCCGCACCGTCTTGGGGCCGGTAGTCCTCGAAGATCGGGACGCGGAACACCAGACCGCGCAACGCCCGGGCCTTCACGCGGGCGCGGTCATGGTCGCTGAAGAAGTGCATCTGCCCGGAGCCGACGACCATCGACACCATCTCGTACGCGGGTAATCCGGTGGCCTGCGGTTGCTGTGTCATTGCTGAACTCCCATGGGGTAGAAGGGATCGAGTAGGACTTCCGCACTGATGTGGGTGTGGGACTTGTTGCACCAACAAATCCCGGTGGCCCAGTGGAAGACCGGGCCTTTGTTGCCGGGTGTACCGAGGAGATACCGGTAGCTGCCTGCCCATCCCGAGGGCGCTTGATACGTGCGCTGATCCGGGTCACGGTGCTGGTGGGCACACAGGATCGGGCTGCCCGGCATTCGATGGTCCATGCCGCCGAACACGCCCGGCCAGAATATACACGCCATGCAGAGAATGAGCTTCACATCTCCGCATTTCATGAATGGCTCTCCACCGCAGACACCGCATTTATCCATTGTTTTCCCATTCGATTGAAACGATTCCGTCGATGTCCATTCCTTCGACGTAGTACTCACCGATCGCGTCGAAGGTTATCTGCTCGGCCAACTCGTCATTCCCATCGAGCCACGCGTCGAGGATCTCCCCTTGCACGCTGGCCGGGAAGTCCCGTCCACAGTGGATGGTGCGCGGGTGCTTACGGCTGTCCGAGCTGACGATGAAGTAGCCTTTGATCTTGATCGTGGCGCGCTTGTCTCGGATCCGCTGGGCCAGGTCCGGGCTGAGCTGCCGGGCGCGAATCGCTTTCACGATCGTGGCCTTCGGTACCGAGGGCCGCTGCGCCGGGCGGCCCGGGCGCGAGGAGCGCCCGGACACCCACCGGTAGAACGTGGTCGGGGACACGCCGAGCGCGCGTGCCGCTGCCGCCTTCGACCCGGCCGCGGCGGCCAGGTCGGCGAGCAGCTCGGCGTACGAGCTGTCCTCGTCGACATGCCGGCGGCCGGTCAGGCTCAGCGACAGCGCCTCGGAGAAGTCGGACGCCACGTCAGGACACCCACCCGTCCAGCTCGGCCCGGTCCCGGTTGGTGGCCCGGGCCACCCGGTACTCGATCTGGTCGACCGCGTACCCGGCCAGCAGTTGCCGGATCATGCGGCGCTGCTCGCGGTCGGTGATCCGGCGACGGTACAGGTGAGCGCCCAACCAGGTGCGGTGCAGGCTGACGGGGTACGACAGCGGCGGGGCCTGCCCGCTCTCACGGAAGGCCCGCACGCACCACTTACGCGTGTCCATTCTTGGCCCGCTCCTCGTCCAGCGCTGCCACCAGCAGCTCGGTTTGTTGTAGGTAGCTCTCGGCCATGGCCTCATACCGCTCGATAATCACGCTGTTCTCGTCACAGATCCTCGCGTATCGCATGTTGAGAACGGCGCGCTTCTCCACCCAGTACGCGAAGATGATCGATGTCACCGGCCACAGGTAGACCGTCCAGGCGTCCCAGCTCTCATACCGGGGCTGAATGGCGTAAGAGAACTCAGTCAGCGCAACGAAAAACGCCATCACGTACAGCTGGGTCCGTTGTCCCTTGGTCACTTCGCTGCCCTCCGCTCGCGGATGCGTGCGCGGCGGGCGTCCAGCTCGGCGCGCCGGGTCTGCTCGTACTCCTCGCGGTCCCATGCTCCGACGAACCGGAACCGGCCCATGGCGTGGTGCACGCCGAGCGCGACGTCGAAGCGGGGGCCTTCGCTGGCCTGGGGTACGGCGTACCACACCGAGTCGTGCTCGATCCGGAACGGCCACCCGATGTACCCCTGCGCGCTGCGCAGCTTGCGCAGCATGTTGGCCCGCGCGAGATCCTGAACCGTGTGCTGCCACACCTTGCGTTGGATCCGGCCGCGGCCCGAGCCCATCATGCCGACCGCTGAGTTCGCGGTGCTCTTGACCGCGGCGGCCAGCTCGCACTCGGGGCAGCGGCACTCCTCGGGGTGCTTGGGGCTGTTGAGCCCGAGCCGCGCGTCGCGCAGGCGTTCGTACCACTCCCGCAGTACCCGGTCGGTGTGCGTGGTGGTCCGCGAATCGAGCACCTCGGGCCGCTGCCCCATCTCGTACAGCAGGGCCACCAGCGGCGTTGTGAGCGCCACTGTGCCATCGGCGCGCACGCGGGCAGGGTTGACTACCGGCGGGGTGCTCTCGCCGTTCCTGGCCCACCACGCGCCGTCCGGGACGGCGATGCGCCAGTACCCGGCCGCGGCGGGGTCGAACTCGGTCGGCCCGGTCGACTCGCGGAGCCGGTCGACGGGCAGCTCGGCCACGCCGGCCGCGGCGCCGTACTGCATACGCACGTCCCAGCGGGCCACGATGGCGTGGGCCATCTCCTCGGCGGTGCGGTGCCGGGACCACATGATGTCGCCGGCACAGATGAGCGACTCGTCGTCGAGGCGCTCGATCCACACCGGCTGACGGCGGCGCTCCTCGCCCTTGCCGGGCCTGCGCACGGTGCGTTCGTAGAGCTTGCGGGCCAGGTTGACACCGGTCACACCGGCAGTGGACATCCACGGGACGCCGACCGCCTGGTGGTAGCGGGCCAACAGGTCGGCCTGGACCTCGGGCGGATCATCAGCGCAGACGAGCTGGTCACCGGCCGGGGCGATCATCGGCAAGATGCCCATGTGCACGGTCGGGGCGCCGGTCTTGGTCCAGGTGAGCCACCCGTACCCGTGCTCGGCGGCGGTGTCGGTGGTCGACCAGCCGCGCTCGCCCGCGAGGCGGGCGCACTCCCGGAGCTGCTCACCGTAGGGCAGGTGTTCCCAGTCGGCGGTGTAGTACGGGCCGGGCACGCGGGGGACGATCACGGTACCGGCACCGCTGAACAGCGCGGCCACCTGATCGAGCAGCCATCCGGGGTCGGCGAACATGCCGGCGGGGATGTAACTGGTGGAGGTGCGCATCGTCCGTCCGGCGAAGAACGACTGATCTTCGGTCAACACGAGAGCGGTCCATGTGGTTCCGCTGCGTGTGGTTGTACTCTGTGCGGTCACGGGGTTCCCTTCACGCGCGTGGGGGTAGAGCCGGGGGGGATAGCGGGGCTGGGCGTCGGGGCGTCCGGCCCCGCTTCGCGTCGCAGTGAGCCGTACCGCTCGTAGCGGTCGACCCATGCCCGGCCGACGTCGGCCGGGACGATCCATGAGCGCCCGGCCCGTGTGGCGCCGGGTATGTGCTGCGCGCGGCAGTGGTGGCGGATGGTCTCGACGGTTATTCGGCCGCGCGAGTACGCGGCCAGCTCCTCGGGCGTCATCCACTGCGGCGCATTGTTCATGCCGTCAGGCCCAACTCGGCCATGCAGTTGTCGCACGCGAACGCGTGAAACGTCGTGTCGGGCCTCACCTGGATAGCGATGAGTTTCAATCCTTCCGGGTAGAACGTGTCGCATCCGTCGCAGGTCCGTTCCTCGGGGGCGTCGTCGGGCAACGGATCCATAGCGGCCACGCACCGCGGGCACAGCAGCACCCCGGGCCACCAGGCCAGCACCACGCGCGCCCCGGGCCGCCCGTCGGCCAGGTGCTCGCAGGCGCGCGGATCAGCGGCTAGCGCCTTGTTGTGCCGGTCGCCGAGGCGTACCAGCCACTCGGGCGGGTTGCCGTCGGTGGTGAACTTGCGCCCGCCACCGGGCAGGGCCCACTGAAGGTTGTCGAAGATGGCCGCGGACTCGCGCGCCGCGGCCCCCTCCTGATCCTGCCGATGAACTGTGGCCGGATCGTTCATGCCGAGCGCCGTTCGCGCCAGTCGGCGAGGTTGGTCACGGCCTGGTTGCTGACGCTCTCGACGATGGAGCGCTCGCGGCGGGCCTCGGCGAAGCTGACCGCGCCGGCCGCCTCGACGCGGGCCTCGATGGCGTCCATGCCGCGGGCGCGGCGTTCGCTGGCGGACTGTTTGGTGATGCCCAGGACGCGGGCGCACTCGGCCATGGATGCGCCGCGGCGGGGGTCGATGGCGTACCGGTCGGCGTTGACCGCGATGGTCACGTTCGTGACCTCGGAGAGCCGGGTCTTGAGGGCCTCGACCTGCGGGAGCATCTCCGGGTCGTCGATCGCGCGGGCCTCCAGGGCGCGGACCATGCGCCACATCATCAGCAGGAAGTCCGAGTTCTCGATGACGGGACGGTCGGGCCTGGGCTTCTTGGTGGCCGGGCGGGGTGGGCGGATGACAGCCGCGATTTCGTCGGCTGAGTGTCGTCCCATGGGTTGGCTCCTGTTCGGGGGGATGGGGTCAGGTCTGCCCTGACCCCTGTGTTTTGCCTGGTCAGTGAGGGGTCAGGGTTGACCTGACCCCGGATTGCCTAGTGCTGATGGGTGTGGGTGTCGGTCAGGGCCATGAGGACGGCGAGCGTGGAGGGCATCCGGGCGTACGTCTCAGCGCCGCACACAGAGCATGTGATCTTCAGGTGCTCGCCGCTGTCGTTGGTGCTGATTCTGACGTTCTTGGCGTCTTCCAAGGGGATGTCCATGGGGGGTGTCCCTTCGGGTCGGGGAAGGTTGTACGTGACGTCAATCTACTCCGGGGTTTTACGTGACGTCAAACCTCCTCTGCGCGCGGGTTTGCGGTCGGGTGACCGGGAGCTGATCTACCGTCAATAGGCATGACGGAACCCCAAGAGCAAACCACCACGCCGGATGACATGGGACCGGACGAACAGGCACCGTTCGGGTACATGATCGACAGGTCGACGGGAGAGAAACGGCCGAAGCTACGACCGGGCAAGCAGCCCGGTACGAAGGCCACCGCCGCGCCCGTCGACGAGCCTCCCGTCGACCCGGCCGCCGACCGCACACCGGGCAAGGCCAAGCGCCGCTCGGTGCTGCACGGCGGGACCATCCGCCGCGGCCGGGACAAGCCCGAGCGCGAGCGCGAGCCGGTGCCGCCGTTTCGGGCCGGGCCGATCGCCAAGGGTGTGAACCGGATCTACGCCAAGGGCGGCCGGCTCCTGCGGGCCATCGATCACGATCTCGGTACCGCGGTGATCCTGTCGACCCGTAAGGAGTCCGAGGATGACGTGACGGTCGGGGAGGCGTGGGAGGAGGTGGCCCGCACCAACGACCGGATCCGCGCGTTCCTGCTCAAGGTCATCTCGGGTGGTGCGTGGGGTCAGCTGTTCATGGCGCACGCGCCGATCCTGCTCGCGCTGTTCATGAAGGACGCGGTACGCAAGCGGTTGCCGTTGCCGCGGCTGGCCGAGGCGTTCTTCGAGCCCGAGGACCAGGCCGACGCGGGCGAGGGGGCCGAGGAACCGACGCTGGCCGGGCTGAACCTGGCCGATCTCAACCAGCTCGGCGCGCTCGCGCAGAGTCTGCTCAACGGGACGGTCGGGCGCATGGACGGGCTGCGCTCGGTCCCGACCCCTGAAGAGGCTGAGGCGTCGTGACCGGGCCGCACCGGAGGATGGCGTACCGGGATCTGCCGCCCGACGACATGGCCCCGGTGATCGGCTGGGACGACTTCCTCACCGACGTCTTCCGGTGGCGGCAGAACCAGCACATCGGGTTGATCGGCCCTACCGAGTCGGGCAAGTCCACCCTGACGTACGCGCTGGTACCGATGCGCCGGTACGTGACGTTCTTCGCCACCAAGCCGCGAGACGAGACGCTCGATCAGTTCGCCAAGCGGGGCGGTTTCCAGCGGATCGAGGACTGGCCACCGAGGCGTAACCGGGGGCTGCGCCTGCGCAACCGGGAGTACACCGCCGACGAGATGCCGCGCCGGTTGCTGTGGCCCGACGCCACCCGGCTCGGGTCGGTCGGCCGGCAACAGGAGGTCTTCGGCCGGGCCTTCGAGGACATCTACACGAGCGGGGGATGGTGCACCATTTGGGACGAATTTTGGATGATGTGCCGGATCCTGAAGATGGAGGACCAGGCGCGGATCATGCTCCAGCAGGCCCGCTCCAACGACATCGCGTTCGTGATGGGCGCGCAGCGGCCCAGCCGGATCCCCCTCGAACTGTTCGACCAATCGACGCACCTCTTTTTTTGGAGAGACAACGACGAGGCCAACCTCAAGCGCATCGGCGGCGTGGGCTGGCTGGCCTCCAACCCGATCCGCGCGTTCGTGGCCAACCTGGACCCGTACCAGGTGCTCTACATCCACACCCGCAAGGGCCACATGTACCGCACCACCGCACCCGAACTGTAAGGAAGGTTGAGAGATGACCGAGGTAGTGGTGGTCCCCGAGGACGGGACCGACGACGGCCAGGCGGACGAGCTGGACGCGGCCCGGGCGGCCGGGGCGGCCGAGGTCCACGAGGAGAACGCGGCCGAGGCGGCGGCCGAGGCCGAGGCGGCGGCCGACCTCGCGGTCGACGCGGCCGGGATGGTCGGCGACGTCGCCGAGCGGGCCGAGGCGGCGGCCGAGCTGGCCACCGTGGCGGCGGCCGACGCCACCGCGGCGCGCGACCAGATCTTGGCTGCTATCGCTGAACAGACCGCTGCCGTAGCATCCTTGGTGGAAGAGGTCAAGACAACGCGTCAACCGGTACCCCCTCCGTCGGACGACAAGCCCTCCACGGGCAAGTCGGACCGGCCACCGGCCAAGCGAGCCCGCAGCGGCATCAGCCGTCTGTACTTCGGGGATCGATGAGGGGGTGGCCCCGGTGCATCTGCACATCGGGTTGGCCGAGTTTCTCGTGTTCGTGCTGTACTTCCTGATCCTCAAGGCGGCGCTGCAACTGCTCAACGTCGAGGCGCGCCGCTCGGGGAACAAACTCCTCGCGGGCGTCAGCGGCCTGTTCGCCTGATCGAGGAGGGGAAGGATGGCAGCGGGGCAGAGTGCCACCATGGCGGCGCCGGCCGACAAGGCAGACGCCGGGGGGCCACAGGACCAGCAAGGCCAGCCCGCGCGGGTGGTCCCGTTCGTAAGGGGCAGCGGCAAGGGCAAGTACAAGTTCTACTCGAAGTCGCTGACGCTGACGTCGAACACACAGGATCTCGGTCCGATCGACGTCAAGGCGTACGACTACATGCGCTCGATCCTGGTGACGGTGACCAACACCGCCAACGGTGGGGCCACCGGCACCGCGCAGGCCGACGCGCCGTTCAACATGTTCACGAACGTGGCGGTCAAGCAGCCCAACGGGCAGACCATGTACCAGGTCTCCTCGGGGTTCCACGCCGCGATGATCCACAAGTACGGGATGTACCGCTCGTGGAACGACCCGCGGCAGGATCCCGTCTTCCTGGTCACCGGCAGCTCGGCCACCTTCGCGTTCAGGATCCCGTTCGAGCTGGACCTGCGCGACGCGTTGGGCGCGCTGCCCAACAAGGACGCGGCGGCACCGTTCACGCTGGAGCTGTCGCTGAACACGCTGACCAACGTGTTCGGTACCGGCCAGGGCACCTCGCCCACGTTCACCGTCGAGGCGTGGCTGGAGGCGTACGACCAGCCGCCGACCGCGCTCGGGGGCCAGCCGGTCCAGACCACCCCGCCGAACATGAACACCCTTCAGCGCTGGACCGAGCAGAACATCACCATGAACTCGGGCCAGTTCGACGCGCGGGTGCGCAAGCTCGGCAACTACCTGCGCGAGATCCTGTTCATCAGCAAGAACAGCTCCGGGGTGCGGATCGTCACCAACGGATGGGCCGACCCGGTACAGCTCGTCCTCGACGAGGACGTCAAGGACAACGTGTCGCAGGCCGACTGGCAGCGGCGCATCTTTGAGCTGTGGGGCTACGGCGGTATCCAGCCGGGCACCGCGGCCACCCTCGGTACCGCCTCGTCCATCCCGGTCCAGATCGACTCGCCGTTCGGAGCCGACACCGGGGTATGGCCGTGGCAGTACTTCGCGGACGGCCGGGACATCACCGAGAACGTCAACTTCTACCTGCCCACCATCGAGTCGGAAGACTTCCTGCTGCGCGGCTCGTGGGGCTCGTCGGTGTCCAAGCTCGTCGCGCTGGTGTGCGAGGTGCTCCCGCAGGGCGACATCTTCTCCTGAGGAGGCACCAAGTGGTGAGCCTGTCCCGTGACCCCAACGACAACGGCGACGCGCCGGCCCACACGTACCCGATCGCGCGCACCTTCGCGCTCGTGGTGCTCGGCGCTCTGGTGCTGCTGATCGTCCTGCGGCACCTGTTCGGGAGCGTGAGAGTGGAGGTGGGAGCCTCATGAACGGCTGGCTGAGCTGGCAGACGCTGATCGCGTTTCTGCTCGGCGTGCTGCTGTCCGCGATGGTCAAGAGCGCGGCGGCGCGCCTGAAGTCGAAGGTGGCGTGAACCCATGCAGGTAAACGACTTCTTCGACATCTTCGGTGGTCTGCTGACGCTGGCGCTGGTCGCCACGATCTTGACCAAGCCGAACACCGCCGCGGACGTCAACGCGGTCGGTTCGCAGTTCACGGGCGCGCTGCGCCAGGCCGAGGCAGGGTAGGAGGGGTACGGTGGCCGGTCTCATCGCGGCACTGTTCGGCGGTCGGCAACGGCCACCGGACCCCGATCCGCTGCCCGGTCAAGGCGGGTACCGGATGCCGACCGGTCGGGCCGGGGAGACTGGCTTCCCGGGGTCGACCGGTCAGACCCGCACGTTGCGCGGTACGAACCCGCGCATCGCCGAGGTACGCGCGGACACCAACACCGGGTGGGAGTCCGGCCCGGGTACCGCCACGATCGAGCGGCAGGAGTCCTACCGCGGTGACGTGCCGGGCGGATCGGTGCGCAACCCGCGCGCCACCGGCACGACACGCAGCCCGCAGGGGCAGCTACGCCAGCTCATGCAGACCAACGACCCGTCCGAGTTCTACGGCGGTCCAGCGCTGCGCACAGGGCCGGGCAACGACACGGCCGGCGGTAACCCGGGATCGAAGGCGTTCCACGGCGTACGGGCCACTGAGACGCCTGTACCGCGGTGTGAGCCGACCATCGGCGCCGGCACCCCGGGCGCGCAGAACGTGCGCAACCAGTACGCGCAGCGCTACCGCAACGCGCCCGGGCAGGTGCACGAGTACCAGTCGGCCAGCCGGCCCGATCAGGCTCCCGTCGCGCGCAACGGCCAGGCCGCGGACGGCTCGGTCAAGCCGGACCAGGTGTCAAGCCCGGTGGCGGTACCGAACCGGTTCGTGTTCCCGGGCGGCGGCAACATCACGTGGTCGATGCTGCGCGAGATGCCCTACGGCGGCCGGGGCGACGGCGCCCGCGGTGCGCAGCTGTCGGGCGAGCGGTACTACGGCGCGGGCCAGGCCGATCAGTTCTGGAACGGCGGCCAGGGCGACTACGGCGTGGCCCGGTTGCGCGGTACCCGGCGACCGGTGTCGTTCACCCAGCCGGCCCCGTGGTCGGCCAACTTCTACGACACCACCGCCGACGTCGGCACCCCGGACGCGCCGGGGCCGGGCGCGCAGTCCCCCAACCTGGTGTACGTGTCCCCGGCCGGCGGCCGGGCGAGCAACAGCACCGGAAGGACCGGGTGAGATGGCCGAGGGTCCAGACGTCGAGGCGGGTGCATCCAAGGGCCTCGGGTTCCTCAAGCACAAGGTCGGCCCGCTGCCGATCGGTGTCTGGCTGCTCGCGTTCGCGGCCATCTACTGGTACATGATCCACAAGCGCGGTACCGGCGGCGGGCAGGCCACCGACCCGGCCGGCAACGTCGGCACGATCGACCCGGCCACCGGGTACGTGTACGGCACCGCGCAGGACCAGCAGGCGCTGAACTCGGGCTCGGGCGGCTCGGGCAGCTCGTCGAACGACACGGGCGGCTCGTCCGGGTCGACGACGGCCGGGGCGTACGCGGACAACAACGCGTGGGGCCGGGCCGCTGTGAACTACCTCGTCGGCCTCGGCGTCGACCCGACCCGGGCCAACGAGGCGATCCAGCAGTACCTGTCCTCGCAGGTGCTCACCGCCGACCAGCAGGGCGACGTGAACCTCGCCATCCAAGGGCTCGGGCCGCCTCCGCAACTGCCCGGCCCGGTCGGTACCGCACCGCCCCCGATCGTCACCCCGGGCGGCGGCACGGTGTACGCCACCAACCCACCCAGCGGCCTGGTGGTATCCGGCAAGACCGACACCACCGTGGACCTGAAGTGGAACAGCGCGTCCAACGCCAGCGGGTACACCGTGCGGTACGGCACCACGCCGGCCGCCTCGGACAACTCGCAGACGGTGGGCAGCTCGGTCACGTCGACCACGGTCGGCAGCCTCAAGCCGGGCACCCTGTACTACTTCACAGTTCAGGCCACACCCGCCCGACCGACCGATGGATTCGCCTCCACCAGCACCACCACCTCTACCCCGCAGAGCACCCCGCCGCCGTCGTCCGGGGGGGGTGGCGGCGGCGGGGGAAGTACCGGCGGATCACGAACGTACCCGGTCCGGTCCGGAGACACGCTGTTCTCGATCGCGCAGCACTACTACGGCAACGGCAACCGGTGGCCGGACATCTACCACGCCAATCAGGGGATGCTCGACGCGCAGGCGCGCCAGCATGGCCACACGACCGGCGAGCCCGGGTACGGGCCGGGCAGCAAGTGGATCTTCCCCGGCGAAGTTCTCACGATCCCGTAGGCGGCCGGCATGGACGAACTCACGACAGAGCAACGGCTCGAACGCATCGAGGGTCACCTGTTGGCGATCCGCGTTGTGTTCGAGCGCCTGGTCCCGGTGCTCGATCTGATCGAGCCGCTGCTACCCATCGCGCGGTCCAAGCTCGGCCGGACGGTGCTAACCGGGTACCTCGCGAAGGGGCCGAAATCATGAAGGCCACCCACCTGATGATCGCGGCGTTCGCTATCGGGATCCTCGGCAACTGGGCGCACGGCAAGCAGACCGTGACCCTCAAGTCGTTGGTACAGGCGGTGTTCGCGTTGCTCGTGATCGCCGCGCTGGACCAGGGCCGCACCCAGGACATCGCCAAGGGCCTTGCCGGGCTGTTCCTCGTGGCGGTGCTGCTCGGCAACAACAGCCCGCTGACCGCCATCGCCAAGATCACCGGCGGCGGCGCGGTACCGGAGAAGAACGTCAACACCAGTCAGGAGGGCAAGTAGATGCCAGCGGTGTCAGAGATCAAGATGGGGTTCTTCGTCGGGCTCGGGGTGGCGCTCGCGCTGCTCGCCTTCGGCCTGGTGTCCGGGGTCGCCGGACGGTTGGTCAAGTAGTGGCCGACGTCGCGACGGCGCTCAAGGGCTCGGACGGCGTGGCGTTCCTCGTGAGCGCGGGGATCGTGTACGAGATCATCGCCGCGGCCTGCTCCAGCCCGCAGACGACCGAAATCAACGCCGGCCGACGCGCTGACACGCTGATGAAGTGGGTCAACATCGGCGTCGGCCAAGCGGTGCTGTTCGTGCTCATCGCGGCGTGGCTGGACCGCGCGCACCGCTGGTCCATCCTCGGCGGCGGCGCCCTGGCCGCGGTGCTGATGTACGGGCAATACGCGCACGCGCGGGCGGCCGGGCTGCGCAGCACCGAACCGGGCACCGAGACGTACTGAAAAGGGGGTAGCCGTGGGCCGCACCGACAGCAAGAACCCGCCGCGCTCGACGGGCGAGGTGGACCCCGAATCGATGGAAGGCCGGGGAGCCGGGGCATCGCGGCGCACGCAGGGCGTACCGTCGCCGATCCCGGGCGGCCGGCCGCACATCGGCAACCACCCGAGCGTACGGCGCGAGCCACCGATCCCGGCCCCTCAGCAGGAGTACCGCGGGATCCTCGCGCACGGGGTACCCGAGGACACGTATACCACCGCCGAGCGCGCAGACATGATCCGGGGCGGCCCGAACGACGCGCACGGCCAGCACACCCCGCACCACACGGGCGAGCGCCGGGAACGGCCGCTGCCGGTACCGGTGTACATGGTGCAGCCGGCCGGCGGCCCCGAGGTGTTCCTGACGGCCGGGGCCATCTCGCGCACCATGCCGGCCAACGGTGGCGAGCCGATCCGCTTGTGCGGGCGGGATCCCAAGCGCGCCCGGGTGCTCCTGCTCAACGAGGACGCCAGCCATAACGTCCGGTTCGCGCAGCGCCAGGCCGACCTCATCAGCGGCCCGGGCGGCGGCGGCGGTGCCCTGCTGCCCAAGGGCATGACCTCCTACCTGGTGCTGTCCTGTCAGGACGAGCTGTGGGCGTGGTCGGCGGACTCGGGTACGCCCGCGGTGTCGATCGTGCAGGAGTACGAGCAGGAGCTGTAATGCCCGCGCAGGCCGGGGAGATCGAGTCGGACCTGAAGAAGTCCGGTCAGGTGACCCTCACCGCGTCCGGCGGGGTGCTCTCGTTCGACCCGGACCACGCCAACCAACGGTGGGAGGTGTCGTCGGTGGTGTGCAAGACCAACCAGTCATCCACGGCCACCACCGTGCCAGTGGTGACGCTCGCGCTCAACACCACCGCCGCATCGACAATGAGCGATGGAAACAACCAGGGGCAGAGCTGGAACGGCAACCAGGTCACGTTCCGCGGCCTGACGCTCGTCGGCCCGTGTGACTTCCTGTCGGTGCTGTGGACCCCTCCGGCCGGGCAGAGCGGTACCCCGCTGGTCGGCGTCGTCGCCTCGGCCGTGGTCATGGGCAAGAAGTACACCCGGAGGAAGTGATGGCCAACCCGCTGTCGGACCTGTTCGACAAGCTCATGTCCCCGGTGTCCGCCCTGTCCGGTGCGGACCGGGTGGCCGGCACCCTGGCGGCCATCTCCCGCACGCTGTTCGACGGGAAGATGTGGCGCTCCCTCGGGTGGATCCTGCTCGGCCTGGTGCTCCTGCTCGGCGGGGTGCTGCTGCTGCTACGTAAGCCGATCGAGGGCGCGGCCGGTACCGCGGCCAAGGCGGCGCTGCTGTGACCGCACCAGCTCCCCAGCCGTCCGGGATCGAGCGCGCCGAGGCGTCCCCGGTGCTGCCGGTCGGGCTGATGCTCATCGGCGGGTACCTGGTGTGGTTCGGAGTGCACTACTGGCGCAGCGACGTGAAGTGGCCCACCGACCCGATCAAGGCGGTACTGACGGGCAAGCCGCTACCCGACCCGGCGAACACATCCGACGCGGGAACCGTTGTCACGTACGGGAAACTGCTCACCCCACCCGGTTCGGAAGCCAGCGCCGGCAGCTCGGCCGCCTCGGCCGTGGGCGAGTCCGGGATCCCGGGCGGCGCGCAGGAGTCGAAGATCAGCGCCGATGCGCTGCGCTACGTCGGGGCCGGATATCAGTACGGCGGCAACGCCTCGGCCATCGGCCAGTGGGACTGTTCGTCGTTCGTCTCGTACGTGCTCGGCCACGATCTCGGCCTACCGCTGCCCGGCGGCAAGTGGGGCGACCCCGGGTTCCCCCCACACGCGCACGGACCCACCACCTTGCAGTACCTGGTGTACGGGTCGGCCCTGAACCGGGCCGACGTACGGCCCGGGGACCTGGTGGTGTGGCAGACCCACATGGGCATAGCGATCAGCGGTAGCCAGATCGTGGCCGCGCGGACCACCGCCACCGGTACCGGTACGTCCAGCATCGACGGGGTGACCTCCGAGCTCGGCGAGACACCGCACTTCCGGCGGGTGGCCACGTGAGCCGGATCCCATGGCTGGAACTCATCGTCGGGCCGCTGCTCGGCGTCATCGTCGCCGAGCTGCTGATGCGCCTGGAGGACGCGCTACGCGTACCACCGGCCCCGGACCCCCTCGACCCGATCGTGGCCCGGGAACGGTGGGACGTGTGGCGCGCGGCCGAGCGGCTGACCATCGAGGGCGAATGGACCGAGGATGCAACCGGATGACGATCAGCTCGTCGGCGGCACGGTGCTGCGCCGGCCGGCCATCCGCTCGCCCAACTTCGTATCGGGGGTCAGCGGCTGGTCGATCAACATCGACGGATCGGCCGAGTTCGCCAACGCCACGATCCGCGGCTCGCTCATCATCGGGGGCCAAGCCCCGGCCGCGCGGGAAGTCATCGGCGGGACCCCACCGGCCGAGCTGGTCACGTACTACACGGCCGGTGCGCCGGAGACCTCCCACGCGCCGGAGACGATCATCAGCGTCACGATCACCTACGACGGCAACGGCAACTACGCCTACGACGGGTACGTGTTCGACTCCACCACGCCGGTACCCCTGCTGTCCCATGTGGTCGGCACGTTCGTGAACAGCACCGTCAACGAGTACTACCGGGTGGTCCTGAACCCGAACATCAGCCCGGCCGGTGCCGTACAAACCGACTTCTACAACAATCAGGTGTTTTTCGAGACGAATGACGTCAATCTGGACGTGTTCGTTGCGGGTCTGGTCACCGATTCGCACGGCCGGTTCTTCCTCGACGCCGGGGGCCGGATCTACCTCGGGGCCGGCGGGTCGGCCCTCGACGATCTACGGATCTCCCGGACCGGCACGGTCACCCTCAATATCGACGCGGATCCGGGCGGCGCGTCTCCGTCTTCCACGGCGGTACTGGACGTCTCGGGCAACCAGGTGGTTCCCAGCAACAACCAGGCCGCGCAGGTCACCCCCTCCGGATCGATCACCATCAACACAACCGGGTTCAGTGATGTCACGGGCGTGTCGGTGTCGATCACCAAGATCTATGCGGGCACACGGTTGCGGGTCCGGCTGTTCGGCGCGGGCTTCTCCTCGGCTGTCGACAACGTGACTCTTGGCGTACGGGTCAACGGCGTTGACAACACGGTGACCGTATATCGGTTCAACACCATCAACGATCACCGGTTCTTCGGCGGGATCATCAACATCAGCGGCCTGGCAGCCGGGGCGTACACCGCGCAGGCGCGGCTGAAGGTGGCCACCGGTACCACCACGTTCACGACCGGCTCCTCGGTTGACGGCTGGTCGATCGAGGTCGAGGAAGTGGTGTAGCTTACCGGGATGCCCCGAAACCCTTATGACGACGCCGATTGGCCGATGGAGCCCGAGCGTCAACAGGAAGCCATCCGCCGAGACCAGGAACGCCAGCAACGCGAGCGCGCCGGCCAGAACGGCGGCAAGAAGCAACCCCCCGACAGCAAGAAGAAGTGACACCCATCGATCTACCCATTTGAATGGAATCCGGTACAGCCTGGGTGGCCTACTCGGGGAACTTCGCCGCTGATACCCGAGGTAAGACCTGAAGCCGTAGCGGTAGGCCGGGGCCGGGCCGGCAGCCCGTCAGGAGCAATCCTGACGGGCTGTTGGGTATCCAGGGGGTCAGGGTCGACCTGACCCCAAACCGTCGCGCGGGAGCTTGCGCAACACCACGTCCAGGGAACCACCGTCGAGACCCATGTGGACCCGCTGGTAGGCCACCCCGCCGTACGCGGCGTTGCTCGCCCCGTACAGCACCGTGCCGGGAATCCAGTAGTCGAACGTGTGTTCGGTCGGGAACCGGCGGTGCGTCGGGTCGGTGAACGCGTCGATCGAGCGCCAGTACGGTGTGTGGATCCGCAACAGGTTGTACGGGGCCAGGATCCGCCAGCACTCCGTCATGAATAGCAACGCGTCGGCCACGTGCTCGAAGACGTCCCGGGCCTCGATCTCCTCGGCCGATTCATCCGACCAGGGCCACGGGCCGACGTCGAGATCGTGGACGACGTCGACCCCGTCGACCTGGACCCGGTCCACATTGACGTAGCCGCGCAGCGGCCGGCCACCCGACCCGAGGTTGAGCCTCACGACACATCCTCAAGGCGGAACCCGCCGGGACCGAGGCCCGGATCCGGGTACAGCTCGATCCACGCGAGCACGACCGGCATCACCAGCTCGTGGCACGTCGGGCACTGGCCAATCTCGATCGCGCCGAGCTGGCCGAGCTGGGCGCGCTCGATCTGCCACCAATGACCGCACATGCCCAGCACGACGAGCCGCTCGGTATGCAGCCGCTGGTGATTCACACTGGGCCCCGTCACAGCGCCTCCAGGGCGTCGAGGGCGGGTGCCCAGTGTTCGGGTACCACCCGGCCGACTTCGTAGGCCAGCGCGAACCTGCGCGCCTTCTCCCGTACCCGCGCGGCGCCCCTCGGGGTTCGCAGCGCGGACCATGCCCGCTCGTACCCGGCCAGGATGTCCGGGATCTCCGGGCGCGTCCACCACGCGCGATGAACGGCGTTGTAGAACGGATCACCGTGCACGGTCCACCCCGAGCCGCACAGCTCGGTCATCGCCGAGCCGTGCGTGACCACGACCGGGGTACCGCACGCCTGAGCCTCGATGATGGGTATCCCGAACGCCTCGGCGTATGAACAGTTGGACAGCACGTCGAGGCAGTTGAACCACGGTACGAGCGCGGAGTCGGGTAACAATCCTGCCACCTGCGGATACTGGTCGGAGAATTGCACCGCGTCCGTGATCCCCATGTCCTCGGCCATCTGCACGAGGTTGTACCCGCCCGGCCCCTGCGTGATCGTATGAACCCACAAGACTGCGTTGGCCTCGGGATGACGCAGGCGGAACTCTGCGAAGGCGCGGAACTGCTCGGGGAACGCCTTGCGTACCGCGTCACGGTTGGCGGCCATGATCCCGATGACGAACCGGCCCTCGGCGCCCATGTTGCGGCGGTACTCGGCGCGTTCCTCGGCCGGCATCGGTGCGAACACGCTGCCGTCGACCATGTGAGGTACGTACCGCGCGGCCGAGAACCCCGCCTTCTCCAGGTTCTCCATCGCCCACCGGCTCATTCCGATCGGTACCGCGCGGGACATCGCGAGCGCGGCCCGGTCGGCGTGCGCCACCGGGCGGCAGTCGTTGGGCAGCCAGACGGCGGTGTGGCACCCGCCGAGCTGGCCCAGCTCGCCGAGGTCCCGGGCGATCGGCAGGAGCTGCCAGAAATCCATCAGGGTCAGGATCAGCTCGGCCTCGTACGTGCGCGCGTGCTCGATGAGGACGTCGGTACCGAACGGGGCCTGGCCGGCCGGGAACATCGGGTACCCCTCCCAATGGATCACCGAGCCGGACAGCCCGTGGAAGCAGGACACGGCCGGCTCGTGGCCGAGCTTGGCGAGCTGGGGGAGCAGCAACGCGCACTGCCGGCCGTATCCGGACGGCACCCATGGCGCGTTGCTGTGGATCAGGATCTTCACGAGTTGACCGCCCGGATGTCCTGGAGCAGCTCGTGGAAGCGGCCGAGGATCGAGGCCACCTGATCGAAACCGAGTTCATCGATCATGGCATCCTCGGTCAGTCGTAGCCCGCCACCGTACGAGGCTTGGTTCTCAACCACGATCTCCACGCGTACGCGAGTCGGGTTCTTCATCGGAGTGCTCAAGGGTTGTCGCTCCTAACCTTGATAGATGTGCGTTGATTTCGTTCATGGCGCGCTCGTACACCGACCGCGTGATCAGGTAGGACGCGTCGTCGTCGGCGAGCAGCTCGCCGAGCGCGTCTTTCGCGGCCGAGCGGGCCACCCGGGCGATCAGCGCGCGAGCCTCGGCGGACAGGTGCTCACTGGTGAGCACATCCCAGGGCAGCTCGTAACGCCGCTCGACCCGATGACGATGTAAACGGGTGACGTGGAACGGTCCGATCCTCACGGGTACCTCCGCTATGTTGATCGGATAATGCCAGCCCAGCCGGGAGGAAACCTTGAGCTTCCCACGACAACTCGCGGGCGTGAACTACGGACCCGCACCGCGCGGGTTCGGTCCCGCGCTACCCCTACCGCCGCGGTGGATCATCATCCACGACACCGGCAACTCGGCCAGCGCCTCGGACGAGGTGCACTACGCGGCCAGCCGCACCGACCCCCAGGCCGACTGGACATCGGCCCACTTCTACGTCGACACCACGGGTGTCATCGGGTCGGTACCGCTCGACGAACACGCATGGGCCGCCTTCGACAACGCCAACGGCCACTCGTGGCAGATCGAGATGTGCGGTCACGACGCCGGGGAGCCCGGCGCCGTCCCGGACGCCACGATCCACAACACCGCGCTACTCGTCGCGCGGCTGATCACCCTGGCCCGGGGGAGCTGGCCCGACGCGCTACCGGTGCGGTTCGTCTCCGCGGACGGCATCGCCGCGGGCGAATCGGGGATCACCGGACACCTGGAGTTCACGCAGGAGGAGCACCGCGCCGGGGGTCACACCGACCCCGGGTACCGCTTCGACTGGAACGCCTTCATCGACGAGGTGGCCGCGGCGCTCGGCGAGCCACCCACCCCGCAGACCCCGCAGACGAGCTGGACGGAGACCATCGTGACCAACCTGCCCACCCTCAGCCAGGGAGCCACCGGCCCGGACGTCAAGCGGCTCCAGGGCCTGATCCTTGCGGCCGGCGGGTACGTCGGCGCCGAGGGCATCGATGGCAACTTCGGCCCGCACACCGAGGACGGCCTGGCCAAGCTCCAGGCGTCGCACAAGATCCCCAACAGCGTCAAGGCGGACGGGACCGGCGACGGAATCGCCGGGCAGGGTACCTGGACATGGTTGTTGAGCTGGTCCTAGAGTTCCGCCATGTCATTCAGCACCCTGTACGCCGAGCGGGCACGCGACGTGACCCGCGCGCTATCGGCGCCGGTCGATGAGACCCCGTTCAGGACGGGCGGGACGCTCGGTGAGCTGACGCGGGCGTACCTCGCGGCGGTGGCCGAGCTGGTCCCCGGGGATCAGAACCTGATCGTCAAGGCCAGCGGGCACAGCGATGCCCACTGGACCAGCGTGACGATCGAGGTTGGCTGTGCCCAGCCGATCCCACCGGTACCGGCCGAGGACACCGCGGAGACCCCGCAGACGGCCGAGGTACCCGAGCAGGCCGCCGAGGCGGTCACCGGATAGCACAGCGGCCCGGACACCCACATCCGGGCCGCTGCCATGCACGCGGGAAAGCCACCCAGCTCTACCCGGCTCCTACCCCTAAGAGCACCCGCGAGCATGGCAGAGGTTGCACGTCGCGTCAATCCAGACGCGCGAGATGGCACACTGCCGCGCGGGAGAGCGTCAGGGCCGCCAGTGCAACGCCGGGAGGCGTCGCCAGGCCGAGCAACCTGCAAACCCTCACGGGCGTACCAGGCTCCCCCCGAACGACCGCCAGGCGTTGAGCCTGGTCCGCGCACGGACCGCGCGGGGTAACGGTCTAGCCAGCGGGGCTACCGCGCTACAGGCGGACCGCGGCTTTGTCCCAGCTACGGACCTAATCACAGGTGGCACCACTCTGTGTCATTGCGGCGGCAGTATCAGCAGCTCTGGCAGCGGCAGAGGTCTACCTGAACGCGGGTGGAGAGCACCCGGAGTGAGCAAACCGACGTACGCGGATGGCACCGCGTCAAGATCGGCTCCGGGCGGCGGCGGGCGCCCCCTTCAGGGCCGAACCGAGCGGAGTGGTCACCCGGCCACGGGGTCACCGTGAGTATGGTTGTCCGTGGATTGTCAAGGGCTAGAGACGTGGATACCATGACTTGGTTTCCGTCAAGACTCTGACACGTGATAAAGTTCATAGGTCGAAGTGGTAAAAACGGACATAGGAGGGCCGAAGGCCCGAGTCC
>Ga0070741_10008094_pt1 | contig 21299 bp, 19 predicted proteins | sample Coa_R1_4_FD_66440 | JGI IMG/M metagenome (GOLD analysis project Ga0070741, IMG submission 66440) | Surface soil microbial communities from Centralia Pennsylvania, which are recovering from an underground coalmine fire - Coalmine... | ecosystem: Environmental > Terrestrial > Soil > Unclassified ... | reverse complement strand
ACGGCCTCGGTCTTGAACTCCTCGGTATACTTCTTACGTTGCTTTGCTGCTGACATCTGGTCCTCCGATTTCGGTATTGTCCACCTTAACGAGGTGTCCACGAAATCGGGGGAGGTTCAACGTTCATCAAAACCGTAGTGGTCGGTCCACTGAGCGTTCTGCCGCCACTAGACAGTGCCCGTGTCGTTTTCCTTGGCGTCCTTTCGGTCGGCACGGTGCTTGCTGTCGTATATGGAGCGCCTCTTTATGCGCTCGCAAGGTTGAAGCACGTGGCGTCGTGGACGATGGTGCTTGTCATTGGTGCGGTACCGGGCGCTTCATTGTCGCTTTTGGCGCCCCGTGAGCCTGAGCTAGCGCTATGGATTATTGGCTCGGGCTTGGCATTGGGGGCGCTGACTCATCTACGCATGCGGCGCATCGTGGTGGAGTCGCGCTCTAAGACTACGGTCGGGAGGAACGCGCGCAACGGCGGCGCGCGTTCCTCACCGTGATCGTTGGCCCTCATGAGAGCAGCTGTTGCACTCGTCGCTGCCATCATCGGTCCGTCCGTGTTTATGATCGGACTCTATATCTACGATTCGTTCCAACTGCCGGTGGCGGATGACGGCTATCTTTGGGTGCGCGTCAAAAACTTTTCTGTGATGGTTTTGACGTTTTCAACCACCTTTGTCGTCGTTCTTGGTCTCCCTGCCTTCTTGCTCCTTAGGTGGAAAAGACTGGTTCATTGGTGGTCGGCGATCGGCGGTGGGTTTCTTCTTGCGGCACTGCCAATGGCGCTGTCCGCATGGCCGATGCGATATTCCCACACCAAAAGTTCCGCGGTCATTAACGGGGTGCAGACTATGATCGATGGAGTACCGACCGCTGCAGGTTGGCTGCAATACGGAGCGGGTGTCGTCATGTTTGGAGGACTCGGTGCCGTCGGCGGCCTCTGCTTCTGGCTGGTTTGGCGGCATGAGGCCAAACAACGCGCTTTAAGCGAGCGCTAGTCCAGATGGGAGCAAGGGATGGTCCTAACATCGATCCACTTTTCCGAGCGCTTCCCTCGCTTTTGCGTTGCGATCGGCGACAGTGCCGGTCAGCTCTGAATACGCAATGCCGCTCGCGTCGAGGGTCGTTTTGTACCATTCGTGTTGCCGCTTTTGAAAGACGCTGTCGCGGCGGGTGCCGTCTTGCACAAAGAGAAAATCCGGCGCGCACAGAAAGATCTGCGCATAGCTTCGTTTGGCTAGCTCGTACAGCTTGTCTTCGGCGCGACCAAACATCTCAAGGCTGTAGAAAAGCGTAGTGAGCGGAGACGTATCGCAAAACAACCACCGGTTAGCTGTTTCGGAAAGCTGCTCCTCCCGCTGCACTTGAGTGACAGCAATCGCCAACATGTCTTCCATTTGAAGACGGCCATCCTTCGAAATCCATAGTTCACGGCCATATTCCGGGACCCAATTCGTATTGAATGTCTGCGCGAGCAGAGAGGCGATCGTGGTTTTTCCGCTCGATTCGCCGCCAAGGAAGCAGCCTCGCTTGATCAATGAGCGATACACAGAGGGCGACATGAAGCCCCGATATCTGAATGGGTCACGGCGGATCTGTGACCCGGATATAGGCACCAAAGTACGCGCCCTATCGACGCACTCGTGCGTAACGTTGCTGCCCGGCGCCCCCGCTGCTCGTTGAGCGAGCGATAGCGCATGGGCAAAACCATCGCCGTAATTTTCGCTAGTAAAAACCGCGTCGATATGTTCCTTCAGAACACTAGTGCAAAGCCAACTAACAAAAGCACGCTGTTCAGTGTCTGATGCCTCATTATGCGGAATAGCTTTTGTTTCGCAGCCCACCCGATGACAAAGCGCCTGCAACCGCGAGTCATCGATAACCAGAGTACGAACCGTGGGAAATCGGGCTTGTAACCAAGTTTCGCGCTGTGCTTGCTCGCTACCGGGGAACTCGGGTTTTGTGTAACTGATAACAACGACGCGCCGACAGGTGTCGATTGCGCGCTGGATAAGCATTTCATGGCCAAGATGTAGGGGACAAAATTTACCGACCACTAAGCCGGTGCTGTATTTGGCTATCATGTGACAGCTGGCACGACTGCTGCGCCAACCTGTCTACGTAGCGCTCTGTTCCACAAGTAGTAGGAGACGATAGCGTTAAGCCAATAGGCGGCATAGAGCGCACTCGTCAAGTAAAGCCCCCGTGAGGCGTATAACGGAACAGCAATGCTGTTTACCAAAAACCAAAAAATCCATGTCTCCAATCGGCGGCGCATAAGGAGTAATTGCGCAATGACGCTGAAAACGAGGATGACCGAGTCCGCAAAAGGGGCATACGCGTCCGTGTAGGTATAGAGTATCATCCCGTAGCCGGCGGCAGCGGCGACGCCGCTTGGTACGATCCATGCGAGAGAACGCAACGGCGCTCGCGATGTTGGAAGCGGAGGGCCGTTGTTACCTCGTAGCCACTGCCACCAGCCGGTGAAGCTCGTGACGATAAAAAACACCTGCAGTGTAACGTCGGCGTAAAGTTGCGTATGGAAAAAGAGGAGCGCAAACAGGACGCAGCCGACGATACCTGTCCACCAGGTATGAACGCTGTTTCGGCCAGCGAGAAATATGGAAAGCGTTATGGCTGCGTTAGCAGCGATTTCGAGCAGGGACGGCATGGTAATGTGCGATCGTTATACTTTTAGTGTAGACCGCACCTCACAGTATCCCGTCGATAAACCGAGCAATAATGTGTAAGTGGTCCTCGAAAATGCGCGCCTCTTGATTCACCAGGTTGTTGATTGGGACCCACTGAGCCAGCGCCGCGTCATCCGATCCTGCGACGCGCGGTAAAGGCATATTACCCAAATCGAAGAAGAAGCCGTGAGTCACGGTTCGGCCACGAACGCTGCGATCCGGGTGATCAAACACCTCGCGATCACGGTACGCGCGCATAATGACGTCACGCGGTAGGTTGATCTCGGTTTCCTCTGCGAGCTCACGGAGCGATGCATCCAATAAGCGCTCGTCCGGGTCCAGAAAGCCACCTGGCAGTGCCCACTGCCCTTTCCCCGGCGCATGCTTGCGCTCAATCATCAGCACGTGATCGCGCACCCGCAAAACAGCATCGACCGTGACAAAAATGGGTGGATACGGGGCGCTTGCCCATGCCTTTTTCCCGGCCGCTACGGCTCTGTATTCCTCACATAGATCTCGATACGGGGCCGTCGCAGCAAACGCTTTTAGTTTTCCGAGCACCGGCTCCGGCACGGACCGAGTCACTTTCGCCCATGCATCCGGACTCGCACTAAACATTTCCGCTCGCAAGTCCGTGGCCGATACGCCGGTTTGGTTGGGTACCTCAATCCCGCTCCACTGCGGGAATTCCTTTAAGTAATAGGATGAGTGGTCTTTGTTGTGTCCGATAATGCCGATGCTCCCTGCCTTGGCGGCTCCTATCGCGTTTGCAACCTCGGCCGTTACCGCCGTCACCCACTTTCCGTTGTCGTAGTAATCGCGAACAGCCGCTACGCAAACACGACCCGCAAGTGAAGCATCGGTTTGGCGGACCGCATCAAACACCATTTCGTGACGTTCATCGTCGGAATACGGGTTCTTGATGTTGCGCGCCCGTCTGGCGGAACCCAAAACAACAACAACGCGGTTCGCGATCTCGAGCGCACGCAAGAGCACGCCCAAGTGCCCATTGTGAAAGGGCTGAAACCGACCAATATAGATAAGAACGTCGAACTGTCGCGACATGCTCGCCCCTACTCGTAAACGGCTGCGATCGGCATTTGACGACCGTTGCCAAATGCTCTCGCTCGGCAGCGAATGATCGGTGGTGCTTGGCGCCGCTTGAATTCCGCGCGGGCGACCATCGCATGCACGCGGGCGATCGAACCTTTTTGGCCGCTTGCCTCGAGCGCTGCTATCCGCGCTTCAGCCTCTCGGCGTTCATCGGCGCGAAGCCGAGCGCCCTCGATATGGAGCTTTAGGATCTGATCGAGCACCGAATACGGTGGCAGCGAATCAGTGTCGCGCTGCCCTTCCGAAAGTTCCGCGGATGGCTCTTTCTCGAGAATTGCAGCGGGAATTACCTCGCGCCCATGCATGACGTTGTAATAACGCGCGAGTGCGTACACTTCCGTTTTGTAGAGATCCCCAATCAAATTCAGGCCGCCGTTCATGTCGCCGTAGAGCGTGGCGTAACCCACCGACATTTCGCTCTTATTGCCCGTTGATACGACTAGGTTCCCGAAGTGGTTGGAAAACTCCATAAGCACCGTCCCGCGGATGCGCGCTTGTACGTTTTCACGTGTTAACTTTGAGGAGCCAATTCCAAAGGAGCGCTGAAAATTCTCGTTATAGGCTTTGAACAACGCACTGATGTCGTGTTGATAGAGCTCGACGCCGACGTTGTCGCATAGCGACTTCGAATCATTGATGCTTCCCGCGCTCGAGTAAATGGACGGCATCGTGATGGCCTTCACGTTGTCGGCACCTAGAGTATCCGCCGCTAAGGCGATAGTGAGAGCCGAATCAATGCCGCCCGATGATCCAACAACTACGCCGCGGAAACCAACCTTCTCTACGTAATCCCGTAGTCCGATCTTAATCTGCTGATAATAGAACTCAGGATCTGTTAAATAGCGCTCAACCGGCTTGTTCAATTGATTTCCAAGTGCCGAGAATGCCTGGTTGTCATAGATAATCTCCTCCGTTGCTTCCTGAAACAACGGCAGCTCGTGCACAACTCCGATCGCCGGATCTACTGCAAAGGAAGCACCGTCGAACACGATCTGATCGTTGGCGCCAACTTGGTTGACGTAAACCATCGGCACCCAGTGTTCCCGTGACACACGTGCAAAAAGATCATGGCGCAGCCGCTGTTTTCCCACATTAGAGGGACTCGCATTGATACTGATAATTAAGTCCACCCCGTCATTGCAGAGCGTCCGTACCGGATTCGCTCGATAGTCGCGCTCGTCGATATTCCACCCGTCCTCGCACACCAGAAAGCCAATGCGATGCCCATTGATCAGCATCACCGCCGACCTATCTTCCCCTGGCTCGAAATGGCGACGCTCATCGAAGACGTCGTAAGTCGGGAGCAGCTGCTTGTGATACGCAAGCACGACCTCTCCGTTTCGAACAAGCAGCAGGCTGTTGTGAAGTGGCTTGCCGACGCCCGCATTCTTCGTCACCGCACCGATAGCGATGTACGGACACGCATTTGCCATGTTCGAGCGGGACGCAGCGAGAATCTGCTCGAGGGCTTTCTGTTGGCGGGCAAGAAAATCCGGCTCTTCGACAAGATCCTGCGGGTAATAACCCGATACGGCGAGTTCGCTGAAAACTATTAAGTCCGCGCGTCGATTTTCCTCGATCGCACGAACGATCTTTGCAACGTTCGCCCCATAGTCGCAGAGCCGGTAGTTGAGCTGCGCGAGGACAATCCGAAGAGGCTTCTTAGAGTCTGTCATCGAACATCCTCCGGCTAGGCGGCAGCGGGGAAACTGAACACTTGTCGCAGGTAGCGAATATAGGTCTCATCGTCACAGAGCGTTTTGCCCGGCGAGTCGGAGAGTTTCGCGACGGGGTGGCCGTTACAGGCCACAAGCTTCATCACGATGTTCAGCGGCTGCACGCCAAGGTCATTCGTCAGGTTTGTGCCGATGCCAAACCCGACTTGCGTGCGGTCCGCGAACCGCCAGTAAAGATCGATCGCGCGCTGTATATCGAGCCCATCCGAAAAAGTGAGCTGTTTGGTGTTCGGGTTGATGCGAAGTGCGCGGTAATGTGCGAGCGCCCTCTCGCCCCACTCCATCGGATCGCCCGAATCGTGCCGCAGGCCATCGAAGAGTTTCGCAAAGTAGAGATCAAAATCGACGAGAAAGGCGTCCATGCCGACAACGTCCGTCAGCGCAATGCCAAGATCGCCGCGATATTCCTTCACCCAGTTCTCGAGCGCCATCTTCTGAAAATCACGAAGCCGATAGCCGAACGCCTGATGCGCCTGCAGGTACTCATGCGCCATCGTGCCGATCGGAACCAGTTGGTGCCGGCGGGCCATGTCGACATTGCTCGTCCCTCGGAAGACCTCCGGAACTTCTTTTGCCAGCGTCGTTACGACCTCCTCGTGCCAATCGCGATACGCGCGCCGGCGCGTACCGAAATCGAACATAAGAAACGGATGGTGCAGCTGCGCCTTCGGAATGAAGGTCTTGAGCTGAGCTATCTTCTCGCGCAGTCGTCGGCGTCCTTCCGCCAGTAGCACTTCCTTGTCGAACTGTCGGAAGTACACCTCGCTCACAATGGCGAGAACGAAGATCTCAAACAACATCACCTGGACGAGTGGCCCGCGCGCGGTGATACGAAGGTCGTTCGAACCCGGGACCGCCTCGACCGTGATAAATCGCCGGCGAAACTGAAAAAGCTCCAAATAGTCGACGAAGTCGCTTTTGATAAACCGGAGGCCCCGCAGATACGCAAGCTCATCCGGTTTAAAGCGCAACGCACATAGATGGTCAATCTGCTCCTCGATCGCCGCCTTCAGTGGCGCCAGCGGCTTATCCGGCTTGTTTCGGCACGTGAACCGATACTCACCCTCCGCGGCCGGAAACTGGTGGAGGAACACCTGCTTCATGGTGAACTTGTAGAGATCGGTGTCGAGAAGGCTCGTGACAATCGGTTCGTTGTTCATTGATGCGGTCTCAGCTGTTCCAGCAACGTGTTACCTAAAGCTTCAGATCTGTCGAGAGCGACGTCCGCATGCCTCTCGCGGTCATCTCTGCAACGAAGTCCCTTCCAAGCTGCTCGAAACCCCCTACGGAGCTCGCGCAGTCAGTGAGCAGAATGAGCTTTTTCGTACCATCAGGCCCTACGGCATCGGCCAAGTCCCGCACAGTGTTCGCGACACAGTGCGACAGCGCTTCGCCGGCGATGATGATGTCATCCGCTTGCCGAAGCGAGGCGATTAAGCGCTCGTTAAGCTCCGTTGAGGGATCGTTCGGATCCGGCACCTCGGCCCGTATGGCCGAGTAGTGTTCCGTCGTCGGGTTAGTCCCCTTAATGACAAAGTTGACTAGCTTCATCGCGCGTCGCGCCCAGCGGTCGAGCGCGTCCTTCACTGCCGCATGGACATTGTGGCCCCATGAGCCGAGAAGCACGTGCTCAGGCCAAATAACGAGCAAGTATTTGTTGTGCGCTTCGAGAGCGTTGACGTAGTTCACGCTATGCGCCTGTTGATTCGGATCACGCGCACGCCACATGCCATCGCGCACCTCGGCAGCGCGGATCACGGTAAAGGGCGCGGGCGCATTCCCCTGGTTGTCCTGCCACCAGGCAGGATGGGCAATGTCGATGGGATTATGCGTATCGAGAGTCACGTGGATCTCGCGCATGGCCCCGCCCGCGCGGTCGATGAAGTTCGCCAACCGTTCCATGTCGGCGTGAGCGCCAGGCACTGGAAGCGCCGGACGGACGATCGGCTGTGGCGTTGCGCCGATGCTATTCGGATCGACCGGAAGCGCGCTCGCGGGAATGTCGCAAAAATCGTTTTGTGGATCGATGAGCAGTAAGTGCACGTTCTTCATAGATGACCCCCCTTTATTCATCATTTAATAATCGCAACCTTCCCCGGCCGTTTAACCCGATAAAGCTTCGCTGGGCGGTGAATGCCACCTCGCCGCTCTTCGTCGGTTTCCTCAATCTGATCGAGCGCGAGGATCCATTTGCGGAAATTCCGCTTATCGATTTCCTCTTGCCGAATGATTTCATACACCTCTTGAAGCTCGGTGAGGGTGAACCTCTTCGGCATGAAGGCAAACGCAATCGTCGAGTAATCAAGCTTAGCAATGAGCCGTTGATGGGCCATGGCGACGATTTCCGCGTGATCAAAGGCAAGCGCTGGGAGCTCCTTCAGCGAGAACCAACCAACGGCTTCGGCGTCAGTCGCCGCTCGCAACTGCACCCGATCCGACGGGATCAAGGCGTAGTAAGCAACCGTAATAACGCGTTCGCGCGGATCGCGTTTGGGCGCGCCAAACGTATAGAGCTGCTCGAGATATACGCCCGCGACACCGGTTTCCTCTTCGAGCTCGCGGCGGGCAGCGTCGTCGAGACTTTCATCGATCTGCACAAATCCGCCCGGTAGCGCCCATTGACCCTGAAACGGCTGCGCCCCCCGCCCGATCAGCAGCACCTTCAGCTGCTTGTCTCGGATCGTGAAGATGACGACGTCCACGGTAACCGCCGGATGCGGGTGGCTGTATTGGTAGAGGCCTTGCTTTTGTTTAGTGTGTTTCATACACTAACAATAGTGTACCTGTTACACCATGTCAACAGTCACAAGAACGAAGACGAACCAACGAGGACAAACCGATGATTCCCAGGTATTTCAAAGGCGAGCCAAACATTCACGTAGTGCGTTACCGGAACGGAAACGTGGCGAAACACGGTCCGGGTATCGCCTTCTGGTATATGGCCTACAACACCTCGATTGCCGCGGTGCCCGTGGTCACACAGGACGCCTCTTTTATCTTCAACGAGACGACCAAAGATTTTCAGGCGATCGCCATCCAGGGCAGCCTCTCCTATCGAATTACCGCCCCGTTAGAAACGGCAAAATCGCTCGACTACACGATCGACCTTGGTCATGGCCGCTATAAAAGCAAAGATCCCGAGAAGCTCGTGCAACGTCTAACCAACGTCCTGCAGGCCCATACCCGCTCGCACGTCATCGCGCTGCCCCTCGAGGAGGCACTGACCAAGGTGAAAGACTTGGCGGTTAAGGTGCAAGAAAATCTCAAGGACGACCCCGCACTAGTAGCGCTCGGCGTAACGATTGAGGGCATCCATTTCACCGGAATCGCTGCTACCCCGGAAATGCGTAAGGCGCTCGAAGCCGACTACCGCGAGGCACTGCAGCAAAGGGCCGATCAGGCGATCTATGCGCGCCGCGCTAATGCCGTTGAAGAAGAGCGCCGCATCAAGCAGCGCGAGCTCGATACGGAAGTCGAACTCGAAAATCAGCGCAAGGCACTTGTCGATACACAGGCACGCAATCGGATTGCCGCAGCTGAAGCAGATGCAAAGGCGGAAGAATTCAAGTTAAGCCCCTACGGTGCATTGGCGCCGCAGGTTCTCGTCGGCCTAGCCCTTAAGGATTGGGCGGCGGCTGGCGGTCAGATAGGGAACCTAAGCATCACGCCCGACATGCTTGGTCAGCTTGTTGGGTGGGTGGCTGGAGCGAAAAAGTGACTACGGCGCGCGCCGCACTTCGGGCCCGGCGCGAGAAGGTGGTCATTGTCACTCGTAAGACAGTGCTCGAAGAGCTTGTTACCCGTTTCAATACCGTCGGTCAGGCGAAGTTTTACCTCGAACACGCCGGACAGCAATTTGATGCTATCGAGCAGGAGCACGAGCGCTATCACGCAGTCGTGGACAAAGTCCGTCGCGCAATCCCCGTTGGCGTGAAGCATCAGATTATTGATCGGTCGTTCCTGCCGCAGTTCGTTTTCGGTGACGATGATTTGGTAGTCACTGTGGGTCCGGATGGTCAGGTTGTGAATACCGCGAAGTATCTGTCACGCCAACCGATCCTCGCGATCAACCCGGATCCCGATCGGATCGAAGGGGTTCTGCTGCCCTTCTCTGCCGAACAGGCGATGCCCGTTTTGCTTGAGGCCATCAGTGGCGAACCGAGATACAAGCAAATAACAATGGCCGAAGCCGTACTAAGTGACGGTCAACGCCTCCTTGCGTTCAACGACTTATTCATCGGCGCGCGCTCCCATGTGTCTGCGCGCTACCGAATCGATGTCGATGGGAACACCGAAGACCAATCTTCGAGCGGTATTCTGATTTCAACTGGCGCGGGCTCGACCGGCTGGCTGAAATCCGTCCGCGCCGGCGCCGCTCATGTCGTGGGGACGGCGCGGGGCCACGGGTCGCCAAATAATGAACGCTTAGCTTGGGATGCTGATCGCTTGGTTTACGTCGTTAGGGAGCCGTGGCCAAGCAAGTCGACGGGGGCAAACATCGTGTACGGGTCGATTTTGCAGGACACGCACTTCACTGTTGCATCGTATATGGCCGAGAACGGTGTAATTTTCAGTGACGGCGTTGAAGCGGATTATGTGAGCTTTACGGCGGGTTTGACCGCAACCGTTCGTGTCGCAGATAAGAAGGCTTATCTACTGATTAACTGGAGGTGACGGCAACCGGCGCTAAGCATCGCGAGTACACACAAGAATGAACAGACCTGAGACGGCCTGATCACAACAACAATGACTATCGTCCGCTTGCGGAGCGAACGCGTACTTCGCGCCCGACGCGGCGCTCCGCGGCTTGGCGACCTGATCGCAGCTCAACCGGCTTTCGCGGTCAGTCTGTTACGGACTGTTGTGTCGAAGACAGACGGCCGTTGCGCTCACGACTTACGAACGCCGACGCTCCAAGGTGTTGCGCGCGACCGTGTAACAGTGCAGTGCCGTGGGCGTCAATTCGATATCTACACCATCAATCCGGACGTTACTAGTAACGGAGTACGTGGTAGAGAGTGGCGCGCGACTTAGCTTATGCCGCTGCGAAAACGACGCGAGCTGTCGTAGTTCTCGCGGCGATTGCGCTGCCGCATCCGACCACTTCACCTCGATCGCAAATCGGGGACGCTGCGACCCGGGCTCCAGGCTAACGAGATCGACTTCGCCGGACGTCCAGCGGGCGTAATGCAACGACTCGATGTAAGCGGAGTTGTGCAACCATTGGCTAAAGACTGCGGTTTCGGCGAGCTGGCCCATTGCCTCATCCTGCTCGGCGATTGGCCCAAAGAGTGCCGCGCGCATGGTTGGATTAGTGAGATAGACCTTGAACGTCGTCATGCGCTTGAAGTGCTTGGCATCAGCGTCAATCCGGCGCACCCGCTTTATTAAGAATGCGGCTTCGAGATACTCGACGTATCGCGTCAACGTGTTCTTTGCCACATGCGAGGTCTTGGATAAACCTTCTAAACTCACTTCAAGGCCCGTGTTGTAGGCAAGCGTGTTAAACAGGCTGTTCAACTCCTGGATGTCGGAAATGCCGTAGAGAATCGGTAGATCGCGCAGCAACACCTTGTCGATGATGTCGCTCTTGATGTAACGCCTCGGATTCGCCTGAATGTTTTCCGAGAAGACCGCCTCCGGAAATCCCCCGAAATTGAGATAGCGAATAAACTCCTCGTTCAGGCCGACGATGTCCCGCACCGCGAAGCGGCCAGGATCATCGGTGTCTCCGCGCTCGACGATCAAATCCGACTCTCGCTTGATGAAGCGCAGATACTCGACAAACGTCAGCGGCGGCAATTGAAATTCGGTAAAGCGTCCCGCGCCCGACTCTGCGCTCTTCGCCTTAAGGGCGGCAGCCGCCGAACCCGTCGCAACGAACTGAATTCCCCGGAAGGTGTCGACGAGTGACTTCAGATGGACTTCCCAGTCCTTCAAGTACTGAATCTCATCGAAAAACACGTAGAGTGGCGTACCCGCCGGCCGTTCGAACATTTGCTGAAAGCGGCGTACCAGGGCCTCGATGGCCAAGCCCGAGTAGATCGGCGTCTCGAGCGAGAGATACAAAATGTCTCGACCGCTGACGTCCGCTTCGTCCATGAGCCACTGGACGGTGTGAAAGACCATGATTGTCTTTCCCACACGTCGAGGTCCGAGGAGTACCACGGCACGGTTCACGCCCCGTTCGTGCACCAATCGCGAAAAACTGGGCAAATAGGCCCTTCGCGGAAACGCCCGATATTCAGGGTCGATCCCTTGCCCAGCCTGCCACCAGGGATTATCCAGCCGAAGCCTAAGTTCTATTTCTTTATCAGTGACTTGACGCATTACTTACAAATAACATCATCGTGTTAATCTTAATATATATCATTTAACGTCCGCTAGCATTTCTTATTTTAAGACTGGCCGAGAATGGCAAAAGGAGCCTACCCCACACGCTCAAGCCTCTCGCTTGGCGTCAGAGGGCACCACGGTCTGCTCAATGGCGCAGCGCAACCAGCGATAGGCGACGCGTTCCTGCTCCAGGCGAACTTGATCACCCAGTCGATTCTGTTTCAGGTCGTCGAAGATCGCCTGCTCTGCATCGGTCAAAAGCGAGAGATCGCCGATAAAGCGCTCGGTTGCCGCTTCCCGACCCCAAAGCGCTCGGTGCGCCAGCAATGTGTCGTGATCCATCAGGAATGACCGGACGTGCGGCAATCGCGTGCGAAGCTGATCGAGAATGCGAAAACCATGCGTGTCGATATCCCCCCAGTACCAGATGGCGACATCGCGCAGCCAGTCGATCTGCGCAAGGCGCTCGAGGCCGTAGCCCAAACCGAAGACAACCAGCACGCCGGAAACGTCGGGAAACGCCAGACCGTTGATCTTATTCTCGGTAATGACGACGAGCCGCACGGGCAACCGAAGACTCGCAAACTGCTCGGGCGGCACCGACAGATCCGACAAACCGTGAATATATAGATTGGGATCGAGCAGGCGAAAGCGAACGAGCGGCGCTTCCGTCCTCAATCCGTAACGCCACTCGAAGTTGCGCACGCCAGCGGCTTGCGCGTCGATCGCATCCTCGGGCAGCAGGCGGTCGAGGAGCTCCGTAAACAGCGTCTTGCGGGTTTCGATGAATTTTGTGTCGACATCTGGAATTTCGAGTTGACGCAGGTACAGCCCCGGACGCGGCCGCTCGATGAAATACTCCAGCACTGACAATACGCGCGACCAGTCGGCCGCATGCTCAAGCGCCGAAAAGGGGCGGCGCGCGAGCCACTCGCGCAGTTCAGGGAACCGGCTAATCGTTAGTCTGGACAGCTCCTCGAAACGATCGCCTTGGCGAGCCTTACCAATTAAGCGAAGCGCATCGGCTTCGCTTGGCACGACCACGGCTTCCGGCACGCTGTTCTGCCCATGCACGCGGTGACGTACCTCGCGCCATTCAAGCGTATAACCGTACCCGCGCCTCTCACGGCTGCCGTCCACCAGTGCTTGTATCCATCGACGAACGTCGTCGAAGCGCTCGGTCACTGCACGCGCGTCCGGCTTGGTCAGGCGCAATCGCAGCGGGAAGAGTGCAGCGCCGTTTACGCGCGCCGCGAGCAACTCTCCCCGCTCCCACCGCCGTTGTATCTGTGCCTTGAGATCTTCCGGCGTGCTCCACGTCATCCGGCCGCGCTCCGGGCGGCCTTCTCGGCACGATATTCTTCAATGGTCATATTGCGCAGTAAGGACTGGCGACCATCGAGATTGTGCACAAAGCCGACGGCGGCGACGTACGGTTCGATGACGTGGATCTTCTGCAAGGGCGTAACGATGAGCAGCTGCAGATTGAGTCGCCGAAACAGTTCGAGCCCGTAGCGCGTGGACTCATCGGAGCCTCGTCCGAACGCTTCATCGATGACGACGAACCGGAACGAGCGGGAACGCTTCTCGCCCCACTCCAATCCGAACTGATACGCGAGACTCGCCGCCAGCACCGTATACGCGAGCTTCTCCTTCTGGCCACCGGATTTGCCGCCCGAGTCGGAGTAGTGCTCGTATTCGGTGTGGTCCTCCTTCCAGCGTTCCGAGGCCGAGAAGACAAACCAGTTGCGCACGTCGGTCACGCGGCGTGTCCAGCGTCGGTCTTCTTCTGCCGTCCCCGCCCGACCCCGAAAGCGCTCCACAATGGCTTTCACCTCCAAAAACTTCGCTTCGGTGTACTGATCGTCCTCGGATCCGATGAGCGCGCCCTCCGTACAAGCGCGTAGCTCGTGTTGAAAGTCGCGCACGTCCGTATCCGGCGAATTCTCGCCAAGCAAAACGATATAGCGTCCGGGACTATAGTCGATGGCCTGCAAATAGCGGTTGATCGTGGTGATGCGGTCACGAATCGCCTGACGCTCGCGATTGAGCTGCGCCTGGAAATTGGCCACTTCACGAATGGTGTTCTCGTTCAGCAGTTGCTTGAAGCGCGTCTCAAACCGCGGCAAGTCGTCCGCTTGCAGACGGCTCAGCATTTTGCGGTATGCATCCGCGGCGTCGATCGCCACATCCACTTCTTCGGTTTCTACCTTATTGGCGTCCTTGTAGGTGCGCATCGCGTCGATGATTTTCTCCCGCAATCGACCCATCCGCTTCTCTTCGGCATCGATCCGCGTCTGCAACCACTCGCGCATGTCGGTCTGGCGCTTGTCGCAAGTTTCGATCACCAGCCGCTTGTCGCCGAGCGCTTCGGCTCGCATTGCTTCGAGCAACGCAAAGTATCGATCCCTGGCGTTCTCGGGTGCTGCGGCGAGTGTTAGCTGCTCTTCCGCCAACAACTGCGTGGTTTCCTCGTGCTTGTTGTTGGCGACGGCTTGTTCGCTTTTTACTGATTCGAGCATGCCGTTCGTCTCCGCAATATCCCGCTCTGCGCCTTCGAGCTGGCGGTTCAGCTCCCGCAACTTGTCGGATGCCTGTAGCAGCTGCGCTTGCTCTCTTTCCAACCGTTCGATCTCAACGGCAAGCGGTTGCCAATCGATATCGCGAAAGTCGGTATAAGTCTCCAACTGAATTAAATGGCGTTCGCGTATGGCGAGGCCGTTCTGCTCGGAGCTAATTTCTGAGAGACGGCCACCTGACTCCTGCATGCGTTTTTCCAGATCGCCTGCCTTCTTCTCCCATGCCGCAATTTTCGCGGCGTTGCTCCACCCGAGGATGTAGCGCGTACGATCGTCGATACGATGACGGTCGTCCTTTTCGTGCCGCTCGCCGCCCGCCTTGATTTGGCCGGCGGACGTTATCGCCTGCCTCTCGCGCCGAAATTGATCCAGTTCGGCGCAACAGGCGTAATCGAAACGCTTAGCGAGTTCCGTCTCAAGCCAGGCGTAATAGTCGGAATCGGGCTTTAGGAGAAGTTTACGCACCAGCGACTGCGGATGAAGATTGCTCGTTGCTACAGCTTGCGGCGCGCGCACTCGAAAATAGACCAAGCGGTTGCGTAGATGGGTCTGGTCCACCCAGGCAGCGACGGCGCTGTAGTGTGCGTCCGGCACCAGCAGCGAAAGGCCGAACGGACGCAAGACCCGCTCGATCGCGCCCTCCCAATCGACCGCGTCGTCGCGTACTTGAAGCAGTTCGCCCACAAAAGGCAAATCCTCCTCATCGACGTCGAGCGACTCGCACAGTCGCCCTCGTATTGCGACCACCTCGGATGGAAGATTGGACCGACGTGCGCGCAAGGAAGTAATTTCAGACTTCATCTCGTCGTGGCTGCGCTTCATCTCTCGCATTGCGACAGCCGCGTCGGTATAGGCGTCCTTTAGCTCTGCTTGGCGCGCAGTGATCGAGGCGTGCTCCGTTTGCAGGCGCTGTGCGTTATCGAGAAATGTCTCAATGTCCCGCGCCGGCGGCAAACCAAGCGCGGCTGCTTGTTGCGCATACTTGTTCGCCCGTTCCTGACGTCTGCCTTTTTCCTCGCCCAGGGCAGCGATGTTGCTCTTAAGCCGCTCCATCCGGTCGCCACCGTTATCAGCAATTGCCTGTTTAATGGCATCGCGTTGTGCTTGCTGCGCGCTCAACCGCTCGCTCAATTCGCCGACACGCGCTGCCAGCCGGCTCAGGTCCTGCGCCAGATCGGCTAAGCGTTTTTCAAGCAATTCGGCCTTGAGTTTTGCAAACCAGGGCCGCAGCCACTCGCGACACGCTCGCAGATTCTCCGCAACCGCCGCCAACTCGGCATAGCGGTCGCAATCCGCCACCAACGGCTGAAGCGCTGCGATCTGCGCCTTTGCCTTCAGCACCGCTTCGTGCGCACGATGGAGATCGTCGAAATGGTGGATGAGCGCGGCAATGCGGTCTTCCACAGCGAACGGCTCGAGCATGTGATTGCGCACGAAGTCCGTCAGGTTCCCAACCGATTTCATCGACACGGTCTGATAGAAAAGCTCCAGCGCCTGTTCCGCGCCGATGCCGAATCGGCGCCGAAAGGCCGCCCCGTAAGGCAGGAAACTGTCATGAACTTCCACGTGCGGCGTACGGCGTAAACGTTTGCGCAGGTCCCCGATATCGTCGCCAAAGTCGGCGAAATGCTGAGCGATGGTGAGCGGCATGTCGGCGACGACATAGAAGCGCTCCGGCTGACCTTCCCCATCCCTCGTCCAGAATACCTGCGCCAGCGTGACGTGCTGGTCGAAACCCCCGTTGTGGAAATAGCCGAGAATGACCGAGTAACTGTTTCGATCGCGCAGCGGGACTGGTCGCGTGGCGAGCCCGGTCTCCGCCCGCTCCGATTTGTAATACCCGAGCACATACGACTTGAGCGAACGCTCACGCGTCTCCGCGCCGGCCGCCTTGTTGTAGACAATCTTCTGCGCCGGCACGAGCAGCGTGGTAATGGCGTCGACGAGCGTGGATTTTCCCGAACCGATATCGCCGGTCAGCAGTGTGTTGTCGCCCTGGGGCTGCAATGACCACACCTTGGCATTGAACGTTCCCCAGTTGAACACTTCGAAGCGATGCAGCCGAAAGCCAGCGCGCTCTTCGGGGACCGCAAAATCGAACGGCTCGCTCTCTCCGGGTCGCGTCATTCGCTCGCTACCGTCTTATTACGGTACGCCTTCAAGCGTTCATCGAACTCGTTCAACCACTGCGCGTCGACGAACGTCTTTAGAATGCGCATGACTTCGTATTGGTGTTCTTGTCCGCGCAGCGCGCGCAAGAACCCCAGCTCAACGAGCCGATTGAGATGTTGATCGATCCGGTCGAGCATGCGCGCCTCGTTGGTTGTGTCAGGCAAGAACACCCGCACGAGATCCACGACCTGCTCGCGCGTCAGCACGAGTCGCGTCTCGCCGCCCGTTGCATCGAACTCGGCGAGCTTCTTGCGCAGCAGCGCGGCGAGCAGACTTACCGGGTAACTCAGCGGCCGCCGCTGCACGAGGCGCGGCATGGATTCCTCGTCCGCCTGCGGTTTTTGGCGCAAATAGGCGTAACCCTCGCTTTCATCGAGAATCAACTCGAGCCCGAGCACGGCGACGTAGTCGCGCACGCGCGGCTGCAAGGTAAGCAAGCTCTGCCACAGAACGGCGTTCGCATCCTGATAGAGCACGCCCTTGAATAGCGCAATCAGCACCGGAGACAACTTATGTTCCGCGCCTTCGATTGGTTCCATCGACATTTGCGCTCAACGACTGAAGATGACGCTTGGCATGCTAGCCTCCCGCGTGCGCCCGAGCGCATCGGTCCAGACAATATTCTCGGTGCGCGTCTCGTCGATTACCGCATTGCTGTCCTCGGCCGCAAGGCTCAGGTAAGCGACGAGCTCGGCGAGCCCGCGCTCCAAAGGGTGTTCTGCCAGCAGCGTCGTTAAAGCGATTTGGTCCCGCATTTGCAGCGCTCGCCGAATGCGGTCACTCAGGACAGCCTTGTCTACGTACACTTGCTCAAACAACGCTTCAGCATCGATGTCACCGCTCCCTTCTTCGATGGATCGACTGTCGACAACGGGCTTCACCGCCGGCGTATACAGTGGCCGATCGAGCGCCAGCACTACCGTTGGCGCCGTATCGTCCACCACCATGAAGTCGCCCTCGGGCGCCGCCTCCCGCACAGCGACCGCGTGCTGCTCGATCTCTCGGATAATCGTCATGATGCGGCGGTCCTCGAGCCACACTTGATCGTCCAGGTACTTTCGCAGCTGTTCGGACAAACGCGCCACGGTACGCTGCGTCGCTTCTCCGGCGATCAGCCAGTCGTAGTGGACGCGCTTGAGGCGCGGATCCGGTTGCATGTCGGAAATCGCATCGAGCGACATGACGCGCTCGAGCAACGCCGACAGCTCTTCCTGACGCGCCGGCGACATCAGAAAATCCCAGAAGGCGCGAAAACTCTTTCCCTGGTCGGAGTCCACGATGGCGTCGCGCTCACCGAATATCCGCTCCAGCAATTCGCCTTTGCGACCCTCCCACAATGCGATGCGCTCGCGCACGGCTCGATCGAGATCGCGAAAATTCTGCTCGACTTGGCGAAAGTCCGAAAGCAACTCCCGCGCCGTCTGCTCGACCTGCTGGAAGCGCTCCTTCAACTGCGTGGCGTCCATGAATTCGAGTTCGCCCCGTCGCAGGCGTGCAATCTCAACATCGATAGCCGCGCGGCGACGCTCCAGCTCGGCGATGCGCACTTCCGGGTCTGTTTCCGTTCCACGCGCCATTTCGGAGAGTAGCTCGAAAATCGTGCGCAGCCGCGACTCGGTGCCGACAAACTGCTTTTGTTCCAAACCGAGCAGCCATTCGATGCCGCGCTCCACGGCAGGCGTGATATCGAAGTGCGGCTCTTCGCTTGCCGGCGGATAAAACTTACGCAGCCATCCCTGCTTATCATCCGCCCAGTGATTTACATAATCGCTAGCCGAACGGGCGAATGCCGCTTCGCCCACTTCGCTGCGCACGCTGTAGAGGTAATCGTCCAGCAGAGCAATCATCTCGGAATGCGCTAGCGTACGACGATTCGGTTTGGTGAACGCTTTATACAAAAAAGAGATGATAAAGGCCGCATGATCTGCGGTTAGCAAGTGCCATGCGGGATGCCGTCGTCGCAACGCGTCGAGCGTGTGGTAATCCATGGCGTTTAACCCGTCCGTAGGGAGCGCCTGCCCCTGAGACTATATGAAGTAGCGATGCCAATAGTAGAAGGCATGATTCCCAAAATCACGCCCGCATCGGCAAAAAAGCAGCACAAAGCCGGACAGAGCGGGCCCAAATCTGGCACAGAGAAACGGCGGAATCGTCTCGATTCATCGCGGAAAAGCACTGGCCGACTCTCGCCGCCACCGGTTAGCCATGCCTCCCCTCGGTCGGTTTCTCTAGCCTACATAGTCACTTCTCGTCGCGCCACGGCCCTCCCGCCGGCCAGTGTTTTGCGACCCTAATGCTGCGCAGCACTGCCTCGCAAGGAGGCAAAAGGAACTCACGGAGCATCGGCGCAATTTCGGTCAACTCTTGTGGTGGGGCCGCTATCCGTGCTCGGCGAAGGAAAGCACGCAACTGCGCCTCCCGCCCGGCCTGCTCCCAATACTCATCCGTCAACCCGACCGGGGTGCCGTCGGGAATCGGCGTTTTGCGGCGCGTGAACGTGCGGCGAATCGCTTCGTTGAGCTGCGCGCGAGATTCAGCAGCCGCTGCCGTACCGATTCAGCAAGATTGACGGGCGCTTTCCGGGTCAACTTGTCGCCTCAAGGTATGGCTGCATTACTCGCTGCACGCGGCAAATCTTCGCGTAACGCCAGAGCGCATCCATGCCGCCGCGGTGTTTTTTCAGGTAGTCCCGCAGAGCCTCGACGGCGACATCCACGCCGATTTTGTTGCGGAACTTGAAACAATCAGCCACCGTCTTCGCGGGCGAGTAGATACGCACGGCGACGCCATCGATTGTCTGCGTTTCGACGCCAGCGCGGTGTGCAGCTGCGGAAAAATGCACCACGCGCACCGGGAACGGCGTGCTCCGCGGGCGCCAAGCCTTGCTTGGGAGCGCGAGCCAGACTTCCGAAGGATGCTGCGTCGTCAGGCCGTGATAGCGCAGCGCCGAGAGCAGACAAACCACACCTTGCGGCGCCGCCTTGGCGACCTCGGCCAGGCTCCGATGCGCTGAAACCTTCGCGCCCGGCGCCGCATACAGCCCACGGCCGATTCGCTCCAGCTCCCCGCGCGCCAGCAGCCGCTGTACGTATTCGCGCCGCACGCCGGCGGCACGCAGATCACGGGGGGCGGATCACCCCAAGCTTGCGCGCCAGGGCGAGTATTTTGCGCGTGCTGTCCAGCGCGGACGCCATGTCACATATCCTCGGTAGTTGTTAACAATTACCGATGAATTGTGGCACCCCTTTTGGCCCATTACCAGGCGCCGACAGTAGCCACCACAACGAAGTCTAGTGGCCAGCCAGTCCGGATACGCGGGCGGCGGTATATTCGCGCAACCGCTCCACCGGATAACCGTATCCGACAGCGCTCATGGGCGTGCGGTTCAAACGCCGGTGGAGATCTACCAAATCGGTACTGTCCAGACCGCCGTCATAATGGACGTAAACTTCGATCTGGAATTGAAGATCGTTCATCGATCCGAGCACACTACGATTGTTGGATCGACCGAAGTGAACGACACGCACCGCGTCGAGCATGACCTCGATCTGCGGCTGCGGAAACTCCTCCCAGAGAAGCGTCTTGAACAAACGCTCAGCGAAAACTTCGGGCAGACGATCGAACGCTGGCTTCTTTAGCGCCGGCACGAACACTGAGTACAACGTGACATCGTGCGTGAACAATACGCACTTGCGTCGCTCGATGCGCAGCAAATTGGCGTGCCAGCCGTCACCCCCGGCCGCCGCATCCACGAGATCCGCCGGAATCTCCGTCAACAGCTTCTTCGTGCAGCGAATCAAGGCCGTCATCGGGTTGCGACACCATCACTCATCCGAAACAATGTCCGGCCCAGGTGTAGAGAAGCACATTCTTCGCTGTATTGAAGCGACTGCGAACCTTCTCAGGGACCGATAAACTGAGTACAAATCTATTAACTGAATCGTAATGATCCCGTAGTTCCTGCGGTCGTGTCTTGCCGGTCTCTCTGTTTCTCAACACAAAATAGGTGTTGCGCACATCGACCGCTGTGATTTCTTCAAGCGATTTGAACTCTTCCATATCGTTCAGAATGGCAGATTCAGGCTGCCGCAATGCAATGTACTTACGAAACCAGAGCCTCGAGGAACTCGGATGCCGGAGCAACGCTAGTCACGAGCAGATGATCGCGCATGCAATGTAGAGTAAATGGCGTTCCGTGTTGTAAACCTCTTCGAGGTCCGCTTCATCCGCTACGAATTCAATGCGCGATTGTAGCGGAACGATTTCATCGCCACACGCCATAACAACGACCGCTCGAAATTCCGATCCCTTCGCCAAGTGCATCGTACCGATCGACACGTTGCTCCCGCTCGTTTCGAGATTTTCGTCAAGCAACTTGCAAGGTAGCCCGGCTTTGACAACAGCCGCGCGAGCACGCTCGATTTCGGCTTCCGATTGCACGAACATCCCATCCGACCGCGTGTGATCTCTGGCACGAAATTGGCACACCAAATCGAAAGCAGTGAAGCCGCTAGTGCGTAAGTGCTTGAAGAATTGGTGGGCCGTGCAGGGTGAGCTGGAGCTTCACGAATGTCCGGTGGACATTCGTGCCAGCGAACGGGTTCACAGGATGTGAACCCCGGGCGTTTTCGCGAAGCAGGACAGCGAAGCGAAAAAGCGAACCGTAGGTTCGACTCCGATCG
>Ga0070741_10008093_pt1 | contig 21300 bp, 16 predicted proteins | sample Coa_R1_4_FD_66440 | JGI IMG/M metagenome (GOLD analysis project Ga0070741, IMG submission 66440) | Surface soil microbial communities from Centralia Pennsylvania, which are recovering from an underground coalmine fire - Coalmine... | ecosystem: Environmental > Terrestrial > Soil > Unclassified ... | reverse complement strand
GATGAACGCGGCGATCGCGTGCGGCTTGCCGTCCGCGCCGGGCAGCAGGCAGACGGTGAAGGCAATCGAAAGCGCGCGCCCGTCCTTGTGCGACGCCGGCACGCGTAGCAGCTCGGTGCCGTAACGCGTTACGCCGGTGCGCATCACCGTTTCGAAGCCGCGCCAATGGCGCTCGCGATAACGCGCGGGGATGATAAGGTCGAGCGAGGCACCGAGCGCGTCGGCCTCGCGATAGCCGAAGATGCGCTCCGCTGCGGCATTCCAGAAAATGATGCGCCCCGCCGCATCGACGACGACGATGGCGTCGCCCGCGGCGCGGGCGAGCGCGGCGAAATCAATGGACAATGGCTTCACTCCACCGGCTGGGGAATTCGCCATGCACCGATTCTGCGCTTTCGCGCTCCTCGTTTGCGCGTCCACCGTCTGGGCGCAAAGCTATCCGAGCAAGCCGATACGGCTGATGATCGGCTACACCGCCGGCGGCTCGGCCGAGGCCGGCGCGCGGCCGCTCGCGCGCGCTCTCGAGCCGCTCCTCGGCCAGCCGCTCGTCTTCGAGTACCGGCCGGGCAACGCCGGTGGCGTGGCGATGGAGGCCATAGCGCGGGCCGCACCCGACGGCTACACGCTCTACTACTACGACAGCGGGCCGCTCACCGTCGCGCCGCATCTCGCGAAGGTCGGCTACGACCCGATCAAGTCATTCACGCATCTCGGTCACGTCTGCGGCAGCGGCAGCCTGCTGGTGGTGCATCCCTCGACACCGTTCCGCAGCGTGAAGGACGTGATCGACATCTCGAAGCGCGAGCCGGATAAGTGGAGCTACGGCACCTCGGGTGTCGGCGGACCGCATCATCTCTCCGGCGAGTACTTCAAGAACGTGACGGGCGCGAAGCTCTTGCACGTGCCTTACAAGGGCGGCGGACCGGCGATGACCGATCTGATGGGCGGCCAGATTCCGATGCTCTTCTCGTCGCTCGGGCCGGCGGTCGGCGCAGTGAAGAGCGGCAAGATCCGCGCGCTTGCCGTGACCTCGCCGCAACGCTCGGCGGCTTTTCCTGAGGTGCCGACGATGGACGAGATCGGGCTGAAGGGCTTCGATTCGACCGCGTGGTACGGAATCCTCGGGCCGGCCGGCCTGCCGGCGGAAGTCGTCAGCCGCTGGACGCAGGCGCTCGCCAAGGTCGGCACGGACAAGGCGGCGCTCGAGCCGATCAACGCCACGGGCTGCGACGCAGAGATCCTGCCGCCCGAGAAGACGATCGAGAAGATCCGCGCCGACTCGGTCAAATGGGGACGCGTGGTACGCGAAGCGAGCATCAAGGCGGAATGAAAAAGGGCGCCGCATGGCGCCCTTGGCGACTCAGTTACAGCACGCCTTAGCGCTCGGGCGCCGACTCCACGCCCGGTGCCGCCGGCAGCGGCACGCCGCCCGGTCCGCCAACGAACGTAAGCGGCGATTGCGCGGGCTGCTGGCCGACGCCGGGCTTGCTCCAGTCGCACACGCCCTCCGCGAAGACGGCATTCAGACGCGTCCACTGCAGGTCGGTGAACGTGCTCGGCGGATAGTCGACGCGGCTGAGCGGCTTCAGCTGGCACTTGAGGATGTTCTCGGCGAGCGGACCGCCGGCGACCTGGCGCGGTGAAGCGCGCTTCGCCAGGCGGCCAAGGCCGTCGGCCGCGGTTTGCGGCGCATCCGCGTCGCACACCGCCATGTCGTACACCGGCGTGGTAAAGCTCGGGTCGGTTGACAGATAACAGAGATCCGTTGCCTTCACGCCCGGGTGGGTTGGATCCACGGGGTCGACCGGCCTGGCCGCAATGACCTGCGCGTGAGTGCGCGCCGAATTAAGCGTTTCCTTCGGCGCACTGGCGTTGAGGTTGGTCAGCCACTTGTCCATCGTCAGGAACGACGGCACGGTCACCGCGGCGATCTGCGTAGCGTTACCCGGCAGGAGACCAGTGCCGTAGCGCCACATCACCTGGTTGCCATGATCGCCGCCGTTGTCGGCCTCGATGCGCGCGCGTTCAGAAAAGCTGCGCCAGATGTAGTGAATGCCCTGCTCGTCCCAGCCGCGCGAGTCGATGATCGGCAGCTGACCGAGGTGCGCGCCGCTCGAGAGGATCCCGGCCCGGTAGGCAATGTCGAGCGCCTGCAGGTCGGCGGTACTGCGCGCCGCGCGGCGGTTCGAGTCGGCATCGAAGCCGCCGATCTTCTCGTTCAGCGTCACGAAGTCTTCCGGCGTGATGGCACCGGACATCAGCGCGCCCAGCCCGTACTGGATACCGACGTTGTCGCCGGTCTGCCGCGCGCGCACGCTGCCCGGCGCGTTTTCGTTGGTCGTCGTGCCCCACACCGCCGTGGCGAGGTCCGGGTCGCCGCAGCGCGTGCCGTTCGGATTGGTCGCCGCGTCATAGACCAGCGCGGCCGGCAGCAAGCAGTTGTTGCGCGGTGCGCCGCTTGGCGCCACGACACCCGTCGTGTTGTTTACTAGCTGCGGAACGTAGTTGCCCGGCTTGTTATTGAAGCCGAACGCGTTGTTCCACGAGTTGCAGCCAAGGTGGTTGTAATGGCCGTTGATAGCCGCTTTTTTCTTGTTGAAGGCCGCGCAGCGGTCTCCCGTGCTGCAGTCCGTGTTGACACCCTCGGTCGCCATCAATGCCTTCCACGCCGGGCTGTCGTAGGTGTTCACCAGCAGCACGCAGTCCGTCACTTCCAGACCGGTGGTGATGGAGTCCGGGTAGTCGCACGAGGGCTGAATGCCGTCGAGCAGTCCCGGATAGATCGAGGCGACCGTGTTCTGCTGGATCGACCCGCCCGAGCAGCCGTTGCCCATGGTGTAGGCGATCTCGCCATATGTGTCGACGATGTGCTCCTTCATCATCATCACGGTCTCGGCGACGAGCACGCGGTTGGAGTTGTAGAGCGAGTCGGTGAGGCTGTTATCAACCACCATGAAGCCGCGCGAGAGCGCCTGGTCATCGGCCCAGTTCTGCTCGGTGCGGAATTGCAGGCGCGGTTGACCGGTGGAGGCACCGAAGCTGTAGACGACCTTGCGGTTCCATTGCGCCTGCGTATCGAGCGCCGTCCAGGGCTGCGACTGGTTGAAAAGCACGGCGATGTCGTAGATGCCGCGGTTCAGCGTGCCGCGCTCGACGCGGACGATGTAGGGCACCGTCAGACCGTTCGTGGTGGTGGTCGTGGCGAGATCGGCCGGATTGCTGCCGAGCGTGTAGGGCTTAAAGCAATTATTGGTCGGCGGCGCCGCCGGCGGGCTGGGGTCCGGAAGCGCGTTCGAGCACCCTGGCGTCGTCGTGCGGTAGAAGTACTTGTACTCGGTCGCGATGTTGCACTGGGCGTCGATGGCGGTGGTCGAGAGCCCGCTCGCGTTGGAGGCCGGCGTGTTGCCCGACGCAGGGACCGGCGTCGGCGTGGCGCAGATCCATGGCTGGGTCTGCGAGCCGAGCAGGACCGGACCACCGATCGGATGGTTGGTGATGGTGAGTGAGCCACGCGGCCGGCCTTTGCCTTGACCGTTCGAGTCCGCCAGGAACTCGTTGCGCCCATTGACCAAGCCGGTGAGCACGCCGCGCATAGTGCGCGCGGCCCCATCGGTGCGGAAGCTCGCCGTGACATCGCGGCCGTTGAGGTAGAGCCGCACATGCTGCAACGGCGCCGTCTGCGGCACGCCGACTTCAACCAGCGCATCGCCGCCGCTGATGAAATCGGCGCGATTAGAGAGCGTGCGGATTTCGAACTGGCCGGATGCGTTGTCCTTCGCGAATGCGAGGACCGCAAAGCAGCCAAGCAGCGCCGCAAAGGCGCGCGCGATTAACGACATGGTCTCCTCCCCGGAGTGGAAACACGAGATGAAGGGCCCGCACGCGGGCCCTTCATCGTAGCAACTGCGTTCTCAACGACAGGCGTCAGGCACACGTGAGGACTTGCCGCGCTCGTCCCAGCGCTCGTTCTTCGGATCGAAAACTTGCGGCACCAAGAAGTCGTTCGGATCAATGAGCAGGCGGAATTCCGGCCACTCACTCTGCGGGAGGTTCATCGCGAGCGCGGTTTCGCGCCAGGCGATCTTGTGATAGATGCCTGAGCCCTTCTGCGCGACGTCCGTGATGTGCCCGGGGTAGTAGACCTTTGGCTTGAGATGCTGTGTCACCTTGATGATGTCGCGCTGCTGGTTGTTGGCGGCGCCGAGGCTTACGATCGAGCCTAGCAGCACGTCGGTTGCCGGCAGCCGGTCCATCAGGTCGTACAGGCTCTGGCCAATCGCGGCCGCGAGCGCCTTCTTGTCGGCCGGCGTCGCCGGATCGTTGTACTGCGCGAGCGTCACGAGGCCGGGATCGGTGCCGATCCCTTCGGTTGCCGGGCCGGCCGAATTCAGCCAGACGAAGCTGAAGTGGTTGTCGCCGCGCAGGACGAACTGGTAGAGGATCGTGATTGCGCCGCCGGGAATTCCCGTAACGCTACCGAAGCCCGTCGTGGTCGTGTTCATCTGCCCGGGCACGGGCGTGGAGCCGGGCGCCGTGGGCGGCGTAAACGACGTGCCGGTGGGGAACATCGCGGGGTACGTCACCGTCGGTGGCGGGGTCGTGATCGTGCGCCCAGCGTAGCGCGGGTCGGCAAGATCGAAGAGCGTAGTGTGCGTGAAGTGCGGATCCACCGGCGCCGTGCCGGAATGGATGAACTTGAATGCCAGGATGCAAACCTGCGGATCGAGCGCTGACAGGCGGGTCGCTTTCGAGCGGCCAGTCGTCTCGTCGTACTGTCCCGGCCGCGAGCCGGCCGGCACGACCTCGACGCACTTCACCGGGTTGCCGTCGGGAATAATCTTTGCGCCGCCGTTCACCGCGTTGGGGTCGTTCCACATGCGCTGCACATCGAGCTGCATGATCTGGCAGGTCTCGGCGGACGCGTAGATCGTGGCACCGCTCCATTTTGCGACATAGGCAGCGTTGTCCGCATGGTCGCCGTGACCGTGGCCGAGGAAGATCGCCTCGGGCTTCACCTCGGCAAGGTCTTTCGGCAGCAGCGGGTTGTAGCGTCGGTCGATCGGCGAGGTCGGCAGCTCGGGCCGGCTGAGATAGCTGTCGAGCAGAACCACACGGCCGAGCACTGAGGCGACGTAAGTCGTGTTAGTTGCCCAGGAGAAGATCACCTTCTCCTTGTCGACTCGACCTTTCTCGTCGACGTTCTCGACGCCGAAGATCTTTTGCCGCGCCTTCACTAGCGCGGCGCGCGCGGCATCGTTGTCGTCGTCGCGATCATGAGCGAACGCGACGCCAGCGAACGCGACGAGCACCCCCGCCGCGCCAACCGCGATTCTGAAGCGTTTCATGTTGTTCTCCCGATTGAAAGGATCATCGAACGACGCCGGCGTCGTACACAACCTTGCCGCCGACCACCGTCAGGACGGGGGTCGTGCGGCGCGCCTGTGCGTCGCTTACGCTGAAATAATCGCGATCGAGCACAACCAGGTCACCGAGCTTGCCTTCTTCGATAGAGCCAAGGTCGTTCTCCCGGTTGAGATACCAGGCGGCGCCGCGCGTATACATGTGGAGCGCCTGCTCGCGCGAGATCTGCTGACCAGTATTGATCTGCTGGCCGAGCACGTTGAGTCCGGTGGTCGCGTAATGCATCGCGAACCACGGGTTATGCGGTGCGATGTGCACGCCGTCCTCGTGCAGCGCGAGCGGGATGCCGCTGTCCACCATGACCGGGTAATACGGACCAACCGGCTGGCCGTCGCTACGCGGCACGCTGTTCAACCACTTGAAACCCGAAGCCGAAACACCGCAGTTCAGCGCTTTCAGTCGGCTAAGCTGATCAGCGGAAGCGACTTCGGCGTGTTGCAGGCCCCAGCGCAGGTCCGTGATGCCGAACTCCCTATCCATCGCCTCATAGGTCGACACCACCTGCTCGATGTTCGTCCTGTTCGGCTGGACGAGCGGACTGCCCAGTGGCGCAGGCGGAGGGATGCTGCCCGCCTGCGCATTTTCGTTGCGCCAGCGCGCCTTGGCGACCAAACGCTGTGACTCGTACCACACAGCATAGTTGTTCGCGTCAGAGGGCAAAGCAAACGGCGCCGCCCACTCGCCGATGCCACCGGTGCGCACCAGGTCGTCGCCGTGGAACGGGAACTGGTTCTTCAGGCGCTCGCGCAGTTCAGGAAGTTGGCTGTCGAGCGACGAGGGCAGCTCCGGGCGGAAACCTTGGTTGTGCAGGAAGTTCATCTGCAGCCGGATCACCGGTGTGTCAGCACGGCGCAGCACACCGTCGCGGTGCAGCGCGAGCCAGGCGTCGTACATGCGGTAATGGTTGAGCGTGAAGAGGGCGTCGGTCGGCTGCGGGTCGTAAAGCGCTGGGTTGAGCGACGCGTCGGCCCTCGCGACCAGCGTCTGGTCGAGCACCGCCGTGATGCCAATGCTGGCTGAGTACGCCATCGCGTCGAGCGCGCTTCTCTTCTTGTCGTCGAACGTCTGCCGGATGCGCAGGTGATAAAGCGCGCGGTTCGCCATGCTTGGGATGCCGCCAGGCATGGCACCAGCGAGCGTGCCGTCGGCGGCGACGGTGCAGCCGCCGGCGAGCGGCGCGGTCGCACTTTCAAAGAACGCCTTGCCGAGCGAGTTGGTGCGCGCCGGACCGCCGCCGCCTTGGTAGAGGAACACCGGCCGGTCTGGCACCGCGCTGTCGATTTCCTGCAGCGTCGGCAGGCGCAGCTCGGCGAACATGCGCGGCGTGCCGGCGCCCATTGCGGTAATGAACTGGCCCGGCGGCACGTCTCGCCGCCGCGCCGCAAGTAGCGCCAGTACTTCGGCAACGCTCGAGGCGAGTTCCCACTGCGCGACGTGGTACCCCGGGCGGTTGGCGAGGCTGACGAAGTGCGTGTGGCTTTCGATCAGGCCGGGCACGACGGTGCGGCCGCCGAGGTTGATGACTTTCGCGCTGCCATATTGATGCGCCGCGCTGCCAACAGCGACGAAGCGCCCGTTGCGGATGGCCACGGCACTCACCACTGGATTCTTCTCGTCCATGGTATGGATGCGGCCATTGACGAGAACGAGATCGTCGCTATCGTTGTCGTTCGGGCTGCCGCCGCCCTGCGCTGCCCGCGCACCCGCGGGCAACGTGACGCCGAGGCCAGCCCCCAGCGTCGCCTTGAATAGATCACGGCGCGAAAACTTGCTCATGTACCCCTCCCCAATAGATGTTTGTTCTGCAGTTGCAACGCTACACGGCGCGCGACGCTCTAATCATTCCGAGTACTTGTGGATTCATATGCGAGCCTCATGAATGGCTAAGATGAGTGGGCCGAAACCCATGGATCATCTCGGTTGCGACGTGTTGGTCATTGGCTCGGGCGCCGCGGGCATGTATGCGGCGCTCGCGGCCGCGCGCGCCGGAAGCCGCGTGCTGCTCGTCGATCGCAGCCTGATCGGCCGCGGCGGCGCGACCGTGATGGCGCAGATGACGGTGGCGGTGGCGCTCGGCGAGGAGGTGCCCGACCACTGGGAGCAGCATCTCGCCGACACGCTGCAGGCGGGCCGCGGGCTGTGCGATGAGCCGCTCGCGCAGCTGCTCTGCGAACAGGCGCCGGCGTGTATCCGCGAGCTCGATACATGGGGCGTGGGGTGGGCGCGCAAGAACGGCCATATCAGCCAGGTGCAGGCGCCGGGACACGACCGGCCGCGCTGCGTGTACGTCGACTTCGTCAATACCGGTCCCGCCGTGTCGAAAACGCTGCGCGCCCAACTGCAACGCACGAGCGAAGTCCAGCGGACCGGCGACTTGCTCGTCACCGAGCTGGCGTTGCGCGACGGCGTGTGCGTGGGCGCGCATGCGATCCACGTGGCGAGCGGCCGCAGGGTCACGATCGCCGCGAAGGCGACGATCATCGCCACGGGCGGCCTTACGCGCCTTTACGCGAGAAATAGCGCGTCACTCAACATGGGCGGCGACGGGTACGCACTCGCTCTCGCCGCCGGCGCCGAGCTGATCGACATGGAGTTCGTGCAGTTCTTTCCGATCGGGCATCTCGCGCCGCGCCTCGTCGGCATGGATCCGATCATGTGGGACCCGTTTCGCTACAAGCTCGGCGGACGGCTGCTGAATGCGGAGCGGCGCGAATTCCTCGGCGAGGCCGGCCGCTATGCGACCGCGCGCGACCAGGCGACGTATGCCATCCTGCAGGAGGTGTCGGATGGACGCGGTTCGCCGCATGGCGGCGTCTGGCTCTCGTTCGAGCACTGTAGCGAGGCCGAGCTGCGCGCCGCCTTCGGGCCAATCATCGACCGGCTGGCCGCAAACGGCATTAATCTCACGCGCGCGCCGATCGAAGTCGCGCCGATCGCGCATTACCACATGGGCGGCGTTCGCGTAGACGCGGACATGCGGACCGCCGTGCCGCATCTTTTCGCCGCCGGCGAAGCGGTCGGCGGCGCCAACGGCGCGAACCGGCTCTCGGGCAACGCCATCACCGAGGCGCTGGTCTTCGGCCGCCGCGCCGGTGAGCGGGCCGCCGCGCTAGCCGCGTCGATGGCATTGCCGAGCGTGATGGCGGCGGCGCGGCCGACGGCGACGAAGCGCGACATCAATCCGGCGGCGGAGATCGTGCAGCTGCAGAGACTGATGAATGAGCATGCCGGGCCGTTGCGCACGAAGGTCGGCCTGGAGCGCGCGCTGGAGCACATCATGCACCTCGAGGCGGCGTGTACCGACATCGGTGAGCCGAGCGGCGCGTTCGACGCCGCATGGCTGGATCTGCATGACCTGGCGAGCATGCGGCTCGTCGCCGAATGCATCACGCGCGCCGCGCTTGCGCGCACGGAAAGCCGCGGCGCGCATCAGCGGGACGATTTCCCGCAAACAACTACGACGTGGCAGCACCATCAGCGCATCCGGCGCGGCGAGCGAGGGTTGAGCATTGAAAGCTAGTCTGAAGGTGTGGCGCGGCACGCCGGGCACGCCCGCGCGCTACGAGCGCTACGAGGTGCCGTTCGAGCCGGGCCAGACGGTGCTCGATGGGCTGCGCTGGATCCGCGTGCACCGGGATCCGACACTCGCGATTCGCTACTCGTGCATCAACGCCAACGCGTGCAAGGAATGCATGATTCGCGTCGACGGCAAGACGGTCTATGCGTGCACCACGCGGCTGGCGGAGCGCGAGATGACGCTCGAGCCGCTGCCGAACAAGGAGCTCGTGCGCGATCTGGTGACGGAGATCGCGCCGCCGGACGAGCGGCTCTAGCCGATCGTCACCGGCTGGGCCGTTGGCCGTGTGGCGACGAACGACGGCCGCTCGGCGAGGCGGCTTGCGAGCGCTGCGAGCCGCGGCTGGCGAGCGCGCCAGTCGAGCTCCGGATAGCGCAGGTCAAGATAGCCAAGCGCGCAGCCGGTGGCGATCTCCGCCAGGCCGAAGCCATGCGCGCTGAAGTACTCGGTGGCGAGCAGCCGCTCGAGCTCCGCGAGCGCCGCCGGCACCTTCGCCGCCTGGCGCGCGAGCCACTCGCTGCTCTGCTTCGCCGCCGGGCGCGCGCGCTCGGTGACGATGAGCACGACCGCATCGCAAACCCCGTCGGCGATCGCTTCGACCTGCTTGTGCAGCACGCGCAATGCTGGGTCGCGGGGAATGAGCGCGGGCGGCGCTTCGAGAGTTTCGAGGTATTCAATGATGACGCTCGAATCGTGCACCACGCGACCATCGTCGAGCACCAGCGCCGGGACCTTGCCGAGCGGATTGGCGACGATCGGCTGCTGCCACGGGTTCTGCACCACGGTGTCGTGCGCGATGCGCTTCTCCAGCAGCGCGATGCGTGCCTTGCGGGCGAACGGGCTGGGCGTCGCGATGTAGAGCTTCACGCGTCGAGAAGGCGTTCTTCAACGGCCTTGATCTGCAGGGCGAGGTATTTCGAGTAGATGCGGCACTGGGCGAAGCTGCCGGCGATGAACCACAGGCCCGGCTGCGGCGTGCGCTGGAACATGTTGCGCAGCTCCTGGCCTTCGCCGAAGCCCCACACCGGGCCGACGCGCTCGGCCATTTCGCTGCCGAAGAGCTTCGCGACCAGCGCTTCCTGGCCCTTGTAGCCCGTCGCCAGCACGACGAGATCGGCCAGCAATTTTTCACCGCCGGTGAGCTCGGCGCCCTCGGCGATGAATTGAGCGATGTCGTCAAATTGAACCAGGCGAACTTTGCCCTCGACCAAGAGGTCTGAGCAGCCGACGTTGAAGTAGTAGCCGCCGCCGCGTGTGAGGTACTTGAACTGCCAGCCGGTGTCGTCCTCGCCGAAGTCGAGGCGAAAGCCTTTGCGTTTCAGCCGATCGAGCAGCGGGGCGTCGAGCTCTCTTGCGTGCGCGGTGGCGAACTGGTGGCTCCTTCGCGCCAGGGCGAGCGGAACCGAGGTGGTGATGAGATCGCAATCGTCGATCGGCGGGCCTTCGCTGTAGAGACCGTAGACGAGCTGCGCGCTCGGCTCGATATTGACGATGAGCGTGGGCGAGCGCTGCACCAGCGTGACGGCGGCGCCGCTTGAATGCAGATCCTGGGCGATGTCATGGCCGCTGTTGCCGGTGCCGATGACGAGCGCGCGTTTGCCGCGCCACGGCTCGCCGTCGGTGTAGGCGCTTGAATGCACTACCGTGCCGCGGAAGTTGGCGAGGGACGGAAGCTCCGGCACGTTTGGAATGCCGCTGACACCGGTAGCGAGCACCACATGCCGAGGCTGCAAGCCGGGCTCAGTGCCGTCGGCACGCTGCAGGCGGACCGACCAGCGCTGCGTGCGCTCGTCGTAGCGCCCACCGAGAAATTCGGTGCCAGTCCAGTAGTTGAGCTCGAGTGCCTCGACGTAGGCCTCGAACCAGCTCGCGAGCATGTCCTTCGGGATGTAGACGGGCCAGGTCGGCGGGAAAGGCAGATACGGCAGGTGATTGACGTGCACCTGGTTATGCAGGGTGAGCGCGTGGTAGCGCCGCCGCCAGTTGTCGCCGGCACGCGGCCAGCGATCGACGATCAGCGCATCAACGCCAAGCGCCTTGAGGCGCGCTGCGATCGAAAGGCCGGCCTGGCCGCCGCCGACCACAAGAACCTGCGGATCCCGCCCGCTGTAGGCGGCGGCTGCGCGACGCTTGTCGAGCCAGTTCGGACCCGAAAAGTCGCGCGAGTACGACTGCCCGGTCGGCCGGCGCGCGCCGGTGCGCTCTTCGTGCCCGCGCAGTTCTTCGAGCGTTGTGAGGAGCGTCCACGCGCGCGGCGGGTCATCGTTGCTTTCGGCGAGAAAACGCACAACGCCGCTGCCGGGACCGGCCACGCTCTCGAAGCGGAAGATCGCTTCGATGCATTTTGCGCCGGCACGCGTTGCATGGCGCGGCGCGGTGCGCGCCGGATCGGTGCGAAAGCCGCTCGCGCGCACCCCCGGCGCCTCGAGTGCGAGCTGCGCGGCGATTGACGCAGCCCCGCTCAGAGTGCGGATGCGCCAGCTGAACGCCAGTACGTCGCGCCAATGGCCGTCGGCGCAAAAGAGGACGGCGAGCGCAGCAGGGTCGCCGGTGCCGAGCGCCTGCTCGAAGCGGGCGAGCCAGTGATTGGCGAGCGCCGCGAGCGTGTCGGAACCGGCTTGCATGCGACTTACAACTTACACCATAGCGGTGCAAAATCCGCAAAATGAAGCACCGTGTTTTGTCCCGGCCCGAGAGCGAACAGTTCTCCGACTGCGCGCCGTTAACGGGCGCCCGAGGCGCGACGGCGTCGCGCCGGCGGGCCTCGTAAGAGATGGTGAGAACCCCGCGCCGAAAGGCTCTTTTGACATACGGGAGCTGCCGTGGCGGGTGAAGATGCGCCTCGTGCGAGCGACCCACGGGAACCCACCGACGCCATGACGCTCCTCCTCGACCCGCAAGCGATCGAACAGATCCGGGTAGTGGAGCGCGCCATCGGCCGCCATGATCTCTTCTCGGAGCTCGTCACCAAGCTCGAGGGAAACCTGAACGGCTTCGGTCCGGCATGGCTGGATCTGATTGCGCGCGGCGACACCGTCGGAGCGACGCGTGCCGCCCACACGCTGAAAGGCACTTGCCGCCAGCTCGGCGCGGCGGCCCTGGGTGAGCTTTTTGCCGACATCGAGCGCGCCGCCAAGGCGGGCGATTACGCCGCAGCGAAGCGCAAGTTCGACGCCGGCGGAACCCTGATAGCGCAGTCGCTCGAGGCGCTGAAGAGCGCCTAGGCGCGCGCGCGCCGCGGCGCCGCCGACCCCTTGATCTGTGTGCGATGCATGACGCGGCGCGCCCGCGCATCGAAGGCATCGCGCCGGTGCATGGTGGTGCGGTTATCCCAGAGAACCAGGTCGCCGAGCGCCCAGCGGTGCCGGTAGACCGCGGTTTCGACGAAGGACCAGATCTCGTCCAGCAGGCGCTCTGACTCGTCGAGCTCCAGTCCCACGATGTAGGCGTTGCGCCGGCGGCCGAGGTAGAGCGCCGCTTCGCCCGACACCGGATGCTCGATGACGATGGGGTGCGGGGTGCCGACCGAGCGGCGCGGATCATTGGACGCGGCAAGGCCCTTGCGCAGGTTGCCGCCGGAATCGTAGGTGCCGTCGTGCTTGATCTCGAGGTCGAGCAGACGCTGGCGCAGCGCGTGCGGCATCTTGGCAAGCGCGAGCTTCATGCTGGCGAAGCAGGTGTCGCCGCCTTCGGCCGGAATTTCGAGCGAGTAGAGCATCGACGCATCCGGCGGGTGCGGCAAATAACTCATGTCGGTGTGCCAGGCGGCTTCACCGTCGCCGAGGGCGCCGATCGGCTCGCCGCGTGCATCGAGCACGTTCGAGACGATGTAGACATCGGGGTATCCCGGCGGCGATTTCCGGCCGGCGCCCTGGTTGGGCGGCGGATCGAGCGTGCCGAAATGCCGCGAAAACGCGAGCAGGTGATCGTCGGACAGGCGCTGATTGCGGAACAAAATCACATCGTGGCGGTACCACGCCGCCTTGATCGCAGCGACCTCTGCGCTCGTCACGCGCGCGAGATCTATGCACTGGATTTCCGCGCCGAATGGAGCGAGCGTACGCACCTTGATGTCGAGTACGGCGGACATGCAGGCGACATCATAGCTAAATACCTAGGCACTTGAATTGCAAAAGTAAGTGATGGGCGCAAAGGCAGCTTCACTGCCACGCGATACTAGCGCCCGCAAATAACTTGATGGGGAGGACCGGCAGTGGCTGACATGATTTTGGTGCTGTGCATCCTGATGAGCGCGTACTTCATACGCGGCATCACGGGTTTCGGCTCCGGGTTGATTTCGGTGCCGCTGCTTGCGCTATCACAGCCGCTGCACTTCGCGATTCCACTCGTGCTCGCGCTCGACTTCACCGCCTCGGTGATCCTCGGCAGCACGAACAACAAGAAGGCGAACTGGTCGGAGATCAAGGTGCTGCTGCCCGCCGGCATGGTCGGCGCGTGCATCGGCGCCTTCGCGCTACTCAGCCTGCCGAACAAGCCGGTGCTGGTCGCGCTCGGTGCGTTCACCATGTTCGTCGGCTTCCAGAACATCTTCGGGCTGCAGCCGGTGGGGCGCCTGTCGCGCTCGTGGGCCATCCCGGCGGGACTTGCCGGCGGCGGCGCGGGAGCGCTCTTCGGTGTCGGCTCGCCGCCTTACATCATCTACCTCACGCGCCGGCTGCAGGACAAAGGCGAGGTGCGCGCCACGTTTTCGTGGCTGATCGCCATCGACGGCGGCTTCCGGCTCGGGCTTTTCCTGATCGCCGGCCTGCTGCTCGAGCCGAAGCTGCAGATCGCGTATGCCCTCGGCCTCGCGCCCATGGCGCTCGGCCTGTACATGGGCAACAAGGTGCATCTGGACATCACGAGCGAAGGCATGTTGCGCGTGGTAGGGGCGCTGCTTATGCTGAGCGGGTTGATGCTGTTCCTGAAGGTGGCCACCTAGAAGCCGCTGATACGGGGGGAACGATGACGTTGCTAAGGGCACTTACCGCGGCCGCGACGATGCTCGCTGCCGTTATTGCCGTGCAGACCCCGGCGTTCGCCGGACCGCAGCCTTACAGCTTCTACGTGCTGCACCAGCGCACCATTGCGCTGACCGCGCAGTACTGGAACCCGATCCTCACGCACGTCAGCGCGAAAAGCGGCGTGCCGCTCGACTTGAGGCTGGCGAAGACGGCGCAGGAAGGCAATGCGAATGCCGAGGCCGGCAAATACGATTTTCTCTACACCAACCACTTCTTCACCCCGGAGCGCGACCGCCTCGGCTACAAGGTGATCGCCCGTCCGGCCGGTCCGGGCATCCGCTCGCAGATCGTGGTGCCGGTCGATTCGCCGATCAAGACGCTGAAAGACCTGGAGGGCAAGGAAGTCGGCTTCGTCTCGCCCGATGGCTTTACCGGTTATTGGCTGCCCCTCGACGCACTGCTCAGGTCCGGTGTGCATATCAAGGTGGTTTTCACCGGCAACCAGGAAGCGTCTTCGGCGCAACTGCGGCTCTACAAGATCGCGGCGGCCGGCGTGAACAGCTCGGTGATGGCGCGCTACGGGCGGCGCGAGGCGTTCGAGTACCGCGCGCTGTGGACCTCCGAAATGTACGGCGACCTTTGCATCATGGCGAATCCGAAGACGCCGCCAGAGAAGGTCGCTGCGGTCAAAGCCGCCTTGATCAACATGGTGAACGATCCCGAAGGCCGCAAGATCCTCGAGGCCGGCGCGGATCTCCTAAAGAGCACGAGCGAGCTCGGTTTCGTCGGCGCGGATGACCGCGAATACGACAACTACCGTAAATTCTTCAGGACCACCAAGGTACCGCAGGTCAAATAGTCCAGCGCCCGAGAGAGGCGCGAGCCGACATGAAAAACATGCGCGTGTTTCGATTCTGGACCAACTGGGGACTGATCTCGCGCCTGATGCTCGCCGTCGGCGTGGCGATCGTCGCCGGCGGTGGCGTGCAGACGGCGCTGCTCCTCGCCGAGGGCCGAGCCGAGCACTCCGCGCGCCTGCTGCGTGAGCAAAAGGAGATCCTCACGTTCCTCGCGCCGCTCGTCGCGGACCAGGCGCTGGTCGGCGAGTACGAGGCGATCAGCCAGCTGCTGAAAAGCCAGGTTAAGAGAGGCGAGGTCGACAAGTTCACCTGGACCGACCGTGACGGCAAGAAGATCATCGCCCTGGACGTGCCCGATATCCTCGACGCGCCGGCCTGGTTCGCGCGCGTCGCGACCATTGATCACGGCCAGGAAAGCGTTCAGGTGACGGCGGGCGGCGTCGGATACGGCACGCTCAGCGCCGACATGACGCCGATCAAGTCGCAGAACCGCCTGTGGCAGCAGTTCGTCAAGCAGCTGCAGATCGTCGCGGTGACGCTGTTCCTCATGCTGCAGTTCATTTGGCTCATCTTCCGCGGCAACCTCGGAACGCTGCGCATGCTGGCCGAGGGTGCCAACCGCTTCAGCCAGGGCGACCACGCGGTTCGCATCACGCCCGAGGGCGCGCCGGAAGTGGTGCTTGCCGCCGACGCGTTCAACAACATGGCGAACAACATCGAGAGCCTGATCGCGTCCCTCGGCAAGAGCGAATCGAAGAACAAGCTCCTCGCGACCATCGTCGAGCAGTCGAGCGAGGCGATCTGGACGCGAGACCTGGGCGGCAAGATCACCAGCTGGAACTCCGGCGCGGTCGCCATGTTCGGCTTTTCGTCCGAGGAAGTGATCGGCCGCGAGCTCGATGTGTGCGAGACCACGCCCGAGGAAGAGCGCTCGCGCGTGCAGCGGCTGCTCGGCGGCGAGAAGTTCGCCTACGATGCGCGCGCCATCACGCGCTCCGGCGGCGCGATCGATGTGCAGGTGGCGATTGCGCCGCTGCTCGATGATGCCAACCGCTGCATCGGCAGCATCGCCGTGGCGCGCGATGTAACGCAGCACAAGCGCAGCGAGGAAGCGCTGCGCCTCGCGCGCGAAGCGGCCGAAGCGGCGAACCATGCCAAGAGCTCGTTCCTCGCGCGCATGAGCCACGAGATCCGCACGCCCATGAACGGCGTGCTCGGCATGACCGAGCTCCTGCTCGAGACCGGGCTCACCAGCACGCAGCGCAAGTACGCCGAGACCGTGCAGCGCTCCGGCAAGACCCTGCTCGGCATCATCAACGACCTGCTCGACTTCTCGAAGATCGAGGCCGGCAAGCTCGAGCTCGAGAACGTCGACATGGACCTGCGTCGCACCATGGAGGACATCGTCGATCTGCTGGCGGAGCGCGCCCGCGCCAAGGGCCTCGAGCTCGCGTGCAACGTGCCACCCGATCTTGTGACCCAGGTGCGGGGAGACCCGCTGCGTCTGGGCCAGGTGCTGACCAACCTCCTTGGCAATGCCATCAAGTTCACCGACCAGGGCTCAGTCGTGATGCGCGTCGGCGCCGTGGAGCAGAGTGCAAGCCGCGTCACCATGCGTTTCGCCGTCACCGACACCGGCGTCGGCATCAGCCCGGAAGCGCAGTCGCGCATTTTCGAAGAGTTCGCGCAGGCCGACGGCTCGACCACGCGCAAGCACGGTGGCTCGGGCCTCGGCCTCGCCATCAGCAAGCAGCTGGTCGAGATGATGGGCGGGGGCATTCATGTCGAATCGGTGGTCGGCGGCGGTTCGACCTTCTGGTTCACCGCCAGCTTCGAAAAGCAGGCCGGTCAGAGCCACGCCGAAGCTCCCGGCGCACCGCTCGGACTGCTCACCGGCGCGCGCGCGCTGGTCCTCGAAGCGAGCCCGATCAACCGCGCCATCCTGCTCGAGCAGATGACCAACTGGGGTATGAATACGCGTGTTGCAGACACGCCGCAGCAGGCGGTCGAGCTGCTGGTTGATGCCGCCTCGCGCAGCCTGCCCTATGACATCGCGATCATCGATCTCGGATTGCCGGGCGCCGATTCGTTCGAGCTCGCGCGCAGCATCCGCTCGCGGGAAGACATCGGGCGCGTGCGCCTGGTGATGCTGACGCGGCGCCATGTCGAGATCAGGACCGCGCGCGAGGCGGGCTTCGATGCCTGCCTGATCAAGCCGGTGCGCCAGACCGTGCTGTACGAATGCCTGGTGAACGCGCTCGCTGGCCACGCGCAGGACGCGCTCGCCGCCCCGGCGGCCGTGCTGCCGCCGGAGAGCGTCCCCCCCGGCAGCCGAGGCCGCATCCTGCTGGTCGAGGACAACGTCATCAACCAGCAGGTGGCGCTTGGCATATTGCAGATCCAGGGCTACGGCGTGACGGTGGCGAACAACGGCAAGGAAGCGCTCGACGCCTGCGAGCAAGACGACTTCGACATGATCCTCATGGACTGCCATATGCCGGAGATGGACGGCTTCGAGGCGACGATGGAAATACGCAAGCGCGAGCAGGCGTCGCGTCGCAAGCGTGTGCCGATCGTGGCGTTGACCGCCAACGCGATGGCGCAGGATCGCGAGGAATGCCTGAACGCCGGCATGGATGACCATCTGAGCAAGCCGTTCAGCATGCAGACCATGCACGAGATGCTGGAGCGCTGGGTGCCACGCCCGGCGTCGCCGCAGCCGAAGAGCGCTCAGGCCGAAAGCGCGGCGAGCGAACAGGCGGCGGTAATCGACCGCCAAGTGCTCGACTACCTCGCGACCTTGCGCACGAACGGCAAGCCAGAGCTGCTGGCACGCACGATCAACCTCTACCTGGCGGAATCACCAAAGCTCGTGCAGAAGCTGAAGCAGGCGGCCGCGGCGAGCGATGCCGCCGAGCTTGCGCGCTCGGCCCATTCGCTCAAGTCGTGCAGCGCCAACGTCGGCGCGCGCCTCCTGAGCCGCTATTGCGGTGATATCGAGGCCTCGGCGCGCCGCGCCGACACCGAAGAGGCGCGCAGGATCGTCGCCAAGGTGGAGGCCGAATATGGTCGCGTGCAGGCCGCGCTCAGCGCGGAGTTCGAAGTGCTCGCGACCGGCAAGCTCTAGGAGGACTCTAAAAATGAGGAAAGCAGTCATCGTTGCCATGACACTGCTCGCGGCCGCTTGCGCGTGGGCCGACGAGTGGCCGGTCAAGCCGGTGCGGTTCATCGTGCCTTATCCGCCGGGCGGCGGCACCGACGTCATCGCGCGCATCCTGCAGCAGCCGCTGTCGGACGCGCTCGGGCAACAAATCGTGATCGAAAATCGCGGCGGTGCGGGCGGTGCCCTCGGCACCGAAGCGGCTGCGAAGTCGGTGCCCGACGGCTATACGTTGCTCTTCACGCTTTCCTCGCACACCATCAATCCGCTGCTCTACAAGCTCAACTTCGACGTCGAGCACGATTTCGCGCCTGTGAGCCTAATCGTCAGCGTGCCGCAGCTCATCGCGGCCTATCCGGGCGCTGCCATTGAAAACATGTGGGACGTGGTCAAGATGGCGAAGGCGCACCCCGGCAGCCTGCCTTTCGCGTCGGTCGGCAATGGCACGCCCTCGCACATCGCGGGCGAGCTGCTGAAGCTGCGGGCCTCCATCGACCTGATCCACGTGCCCTATAAGGGCGGCGGCCCGGCGCTCGCCGATACGCTCGGCGGCCAGGTGCCGCTGCTCATCGTGAGCATGCCGGCGGCCATGTCGCACGTGCGCGCCGGCAAGCTGCGCGCGCTGGCAGTGACCACTGCCAAGCGCAGCCCGGGTGCACTCGAAATCCCGACCGTCGCCGAGGCGCTGAAGATTCCCGATTATGAGGTGGATTCGTGGTACGCCATGTTCGCCCCGGCAAAGACCCCGAGCGCCATCGTGACGCGCATGAACAAGGCGATCGTGCACTCAATCCAGTTGCCCGCCGTGCGCCAGAAGCTGCTAGAACAAGGCGGCGACCCGGTGGGCTCGACGCCCGAAGAGCTCGATCACGTCGTCAAGACGGAGCTGCGCAAGTGGGCTGAAGTCATTCGCGAGGCGCACATCAGGGTCGACTGACCCGTAGAATCCTCCCCCGCGAACAACAACGGGAGGGGACATGCGTAGCAAGCTCTGGATGGCGGTGCTCGCTCTCGCCGTCGCGCCGGCGGCGGCGCAGACGCCGCCGCCATCGCCGATTGAACGCGGCAAATATCTGGTCGAGGGGATCCTCACCTGCGGCAACTGCCATACCCCGCGCGGCCCGGGTGGCACGCTCGACACGGCGCGGCGCCATGCCGGCGGACCGCAGGTCTGGGAAACCGCCGAATACCGGGTGCATCCGTCGAATATCACGCCGGACACGGAATCCGGCATCGGCGCCTGGAGCACCGAGCAACTCAAGGCGTCGATCCGCGACGGCCGGCGCCCCGGCGGTCAGCAGCTCTCGCCACAGATGCCCTCCGCGTATTACAAGATCTTCACGCCGGCCGACCTCGACGCCGTCGTCGCCTATGTGCAGTCGCTGCCGCCGGTGGCGCACAAAGTCGAGCCGCCGGTGTACAAAGTGAAGCGAATGACGGTGGACGTGCCACCGGGCGCAGAGAAGCCGCTCGCGGTCGCGGCGATGAAAGATCCGGTCAAGCGCGGCTTCTATCTCGCCACCGTCGGTCACTGCATGGAGTGCCATACACCGATCGTGAACGGCCATCGCGACTTCAAGAATGCCCTGGGCACCGGCGGGGAGCGCTTCGAAGGTCCCTGGGGCGTGAGCGTCTCGCGCAACATCACCGCGCACCAGGTGAACGGCATCGGCGCCTGGACGGACGACGAGGTGAAACGCGCCATCACCCAGGGAGTGCGCAAGGACGGCAGCAAACTGCGCCCGCCGATGGGCTTTGCCTGGTACGCGACCATGACGCAGGCCGATCTGGACGCGATCGTGCGCTATGTGCGCACGATTCCGGCGCGTTAGTCAAAAGGTGTGAAGCTCCGATAGTCCGCAATGGCGGCCGCAGCGCCGCTCCGTAGAGTGGCGGGCATGTACAAGCGCGCCCTGGCCGTATCGGAGCTGCAGTACGGCATGTACGTGGCCGAGCTCGACCGGCCGTGGATCGAAACGCCGTTCGCATTCCAGGGATTCGTGCTGCAGACGGAGCGCCAGCTCCAGGCGCTGCGCAAATACTGCCAGCACGTTTTCGTCGACGTCGGCCGTAGCGACGGCCGGGCGATGAGCGCGCCGGCGGCGCCGCAGCCCGCCGGTGCGGCTTTCGCAATACACGGCAATGCGGGCTACGGGCCGCAAAGCGAGCTCGCGCACGAAATCGCAGCCGCGGGGACGCTCTATTCACGAACCTGCAAGGCGCTCGAAGTGATGGTCGAGCCGCTCGAGCAAGGCGGCGCGGCCAGCCTCGACGCCGACCAGGTCCAGGAGCTGGTCAAGGCGCTCGCCGACAGCGTGATCCGCAACCCGAACGCACTGCTGCTGCTCTCGAAAGTGCGTGAATCGCAAGCCGCCGCGCACGCGCGCGCGCTGCAGGTGTCGGTGTACATGATGGTGTTCGGCCGCTTCCTGCAGCGCGAGCCGGACGACATCCGGCTGCTCGGGCTCCTCGGCCTCTTGCAGGACGTCGGCCGGGCGCGGCTGCCCGCGCCGCTGCTCTTGAAGCACGGCAAGCTCACCCCGGAAGAGAGCGAGACCATGAAGTGTCACGTCGAGCTCTCGGGGCATATCCTCGGCATCACCAAAGGGCTGCCGCGAAACCTCGCGAGCCTCGCGCTATTTCACCACGAGCGCCAGGATGGCACCGGGTACCCGCGCGGCCTGCGCGGCTACCAGATCGGCCTGCACGGCTCGATCGCCGCGATCTGCGATGCCTACGAGGCGCTGTTGGCGCCGCCGCCCTATGGCGAGGCGCAGTCGCCAGCGGATGCGGTGAAGCACCTGCTGAAGGAGCGCGGCACGGCGTTCCACGGGCCGCTCCTCGAGCAGTTCATTCGCTGCATGGGCGCATTCCCCGTGGGCAGCGCGGTTGAGCTGACCTCCGGCGAGTTTGGCATCGTGGTCGACGAGCACGTCTCACAGCGCCTGAAGCCGAAGGTGCTCGTGCTGCTCGACGATTCAGGCAAGCTGGTGCGCTCGCGCAAGATCCTTGACCTCGCGAACGAGCCGCAAATCCGCATCCGCCGCACGCTCGAGCAGGGACAGCTCGCGTTCGATCCGCGGCAGCTTTTCTAGTCCGCTTTACTCCACGCGCCGAGTCGGCGCAGCGCCTTAGGCCGCCTGATGCTCGCGCGAGCGCGTCGCGTTCGCCCGCGACACCGCCGTCTGCACTCCATGAGGGCGCCGATCGCCGCATCGGCTGTCTCAAATGTGAGGAATGCCCGATTGCCGGCGGTATCGACGAGGCGGCCCAGATGCGGCTGCCGCCGGCCGCTCGCCAAAGCGGGCGAAATACTCA
>Ga0070741_10008092_pt1 | contig 21301 bp, 26 predicted proteins | sample Coa_R1_4_FD_66440 | JGI IMG/M metagenome (GOLD analysis project Ga0070741, IMG submission 66440) | Surface soil microbial communities from Centralia Pennsylvania, which are recovering from an underground coalmine fire - Coalmine... | ecosystem: Environmental > Terrestrial > Soil > Unclassified ... | reverse complement strand
GCGGACGTGGCGGAATGGTAGACGCAAGGGACTTAAAATCCCTTGGGAGATTTCCCGTGAGGGTTCGAGTCCCTCCGTCCGCACCACCTACATCTTTTTCTTCTTGGCGGTTTTTTCGGGCTTCTTGCCTGTCTCGTCCATGTGCGTGCCGAAGTAGACCGGCAGCGACCAGCTCGGCAGGATCAAGGGGAGGCCATCGCGCAGCGCACGCAGCGTATTGTCGTGCTGCTTGGCGATCTCTTCGGCTTCCTTCGCTTCCTTCGACTTTTGCTTGCTTGCGGCGACGGCCGGTGAAACGGCGAAAGCCATGGCGGCAAACAGGATAATGATCTTCTTCATAAGCCCCCCTTTCGATAAGCTGAGCCTCAGCCCTGATTATTCTTGCATGAAATCAGGGTTGTAGACAGCGATCTTTAGGAAAATTCAGAACTGCCCACCGGAGAATTGGAGAAAGAGCGCTCAGGTATTCACGCCTGGCGCCAACGGGACCTGAACATGCGGCTGACCATCAATTGTGACATGGGCGAGGGCTTCGGCCTCTACCGCATGGGCGACGATGCGGCGATGATGCCGCACATCGACCTCGCAAACGTCGCTTGCGGTTTTCACGCATCCGATCCGCCGACGATGCGCGCGACCGTGCGCCTTGCGAAGCAGCATTCGGTCAAGGTCGGTGCGCACCCCTCGCTGCCGGACCTGCAGGGGTTCGGACGCCGGGCCATGGTGATTTCGCCTGAGGAAGTGACCGACCTCGTCACCTATCAGGTCGGGGCGTTGAAGGCATTTCTCGATGCGGAAGGAGTGCCGCTCAACCACGTGAAGCCGCACGGCGCGCTCTATGGCATGGCGGCGCGCGACGAAAAGATTGCCGCCGCCATTGCCGACGCGGTCCTGCCGTTTGGCGTTCCTGTTCTCGGGATGGCCTTCACCGCGCACGAAAAAGCGTACAAAGACAAAGGCATCGCGTTCATTCCTGAATTTTATGCTGATCTTGAATATGATGGCGACGGCAATCTCATTCTCAGCCGCGTGCACGACGCCGTCGACCCGGCCAAGGCGACCGCGCGCGTGCTGCGCGTGATGAAAGAGGGCGTCGTGCGCAATACGGCGGGCAGGGACATTCCGGTGAAGGCGAGCACGGTCTGCGTGCATTCGGACACACCTGCGGCCGTCGCGATTGCAGCCGGGCTCGCGCGCGCCCTGCGGCAGGTTGCGGCCAGCTCGTAGTTTTCCTCGTGCGGTGCAGGTGAAATCTCATTTCGCCTTCTGAATTTTTGTCACGACGAACTGACCGTTCACGTTTTCGGCGTCGAATTTCACCTTGTCGCCGGCCTTGACCGTCTGCAGCATCGCTGGGTCCTGCGCGCGGAAGACCATCGTCATTCCGTCGTCCATGTCGAACTTCTTGATCGGTCCGTGCCGGATGGTGATCTTGCCGGCCGATGTATCGACCCTGGTGATGGTGCCGTCGATCAGCGATTGTGCCGACGCGCCGGATGCCGTTGCCAGGCTCAGCGCAATCGCCATCATCGTGATTGTTTTTTTCATTTCGTCCTCCTTTTCATTTCACGGCGACCGTGCCGTGCATGCCGGCCTCGCGATGTCCCGGGATGAGGCAGGCAAACTCGAACGTGCCGGCTTTGCTGAACCGCCAGAGAATCTCCGCGGTCTTGCCGGGGTCGACGGTTTTCGCGTTCGGGTCATCGTGCTCCATGTCGGGATATTTCTGCATCAGGACCGCGTGCTTGTCGTTGTCATCGACGGTTGCCAGCGTGAACTCGTGCCTGAGCGCACCCTTGTTCCGGATGACGAAGCGAACCTGCTCGCCTTTTTTCACGTCGAGACGGTCGGGGCTGTACCGCATCGTTCCGTCACCGTCAGTCATGACAACGGTCACGGTGCGCGCGGATCTCCTGGGGTTCCCGGGTTCGCCTGCCGAAAAATGCCCGACGTCATGGGCAACGGCCGGCAATGTTGAGCCGAGCAACAGGGTGGCCGCGGTGATCAGACTCGACGTTTTCATTATCAGTCTCCTGCCTAATGGTGGCCGCCCGCTCGCGGCTTGACCACGGTGACCTCGATTTCACCCTGTCGAGGAGTTGCCGCGCCTTTTCTGCCCGGCGCTTCCGGTGTGTCGCCCCTGAATTCGTGTGCCACGGTCCCCGGCGGATTGCCGTAGGGGCCGGGGTCCCTGTAGTCGTCGCGTGCGAGCCCCTCGCGTACCTTCATCACCGAGAACATTCCGCCCATCTCGATCGGCCCGAACTGCCCGAAGCCCGTCATCATCGGCAGCGTGTTGTCGGGCATGGGCATTTCCATGGAGCCCATTTCCGCCATGCCGGCCGAGCCCATCGGCATATAGTCCGGCAGGAGCTTGCGGATCGCCTTGTTGAGATCGCGCTGCGGTACGCCGATGAATGTCTTCACGCTGTGTCCCATGGCATTCATCGTGTGGTGCGACTTGTGGCAATGGAGCGCCCAGTCGCCCGGCTCGTCGGCGACCAGCTCGAACGCTCGCATCGCGCCGACGGGCACGTCGGTTGTCACTTCCGGTATGCGCGCGCTTTGCGGGATCCAACCGCCGTCGGTGCAGGTCACTTCGAAGTGCGGTCCATGCAGGTGGATCGGATGGTTGGTCATGGTGAGATTGCCGATCCGGACGCGCACGCGATCGCCACGCCGCACCACCAGCGGATCGATGCCGGGGAATACCCGGCTGTTCCATGTCCAGAGATTGAACTCGGTCATGGTCATGACTCTGGGCAGATAGCTGCCCGGGTCGATATCGTAGCTGCTCATGAGGAAAACGAAATCGCGGTCGACGCGATGCTGGTTCGGATCGCGCGGATGCACGACGATGAAGCCCATCATGCCCATCGCCATCTGCACCATCTCGTCGGCGTGCGGGTGGTACATGAACGTCCCGCTCCGGCGGATCGCGAACTCGTAGACGAAGGTCTGGTTCGGCTTGATGTGCGGCTGCGTCAGCCCGCCGACGCCATCCATGCCGTTGGGGACCAGCATGCCGTGCCAGTGTACGGTGGTGTGCTCGGGCAGTTTGTTGGTGACGAAGATGCGCACCTTGTCGCCTTCGACGAACTCGAGAGTCGGTCCCGGTGACTGGCCGTTGTAGCCCCACAGGTGCGCTTTCATGCCGGGCGCGATTTCACGCGTCACCGGCTCGGCGACCAGATGGAATTCCTTCCAGTCGCCGTTCATGCGCCAGGGCAGCGTCCAGCCGTTGAGCGTGACAACCGGCTGGTAGGCCGGCCCGCTTGACGGGACGAGCGGCGGCTGCATCGCAGGGGAGGTCGTCGTGACGGCCTCCGGAATCGCCGCGGCCTGCAGGCGGCCGCTGACGGCGGCAGCGCCAGCGAGGATGGCGGATCCGCCGATGAGATTGCGCCGTGAAATCATGGTCATTCCTCCGTCTCAATCAGTGGCCGGCCGCGACGCCGGCGCCGGGGAGAGCGATATTCGCTGCATTGTCGGCGTCCGTTCCGCCGCCGGTCATTGCCGTGGAGAGATCCACGCTCGCGAGCCAGAAGTCGCGCAGCGCGTCGGATGCGGCAACCCCGGCATTCAGCTTCTGCTGCACATCGAGCAGGAGAGTGAAAACGTCGACCTGCATCGCGCCGTAACGCAGCATCATTTCATCGGAGATGACCTTGTGCAGCGGCAGCACGTTGAGCTGGTAATGGGCCGCGATGTCGTAGCTCGCGCGGTAACCGCGATAGGCCTCGCGCGCTTCCGAGCGGACGTTGACCGCCTTCTGGGCGAGACGGTTGACCGCCTGCATGTAGGTCTGCTCGGCCTCGCGCACGCGCGCCTCGCCGAAATCGAACAATGGCACCTCGAACGACACCGTGAATCCGCGGTCGCGGACCTTTTCGCCGGTTTCCTTTTCCCTGGTTATCTTGTCGGCGTAGCCGGCGTCCAGAACGTTGATGAACCGGGTGGCACTGGTGAGGCCGTAGGATCTGGCGAGCGTCTCAAGTTCGATACGCGCGATCTGGAGATCGACACGCCGGCGTACCGCCTCCTGCTCCACCGTGGGCAGGGCGGACGGCCGTTTCGGCAAAGGCGGAAGGGATTTTGGCAGCGAGAACTTAAGGTCGTTGCCCCAGAGGCCGAGTGCGCGCACGAGCCGCTCGCGTTCCTTCAACGCGCGCTGACGGGCGCCGGCAAGACGCACGGCAACATCGGAATGAAAAGCCTGCTCGCGCGCCAGGTCGAGCCTGTTCATCGCGCCGGTCTCGACGAGGCGCCTGGCAAGCTCCGTCATCGTTTCCGCGGCCGAGTTTGCCCGTTCGAACAGGGCAACGGCTTCCTGTGCCGCAACCGCGCGATAGAACGCGCGTCGCGTTTCGGCTGCGACATGCAGCGTCTCGAGCGCAGCGGTCAATTGTGCCTGGCGGAATCGGTCGGCGGCGATTTCGCTGCGCACGGGCAGCGTCGCAAGCGCAAGGACGTTGGCGACGATCTGACGCTCGAGTTCGGTTTCAACCGAGCCCGTCACGCGTGTTACGGAAAAATGCGGGTTGGGTGGCAGCGACTGCTGAACCCTGATGGCCTCGGCGATGCCAAGCTCGTTGTAGGCCGCCTGCAGTCCGCGGTTGTTCAGCAGCGCGATCTGCACCGCGGTGTCAGGTGTCAACGTGCGCCTGAGCAGACGCTCGACCGTTGCGCGCGCCGCCGCCGCCTGTTCGGGCGAACGGATCGCGGCGACCTCCTTGTTGAGGGTAGCGCCTGCGATGCCGGCGGCCACCGACATGCCACCGTCCTGCGAAAACGTCTGGCATGCCGAAAGCAGGGCCGCGCATGCGACAAGTGCAAATCCGCGCAGCGGAGAAGGGCGATATCTCATGGCTGACCGTTCTCTCCACGGCTCGTCCACGGCGCCGGCTCTTTCGGTTCGGCGCGACGAAATTCGCGCAGCGAAGAGCGATAGGTCGCCGCTGGAACGCGGATATCGGGATCGGCGGGATCAGGCCCGGCGGCCGGCGGCGCCGCGGTGCAGCCGCTTGCGATGAGGCATGTGGTCAGCAGCAGCGCGTGGCGTGCTGGGCGCAAGGTGTTCGCAGGCCGCGAAACGGCCATCCAGGCCAAACAGGAAAGCGGAGGCATCGAGGACCTTCATCCGTCTGCAATTGACGTTGCACGCGCGGCCGACGTCCGCGCGCAGCACTTCAAAGCGACAGGAAGGATCTGGGTGGCCGGTCGATGCGGTCGAAGCCACGTCCGAACAGATCTTCGGACGGCGTAAACGCGATGCTGCTCGCAATGGCCATCGAGACAGCGACAATCACAAAATTCGGCGCGATGGCCGTCACCCCGAACAGTCCGCAGCAATTCTGGCTCTGGTCGGTCTGCTGGCTGACGGGTGCGGGTTGATGCTGATGATGGGCGGCATGATCTGCCGTATGCTCGTGGCTCGCGAGAGAACTGATTTCCGTCAGGCAGTGCGAATGAGAAGGATCAGCCGAAAGCACAACTGCGGCGGCCGGAGTAGCCAGCGCCGCCAGATAAAACGCGGCGAGCAGGACGCCGGCGTGCCTGTGCCACCTTTTGCGCGCAATCGACAGCATTGCTGCTTCTTATCAGCTCCGCCGGATCCGGAACAGCCACTAAATTTGCCGGGAAATTTGCGTTATTTTTTGGAGGGGCGCCTGCGGCGAGCAACCGCTACCACTGCGATGCCAGAATCATGCAATAGCCCGGTCGCGATGATCGTCCGTACCCCCTTGCTTGTCGGTTCTCTCGCCTGTGCCCTGCTTGCGGGCTGCGCGGCATCCGGCGACAGTGCCGGGCGCCTGCTGGTCCAGCCAGACAGGTACGTGCTCTACAACTGCAAAGAGCTCGCGGAGGCGGCGCAAAGCATCAGCGCGCGGCAGTTCGAGCTGGAAAGGCTGATGACCAGGGCCGGCACCGATTCCAGTGGCCAGCTCGTGAGCGATATCGCGTACCGCCCCGAATACGCGCAATTACGCGGTCAAATGAACGAACTGTATCGGACCTCTGCCGAGAAGAACTGCAAGCCCGTTCTTGAACCGCGCACGAGCGATCACGTGATCCGTTGAGGGAACTTTTCACAGGCCGGGGAACTTGTAGGTCCTGGAACCCGCCGATGGTGGCGGCGCGCAAGGGCATACAAAGGGGCGTACATGGGCCTGCTGATCAGCATTCTTGTTACGTTTCTTGTCGTTATCCTGGTTCTCTACCTCGTCAACATGTTGCCGCTCGACGGACGCGCGAAGCAGATCGTTCGCGTCATCGTAATCGTCATCGGCGTGCTGTCGCTGCTGAAGTACATTGCCGTCTTCTAGCGCTCAAAGGCTCACGCGGCGGAGGCGCAACGCGTTGCCCACGACGCTGACCGACGACAGCGCCATGGCGGCTGCCGCGATGATCGGCGACAGCAAAATCCCGGAAACGGGGTAGAGCACGCCGGCGGCGACCGGCACGCCGAGCGCGTTATAGATGAAGGCGAAGAACAGGTTCTGCCGGATGTTCCGCATCACGGCGGCCGACAGCGTGCGCGCCTTCACGATGCCGGTCAGATCGCCCTTCAGCAGCGTGATACCCGCGCTTTCAATGGCGACGTCGGCGCCCGTGCCCATCGCGATTCCGACCTCGGCCGCGGCAAGCGCCGGGGCATCGTTGACGCCGTCGCCGGCCATCGCGACGGAGCGGCCCTCGCGCCGCAATTTCGCGACGACTTCGTTTTTCTGGTCAGGCAGCACCTCGGCCTGCACTTCGCCGATGCCGAGCCGCCGCGCCACGGCCTGCGCGGTCGTGCGATTATCGCCCGTCAGCATGACGACGCGAATGCGGTCACGGGCGAGCGCCTGCAACGCGTCCGCCGTGGTCGATTTCACCGGGTCGGCGATCGCCACGACCCCGGCAGATTTTCCGTTCACGGCGAGGAACACCGCCGTGGCGCCGTCGGCGCGCAGGGTCTCGGCTTGCGCTGCGAGAACGGTCGTATCGATGCCGAGCTCGGCGAGGAATTTCGCGTTGCCAAGCGCAAGCTTCGTGCCGTCGGCCATGCCGACGACCCCTTTGCCTGCGGATGCGTTGAAGCCGCGCACCTGCGGCAGGGCGAGCCTGCGCTCCGCGGCCGCAGCGACGATGGCGGCCGCAAGCGGATGTTCGCTGCCGCGCTCGAGGCTTGCCGCAAGCTGAAGAACCCGCGCTTCGTCGAAGCCGTCGCCCGGCACGACGGCGACGACCTTCGGCCTGCCTTCGGTGAGCGTGCCGGTCTTGTCGATGACGAGCGTGTCGATCCTTTCCATGCGCTCGAGCGCTTCCGCGTTCCTGATCAGGACGCCGGCCTGGGCACCGCGGCCGACGCCGACCATGATCGACATCGGCGTGGCAAGGCCGAGCGCGCACGGGCAGGCGATGATCAGTACGCTGACCGCGGCGACCAGCCCGAAAGCGATGCGCGGCTCCGGGCCGAAAATCGCCCACGCGGCAAAAGCACCGACGGCAACGATTATGACCGCGGGGACGAACCAGGCGGATACCTGGTCGGCGAGGCGCTGGATCGGCGCGCGGCTGCGCTGCGCGCTCGCAACCATCTGCACGATCTGTGACAGCAGGGTGTCGCGGCCGACTTTCTCCGCGCGCATCACGAAGCTGCCGCTCTTGTTCAGGGTGCCGCCGATGACGCGCGCGTCCTTTTCCTTCGTCACCGGCATCGACTCGCCGGTGACCATCGACTCATCGACCGCCGAGCGGCCCTCGAGCACGACGCCGTCGACCGGAATCTTGTCGCCGGGCCGCACGCGCAGGCGGTCTCCCGCCTGAACGGTATCGAGCGCGACCACCTCGTCGCTGCCGTCATCTTTCACGCGGCGCGCTGTCTTCGGCGCGAGATCGAGCAGGGCGCGGATGGCGCCCGAGGTTGCCTCGCGCGCGCGCAGCTCCAGTACCTGTCCCATCAGCACGAGCACCGTGATGACGCTTGCCGCCTCGAAATAGCTGGGCTGCGCGCCGCCATGGCCGCGAAAGGCATGCGGAAAAATGCCCGGAGCAAAGGTGGCGGCGAGGCTGTAGAGATAGGCCACGCCGGTTCCCATCGCGATCAACGTGAACATGTTGAGGTTGCGCGTGAGGATCGACTGCCATCCGCGCACGAAGAACGGCCAGCCCGCCCAAAGCACCACCGGCGTGGCGAAGGCAGATTGCACGTAGTTGGAAAGCGATAGATCGACCCAGTTATGGGCGCCGGCTACATGGGCGCCCATCTCCAGCGCGAACACAGGAAGGGTCAGGACGAGCCCGATCCAGAACCGGCGCGTCATGTCGATCAGCTCGGGGTTTGGCCCCGTCTCGGCCCCGGCGATCTCGGGCTCGAGTGCCATGCCGCAGATGGGACAGGAGCCGGGACCGGGCTGGCGGATCTGCGGATGCATCGGGCACGTGTAGATGGCGCCTTCGACGGCCGGCTCAGGCGCGCGCGGGCCCAGGTATTTCTGCGGATCGCTGACGAATTTCGTGCGGCAGCCGGCCGAGCAGAAATAATAGGTATGGCCGCGGTGCGCGGCGCGATGTTTCGCCGTATGCGGGTCGACCGACATGCCGCAGACGGGATCAATGACGCCGCCTCCGGCGTTGTGGTGGTGCTGATGCTCGGACGCCACGGTCGCCTGCCTTGCCCTATATACCCCTAGGGGGTATATAGACCGCATGGCAAAGGGCAGCAAGGCGACAACGCTCAAGCGGCTCAACCGCATCGAAGGGCAGGTGCGCGGGCTCGCCCGCATGGTCGAGACCGACCGCTACTGCATCGACATCGTGACGCAGATCGGTGCCGTGCGCGCCGCGTTGCGCCGGGTCGAGGAGGAGATTCTGCGCGATCACGTGGCGCACTGCGTCGACCATGCCATCAGGAGCGGCAACAAGGCCGATCAGCGGCGCAAGGTCGCGGAGCTCATGGACGTGATGGGCCGGGCCGGGCGTTGAGGCCGGGAGTCCGGCTCTTAGCCGAATTTCTGCCGTGCCAGCGCGGCGCCTGCGCCGAGCGCCCTGAGCTTGGCTTCGGCGATGTCTCGCCGCATCGGGGCCATGCCGCAGTTCGTGCAGGCGATGACTTTATCCTTCGGCGCGACCTTGATCACATTGCCGATGACCTGCGCGACGTCCTCGGATGTCTCGATCCTGTCGGTGGCGACATCGATCACGCCGACCAGGAGGTCCTTGCCTTCGAGCAGCGACAGGAGCTTCAGCGGCACGTGCGAGTTGATGCACTCCAGAGAGACCTGGCCGATTTTGCTTCCGGCGAGCGCAGGGAAAATCTTCTCGTATTGCCGCCACTCCGCGCCGAGCGAATTCTTCCAGTCGATATTGGCCTTGATGCCGTAGCCGTAGCAGATGTGCACGGCCGTGGTGCATTTGAGCCCGTCGATGGCGCGGTGCAGCGCGTCGATACCCCAGCCGGCGACGTCGTCCATGAACACGTTGAAGGCCGGCTCGTCGAACTGGATGACGTCGACTCCGTCCTTTTCGAGTGCGCGCGCTTCCTGGTTCAGCAGGCCGGCAAACGCCATCGCCATTTTCACCTTGTCGCCGTAGTGCCTGTCCGCGATGGTATCGGCGATCGTCATCGGGCCGGGAAGGGTGATCTTGAGCTTGCGCCCGGTATGCGCGCGCGCATGGCGCGCCTCGGCCTGATGTACGCGGCCCTTGAGCTTCAATTCGCCGCGCACGACCGGAACCATGGCTTTGTAGCGATCGGCGCGGATTCCCATCTCGACCTTGTTCGCGAAGTCAATTCCGTCGACGAACTCGAGAAAGCCGTGCACGAAATGCTGCCGCGACATCTCGCCGTCGCAGACGATGTCGATGCCGGCGTCTTCCTGCCACTTGATCGCGAGCAAGGTGGCGTCAAGCTTTGCGGCGGCGAGGTCGTCGCCCTGCAGGCGCCACTGCGGCCACAGCTTGTTCGGTTCGGCTAGCCACGATGGTTTCGGCAGACTGCCGGCGACGGTCGACGGAAACAACATGTTATGCGGTCTCGAAACGTTGCGGGGGCCGCCAACTATAGAGCCAATCGTAGCGCGCGCGCAGCTTTTCTCCGCCCATGCCCCGCATCGCCAGGTTGCGCACGAAGGCTTCCGGCCCCGTCAGCCCGTAGATGCGCGCCTGGCGACGCGCAGCCTGCTGTGCGCGCATCGTGCGGTGCCAGCGCGCGCCCTCGTAGGCGCGCAGCGCGTCCGCCGGGTCGTCGAGATATTTGGCGAGCATGTCGGAGAGGACGGCCGCGTCCTCGATCGCCATCGCGGCACCCTGGGCAAGGAAGGGCAGCATCGGGTGGGCGGCGTCCCCGATCAGCGTCACCGGCAGCTTGCTGCCGCGGAATGGGAGCTTGCGATCGAACAGTGCCCACTTCAGCCAGCGGTCGGGGATCGAAAGCAGCGCGCGCGCCTTCTCCGACCAGGTCCAGCGCACGAAATGGCGGAGGATCTCCTCACGCTTTCCCGGTGCCGACCAGCCGGGCTCATTCCATTCGTCGTGCACGATGCCGACAATGTTGACGAGCTGTCCCGATCGCACGGGGTAGTGCACGAGGTGGGCCTCGTGGCCGAGCCAGAGATGAACAAAAGGCTGGCGGAATTCCTGCGGTACCGCGTCGGCGGGAACGAGCGCGCGCCAGGCGGTGCGATGGCGGAACGCCGGCGGCTCCTGGCCGCGCAGGCGTGCGGCAACGGTCGACCAGATACCGTCGGCGCCGACAAGCGCGACGCAGCGTTCGTCGAGCACCTGCGTGCCGCGTCGGCCGAGCACGCTCACGCCCCTGACATGCGCGGCGAATTCCTCGACGCGCACGCCGAGCTCAAGCGTCACATCGAGCGCATCCGTAGCTGCGTCCACGAGGGCGGCCTGCAGGTCGCCGCGGTGGATCGCCCAATAGGGGGCGCCGTAGCGCCGCTCGATGTCGTCACCGAGCGGAATGCGCGCTATCTCGCGGCCCGAGCCTCCGGCCAGCACGCGGATGGCCTGCGGCCTGACGGCGATCGACTCGAGCCGCTCGCGCAGGCCGAGTGCGATCAGCACGCGGCTGGCATTGGGTGAAAGCTGCAATCCGGCTCCGGTCTCTTCGAGCTTCTGCGCCTGCTCAAAGATCGTGACGCGCATCCCGGCGCGCGAAAGCAACAGTGAAGCTGTCAGCCCGGCAATTCCGCCGCCGGCGATGATGACATGGCGGGGATGCGCCATGGCCGCAACGGTCGGCTCAGGCGGCGGCCGGCTGCGGCAATGCGCACTCCGGCGGACGCGCCGAATGCGAGTCGAGAGCCGGATCGAAGCGGTAGAGCGTCGAGCAGTACGGACAGATGATTTCCCTGTCCTCACCCATGTCGAGGAAGACGTGCGGATGGTCGAAAGGAGGCGTCGCCCCGACGCACATGAATTCTTTGGCGCCGATCTCGATGACGGGCACACCCGGATCGTTGTGGAAGTGGGGGACGACGTGTTCCGCCATGGCGAATCCTCTGGAAAATCCCTGGGCAAAGGTTGCGGCACCATAGCGGGGAGCCTTTGCGATGCCTAGGTCCAGGACAAATCATGTCTGCCGCTGAAACGCCTTGGTTGCGGGGCAGGCAGGGACGAACGCCATGGTGGGGACGATGTTTTCGGACCAATCCTGCGGGAATCACGCGCCGGACTTGCGCATTGGAATGACCTTGTTTGGCGCGCTCTTGCTGGCGGCCGCAGCGGCCTATGCGGTGCCGCGCGCGGTGGAAGAGGTTTCAAGCCTCGGCGACCCATCCTATGCGGCAGGCCGGGCCCTCGACGGAACATTCGATGCAGCGCTGGCACGCGGTGAAATCGAGACCGCACTTTCCGCGCAGGATGCGGAACTCGCCCAGAGCTTTGTCGAACTCGCCGGCGCGCGTCACGTTTCGATCGATCCGGCACTCGCGGAGCGGGCCGCGGCCGCAGCCGCCGAAGCGGCGGGCATACGCCATCGGGCAAAGAGCTTCGCTCGCGGCTTTGTCACCGGCGAGCCGCAGGACATGGCGTCATTTGCCGGTACCACGCTCGGCGACCTTTTCATTTTCGGCGATATCCGCGACGCCTTGCGCGAAGGCGCGCGGTATGTCCAGGGCGAGAACGTCGACGAGCTGATGCTCGGCCTGGCGGCGGCCGGACTGGCCGTGACGGCGGGCACCTATGCGACGGCCGGCGCGGGCATTCCGGCTCGCGCCGGGCTGAGCCTCGTGAAGGTTGCGCGCAAAAGCGGGAGATTGGGCGTTGAATTCACCGAGAGCATCGGCCGCCTGGTCAGGCAGGCGAGTCTTCCGGCGCTCTCGCGCGGCATGCGTGAAGGTACGAAAGTCGAGCGGGCAGGCGGCCTGCTGCATCTTGTCCGCGACGTGGGGCGCCTCGAGAAGGCTGCCGGCGGACGCGCGGCGCTCGACGCTTTGAAGCTTGCCAGGAACCCGCGCGACGTCGCCCGCATCGCAAAGCTTGCCGAGAAGGAAGGGAGCCGCACCCGCGCGATCCTCAAGGTTGCAGGCCGCAGCGCGATCGCGCTTGCGGTCCTGACATTCGATGCGGCCGGCTGGCTCCTCGGCGCGATCCTTGCCGCTTTCGGTTTTGTGACCGCGCTCAAGAGCGCGGTCGAGCGCACGACGTTGCGCATCCTGCGGCGCCGGCGCGAACGACGCGCCGCAAGGCAGGCGATTGCTGCAGGGCCTGCGCGCAGCTAAATACCGCGCATGCCAGGCTTCAGACATGGTGACGTCGAGATCGCTTATCTCGACGAGGGAGGTGGCGAGCCGATCGTGCTCGTGCACGGCTTTGCCTCCACGAAGGAAGTGAACTGGGTGCAGCCCGGCTGGGTGACCTTGCTCACGCGTGCCGGCCGTCGGGCGATTGCGCTTGACAATCGCGGACACGGCGCATCGAGCAAACTCTACGAGCCGTCGGCCTATCACAGCGCGACCATGGCCGACGACGTCCGAGCGTTGCTCGATCACCTGAAGCTCGAGCGGGCCGACATCATGGGTTACTCGATGGGTGCGCGTATCGCGGCATTCCTGGCGGTAAAACATCCGGAGCGTGTGCGCTCGGTGATCCTCGGCGGGCTCGGCGTCCGCCTGGTGGAAGGCGTGGGCCTGCCGGAAAGCATTGCGGGGGCGCTTGAGGCGCCGTCACTCGCCGACGTCCAGGATCCGACCGGGCGCATGTTTCGCACGTTCGCCGAGCAGACGAAATCGGACCTGCGCGCGCTGGCAGCCTGTATCCGCGGATCGCGGCAGACCTTGACCCGCGCCGAGGCCGGCGGAATCCGCGTGCCGGTCCTGATCGCGGTCGGGACCAGGGACCTCGTCGCGGGGTCGGCGCAGGGGCTGGCCGCCCTTATTCCCGGCGCACGGGCGCTCGACATCCCTGACCGGGATCACATGCTTGCGGTCGGCGACAAGGTCTACAAGGCCGGCGTTATCGACTTCCTTAACCAACGCGCATGAGCCATGCGCGGGCCGCGTTTGCCCGCCCCTCCTTGCGGTTTCGATTTTGTGCTAAGAAATCCATGGAGGGGATCGAGAGGCGTCGGGAGAACCAGGTCCATGGCTCAGTTTCAGGCGCGGCCCGCAAAGGGCCTCGACAAGGTCGATCCGGTCTGGGCGCGCATCCGCAACGAGGCGGAGGACATCGCGCGCCGCGAGCCCGAACTCGCCACCTTCATTTACGAAAACATCCTCCATCACGACACACTGGAGGCCGCGATCGCCCACCGTATCAGCCAGCGGCTGGATCACGCCGACGTTTCGGCTGACATGATCCGCCAGGCCTATGATGATGCGCTAGAGGACCAGCCAGTCCTCGGCGAGGCCTTCCGCGCCGACATCGTCGCGACCGTCGACCGCGATCCGGCTACCGGCCGCTTCATCGAGCCCGTGCTCTACTATAAGGGCTTTCACGCCATCCAGACGCATCGCCTCGCGCACTGGCTCTATGGCAAGGGCCGCAAGGATTTTGCGCTTTACCTGCAAAGCCGCGCGTCCTCGGTCTTCCAGTGCGACATCAATCCGGCGGCGAAGATCGGCCGCGGCATTTTCCTCGACCATGCGACCGGCCTCGTCGTCGGTGAGACCGCCGTCATCGAGGACGACGTGTCGATCCTGCATGACGTCACGCTCGGCGGCACCGGCAAGGAGCATGAGGACCGTCATCCGAAAATCCGCCGCGGCGTGATGATCGGCGCGGGCGCGAAGATTCTGGGCAATATCGAGGTCGGCCATTGCGCGCGTATCGCGGCGGGCTCGGTCGTGATCAAGCCGGTGCCGAACAATGTCACGGTTGCCGGCGTGCCGGCCAAGGTCGTCGGCGAGGCGGGCTGCCCCGAGCCGTCGCGCGCGATGGACCAGATGCTCTACGGACTGATGTTGGACGGCTGACGTTTTCATTGCGCTTGCGCTGCGCCCTTCGATCGGGCATGCAAACGTTGCCTCAAGAAGGAGTGCCCCGTTGGACGTCCAGGAAGTCAGAAAGCTTGACGGGTATTTGAAGAAACTTTTCGGCAACGCGCACATCCGCGTGGTGCCGAAAGGTTCTGACAACGCCGAGGTTTTTGTCGGTGGCGACGACCTCGGCGAGATCACCGTTGATGATGAAGACGGGGAACGCTCGTACAATTTCAGGATGGTGATCCAGGTCGGCAACGATCCCAGCATTCAGCCGGTGCCGATGCTCAACGCCTATCTGCGGAGCAAATTCGACAATCAGAACGTTCGCGTGGTGCCGCGGCCGAAGAAGACCGATTCGCTGGAGGTTTATATCGGCGAGGAATTCATCGCCGTGCTTTTCCTCGAAGTCGAGAAGGGCAGGCGCTCGTACATTCTCGAATTGCCGATTCTCGACGTCGACCTGGTGGACTGACGCGCCGCCTACGGCGCGGGATGCAGCCGGGCGATCAGCTCGTCGATGCTCTTGGCGACATTCTCCCAGTCGGTCAGCCAGTCGCGCGGAAAGCGAAACGTGATGTCGGCGCTGCCGATGCGCCGCTCCAGCAGACAGACGCCGGAATTGGTCACACCTTTGCGCGAGCAGCGTGCGAGAAAATGCTCGGGCGCATTGGATTCGAAGACGAGGTCCTCGCCCTGATAAGGTGAGTCGTCGCGAAAGGCGCGATACGTCAGCCCGGGAAAGCCCGCAACCGGCTGCGACACGAGGTAGCGCGGATAGATCGTCTGTACGCGTTCCATCAGCGGCAGCGTTGCTTCGCCCGATGCGAGCGTGACGAACAGCCGTTCGTTTGGATCGACCGGTGCGCCGACGCTCGGCCTGATGGACGGGTCGGGCGGGGCGAGTGACGGCCACAGATAGCTGAGATCGACACGCTGCTGGGTGCCGGGGCGTCGCTGGACGGCGACGCGGATCGCCGCAGGTTCGACGTTGAAGGTCACGCCGGAGACGACGATCGGCAGCGACGGGGCATTGAGCGAGACCGGCGGCTGCGGCCAGCGCGGCCACAGGATGTAGGCAACATATGCGGCGGCGAGCAGTACGACCGCACCGAAGACCAGGAGCGGCGCGACGAGCGGATTGTGGCCGCCGTGCCGTCTGCGGGCGGGCTGTCGCGCCGGTCTGGCTGGCTCCTGGGCGAGAATGGCCACAGCACCGTCTCCCTCAACGTGCGAATCGCGCGGATTATGCCACGCCATAGCCTGGCGGACGGGGACACCACCGTTTACCATTCGTTAAGGATTGGCTGGCGCGCGCCGGGCCGTTTTGCAACAGATGGCCTCCTGTATCGCGTTGAGGCATGTGATGACCCCTGAGTCCGTCCAGATGCTGTTTGCGTTGGCGTTTGGTTTCGCGGTCGCCGGCATGTTCAGCTCGGGCTACCGCGTCGTTACCGACCGGTTGCCAAGTTTCAACCAGCTCAGCAGCGGTCCCGCGCCTGCGACGTTTGCCGTGATCCCTCTCCTGGTGGTGGCGGCGCCTTTCCTCATCATGCGCAACACGATCCTCGGGCAGCGCCAGGAAGGCCGCCGTTTCGAGTTCGTCTTTCTTGCGACGCTGATCGCCGGCTTCTGGAGCCTGATGTCGGGTCTCGTCGTGGTGGCGACGCTGCAGGCTCTCCTTCTCGTCTAGAGCGCTTCCCTCGCAAGCCGGGTTCGGGCAAGTTCGCGCGGTCCTTTCAGGGAGGGGGCGGGAATGCCCATCTACGAGCTTGACGGTCAGGCGCCCGAGCTTCCCGGCGACGGGCGTTTCTATGTGACGGAGACCGCCGTGCTGATCGGTCGCGTGCGGCTGAAGCCCGAAACCAGCGTCTGGTTCGGCGCCGTGCTGCGCGGTGATAACGAATGGATCGAGCTCGGCGAACGTTCGCAGGTCCAGGACAACGCGACGCTGCACACCGACCCGGGGTTTCCGCTGACTATCGGCCGAGACTGCGTCATCGGGCACAACGTCGTGCTTCATGGCTGCACGATTGGCGACAATTCGCTGGTCGGCATGGGCGCGATCCTGCTCAACGGCTCAAAAATCGGGAACAACTCGCTGGTCGGCGCCGGCAGCGTCGTCACCGAAGGCAAGATTTTCCCCGACAATTCGCTGATTGTCGGGGCGCCGGCACGCGCGATCCGCACCCTCGACGAAAAGGCGATCGCGTTGATCCGCGCCGGCGCCGATATCTACGTGCAACGCTCGAAACGTTACGCAAAAGGGCTCAGGCGGATCGGCTGATCAGGCGACCGCTTTCTTGGCGTCGACATGCGGCGGCACGCGGAACGCGATTGAAAGCCTGTTCCAGGTGTTGATCGCGACGGCCGCGGGGGTCAAATCGACGATCTCCTTTTCCGAGAATTGCCTGCGCATCGAGCAGGTAAATGCGCGTCGCGCGTATGCATGGCGATACAGAAGGCGCGGCCGTTGGTCTGCGAGGCACGAATCTTCACGAGGTCGCGCAGCTTCGGATCGAGCCCGGACTGGTCGACGTAGGACTGCAGGGCAGCCACGGCCTGATAGGCGGCGGGACTGACCTTGGTGATATCAATGCGCGATTGCATGGGAAGACTTCGATCGCTGACGTCGCCCCCGCCGCGGAGATTGCGCGCAGAACGTGCCGGCAGTCTGACCGCTTTGTGACCATCAGGCGCGGATGGAACGGAACCGGCCCCCGAAAAGTGTGCGGCCGGCTCTTGGGGGAGAGCCGGCCGCTCGCGAACCCGGTCTGGGGACGGGGAGGGGTGGGGACGTGACCGGGAACGCGAATTCCTTTCCTTCTCAGCGCGCCGATACGACGGCCGGCGCGACGCGCGGATCGCCGAGCAGCACCCACATGTTGGGGTCTGACTGCGACTGGCGCTTGACAAAGCGATATCCTGTCCGCTCCCACGGCAGGACCTGTGGTTCCTGATTGTCGAGAATGAATTCGCCGCGGTCGGTCTTCACCGTCAGCACGGCGTGACCATCGCCCTTCTTGTCGCGCACGACGGTGATCAGCAACGCCTCGCGCGGCCAGCCGGCCTGCATCAGCATGCGCCGCTTGAGCAGGACGTAATCCTCGCAATCGCCGTAACCGTCGTCCGGATAATTCCAGCGCTCCACAACCCCCCAGTGTTCGATGTCGGTGATCGGCTTGATTGCCTCGTTCACCCAGGCGTTCACCTTGACGATGTCGGTCCAGGCCTTGGGCGAGAGCACGACATCGCGGGGCGCGGATGGCTTGGTGGCGCATTCCGGCTGATATTCGATGCAGAAATCGACCCAGCCGATCGGCGGCCGGGTTGGCTCGCCGACGGCGACGTAGAGGGGCCGTTCCGAAAGCGGAAAGGAGGACGCGCCAAGCGAGCCTGTGCGCTCGGCCGCGCTTGCACTTGCGGAGACCGCCAGAAACGCGGCAGCGGCAGCCAGCACGGCGCCGGTCCGGAGTGCGTGTGTGAGACGCCTAGCCATTCGTGGCCCCTTCCCGTCTTGTCGGGGCCACATTTCCCACAAACGACTTGTATTCGGGCTAAGTTACGAAAGTCAATTTGAGTAGAATGAAAGTAAAACGGGGCGATAATACTTGTAAAAAACAAATCTAGTTCGCATAAAATCTTAAACGGCACAATTTAAGTAAAACTGCGGACGTTAACGGGCCGGCGCAGAATGATGCGCTCCCGCAAGGCGTTTCGCACGCACATTTACCTTTCGCGGTTTTCCGGAGACGGGACGCGGCCACCGGGCCAAGGCGCACGAGGCTAGCGCCACGTTACCGCGCGCGCGGAATTTCGCGTCACGTCTTTACGGCGGAGTGACGCTATTCGCCGGTCACGTTTTCTTCGACGAAGTCGGGGTGCTGCAGGCGCATGAACTCGATGGCAAACCCGTCGTCGATGTGGCGTACGACACGCCCTTGCGTCTTGCCGACCGTCACCACCACGCCAATCGGCGGCCTCAGGTCGGCGGCGATGCCGATCGCGGCGCCGGACTGCGACAGGTCGATCACGCGGCACGCGACATTGGTGCCGTTTGGCAGCACGAGGCGCGCCATCGGGTTGCGCGGCGCAAACCGGCCGTGGCGGCGATCTTCCGGCAGATTGAGAATTTGCCGGTTCGCAAGCCAGGTAAGCTGGGCAGCGAGCTTGTCGCGCTTGCGCAGTGTCGCCGCGATTGTCATGGCAAAGCCGTTTTCGAAGGTGCGGGCGATCCTGCCCTCGAGACGGCCGAGATGGTCGACATAGGCGATCACGCGCTCGCCCGGCTGCCCGGCCACCGGCGCATTAAGCGCCATGCCGCCCGGTGACATGTCGACGACCTGGCAGGGAAATTCGCGCCGGTCGGCCAGCATATAGCGGCCAAGCAAATTGACCTTCACGCGCTGATGACGACGGCGCTCCTCGGCCAGAGGCAGAATAACCGGTTTGGTCAACGGCAGCGCCATAGCTTTTCAGGGGTCGGAAAGCGTTTATTTTCCGCAGCTATTGAACCTATGACCCTATCGTTAACGTTGCGTTAGTAGGCCTCGTCGCCGGGCCCGATTTCACGCCCGCCGGCATAGACCATGAAGCCATGCCGCAGGCGCCGGCTCGCAGGGCTCCGGGAGGAACGCGGGCCGGCGCTGTGCTGCGCGCCGCCGATATAGCGCAGTGTCGTCAATTCCAGTTCGACGAGCGGCCTTCCGCCGAGCCAGAAGGGCGGCTCCGGAGGCGCCAGACTGCCCAGCGCGCGAATGCGCGCGCCGCCGTCACCGCGAAGCGGCAGCAGGAGCAGCTTCAGTTCGGTTTCGGCCCCGCATTCGGTGCGCCCGATTGCGCCGGCAGCGATCCCATGTCCCTCGTTAACGACGGCAAGAAGGGCGTCGGCAATCTGCATGCGGCTGGTATCGCTCCACTGCGCATCGAAGCTCTCGCCTTTCATTTCACGGCAGAACAGGGCGCAGACGCGCGTGCCGGCCAGACGAAACCGGATTCCGCCGAGAAAATCAGCCGCGAGCAGGAAGGTGTCGCGCAGCACCGGGCGGATTGCGGCCGGCTCTATGTCGGAACGCAGCGGCACAGCCCGCGTGCCGCGCACGCGGTTCCAATGGTCGAAGAGCACACGCGCGGATCCGTGCTTCAAGCAACACCTGTTTCGTCGCGAGACGGTGAGAACACCGCGCCTGTCTCCGATCGGCACAGACAGGCGTCGGCGCCATCCGTAACCGGGGCGACGGAGCAGGGATCATGCCTGCGCGGTATCCGGTGATGACATCCTGCGGTTAGCGTTAAAACGAGAGGCGGATTGGCAAGCCGCGCGGGATGTGGTCCCTTTCGCCCGCTTCAGAACGCAACAACTCTGGCGCGCCAAAAAAGAAATCAGGAGCCCCGGGGAGGCGAGGGGATGTGACCAAGCCGCACAGGCGTGGCATTAACCCGCAACGTGGCTCAAGGGAGGGCGAATGCCCTCCCTTTTTCTTTGTTCTTTGCGCTGCACGTACAGCCTGTTGTGACGCGGCACATGCGACTTGCGGCCGGGTGGCGATGCGGCGTAACTCAAGGGGTGCCACCGGAACCTCGTGAGTGAACCGCGAACCGCTCTTCAACATACCGCCGGTCATTCTCGCGGTTCTCGCCGGGCTGCTGCTCGTGCATCTCGTGCGCACGCTGATGCTGACCGAGCAGCAGGACTTCGAATTCCTGCTGACGTTTGCGTTCATACCGGCGCGATACGACAATTCAGTCGTCCTCGGCGGTGCCTTGCCGGGGGGCGGTGCCGACATCTGGACTTTCGTCACTTATGCGCTGATCCACGCCGACTGGACCCATCTCGGCGTCAATGCAGTGTGGCTGCTGCCGTTCGGCAGCGCCGTTGCGCGCCGCTTCGGGACCGCACGCTTTCTTGCGTTCTTCGTCGTGACCTCGGCGGCCGGGGCTGTGCTGCACCTCGCCACTCACGCCGGCGAGCAGTATCCGATGATCGGCGCATCCGCGGCGATCTCCGGTACGATGGCCGCGGCCATGCGTTTTTCATTTCAGCGCGGAGGGCCGCTGGGACTGTTTCGGGGCGGCGATGACCACGCCTACCGCGTGCCGGCGATACCGCTGACCGGTGTGCTGCGCGATCCGCGCGTGGTTCTGTTTCTTGCCGTATGGTTGGGTATCAATATCCTGTTCGGCCTTGGCTCGTTTCCGGTGACCGGCAACGAGCAGCCGGTGGCCTGGCAGGCACACATCGGCGGATTCCTTGCCGGCCTGCTGCTGTTTTCGTGGTTTGACCGAAAGCCGGATTTGCAGCAATTCGACGACAGTGCTGCAACGCCGCATTAGCCAAGCGCGGGACGCACGGCTGATCTCGCGCAGTTGCGTCTTGACGGAACTGGCACACCGGCGGGATCGTTTCCCCATGGCCCGGACTCGCGGGTCGTGAGCCCGGGCGTTTCTGCACTACGCACGATCCTTTGATCGTGTCTCAGGGAGGCTGCCATGAACGTGAAGACGGTCCTGGCCGCCAAGCAGCGAAACTTGGGCGGCGACATCATCTCAATCGAACCCACTGCTGATCTTTCGGCGGCGGCAAAGTTGCTTTCCGTGCACCGCATAGGCGCGGTGGTCATTCTGGGCGCCGGAGGGCGCCTCGCCGGCATATTGTCGGAACGCGACATTGTTCGCGCGCTTTCCGAACACGGTGGCGCCGCGCTGAGCATGCCGGTCGGTCAGGTGATGACCCGCAACGTCGTGACCTGCACCGAAGATGAATCGGTTGCCAGTATCATGGAACGGATGACGGCCGGGAAATTCCGGCACATGCCTGTCGCCGCCGAAGGAAAGCTTATCGGACTCATTTCAATCGGCGACGTCGTCAAACATCGCGTCGAGGA
>Ga0070741_10008091_pt1 | contig 21304 bp, 19 predicted proteins | sample Coa_R1_4_FD_66440 | JGI IMG/M metagenome (GOLD analysis project Ga0070741, IMG submission 66440) | Surface soil microbial communities from Centralia Pennsylvania, which are recovering from an underground coalmine fire - Coalmine... | ecosystem: Environmental > Terrestrial > Soil > Unclassified ... | reverse complement strand
GGCAATCTCGGCAGCGGCGCCCGGCGCATGGGGCCTTGGCGCGGGTACGGCGATTGCTCCTGGGCCGGCCATGCGCACCGTGCTGGCAGGAATCGTCGTCGCCGCGCTCGCGGGATCGGCCGCCGCGTCGCCGGCCGACTTCGAAACGGATCTGGACGGACAGCTCGGACGGCTCGCCGCGGAGCTTCCCTGCCCCGAGGATGACGACTCGTGGCGCATCACGCGCACGCCGCCGCTGCGCGTCGTCTGCCCGTGGACGGCGCAGACGCGCGACCGCAATCGCGCGCTCTGGATCGCGGCGTTCGATCGCGCGAACGCGCTCTCCCTCGACGCGCTTCGTGCGGACGCGGCGCGCTACGCCGGCTCGGCGTACGTCTTCACCGGGCGCGTGCGCGCGGCCGAGACCGACGCGTGGGGGCGCGCGCACGTCCGGCTCGTCGCCGCCGACGGCCGCGAGCTGGAGGTGGTCGGCGTCGGCTACGCGTTCCTGCAACGCCGCGGGCAGCTGGTCGACGCCGTCGGCTATCTCGCGGGTTGGTCGCAGGACGCGCGAATTCCGTCGCTCGCGGCGGCGAGCCTGGTCGCGGCCGGCGAAGTGGCGCGCACGGTCGCGCGCTGGTCGCCGGCGCGCGCCGTTCGTTTGAGCGGCGCCGCGCTGCGAAATCCGTCATGAGACCGATCATCTTGAACGCGGCCGGCGTGGCGAAGCCCTGGGGCTCGGAGTCGTGGCTCAACTCCACGCGACCCGAGGCGCCCGCCGCCGTCGCCGGCGGCGCGACGCTCGCCGAGCTCCTCGCGTCGCGGCCGGCGCTGCTCGGCGAGTGGTCGCGCCGCCTCTACGGCGACGATCTGCCGATCTTCACCAAGCTGATCGAGACCGACTTCCCGCCGCTGGTGCACGTCGGCTTTCGCAAGCCGATCGATCGCACGACGCTGCTCGGCTGGCTCGCGCGCGAGCAGGCGCTCCTCCGGCAGCTCCACGGCGCGCTGGCGATCGCGACCCGCGCGTCGTTCGACGAGTTCTCGGCCGTCTACTCGCTGTGGGCGACGACCCAGGCCGGCGCGCGCTGGCTCGCCGACGACGCGGCGACGATCGCCGAGCGGCTGCGGCCGTTCCTCAAGCGCGGCGCGGGCGCGCGGCTCGTCGAGTGGATGGGAGCGCTGCGGCAGAACCGCGCGCAGCTCGTCGACGCGCTCAACGAGCTCGATCTGCGCCGCGAGGAGGGCAACCTGCTGCTCACCGGCGCCGGGACGGTGCACGCGATCTTCGGGCAGTCGCTGAAGACGCACCCGCTCGATCGCACGCGGCCGGCGCTCGAGTCGCTGCTGCGGCGGCTCCGGCGGATGGCCGCGGCCGGCGTGAGCGACGACGAATTGCGCGCGCTCGCCGACGCCGAGGGGCTCGCGAGCCTGCGCGAGGCCAACCTCGCCGCGCCGAAGAACGAGGCGTGGCTGCCGGTCACGCTCGACGGCAAGCCGGCGCTCGTCGAGCCGCAGCAGACTTCGGACACGACCTACGCGCTGGCCGATTTCTACACGCCGTTCGTCTGGGACGAGCGCGTGCGGTTTCGCAAGGGCCACGCGGCGCACGGCCTGTGCAGCGGCGAGCTGCTCGGCTACCTCGAGGGTATCGATCGCTCGGTCACGTCGATCGAGCAGATTCGCCGCGCGCCGGTCCCCATCAGCACGTCGTACGCGGGCGCGCGGCTGAGCCGCCTCGTCGACGAGCCGAACACCTGGCCGTTCTTCACCGCGTACTCGCTCGAGCTCGACGGCCGCGCCGGCGCCCCCGCGCGCTTCCGCGGCGATCACGCGCCCGGCGTGTTTCAGCAGCTCGTGGTGCTGCGCGGCGAGGTCGCGATCGCGGACGCGCACGGCGCGCGGGCGACGATCGGCGCGCGCGCGTCCGGGTTCATCCCCGCGACGCTCGACGGCGGCTACGAGCTCTCGGCGAGCGGCGCGGCCAGCCTGCTCGTCTTCTCGGTTCCTTCGCCGCACGGCGCGACGCCGCGGCTTTGAGCCCGCCCACTGTCGGAATTCACGACGGTGGCGCCTGCCGGCTTTTCGAACACCGCGAGAATCAGTCGCGGCGCGCCGCGGTTTGTGGTGGTATCGCGCTTGCTGAAAGGACTCCGCCATGAGCCCACGCGCGCTGGTCGTCGACGACGACTCCGTCATCCGCTACACCGTCCGCGGGATCCTCGAGCACGCGAAGCTCACGGTCGACGAAGCCGTCGACGGCGTGGACGGCCTCGGCAAGCTCGACGCCGGCGACTACGGCCTGGTCGTCACCGACCTGCAGATGCCGCGCATGGACGGGCTCGAGCTGTTGCGCAAGATTCAGGCGCGCCCGGGCCCGAAGCCCAAGGTCATCATGATCACCGCGCACGGCACCGAGCGGCACGCCGTCGACGCGCTCAAGGCGGGCGCGTTCGACTACATCAAGAAGCCGTTCGAGATGACCGAGATGATGGCGGTGATCAAGCGCGCCACCGAGACGGTGACGCTGACCGCCGAGGTCGAGCGCCTCTCGGGCGAGCTGAACCTCTCGCGCTCGCTCGTCTTCACCTCGCCGGCGATGAGCAAGCTGGCGGTGCTGGTGCAGCGCATCGCGCCGCGCGACGTGACGGTGCTGCTCACCGGCGAGAGCGGCACGGGCAAGGAGCGCGTGGCCGAGGCGCTGGTGGCCGCGTCCAACCGCGCGAGCAAACCGTTCGTGCGCTTCAACTGCGCCGCGCTCACCGCCGAGCTGGCCGAGGCGGAGCTGTTCGGCCACACCAAGGGCGCGTTCACCGGCGCGGTCAAGTCGCGCGCGGGGCTGTTTCGCGAAGCCGACGGCGGGACCATCCTGCTCGACGAGATCGGCGAGCTCGCGCCGGCGGTGCAGGCCAAGCTCTTGCGCGTGCTGCAAGAGAGCGAGGTGCGCCCCGTCGGTGAAGATCGCTCGTTCAAGGTCGACGTGCGCATCATCGCCGCCACGCACCGCGATCTGCTGGCGCTCTCGCAAGAGGGAAGGTTCCGCGAAGATCTCTATTACCGATTGAAGGTCATTCATCTGCAAATCCCGCCGCTGCGCGAGCGGCGCGAGGACATCTCGGTGCTGGCGCGCCACTTCCTCGGCGAGTTCGCGCGCCGCTTCGGCGTCGGGCCGTTCAAGCTGACGCCGCAGCTCCTCGAGCGCTTGAATCAATATTCGTGGCCGGGGAACGTGCGCGAATTGGAGAACGCGCTCGAGAGCGTGGTCGCGCTGTCGCAGGGCGAGCTCGATCTCTCGCTGCTCCCCGAGTCGGCGGCGATCGCGGCCGCGCCTGCGCCGAGCGCGCCGGCGCCCGACGCCACAGCGCCGCCGCCGGCCGGCAAGCTCGAGCTCAAAGATCGCATGGACGCCTACGAGCGCGGCCTCATCGTCGCCGCGCTGCAAGCCACCAAGGGCAACCGCAGCCACGCCGCGCGCGAGCTCGGCATCAACCGCGCGACGCTGCACGGCAAGCTTCGCAAGTACGGCCTCACCGACAGCGACACCGACCTCGACGAATAATTCCCGATCACCCGTGCGCCAGGCTCGGCACGGGCAGCCAGCGGCGCGCCCAATCGATCAATCCCGCATCGCCCGCCGCGGCGGCGAGCATCGACAGCTTCGGCTGCGCGCCGACGAGCGCGTGCCACAGCAGGAGCGCGGCGGCGGCCAGCAGCAACACGACGATGAGGTTTCTCATGGCGGCCCTCCAGCACGGGATTCGATCGCCACCATTGCGACCCGCGTGCCGCTCGCGGCACCGCGCGCGCCGCGCAGCGCAGGAGGAGGTGTCGCGCCGACGGTGTTGGGAGAGACTGCAGTTGGTGGGAAAACGAGCGCGGGGGGGAGCGGCTACGCGGAGGCGGAGGCGGGCGCGGTCTCGGTGCGCGGCTGCGCGACGGGGAGCGGCGTGCGCACCTGCAGCATCGAGCGATACGACGCGCGATACGTCCACGCGAGATAGAGCTCGAACACCAGCAGCACGAGCGCGGGCGCGAGCCCTTGCGGCGCGAGGAACGCGTGGAACAGGAGGATGTTGACGACGTTCGGCGCGATCAGCGCGAGCGCGAGCGGCACCAGCACGTTGGAGAGCAGCAGCAGGCCGACCACCACCTCGACGCCTTTGATCAGCGGGAACATGTAGCCCGTCTGAAACAGCGCGCCGGCGAACGCGCCCGCCGCGGCAGTCATCGGCGGCTGCGGCAGGAACTGCAAGAAGCCGTTGAGCCCGAAGACGAACAACATGAGACCGAACAACGACCGCGCGACGATCGGACCGTACTTGCTGATGGCGTTCATGGCAGCCTCCTTGGTGAGCGTTGGTTGCATCGGCCCATTTGCAGGCGACGCGCCACCGACGGAAACGCCGCGCCGCGCGGGCGGCCGCGCGAGGTGTCGCGATTTCCAAACGCGGCTGTCGGGGTTTCGACCAGCTAGCGAGGATTGGCGTTACCGGCGATCACCAGGCGGAAGCCGCCGTCGTCGCCGAATCCGTAGGCGAGCTGCACGCGCACGGCGAACTTTGGCGCCGCGACCATGCGCACGCCGACGCCGACGTCGGGCCGCAGCTTGCTGAACGAGAAATTCCGGAACTGCGCGTCGAACACTCCGCCGTAGTCGGCGAACACGGTGCCGTCCATCCACATCCACACCGGCCAGCGATACTCGATCGTGCCCAGCAATGAAGAGTGATCGCGAAACTGTCCCAAACGAAACCCGCGCAGATCGTCGGCGCCGCCGAGCGTCACCAGCTCCGAGAACGGAATCGCCTGCGCGCCGAGATTGACCTCGTCGACGGCCGCGAGGCCGACGTACAACAGGCGATGGCGCCAGAGCTCGAGCGCGCCGCCGAGCCGCCCGTCGTAGCGCAGATAGCTCGAGCGATCGCCGGCGAAGCCTTGCGAATACTGGATCCCGAGATCGAGGCGCGCGCCCGAGCCCGGCGAATCGGGATCTCGGCGGCTGTCGACGTGAACCGCCAGCGACTCGCGAATGAACTGGGTGCCCGCGGCAAAGCCCGGCACCAGCCGCTCGTCGACGCGCCCGCTGTAGCAGTGCCCGCCCGCGCCGCGCTCGCAGTAGACGCGATCGATCGAATCGTCGCCGGCGTAGGCAAGGCCGTCATTGAAGCGGCGCAATCCGAATCCGGCGCCGGCGTCGATCGCGACGTGCCGCACGGGCGCGCCCGAGAAGCCGACGGTGGCGTCGACCTGGTCCACGCCGTAGCGCGCGTACGGCAGCTTCTGCATGCCGATGCCGGAGAAGAATTCGTCGCTGCGGCGCTTGTAGCGAAGATCGAAATCGAGCGCCACGGCGCGCGCGACGGTCGACGCGGCGTGCGCGCGCGCCAGCACGACGTCGGGGCCGCCGCTCGCGCCCGAGAGCGAGAGCTTCACGCCGTGGCGGTTGTCGAAGTAGAGAACGCCGAACGACGGCTTGGAGGCGAGCTGCCAATCGAGCTCGGGCCGAACGCCGACGAGCCCGTCCTTCGACGTGAGCGCGTCGTTCACCCGCTCCATCACGTGATGCCGCTCGTTCCACTCCATCACCGGCCGCCCGGCGGCGGCCAGCCCGCGCACGAGCAGCCGCGGCACGGCGAGCAGCGCGCGCGGCACGGCGAGCAGCGCCTGGCGCGCCGCGCGTGATGGCCTGGGCCGCCCGTCGTAGCGCTCGCCGTGAACGACGTCGGGCGGCGCGGCCGCGTCCACGGTCCGCGCGCCGGCTCCGAGCAGCAGCGCCACCACGATCGCCGTTCGCATGAGCGGGCGCCCTTCGCATTTCGCGTGCCCGACCTTTGCGCCGCCCGTTGTCCGTCTCTTGCGCGCACGTGTCGCGAAATCGAAACGCGAGCGTCGGCCTCCGCGACAGCGCGCGCGAGATCGCCGGGCTTCTCGCGTGGCGCGGCGGCTGCAAACCGCCATCGCATGATGCGCGTTCCGTCGGTTTTGTTTTTCGCGCTGCTCGGCGGCTGCGCGGCGCCGGTGCGCTTCGTCGATCGCCCCATTCTGTGGCGCGATCCCGACGACGCGCCGATCGCGCTCCCCGCGCACCGGCAAGCGGGCATTCAATGGACCGGCTTTCGCGACGCGGTCGTCTATCCCGCCGAGCGCGTCTTCACGCTCGACTATGGAGAGGAGGCGTGGAACGCCAACGCGCTCGACGAGGTCCCCGACTCGTCGTGGTTCGTCGACGTGCGGCGCGCCGGCTTCGACGACGAGCACCGCGGCGGCCGCCCGCGCTCGTTCACCGCGGACGAGATCACGCGCGGACCATTCGGCGACGATCCCGGGCCGACTGCGCCGTTCACCATCATCAGAGGCAAGACGATCGGCTCGACGCCGGGGCTGGTGATCGAAGACGCGCGCAAACAGCGGTACATGTTCAAGCTCGATCCGCCCGGCTGGCGCGGCATGAACACGTCGACGGAGGTGGTGGCGTCGCGGCTCGCGTGGGCGTCGGGCTGGCTGGTGCCGGCGGAGCTGATCGTCGACGTGCGTGTCGAGGAGCTGATCCTTTCGCCGAACGCGCGCGGCAAGAACGAATGGGACGAAGAGATCCCCTTCACGCGCGAGATGCTCGCCGAGCTGCTGGCCCGCACGCCGCGCGGCCCCGACGGCACGGTGCGCGTCTGCGCCGGCCGCTGGATCGCCGGGCGCAACCTCGGATCGTTCGCGTACGTGGGCACGCGCTCCGACGACGCGAACGATCGCATCCCGCACGAGAACCGCCGCGACGTGCGCGGCTTCGGCGTGTTCGCCGCGTGGGTCAACGACATCGACACCATGGAGAACAACACCATGGACAGCTACGTCGGCGAGCGCGGCCGCGGCCACGTCGTGCACTACCAGCAGGACGTCGGCGGATCATTCGGGCAATTTGCCGCAGTGCCGGCCGAGGTCTGGATGGGCCAGGAGACGTTCTTCATGCCCGGCCGCATCCTCGCCTCGTTGGCGACGTTCGGCTTCACGTCGCGGAGCTGGGAGGGCGACGAGCGGCTGGCGCGGCGCGAGCGGCTGATGGCCGAATATCACGAGCTGGGTTATTTCGACGACCAGGGATTCGATCCGCGCCATTGGCACCCGGTGCTCGACAATCCCGCGTTCGTGCGCGCCACGGCGCGCGACCGCTATTGGGGCGCCAAACGGATCCTGGCGTTCGATCAAACCGAGCTGCGCGCCGCCGTCGCGCTCGGCCGCTATGAGCCGAAGACCGCCGAGCGGCTGTTCACGATTCTCTGGAACCGCCGCGAAAAGATCCTGCGCGCGTTCTTGAGCGACGTCGCGCCGCTCGATTACTTCCACTTTGAAAGCAATCAACTCTGCTTCGACGATCTCTGGAACCAGACCGAGCGTTGCATCACCGTTGATTCAAAGCCCGGTTATCACGTCGTCGAACTGAGCGCGCTCGAGCACACCGTCCGCGTCCACTTCGTCGCCGAGCGGGAGCGCGCGCACGTCATTGGAATCGAGCGATAGGAGAATGTCATGAGCCTCAAAACCTGGGAGATCGACCCGACCGATTCGAGCTTGAGCTTTTCGGTGAGCCACATGCTGGTGTCGCGCATCCACGGCGAGTTCCGCCAGTGGTCGGGCGTGATTCGCTTCGACGAGAACGCGCCGGCGCTCACCACCGTCGACGTGAACGTCGACCCGTCGAGCATCGACACGCGCGATGCGCAGCGCGACGCGTACCTGCGCTCGCCCGAGTTCTTCGACGCCGAGCGCTACCCCGCCATTACGTTCCGCAGCCGCACCGTGAAGCGAATCGATGCCCGGCGCTTTCAGATGCTGGGCGCGCTGACGATTCACGGCGTGACGCGCGACGTGTTCCTCAACGTCGAATACGGCGGGCGGATGCGCGACTCGGGCGGCGTCGAGCACATCGGCTTCTCCGCGCGCGGCTCGTTCGATCGCAAAGCGTTCGGTTTGACGCAATCGCTCGACGCCGGCGGATTGATCGTCGGCGATCGCGTGGAATTGGCGCTGGAGATCGCCGCCGCCGATCGCCGCGCGCGCAAAGCGGCGTAGCGTTCAAACGCGAATCAGGGCGTCCATTGCGCGTCGTCGATCACCGTGCCGGTTTCGTCTTTGGCGGTCAGGTGCACCGAATCGCCGAGCAGATCGATCATGACGTAGTGGTTCACCGACTGGGTCGCGCGCGTCTGGGCGATCCAGCCGGTGGCGACGAGCGGCGCGCCGCCGCCGCCGGTGACGACGTAGTTGACGCCGTTATCGACGCCGCGCTCGTAGAGATGATTGTGACCCGACAAGATCGCCGCCACCCGGTGCGCGCGCGCCACCGGCTCGATGCTCTCGATCGCGTCGTCGTTCGAGCCGTGGCCGACCGACGCGCAGGCGCAGATCGGCCCCCAGTGCATGACGACGAACGACGCGCGCGCGCCGCGCTGCTCGGCGGCGGTCAAATCGAGATCGAGCCAATGCGCCTGGCTCTCGAGCGGCTGATTGGAGTCGAGCAGCGCGACGTGCGCGTCGCCATAATCGACCGAATAGACGCGGCCCTGATAAACCTCCTGATTGCCGATTGGGAAATAGCGATTGAACAGCGTTCGATCGTCGTAATCGTTCTCGTGATTGCCCATGGCGGGAAACAGCGGCGTCTTGATCAGCAGCGGATATTCGATATCGAAGAACGTTTGCCATTCGCCCGCATTCGATTCGCCCACCATGTCGCCGGTGTTGAGCAGGAAGTCGGGCGCCTCGGCTTCCAGCAGCCCGACCAGGCGGCGGTGCACGTCGCCGTCGGTGCGATTGTCGCCGAACACGGCGAAGCGCAAGCGCCGGCCGGGCGCGGGCGCGGTGGTGAAGTCCGCCTCCTCCGAATGCGTGCCGCCCGCTTCGACGTGATATCGGTACGCCATGTCGGATTGAAGCCCGGTGACTTTGACGAAGTGCTGCGCCTGCGCGCCGCCGTCGTAGGCCTGCCCGTCGACGATCGCCAGCGACGCGGCCGGCGAATCGGTCTCCCACGCGATCGTGATCCCGTCTGTCGTCGGCGAAAGCAGATAGGGCCCTTTGACGATTTGTGGGCCAATCGGTTTAGCGCCGGTTTGTCCACTGAGCGTCGTATCGAACGCGACGGTCTTGGTTCCAACCGCCGGGTGAATCTCGATCGCCAACAGGTTGTCGGTGGATTTCATGACGCCCGCGGCGCAAGGAAAGACGTTCGCGCCCATCGATTGGCCGTTTATGTAGGCTTTGAAATCGCCCGGCGGATTGAATGACAACGTGAGCTGTTTGTACGATTCGGGATCGGGGCCGAGGTCGAACCGCTGGCGGATGTACAGCGCCGGCATCGCCCCGCTCGCCGCCGGCGACATCGGCTCGCTCGCCGCGCTCGTGCGCGTCCACGCGCCGTCGTCGAAGCTCGGCAGGTTCCAGTTCTCCGGCGGCGGCGCGTCGGTGACCAGCTCGCGCCGCTCGTCGCCGGGCGCCAGCAGGCTGTAGTGCGTGGAGAAGCAACCGGACAGCGCGAGCAGCGAAGGGAGAGCGAGGGCTCGTTTGCTCATCCGTCAAAAGTTGACCTACGCGCACGCGGCGGCAAGCCGATCGTTTCGTCGGACCCGACAAAAGCGTCCAGAGGATGGTCCATAAAGTCGGACTCTATCTGGTTCGCTAAGTGCATTTCGCGGCCGTCATGAGTATCAAGACCTGGCAATTCGACGCGGCGCACTCGAGCATCGGCTTCAGCGTGCGCCACATGTTGGTCTCCAAAGTCCACGGGCGGTTCTTGCGCTGGAGCGGGGCGCTGCGCTTCGACGAGGCCGCGCCCGCCGCGTCGCGCGTCGAGGTCACCGTCGAGGCGGCGAGCATCGACACCGGCGTGCCCGCGCGCGACGAGCACCTGCGCTCGGCCGATTTCCTCGACGTCGCGACCTACCCGGCGATCGCCTTTCGCAGCGGCGCCGTCGAGCGCGTCGGGCCGCGGCAGTTTCGCGTCAGCGGCGACCTGACGATCCGCGACGTGACGCGCGAGGTCGTCCTCGACGTCGAGTACGGCGGGCGCGTGCGCGATCCGCGCGGCTTCGATCGCGTCGGCTTCTCGGCGCGCGCGGCGATCGATCGCAAAGCCTTCGGCGTGACCTTCAATCAACTCCTCGACACCGGGGGCCTGGCGCTCGGCGATCGCGTCGAGCTCCGCATCGACGTCGAAGCCACGGAGGCCGCCACTGTCGCGGTTTCCGACTCCGAGCTGTCGCAAAATCACGACGCGCGCGCGCAATGACGCCGCGTTCGCCGCGGCACGTCGGTTGCTCTGCGATCCCGCATGCACACGAAATCGCCCATCGACAAGCTGCTCCGGCCCTTCAGCGACGTGCGCGCGGGCGAGGGGGCGCGCGCGCTCGGGATGCTGGCGAGCCTGCTCGTGTTCATGATCGCGTACTACCTGCTCAAGACGGTGCGCGAGTCGCTGATCTTGTCGACGGGCGGCGCCGAGGTGAAGAGCTACGCCGCCGGGCTGCAGGCGCTGGTGCTGATGGCGTTCGTGCCCGCGTACGGCTGGCTCACGCGGCGCGTCGGGCGGCGCGGGCTGATCGTCGGGCTCACCGGCTTCTTCTTCGTCAATCTGCAGGCGTTCTACGTCGGGCTGCGCTTGGGCGCGCCGTTCGTCGGCGTGGCGTTCTTCGTCTGGGTCGGCATCTTCAGCCTGTCGGTGGTCGCGCAGTTCTGGTCGGTGGCGAACGATCTCTACTCGCAGGGCGAAGGCGAGCGGCTGTTTCCCATCATCGCGTTCGGCGCCACGCTCGGCAGCCCGATCGGCGCGCGCGCGGCGGAGGCGCTGTTCGAGCGCGGCGTCGCGCCGCAGACGATGCTCCAGCTCGCGGCCGCGCTGCTGGTCGCGCACGGCGCGCTGACGCTGTGGCTGGCGCGCGCGCGATCGTCGTCGAGCGCCGTCGCCGCCGTCGCCGATCGCCCGCTCGCGGGCGCGTCCGGCGGTTTCCAATTGATCGCGCGCAATCCCTACTTGCGGTTGGTCGCGCTGCTGCTGGTGCTGCTCAACGTCGTCAACACCGTCGGCGAATACCTGCTGAGCAAGAACGCGGTGGCGGCAGCCGCGGCGGCGGTGGCGAGCGGCCACGCGGCGAACCGCGCGGCGTTCCTCGGCAGCTTCTACGGCAGCTTCTTCTTCTGGGTCAACGTCACCGCGGCGCTGCTCCAGGCGCTCGTCGTCTCGCGGCTGGTCAAACGCTTCGGCGTGCGCGGCGTGATCGCGTTCCTGCCGATCGTCGCGTTCGGCGTCTACGGCGCGCTCGCCCTCGGCGCGAGCTTCACCGTGGTGCGCCTGATGAAGACCGCCGAGAACGCCTCCGACTACTCGGTGATGAACACCGGCCGCGCGATGCTGTGGCTGCCGACGACGCGCGAGGAGAAGTACCGCGCCAAGCAGGCGATGGACACGTTCTTCGTGCGCATCGGCGACGTGCTGGCCACCGCGATCGTCTTCGGCGCGGTGTCGCTGCTGCGGCTCGGGCCGGGCGCGCTCGCCGCGGTCAACACCGCGCTGGCGATCGGCTGGTTCGCGATCGCGTCGCTGGTCGCGCGGCGTCATCGCGCGCTCTCGACGGCCGCGGCGCCGCGCGCGATCGCCGGGCCCGTCCGCGCGCCCGCTCGCCCGGCGCTCGCCGCCGCGGCGCGCTGATCGGGCGCGGGAGGTCGAGCGCCGGCGGCCGAGCGCGTGTTCATCGGCGCGGCAGCGAGTGTCGTGGTTTTCACCACGCGCGCGAGCGGGCTGCGCGCCGGCGCGGAGATCGCGCTGGCACCGGCCGTGCTCTAATCAGCGCGCATGTCCAGACCATCGTTTCTCGACTACACGCCGGTGCCGCTCGCGTTCGGGACCAGCGGGCTGCGCGGCCTGGTCCGCGACCTCACGGATCTCGAGGCGTACGTCAACGTCAAGGGCGCGCTTCGCTACTTGATCGAGATCGGCGACATCGCCGCGGGCGCGAGCGTGCTCGTCGCCGGCGATCTGCGCCCCAGCACCGAGCGCATCGTGCGCGCGTGCGCGCAGGCGATCGCCGACGCCGGCTGCACCGTCGAGAACGCCGGCAAGATTCCCACGCCGGCGCTGATCCTCCACGGCATCCGCACGCGCCGCGCGGCGGTGATGGTCACCGGCAGCCACATCCCGTTCGATCGCAACGGCATCAAGCTGTCGAAGAGCGTCGGCGAAGTGCTCAAGTCCGACGAGCCCGGCATCCTGCGCGCGATCGAGCGCGTGCGCGCCGAGGAGTACGCGAAGAGCGCCGCGTCGTCGGCGTTCGATTCGGCGGGCATGCTGCGGCGGCCGAGCGAGCCGCCGTCCGCCGACGCCGCCGCCGAGCGCGGCTACGTCGCGCGCTACGTCGAGGCGCTCCCCGCCGACGCGCTGCGCGGGCTCACCATCCTGTTCTACCAGCACTCGGCCGTCGGGCGCGACCTGATCCCGCGCATGCTGGGCGCGCTCGGCGCCGAGGTGATCACGGCCGGCCGATCGGACACGTTCGTTCCCATCGACACCGAGGCGCTCGGCGACCGCGAGCTGGCGACGCTGGCGGCGCTCGTCGACGGCGTCGAGACGTCGGAAGGGCCGGTCGACGTGGTGGTGTCGACGGACGGCGACTCCGATCGTCCGCTGGTGCTCGCGGTGGATCACGGCGCGGGCGGGCGGCGCCTGCGCTTTCTGCCGGGCGATCTGCTGGGCGCGATCGCGGCCGAGTGGATCGGCGCCGACGCGGCCGCGGTGCCGATCAGCGCCAACGACGCCGTCGAGCGGCGCCTGCGCGAGCTCGGCGTCGAGCTGCGCAAGACGAAGATCGGCTCGCCCTACGTGGTGGCGGAGCTCGAAGCGCTGCGCGCGCGCCACCGGCGCGTCGTCGGTTGGGAGGCGAACGGCGGGTTTCTCGTCGGCAGCGACCTGGCGATCGGCGGGCGCGCGCTCGCCGCGCTGCCGACGCGCGACGCTTTTTTGCCGATCGTCGCCGCGCTCACCGCCGGGCTCGAACGCGCGTGGTCGCGATTGCCGCCGCGCTACGGCGCCTCCGGGCTGCTCGACAACGTGCCCACCGAGGTGAGCCGCGCCATCCTCGCGCGCCTGACTCCGCCGGGCGGCGCCGTCGAGGTGTCGCTGGAGGGCGAAGGCGACGGCGCCGGCGCGATCCGGCGCGAGCTCGAGCGGCGGTTCGCGCCCGCGCTCGGCTTCGGCGCCGCCGTGCGCATGAACCTGCTCGACGGGTTGCGGATCTATTTTTCGAATGGGGACGTGGCGCACATCCGTCCGTCGGGAAACGCGCCGCAGCTCCGCCTCTACGCCAACGCCGACTCCCAGGCGCGCGCCGACGAGATTGTCGCGCTGGCGCTGCGCCGTCCCGACGGCATCCTGCAGCGGATGCAAGATGACTTCAGCGGCGCAGCACCAGCTCCTCGGTGAGGTCGCGCTCGAAGCTCTCGCGGCGCCAGTCGTCGGCGGCGCGCTCCGTGTGCTGACGCTCGATGAACGGTCCGAGCCATTCGACGATCTGGTGCTCGGGGCTGACCGCCTTGAGCCGGCGATAGTCGTCGTACTCGGCGTCGATGCCGCCGCGCGCCAGCAGGAGCTGCACCTCGGCGCGCGCGAACTTCGGATCGCGCGCCAGCGCCTTGCGGAAGAACGACTCGGCGCGACGGCGATCGTGCCGCCGCGAGAGCTGCTCCATGCCGCGCAGGAACAGGTAGCCGTTCGATTGCGGGTCGAGCGCCTCGAGGCGCGCCAGGTCGCGATCGAAGCCCGCCCAGTCGCCGACGATCCGATCGTAGTCGGCCGCGACGCGATAGCCGTGATAATCGGCGGGCGACGCGGCGATGATCTCGCGCGCGAGCTGCATGCCGAGGTCGAGGTGGCCGCGGGCGTCCCGCGCGAGCGCGCCGCGCACGTCGCCGATCTCCGCGCGCACCCGCTCGGGCGAACGCTCGACCTCGTGCGCCAGGATCTCGGCGACGATCAGCTGATCCTCGCCCCACGCGAGCTGGAGCTGCGCGCCGAGCGCGAGCGCGCCCGGATCGCCCGCGTGCTCGACGGTGAAACCATACGCCGCCGGAAAGTCCGCGAGCCGATCGCGGCGCAGCGCCTCGACCACGTCGTCGAGCGAGCGCGGCGCGCGTCGCGGATCGGGCTCGACCCGGCGCCGGTACTCGGCGGCGACGCGATCGGCGTCCGCTTGCGTGAGCGACGCGGAGTCGGCGGCGCGCATCGCGGCCGGCGTCGCCGCGCAGCCCGACAACAACACGAACACGACATAACGATGGGGACGCATCATGGCGCTCTCCTTTGTACGGGTCGACCGCACCAGCGGGCGCGGGCGTAGACATCGGGATCGCTGCACAGCACCGCGAGCGACGCGCGGCGCGCCTGGTCGGGCGGACGCGCGCGCATCGTGGAGCAGCCGGCGGAGCAGAGCAGCGCGAGCACGGCGAGCAAGTTGCGCATGACCGGCGGTGGAGCATCCGCCGTGCCGCGCGGCGTGCCGCCGGCTTCAGGCGGCGCTGCTCAAAAAGACGGCGCGCGAGTGGCGGGTTCTTCGACAGCGGCGACGCGTTCGCCGACGATGATCGAGCGCAGCAGCTCGGCCGCGCGCGCGACGTGCTCCACGATCCCGCGCAGCTCGGGGCGCTCGCTGGTGAACGTCTGTTCGTCGCGGATCTCGGCGACCAGGCCGCGCGTGGTCTCCACCGAGTCGAGCGCGGCGTACAGTCGGGCGAGCGTCATGGAGCCAAAGTTGGGGTCGCGCATCGTGGCACCTCGCGCGCAATCCTCAGCAAACGTCGCGCCAGCCGCCGGCGCGATCTCAAGCGGCGCGGCGGCGCGGCAGGCGCACGGTGAACACCGTCCCGCGCTCGGCCGTCGAGTCGACCGCGATCGTGCCGGCGTGCGCGCGCACGATCTGATCGACGATGTAGAGCCCGAGCCCGAGCCCGCGCGACGGGCCGCGATCGGCGGCGCCGCCGCGACGGAACGGCTCGAAGATCGTCGGCAGCACCTCGGGCGCGATCACCGGCCCGCGGTTGCGCACGCTCAAGACCACGTCCGCGTCGCCGGCGATCGAGACCTGCACCGGCTCGTCGGCCGCGCCGTGCGTGAGCGCGTTGGCCACCAGGTTCGACACCACTTGCGCCATGCGCGCCGGATCCCACTCGCCGCGCACGTCGCCGCGCACGTCGAGCTCGACGCTCCGCTCGCGATGCGCCGCGCGCAGCTCCTCGATCGCCGCGGTCGCGATCTCGCGCAGGTCGGCGGGCGCGGGCGCGATCGGCAGGCCGCCGCGGAAGCGGCTGTCGGTGAAGTCGAGCAGCGTGCCGATCAGCTCGACCATGCGCTTGGCCGCGCGATCGATCTGCTCGACGTGGCTCCTCACCGGCGCGGGCGCCTCGTCGCCGAGCAGCACCAGCCCCGCCAGCCCGCGCACCGCGCTCAGCGGATTGCGCAGGTCGTGGCCGAGCACGCCCATCATCTGCTCGCGAAACGCCAGCGCCTGCTTCAGCTCCTCCTGCGCGCGCTTGGTCTCGGTGATGTCGGTGGCCGCGCCGATCGCCCCGCGCACGCCGCCCGAAGCGTCGCGCAGCGGCTCGACCGAGACGAGGAAGTGGCGCTGCGCGCCGGCCATCGTCTCGGCGAACTCGTCGGTCACTCCGCGTCCGCCGTCGATCACGCGGCGCACGATCGCCGCGAAGGCCGCGCCCGGCTCCCCCGCGGCCGCGTCGCCGAGCGCGGGCGCGACCGGCTGATCGAGCGGCGGGTTGTGCAGCCAGCGAGCGCGCAGCTCGCGATCGAGCTCGAACACGGTGATGCGCGCGTGCGCCAGCGCCAGGCGAAAGCGCTCCTCGCTCTCGCGCAGCTTCTGGTGCAGGCGCGCGTTCTCGACGATCTGCGCCGCCCGCTGCGCCAGCTCCTGCGCGAGCGCGAGATCTTCCGGGCCGTAGCGCCGCGCCGACGCGCCGCCGGCGACGAAGGTCGCGGTGGCCACCAGCTCGTCGTGGATGCGCAGCGGCACCACCAGCAGCGAGCGCGCGCCGAGGCGCTCGAGCAGCGCGCGCAGCTCGCGATCGGCGATGCGCTCCCCGGCGTAGTCCGCGAGCACGAACGGCCCGCGGGCGACCAGCTCGCGCAGCGCGCGGTCGCAGCCGTCGAGGCGCATCAGCTCGTCGGCGAGCGGCTCGAGCGCCGGATCGGCGTGCGCCACCTTGGCGCGGCGGAGCCGGCCGTTCACCGCGACGTCGACGATGCACCAATCGCCCAGCTCCGGAATCGCCAGCCGCGCCAGCGCCACGAACACGCCCTCGTCGTCGAGCGCGCCGGCGAGCGCGCCGATCTTCGACAGCAGCCGCAGCCGCGTCTCGACCAGCTTGCGCTCGTGGATGTCGCGGCCGCTGACCGCGATCGCCTCGATCGATCCGTCCGCCCTGCGCACCGGCGAGACCTTGGTCTCCACCCAGCGCGGCCCGCCCGCCATCGGGAGCGGATACTCGACGGTGGCCACCTCGCCGGCGCGCGCCCGCGCGTGGGCGGCCTCGGTGTGCTCCACGAGATCGATCGACGCGCCGAGGCCGCGAAAGTCGTGCCCGATCACCTCGCTCCTCGAGAGACCGGTCATCGCGTGCAGCAGGTTCGCGGCGGTCTGGTTCACGAACAGAAAACGATTGGACGGATCGATCAGGCTGAGGTTGTCGGGCACCGCGTCGAGCAGCGCGGTCAGCCGGCGATTCTCCTCGACCAGCTCGTCCATGGTCTTCGTCATTTCGCGGCAACCTAGCACGACGCGCGCCGGTGTCGCTCCGTTGAACGCGTGTTGCGATTCTCATCACCTCGCCTCGGCGCCCGGCCGCCAAAGCCGGCGCCGCGATGGGCGCGCGCGGCGGCACGTCGCTTGCGAGCAGCGCGTGCCGGAGGAGCATTCATGCGAGCACAATTGGGAGCACTCTCGTCCGCCGTGTCGGTCCCCTTCGAGGAGCCGCCGCGCGCGCTGGTGGCCGGCTGCGCGCCGAAGCCCGCGGCGCGGCGGTCGTTCCTCCGCGACTTCGACGTCGAATACGCGGGCGACGGCAGCGACGTGCTGGATCGAATCGGCGACCTGCTGATGAGCGTTCCGCCGCGCCGCTTCGATCTGGTCATCGTCGATCTGCGCACGCGCCCGCGCCACGAGCTCGACGTGTTCTTGCGTTTGCGACGCAGCGACTGGCGCCCGCCGATCGTCGTGATCGTGCCCGCGGGCGACGCCGAGCTGCGCGAGGAGGCGGAGCGATGCGAGGTGTTCGCGACGCTCGAATGGCCGTTCGCCGCCGAAGCGCTGGAGCGCCTGGTCGCCGCCGCGCGCGCGTTTGGAAAGTAGCGGGCGGTCAGTCGGTCGGTTGGAGCAGCGCGGTGGGTCGAGGCTCGCGGAGCTGGTCGCGGTAGGGCCGCACCATTTCGTCGAAGACGGCCCCGAGCCGGCGATACCAGAACGTCGGCTGATAGCCGTAGTCGAGCACCGCGCGCTGCCAGGCGTCCTCCGGCGTCCAGCCCCGATCGATCACCAGATGAAGCGCGACCAGCACCGACGTCCGATCGCGGCCGCGCTTGCAATGAATGTAGATGACGCCGTTGTCGGGAGAGCGCAGCTCGGCGAGGATCCGCTCGAGGAACGCGCGGCTGGCGCCGAAAACCCCGTAGAAGGGAAAGTGCAGGAAGCGGATGCCGAGGCGCCGCGCCGCCTGCTCCTCCGCGCGGGTGACGTCGCGGTCCTCCTTGCGCAAGGAGATGATGGTCGTGACGCCCAGCGCTTTCAGATCCTCGAGCTGCGAGTCCGACGGTTGGCCGCCGCGATACAGCCGCTCGTTCACCTGGGAGAAGCGCACCGGGCCTTGCTCGCCGCGCAGCTTGTCGAAACGCATTTGACGCTCCTCATCGGGGACGGCGACGCGCGCGCCCGGATTGCCGAGCCGCGCCGGGCAGGCCACGTGCTCGGCCGCGCACGCGGGCAGCGCCGCGGCACACCAGATCACGAACGCGGTGGAATGGGCTCTCACGTTGGTTCCCCGTCTCTCCACTACAAGATGCGCCCGGCGTGGCAGTGGAGCAAGCGGGCCATGATGTATTACACTGTCCCAGAAATGGGACACCACCCGGAGCTGGAAGCGGCCGTGTTCGTCAAGGCGGTCGACGCGGGCAGCATGCGCGCCGCCGCGCTCGCCCTCGGCGTGCCGAAGTCGACGGTGGCGCGAAGGATCGCCGGCCTGGAAGATCGCCTCGGCGTGCGCCTGCTCGAGCGCACCACGCGGCAGCTGCGCGTGACCGACGCCGGCAAGCGCTATCACGACGAGGCGCGGGTCGCGCTCGCGGCGCTCGAGCGCGCCGAGCGCGCGGCCACCGAGCTGCAGTCCGCCCCGCGCGGAGTCCTGCGCGTGACGCTGCCGGTGAACCTCGGCCTGCTGTTCGTTCCCGAGCTGCTGGCCGAGTTTTCGCGGCAGTATCCCGAGCTGCGCGTGATCGTCGACGTCTCGGATCGGGTGGTCGATCTGATCCGCGAGGGCTTCGACGTGGCGCTGCGCGCGGGACCGGCGCGGCTGCGCGACTCGAGCATGGTGGTCCACCGCATCAGCGAGAGCGCGATCCGGCTGTTCGCCAGCCCCGAGTATCTGCGCCGCCGCGGCGCGCCCAAGCGCCCCGAGGAGCTGGCCGACCACGACTGCCTGCTGTTCGGCACCGGCGAGCGGGAGACCTGGGCGCTCACGGAAAAGCATCGACGGCGCTCGATCAGCGTGCGAGGAAGAGTGGCGATGAACAGTCAATCGGCGCTGCGCGACCTGGCGATCGCGGGGATGGGCATCGCGCGGCTGCCGGAGTCGCTGTGCGGCGAGGCGCTGGCGAGCGGGCGGCTCGAGGTGGTGCTGCCGCGCTACACGACCATGCCGGCCGGGCTCCACCTGCTCTATCCGGCCGGCCGGTACGTCTCGCCGAAGGTGCGCGCGTTCGTCGACTTCGTGCGCTCGCAGGTGGCGGCGGTGCGCAGCCGGCGGGGGCGGCGGCCATGAGCACGCTCGGCTTCGTCTTCGAGCACCGCTATGCGCTGCTGTTCGCGGCGGTGTTTCTCAGTCAGCTCGGCGTGCCGTTTCCGGCGCTCCCGGTGCTGCTCGGCGCCGGCGCGCTGGCCCGCGACGGACGCCTCGATCTCGCCGCCGCGCTCGCGCTCTCGATCGCCGCGTCGGTGATCACGCACGCCGCCTGGTACGAAGCCGGCCGGCGCCGCGGCCGCGGCGTGCTCGCGTTTCTCTGCCGCTTCTCGCTCGAGCCCGACGTCTGCGTCCGCCAGACGACCAACCTGTTCGCGCGCCGCGGCGCCGCCGGCTTGATCGTCGCGCACTTCATTCCCGGCGTGTCGCTGGTGGCGCAGCCGCTCGCCGGCATCAACGGCGTCACGCCGTCGGCGTTCCTCCTCTATAGCGGGCTCGGCGCGGCGCTGTGGGCCGGCGGGCTGCTCGGCGCCGGCTACGCGCTCGGCCGCCAGCTCGAGCAGGCGACGCGCGTGATCATGCGGATCGGTTTGTCGCTCGGCGCGCTCGTCGCCGCGTCGCTCGCCGTGTACGTCGCGTGGAAGCTCGTCAAGCGGCGGCTGTTTCTTCGCGACCTGCGCCTGGCGCGCATCAGCCCCGACGAGCTGAAGCGGGCGCTCGACGCCGGCGAGGCGGTGGTCATCGTCGATCTGCGGCACGCGCACGAGCTGACGTCGGAGCCGCGGACGATCCCGGGCGCGCTGCGCATCACCGCCGAAGAGCTCGACGAGCGGCACCACGAGATCCCGGCCGGCCGCGAGATCATCCTCTACTGCTCCTGACCCAACGAAGCGACCAGCGCCCGGGTGGCGCTCCGGCTCAAGCGACGCGGGATCGTCGCCGTGCGCCCGCTCCACGGCGGCCTGCGCGCATGGATGGAGCGCGGCTTCCCGCTCGCCGGTTAGCGCCGCTCAGGTCAGCACCACGTCTTCGCGCAGGGCGATTCGATCCAGCACCCGCACCCGATCGTCGGAGATGGCGGCGAGCGCGGCGCGCAGCATGTCGAAGTGCTCCTGCGCGGCGTCGAACCAATCCTCGAGGCGGAACGAGAGCGCGCGCGTCGGCTCGAGCGCGCGCGCCTCCCACGCCTGCGACGGCTCGCCGATCGCGACCGGGCCGCCGGCCACCTGCCCGCGCCCGAAGCGCAACACCACCTGTGGTCGTTCGCGCGCCGCCTCGACCAGCCCCTCGGCGATCACCAACATTCGATCGCGCGCCACGCCGCGCGGGAGCACCACCTCGCCGGGGCGGAACGCGACCTCGTCGGCCGCCGCCGCCAGCTCCGCCAGCGCCTGCACGCCTCCGCCGCGCATGGTCGGCACGTCGAGCAGCACCAAGAGGCGCTCGATGAGATCGAGCGGCGCGGATCCGAGCGGCGCCGCCGGCCGCTCGGGCGGAGTGAGCACCACGGGCTCCGGCGGCAGGCGATCGCAGAGGAGCGCCACGCTGCGGGCCGCGTTGACGAGCACCGCGCGCGCGAGCGGGAAGCTGTCCTCGAGCAGCGCGATCCAGTCGTCGGCGGCGATCCGCACCAGGCGCAGATCGGAGAGCGCCACCGCCGAGCGCGCGTTCGGCCGCTCGAGCGTGGCGTCGAGCGTGCCGATGACCCACCGCCCTTCCAGCGTCCACGGCGGCGCGCCCTCGCGCGACAGGCGAATGCGCCCCTCGCTCATGAAGTAGACGTGCTCCGAGGCCTGGTTCGCGGCGAAGATGGTCTCGCCCGCCGCCACGTCGCGCTCGGTGATGAGCGAGACCAGGCGATCGATCACCCACGACTCGACCCCCGCCGCTTCGGACGTGAACGCGGCCATGAACAGCTCGCGCGAGAGGCGCCGGACGTGCTCGCTCTCAGCCACCTCCGGCCTCCTTGGCGGCGACGTCGAACAGCGCGTACGCGCGCGCGTCGACCTCGGGCCGGCGCCGGCGCGCGAGCACGGCCGCCTCGCGCAGCTTCGCGTCGTCGAGCGACGCGGCGTAGGCCGCGGCCAATCCCGCGACCGTGACGTCGCTGTCTTCGACGAGCGCCATCACGGCGTCGCGGTGGGCGCGCGGCGCGGCCAGAGGCAGATAGCCGGCGGCGCGCGCGACGCGGTCGGCCGCGGGCAGATCTTCGGTGACCAGCCGCAGCAGCGCGCGCAGGCGCTGCTGGTCGCGCCGGGTCAGGAGCGCGTCGAGGAACTCGCCGGCGTTCGCGCGCGCGTGCTTGTCGCTCGACAGCGCCGCCTGCTGCACG
>Ga0070741_10008090_pt1 | contig 21305 bp, 23 predicted proteins | sample Coa_R1_4_FD_66440 | JGI IMG/M metagenome (GOLD analysis project Ga0070741, IMG submission 66440) | Surface soil microbial communities from Centralia Pennsylvania, which are recovering from an underground coalmine fire - Coalmine... | ecosystem: Environmental > Terrestrial > Soil > Unclassified ... | reverse complement strand
TCCCTGGATCGATAAAGTTGTAGAGGCAACAAAAACAATTCGCGCTCGCGCACCTGAATTATTAATCGACGGTGAATTACAAGTCGATGCTGCAATCGTCCCGAAAGTCGCCGACAGCAAAGCGCCGGGCAGTCCCATCGGCGGTCGAGCTAATGTGTTGATCTTCCCTTCGCTTGAGGCAGGCAATATCGCTTACAAAATTACAGAGCGGTTGGCCGGAGCGACAGCGATTGGTCCGATCTTGCAAGGGCTGGATCGACCTTGCAATGATTTGTCTCGCGGCTGCAAGGCTGAAGATATTGTCGATGCGGTGGCGATTACCGCTGTTCAAGCGCAGGCGAGGAAATCCAACTAAACGAAGCTGTTGATTAAACTGGGAGATGCAGAACCTGGTTCTCGTACTCAGTTTGCTCAGAGCATTCGATAACGGTTAGCAATTCTTCGATTGCAATTCCAATCGGCATTGTCTCTGGAACAACAATCACGCCAGTCATTCGGAGACCTGAGCTAACGCGTTCATAGGCATATTTAGGAACTGTACTAATGTCCTGTGTGACCAGGACTCGATCGTGCCGGGCAGCCTATTCTAATAGTGTCGGATCACTTACGCCGTTGAGATCCGTATTTTGCGCAATAACATGATCCAACTGTGGCCGGTGTATTCTCAGACCGCGCAGTATTGATAATTAAAATTCTCGTCTGTAAGGATTTTGATGATCGGGGATGAAGATTACTTCTTGATTAATTGAGCACGACGCGTCTTTATTCTCTCGCGCAAAGGCGCAGAATTAAAATGGCTATCGATAAACTCCCGCGACTCTTCGGCGACCTTTTGTTGTTTGAGCAAATAATCTTCCATTAGCCCCGAGTTTTCCAAATAGTAATAGATAGCGCCGTAAATTTCCCTGAGCGTCAGCGATGGATAGCTGTATTGAATCTGGTCAGCCGTCTCGCCTGATTTGAACAAACGGACTATGCTGTCCAGCGTGACTCGCGATCCTTCTATACGAATCGTTCCATCCTCCCATTCGGTCAAAGGAATTGTTTGAGTCGCTTTAATCATAGCCTGATTATTATACCTTATTAATAATTGACGAAGAAATTCGTCAATTCCATCACGAGACTTTATTTGTGGCTTCGTTCTCGTTCACGAGATCAGCAAATCATCGAGCCGACTTCTTCGTCTTGAACAATATCAAACACAAACCCTGTGCGACACCAACGATGAATCCAATGATGCTACCCATAATCAGACCTTCTAATCCGTTGGCAAACGTGTAATCACCAAACGCTGATCGGATCAACGGCGTCATGTAATAATCGGCGTTCGGAAGCAAAACGATGAATATTGGTATGGTGACAATCGACCCGATAATCCACAGCCATGATCTGCTGACTTGTTTCAAAAGACTCAACCACTGCAACACAATCATCAGTAATCCAGAGAATACAACGATTGAAAGTATTACCGAATCCTGGAGGTGCAATTGAACCGTCCCCCAAAGGGCCAGGGCAAACAGGGTGAATGGTACAAACGTCGACAACAGCCACAACCAGATCCAGACTCTGGCATATCTTCTTAATACAATCAGCGGTCCAGTTGCTACGAAGAAGGACAGAACCAGGCCAAAGAACGGAATTATGTTGTCGCCCAACTCACCCTTAATAGCTCTGCCAAAAATAACCCACAATCCCAGGAAGGCGCCCCAGCCGATTGTGTTCGCTACGGCGTACAGAAACAGAGCCAGGAGCTTGTTCGCCGCGCCTTTAATCAACGGCTGAGTCTGATTTTGAGCAGCCTGGACCGCCGGTCGCAACTGTTCATTCGACAGATGCACTGGCCTGTCTTTGCCGACGGTTTCGTAAGTGGGCGTGCGTCGCTCTTGTTCGAGCCTCTGTGGCGGCTGCACGGCAACGGGAGGATTAACCAGGACCGTGGACTCGCTTTGCAATCCACCGGCGGCCGCCGCAAGTGGCGTGGTCGTGTACCCGACGTGATGACTCGCCCGCGCAAAACCTTCCAGGGCTGACTTCATCTCAGCCGCGGCATGAAACCGTCGGTTTGGGTTCCCTTCCAAAGCTCGCGCAACAATCTGGCGCAACGGTTCTGGAATGGAGGAAGGCAACGGTCGCGGTGCGGTATTCTGTACTGCCACCGCCATCTCAGAGAAATCGGTTTGCGGATAAGGCAACGTTCCGCTTAGCATTTGATAAAGGATAACGCCAACCGCCCAGATGTCGGTTTGTTCGTTCCGCTGACCTGCAAAAGCCTCGGGCGCCATGTACTGCGGAGTGCCCGCCACAATGCCGCTGAGCCCAGTGGTTTTCAGGACACGCGAAATACCGAAATCGGTCAGGCGAGGCTCCTGACCTTGAAGAAGAATGTTCGCCGGTTTCAGATCGCGATGAATTATTCGCCGCGAATGCAGATGTTGAAGTCCAGCCAGAATACCGGCAGCCATCTCTACCGCAGCCTGAATTGACGGAGCGGCTCCGTTATAATTTTTGAGCCAATCTGCCAGCGATCCGTCCGGAGCGTATTCGCTGACCAGAACGACCAGATCCTCATAAACGTTCGCTTCGATGATCGGCAGAATGTTTGGGTGACCGCTTGCCTGCGCCCACAGAGCGGCTTCTCCGCGAATCAAGTTGATGTCTACGTCATCATCGATTGGGATTTTGATCGCTACCTGAGTCGTGGCAATAACGGTGCGGCGTTCAGCCAGCCAGACAAATCCGAATGACCCTCGACCTAGCTTTCGGTCAAGAGTATAAGGACCAATCTGGTCGCCTTTTCTCAGCATTACATTTCTGCTCTATAGATTCGCAGGCATAATTGCAGCGGGGATTCTTGCAAACAAGTAAGAGTATATCGCAGATAACGGCTCGCCGGTATACGCGTGGCGCGGGAGCCGAGAGGCGGGCAGGCAAAGATGCCTGCGCTCCCGCGCTATATGGGTATATGCCCTTTCAAGGCTTGATGCCGAAATCGAATACCTTGATTATTTTTGAATCGACTCTGCCGTAATAGAACATGTATTCGCCTGGTGATAAATCCTCGTGTGGAGTCACCTTAAAGACCCCGGGCGCGATCTTGTCGAAATCAAATGGTTTCAACTTACTATTCTCTGGACCGGTGTGCGAAGTAAACACGCTGGCAGAGCCGAGCACTGCTTCCCTCCGATCTTTTTTCGTGTCCATCTCAACCAGGACAAACTCGTTCGGACTCGTGGCTGAAGAAAACCATTCCCAGCTGGAATTGCTTAATCCGCTGTTAGTCACCTCAAAATAAAAGTAAAAGGTAGGGCGAGGATCTTCGATTTGCGTATGCGCGTTTGGCTCTCGCAAAACGCCCTTCAGCTTGATTTTTGTGATCCCATAAGTCAGCAGCGCCCAACCCATTCCGGTCGCTTTCCCTCCGCTGAAAACTGATGGCTCAAGTTGAATCATCTGCTTCTCAGAACCCTCGGCCGTTTTAAGCAGCCAGATTCCCGCCTCGTGCGGCGCATTCGGATCATTAGAGTCGACAGGTGGCGGCTGGACTACAACAAGCCCAGGTGACGACGCCAATTCAGTTAGAGATGCCTGGAGCATTGCGACGACTACATCGTCGGGCACAGCGGCCTCTTTTAAATGCGATAGCTCGCTTGCCGAAAGATCAAACTTGTTCCTGCTGGACCCGATCTTGGCGATAATTACGGCTGAGCTTACTCCTGATTTTGTCAGCTTGACGATTGATTCATTGGTTAAGACTTCCTGTTGGATCCCGCTTTGGGAAAAAGCTACTTGGATAAACACCAGCGATACAGCCAGCAATAAACTGGAAATGTGACGGTACATAGGTACTCCTGTTCAGCCAGGCGATGTTTGAAAAGATGTGGTTTGCTGTCCGCTGCGTTTCTAGTAGCTATCGAAACGCATTGCAGACTCCGATCGGCAAGGAATGCCTTCCGGCAGGGCAGAACCTTATGAATTGATTTTATCGCATAGGTATGAAGTGCGTAAAGGGGCCAACAGGTGAGGCACGAATCGCAGAGGGTGTCCGTCCAGTTTTATAACTTTGGTATGTTCAACAAAATCGACAGGAGTATCATTATGTCAACGCCAAGATGGAACGCTATAACTACAATAGCCCACAATTTCCAACGTTTCGATCTTATTACGGCCATACACACCAAAGGCCAATAAGAAAAGGCTATAAAAAATACGAGCCAGTGTAGAGCCCCCAGGTCCGGTGGGATCAAGACACTAAATACCTGTGGCACGACGCTGAGAATACCGAAAGGAGCCAGGATCATAACCAGCAGCATCGCTTCAAAAGAAGTATCTCGCCACTGCGAAATATATTTCAATGCATAGAAGCTGGTCGAGATCGCAGTTCCAAGTATCAATCCGATAATGGCGCGATCCCGTGCTCGTGAAGTTTCTCGTATTTTGCGGCGCTGTTTGTTCAGCTGTGAATGTTGAAAAACCCTGATCGCTGCGTGATCGCTCATTTATCGCCTCTATTCGAATGAATACCAACGCAGGAAATAGAAAAAGGCCGGTACGCCAACGACGAAATGAACAGCAACAACGAGAATACCCCACACAGCCCAACGCTTGGACTTACAAACCATCGTACCCAGGGCAGGCCAATAACAAAACGCGAGCGCCTGAGCAGACCAGTGTACGACTCCAGCGGTCGCCAGGTACAACAGCCACGGTATTTGCGGCACGAAGCTGAGAACCACAAATGGAAGTACAATCCCCAGCCATCCCTTCGCCACTTGAGTCTCGTAATTTTTGAATATATAGAAACTGGTGGAAATAGCGGTGCCGATCACCAATCCCAAAACGGCACGGTCCTTTGCGTGAGAGAATCCAGACATAAGCGCTCCCGGGAATCAACAGTAACGGCAAAACCCATCATCAATCCACGGAACTCGGGTTATCTTTACTCTGTATCAGCGAACTTTCCGAAATGATCTTAAACATATCTGGCGTCAAGAAAACTGCCTGCGTGTCATTGCCACCATACAGAAAATACATTCTCTCGCTCGATCCTGCATTCTTTAAAAACTTATTTACCAGCGAGAGTGCGCGACGGGTCGTCAGTTCCCAGAAGTTCCCGGTACTTAGCTCGTCCTCTGTATACATGACAAAGGATTCTCCCTCCACTATCACAGTGTACGATCCTTCGACGTTAAAATCCTCTTCTATGGTATTAAAGGTTACGTCCTGATCTTTGAGGAAGGGAGCCAGGCTATTCAAGAACGTCTTTACTCCGCCTTCAGCCAGATTTTCAGAGTCTGCGATGTAGTCCCGCCCGGTCATCTCACCAAAAAGATAACCAGTTTTGATCGATTCAGCCTTTACCTTTTCAACCTGATCGGGTGAGGTATATTTATAGAATCCAAGGCGTTCTAGTTCGTCCAATAACGGCGCTATTGTTTTTTTCTTAAACAGCATTTGACACTCTATTGTGAAAAGAAACCGCTCATAATTCAGAATGCGATTTTTACGTGCATCAACATATAAATGAAAACTGCGACAATTCCAATATGAACCGCAGCAACAATCGCACTCCACAAGGCCCACCGCCGGGATCGGGCTACTAACGTAAAGATAATAGGCCAATACAAAAATTCGAAGAATTCTGGAGCAGAACTGACCGTATCCTGCAATAGAAACATAAAAAGCATTCGCGGAATATAGCCAAGCAGTCCAAACACCCAAAGAATCCAGATCACAGGAGGTCCTGATAACCGACCATATTTGAAAAGATAAAAACCGGTGGAAATCGCCGTGCCGATGATCAACCCAATGATAGCGCGGTCTTTTACACGGGTGATCTCTGACATAATTTTATCCATGATGCGGCGAATAGAATATCAGAACCTTTGCATCTGGCGGCGGCGAGAACGCTTGAGGCTCGCATTAGCAGCTCATCTTTTTGTCACCAGCATAGATACGATGCCAGTCTGAAATCCATGCAGAGCAATGCAGAACGAGCAGGATCGAAAAATATCTCCTTGTCCATCGCTTCCTCCATTGCAAATTGCCCTTTTGCCAATAGTGGCGCAAACATTCAGTCTGCGCAAGTCCGCGATGCCGATACTTGGAGGAACGTGAAAACCGAATGTTCGTGCAACAATGAATTTTGGCCGACTTAGAGGAAAGCGCAGACTAAATGTCTGTGCCACTCATCAATTACCATCGCCCATCAGAACAAATCCGGCCCAGTAAAAAGGATTGCTGTATCGTCGATCCCGTAACAATTTCAAAGAGGCTTCTCTCATCGCTTCGGATTTGGATAGAGCTTTTTCTGTTTGATTATGCGAATTCAATCGACGATGGAATTCCTGCATAAGCTGTGACGTGGCGGCCGAATCTACCTTCCATTGGCTGACTACTGTCGTCGGTGACCCAGCCACAAACAAGGACCAGCTTAGTCCGATGACGCCTTCGCCGGCGCCGACTCTGCCGCGCGCAGTTTCGCACGCGGACATAACCACCATATCCGCGTTCAGGTTCAGGTTCATTATCTCCCAGGCTTCCAACAGACCGTCCTGCTTGCCGTCCGCCGCCAATACAACCTGCGAGTACATCGGGCTGGCGTTATTAAGCAGTGCGTGCGTCGCCAAATGCACGATCCTGTACTTGCTGGCTTCTGCTTCGAACAAATCTTTGCGAGCATCCGACTTCACATAGACTTTGCTTTGCTTTGCGCCGTAAATCTCCGCTATACCCTTGACCTCAGCTTCCGCGTCTGGCAGTTCACCAAGACTGGCATCGCGCTCGATTGCTTTAACACGAGAACTAGTCAAATCACTGACCGCGGGATTTCCGAACGCGATCAGAGTCGTCGAGTTGCTTGAGGCTTCAGCTCGCTTTCTGTGCACCTTTTCCATCTCTGCCAACACGCTGATTGAAGGAGCGTAGGATATCGCCGATGTTTCAATTAAATAATGATTTCCAGAATCTGTCAGAGCCTGGAATGGCAGTTCCCATAAAACACCGTCAGGCACAATCACTAACCGATTTTTGCCTTTCAGTTGAGCTTGCGCAGGTTTGATCAGCAGACCATAAAGCTGCCCACCATCAGCGCGAAACCTGAGGTCTCGCTTTGCCAGTTTGTCTCGGTAATTGCTTACAAGATCCGTAAGGGTCTTTTCTTCCGTCGGGATGGTATATGATTTCAAAACGGGAGGACCGCCTTGATCACGAGTGACTACGAAAAGAAACAACTTGTTAGTCGTGACTACATATTCCATTATCGCGCTCTGCGAATCGGTCAGCAGAGCGGACATATCATCGAATTTAATCGGCTGCGATTCACCTCGTTGAGCTTTCAAATCCAGATGCGTTGCGTAAAGCTTTGCGGTGAAATCCTCGTGATCCAATCTTGCTTTTTGCAGTCTAGCCGTCAAATCTGTCAAATGCTTTTGATCTGGTTGCGGGCGCAGCATTTCACGCTCTAACTCCGCATTCAGGGCAACTAACTGTCCGTTGAACTGTTTCTCCTGATCTACTTCGGCCGCCGTCATCGATTTGGTAACGTTTACGCGACCGCTCTTCAGGATGTCCAGCAGAACGCGACCTTTTGCGCGCTCTGCATACCATAGCGCCGACGCGTCATCCTTTCTCGCAACCCGGGAATCGATCATTTGATGGTACGGAGAGACTTTGTTTTCAAAGAACCGCTGAACGTCCTGTTCATTACCGGCGACCTGTGTTCGTATGTCTTCAATCACGCTGATCGCGGCGTCAAACGACTGCTGAGCTTTCTCATCATTTCCCTGCGCGCGGTATGCGTTGCCCATCGTCACCAGGGCATTCCATTGTATTTCGCGGCTGCCAATCTCTTTCGCAAGAGCCTCTGCCTTTGTCGCGAATTCCAGTGCCTGTGCCGGATCATTCTGGAAATTGTATATCAATCCAATATCGCCCAGAGCGTTGGCAAGACCGGCTTTGTCGGGGATCGACTCGAATTTATCTTTGGCCTTTGTTGCGAAATCCAGTGCAGATTTGTAATCACCCTGCGCCATGTAAACTTCGCCGATCTGGGCGTATGCGCTTCCCGTATCGCTTCGGGATTTCAGTTCTTCGTCGATCTTCAGTCCACGATTGAGGTAATCCAGCGCAAGCGCGTAATCGCCATTGGTGCGATAAACTGAGCCAATGTTGATCAGGCATTCCGCGATCTCGCGCGGCTCGTTTAAATCCTGCCAGCGTTTCAGACTCTCTTCGTAATATTGCAAAGCAAGAGGCGCATTTCCCTGATTGTGATATATCAGGCCGAGATTGGTCGTCAGATGAGCTATGCCGTCATCTCGTTTTAGCTCTTTCGCAAGATCCAGCGCTCGTTTATAGGTTTCCAAAGCCAGTGCGTAATTTCCCTGGTAATTGTAAATGTTTCCGAGGTTGTTAAGAACCTGAGCTTCCCCGAGTTTTTCGCCAGTCTGTTCAGCAATATCTTTTGCGATCAGGAAAAGCCTTACAGCCTCAGGATATTCTCCCAGGCGAAATTGGCGGATACCTCTGCCGTTTATATTATTAACGACGTCATATGGGAGGAATGCCGGGTTGTCGGCCATCACTTTCTTCCATTCTTGTCTTGTTTTCGTAGCGGTGATGGCGTCGGCGAACTCTGGCGAAGGATTGACCGATCGCATCAACTTCCATTGTCCGGCCTCTTTGACGCAAAATACTTTTGTGTAATGCAGTAGCAACCCATCCAGCGGTCTTCCCGTACGGTCGATCGGATACATATCGGAGATGAAAATGACAGTGGCGTTGTCGCCATCGACAGCGACAGTGCGAACGTCCATGCTTTTGACTTCAATCTTTTCCAGCTTCTTAAAGGTTTGTTCGACAGTCTGTTTTTGCGCGGCATATTGCGGAGATTTATCGCTCCACAACTGCATATGCTTGACAGCATCTCTATTTGTATAAGTCGCCATCAGGTCGCCGATGAGCTGGCGCAAAGCCGCATCGTCGGCTGGCGACGGGGCACCGCCCTGTTGCTGTCCCGGTGCGAGCTGCAGCAACAGGCATAGAACAAATACCACGCACAACGGACTGTATATTATTCGGTTCATTTCAATACCTGTTTCTTGCTTAATCGAAGTCTAAGAACACTATCTTCGCCTGAAAAAGACTGAGATCGGCGGGCAACAGTATTTTGCAGCAAAACGCCAAAACTGTCAAAACCTGAATAATTTACGAGCGCGGAACTATTCGTTATGCAGCCAGTTGCTCGCCAGCCTGACGGCCTATAAAATTAGAGCGGACAGTTCGAATAGCTTTATCGTTATGAACCTATATGCGTTTGCCGTCACGGCGAGCAGGAACGAATTAGCCTGGGATCGGACCGAGGTCATGTCCATCGTGATCGCCGCCGATTCGTCTGAGACTGCCGCCGAAAAAGCCGAAGAACAAGCTCGCCGCAAATACCCAAAGAGTCACGGCTGGAACATAAAGACCAGCATGGTTGAAGTGAGTCAGGAAGAGTTGTTAAACACAATCGAAAACCCGAGTACCGGTAAAGAAACCCGAGTAGTAGGCGGCGAAATCGACGGCAACGAGGAACCCTCGACCTAAGCTTTATATTTCAACCTCAATCTGATCAGCAGATCATTGAGCGCCGGTTTTCCGGAACCAACATCAGGCAACTTGCTGCTTTGAAATGCCGCTTCCAATTCTTCCTTTAAATCGGCAAATCGTTTCTGATGAAACGAAACGTCCGTATCATCTAAGGTTGTGTGCTCTCGTCCGGACAACTTGCGCTCTATCAATCCATCGATGAAATCGAGCCTGAAATCTTCATTCAGGCGGCGCAGGTTTGCTTCGACTTCTCCAGTCCGCATTAAATGAATGCCGGTGAGCAGAACTCTGTATACATAGAGAAGCGGCTTGACTCGGCGCGGACGTTCTTTATCAAATAGCTTCCATTGCGTTTCTGAAAAGCCGAAATAATGATGGCTGTGGTGACGTGTTATGCATTTACCAGCGATCTCGCGTAATTCTTCGAACTCGTCTGCGGCTTTCACAACCAGAGGTGAGAAGAGTTGCTCAAGCACATAGCCGTTCTTCTTTAATAACAGTCCAAAGAACTTCTTTGCATCGTGAGTAACCAGATCAATTTCCAAACCATCTCTTATCGCCGACACTTCTATTGTCTCGCGACCAGGATCGAGCCCGATTGAATCCGCCAGCGGCAGTATATGCACACCCCGCAGATCGTAATCGGAATCCGCCGACGGAAAGCCATACAGGTGCGCTCCGCTGATCGTCATAAACAGCAGAGGGTATGGCTGGTTTGAAACTTCCCTGACTACTCTTTGATCGAAATCCATTTCACTAGTCTCTCACCATGGATCTTCTGGCTTTTATGAGGAATGCGTTCGCCTTCGCGACATCCGGACGTTCTGGTAACTTCGTTGTGACAAGCGCTGCATCAAATTCCTTATGTAACCGCAATCTCCATTTGTCGACCTCTTCCCACGGCATCTCGCCCCGTCTTATTGCCAGCAATTCTTCTCGCCCTGATTCAATCCGAACCGGCACATAACATTCCTTCAGCACAGTAACGCCGGAAGACAATAAACGAATTAAATGCATCGCATGTTTCCAGCGAATATTCCCGGTCGCTCGAAGATCTTGTTCCAGTTTCTTAAACTGCGACATCACATAACCGTTGTAGGTTTGGTAAACAAGCTGGGAGAGAAACACCGCCCGCATTGCCAGCAACTCTTCTGCAAGCGGGCTGGCCATTTCCACCAGCGGAGTGTAGAGGCACTCCAGAATATTCGGATTGGCCTTCAACGCCATAATCAGGAACTTCTGCAATTCCCAATAGCATTCCTGATTTTCATTGTTCTCTAACTGTTCCGGCACTCCCTGTAGTGACCAGTGAAGCTCTGCCGGCGGAAGATAGATACCGCGACGATCCGTGTCCGATTGTTCAGTGTCCAAACCGTAAGCGCGAGAGCCGACGACGCATCGATAAATCACATATTGATCAAGATCATCATCGGCAGTTTCGAATTCCAGAGCATTTCGCTGATAATCTTTTCTGATGGAGAACTGGCTGCGATATAGATTCGCTGTAGTTCCATCTGCGAGTCGAATCTGGTAAACACCGGGCGCCTCGGTCGGAGCATTTTCGATAACACCAACCGAGCCGCCATCTGCGGCCGCTCGAACGACGATTTGAGTGCCAATGGGAACAATAAGATTAGTTTTAATCTCAGACATAATCACGAAGTCCCGGAACTACAGAGAACCAACGAATCAATGATGCCAGCGAAAATTATCGCAGACAATAGAACTACGGTGATGTCGTGGGTTCAGTTTTTGGCAAAAATCTGAGGTTATCTTTAGTCGCCTTCAGGCGGCTTTCCCGCAGGGTTAATAGACCAGCTGTTTTATAGCTAGTCGTAACCCAAATTGATAGGAACTTGCGAGGACCAGCAGCGAATTGTATAGCTGCCTGAAAGGCAGAAAGTTAATAGCCGGGGGTAAGCTCGAAGAGCGCCACCCCCGGATCAGCGTGTATTTAATTCCGAGCCTGAAAGGCTCGAAGATAATTCTGCGACCCTTTAGGGTCGGATCAAATCAACGATTGATTACGGGGGGTGACGCGCCAAAGGCGCTTTACCCCGCATATTCACTGATTTCCCTACGGGCAATTCTGCAACAATCTCGTAACTTGTACGAATTCGGTTAATGAGAAGTGTTTTACAACCTGGTGATGGCAAAGGGCTGCTTCACAGGGCGCTTCAGCGTCCTTTCAGATCCGCTTTAGCGAAATAAATGGCTAAAGCCTGTGATGGAAGCACGCTAAAGCGCGCTAAGCATAGGGAGCACCGCACCCACCCGCTTCTAAAAGAAGCGGTCTAGTAACCCTACGGGAAAGCCTCGTGAACGAGGCTTCGAGAACATCATCGACGAGCTGCTCTCTCAAAAACTTGAACGACACCGTGTTCATTGAGATTAAGGTCCCCATTACGAAAAAGCGCACGGTGCACTTGACAACCAGTGTTCACTTACCTAAATTTGCGTCTTGCTCTTTTGACAGGCATCTTCAATATTCTAAAGCAGATGCCCGAATGCTGGGAGGTCGTCTAATGGTAGGACAGCAGACTCTGGATCTGCCTATCGGGGTTCGACTCCCTGCCTCCCAGCCAAGTGTTCCAGGAATTTCACCTCATTCTTTCGCGTTGGTATCCACAGGCAAAACCTTGAATCATCGATTTGAGTATCAATGATGGGTACCTTATTTAATCCTGTAATTCGCGAGCCGCTTGGAGAACTCTAATGAAACTATTGATTTCCGGCTCTACGGGGCTGGTCGGCTCTACGCTTGTTCAGGCAGTTGCGGCTAATAAAGACGACGTTTATCGATTGGTCAGGAAAAAAAACGATTCCTCTGAAAAAACTGTCCTTTGGAATCCGTCCGACGGACAGTTGAATCCTGCTGATATAGAAGGCTTTGACGCAGTCATTCACCTGGCGGGTGAAAGCATCGCCGCAGGTCGCTGGACTGATCAGCAAAAAGCAAAGATTCGCGATAGCCGTGTAAATGGCACGACGTTGCTCAGTAAAACGCTTGCCTCGCTAAAGCAGCCGCCAAAAGTTTTGGTCTCCGCTTCGGCGATAGGAATTTACGGCGATCGAGGGGACGAACTCCTGAATGAAAACTCGAAACCCGGAACAGGATTTCTCGTGGACGTTTGCCGCGAATGGGAAGCGGCTGCCGAGCCAGCTGAACAGCGCGGAATTCGCACCGTAAAACTCCGTTTTGGAATGATCCTGAGCCCCACCGGGGGAGCTTTGGGCAAAATGCTGACTCCATTTCGAATGGGCGTCGGCGGCATCATCGGTAGCGGCAACCAGTATATAAGCTGGATCACGATTGACGATGTCGTCGGCATAATCCAGGAATCTTTGAAAAACGACAGCTTAAAAGGTCCGGTAAATACTGTTACGCCAAATCCGGTAACGAATCGCGAGTTTACAAAGACGCTCGGCAAAGTCCTGGGCAGACTAACGATCTTTCCCGTTCCTTCATTCGGAGCGCGTCTGGCTTTCGGTCAGATGGCGGATGAGTTGCTTCTTGCCAGCCAGCGAGTCGAGCCTGCCAGATTGAAGTCTGCCGGTTACCAGTTTCGGTTTCCTAACCTGGAAGGAGCCTTGCGGCACGTGTTAAATAAGTGATCTCCATTGTGCCCGTTTGTGGCACACAAAACCGAGTTTGGCCAACTGGTGTCACGCTGTCACACCAGCAGCTAAGTTCCTTTTTCCACTATCGGTTAACCCTGTGACACCTGGTGTGACACCGATATCAAAATGCGAATTCGGCCATCGTGTGTCACACTTTTAGTTTGACCGCCTTGCGGAAAACTTTGAGCTCGACTTTAATTTTTTTGAGATGATTCTACCGCGGGAAAGGGTACATCAGATAGGCCAGTGCCAGACCGATGCCAACAAACAAACCGAAGACTTTTAAGCCGTAAAGGAGTCGCGCTCGGCCGCCGGTAATCTCGGAATTCAGCAGCGCGAAGACGATGCCGACGATCAGCGAAAACAAGATCATTGCCAGGAAATGCATTATGGTTTCCTCCCGGCGGCTATGTCGAAGGCATCCAGCATAATCAGGTAGTTCAGCAGTCCTGAAACCATCAGAAATGTGTTGCCGTATTCAAAGCTTGGCGAGATCGAAACTGCCTGCGTGAACCAGCCCATCATCCAGCAGACAATGTACGGCACGCCTAGTCCCAAATCGAATAAACCAAAAAAGCGCGAGAGCCAGTCCGGACTGTTCGACGAGACAAACAGATGCCCCTGAAGAACTAGTCCAAAGGCGAACATCGCCGCCACACAAACGAAGAAGACTATGGCTCGTTTCACTTTGCCCAGCAACAGATGACCGGCGCCGGGAATGATCATCGCCAGGATAACGGCTGCAATGCGCATTCCGGCCGGCGCAATTGGATATTCGACTCTGATGTGGTCTGGATGGCCCGTATGGCTTGGAAATGTGTCGGTCACGGATTGTCTACCTGATTCGTCGTGGCTCAAAAGTTCTCGCTTCCCCGGCTTTACGGGTGCAAATTATGCGCCGAATGAGATTCGTGTATTAAATCGCATTGTAGAGGTGGGTAGAGTGACTGTCAAGATTCCATGTAGCGTAGGCTTCCAGCCTGCGTACCTTGAAAGGTTTCGACGTAATTCACAGGTAAACGAAATGGCGCAGGCGGGCGACTACGCTACAAGTGCAAAGCATACCGCAACGCGAAGGCTAATACTGCCAGCGAAATCACCGACCACAGTCCCGCCCAGAACAATGCCGGTATGCCCGTAAGATCGCGCATGATGGTGGCATCGCTGTGGCGCTGGCGATCTCGGGATAGTCGAAAAATGCCGACCAGCTCGGACAAGGATTCGAAACAACATTGGATGGCCAGGAACTGGAGAGTTAAATCGGCATAGAACGGTCGAACGAAATAGATGATGGCACAAAACGCACCCGCGATGATCAAACCGAACAAAACTGCAAAGAAATTACGCGCGTAGAAGATTGTGAAAACCAGCACAAACAGGCCCAGGCCGATAAAGGCTGGCGCTACCCATTCGGTACGACTCGATAATACCAGCAGCAGGCCTCCGCAGATGACGCTGCCGATATAGCCGGCGCTGGTAACAACGGTTCGGCTTCCACCGTAAGTATAGGCGAGGCCCCGGTATTCCGGGTGAAGCGGATGCAACGTGAACCGGCGAACTCCCCCACCAGTCAGCAATGCGGCCAGGCAATGACTGGCTTCGTGAATGTAGACAACAAAGAATCTGAAGGGATAAACCACCCATTGCAGGATCGGGACGTACCATAGGATTACCGTCAGAGCCGCTGCTCCGACCAAATAACGATTGAGCCACAGCAGGTGCGCATAGGTGGTTTCGTGATGAACGCGAGAATGAGATTGCAACAGCAAGAACGGGGTGGAGTCTAATGCTGGGGAAATGAATGTCATTCCTAATCTAATGACTGCAGGTAAGATGCCTGCCCTCCCGGGAACTAGCCTGCAGCGCGGCGCGTTTCGGGTCTTGAATGCTGGCAATTGGAGCAATAGCCGAATATTCGCAGGCTGTGATGAGTTGGCTGAAACTTATACTTATCCGCGATTTTGTCCTGCATATTCTCGATCGTTTCGCTGTAGAACTCGATCAATGTTCCGCAACCGACGCAAATAAGATGATCGTGATGCTGGTGTTTGTAATTGTGCTCGTAGCGAGCGCGACCGTCACCAAAGTTGGCTTCGCGAGCAAGACCGGAATCCATCAGCAACCGCAACGTTCGATAAACAGTGGTGAATCCTACTGTCGGATCTTTATCCTTAACCAATCGGTAGAGATCTTCGGCAGAAACGTGCTCTTCGGTATTCAGGAACGTTTCCAGGATCAGATCGCGTTGCGCGCTGCGTTTATAGCCGTGGCGCTGGATGAAATCGTGGAAGACCTGAATCTCTTCTTGCATGCTCTTCCTAAGGCATTTGACTGTGATTGGACGTTCTTAGACAAGATATATCACAACCAGAGATGAATCAATCAAGGAATCTTTTTGAAATCGGCGGGTGCAGTTTTGATGGAATAACTGATGCATTTTCAACCATTAATGAAATCGCCGTCTAACCTCTTTCGGACGTTAGACGGCGCAGATACAAGAACAAACAGGCAGTTTGAATAAAATTACAGTAACGTTCCGAGCCTCGGCAAACGTACGGTGCGATAGCGCATTGGCGCGATACTCGATCTAACCGCGGAACGAATTTGGGCTCTGACGGCAGGCGTCGTCATATATCTGTAGGCCATCGGATTGATTCTAATTGCCGGAATATCTACTGTCGGGATATCTATGGACGGTATCACAATCCTTGGCAAATCGATGTTTATCGGCGGAATCCACGGAATGGCGATCGAAGGTAAATTAATTTCTGTTTCTGGAGAGCCGAAATAGTAAGTGCCAGATCGCGTTTCTGATCGCTTTTCAGGAGTTAAGTTAACCGTCATCGAACTCTTGTTCCTAACCAGCGTAACTTTGATTTCGCCGTCTTCTTTGCGGTTAATTGCGCGCGTCAGATCGCCGGTTGTTTCGATTTTGTCTCCGTCGACTTCTGTAATCACGTCGCCGGCTTTGAGCCCTGCCTTGGAAGCCGGGCTGTTTTCCGAAACGGTTTGTATCAGCAGGCCATGCTTATCCTTTACACCGAAATATTCAGCCAGTTGTTCGCTCAGCTCCGTCGTGGTGACGCCAATTCGACGGCTGACGCCTGGCCCAAAAAAGAACTGATTACCATCCGTAGAGTACCACTGGCCATTTTGCTGCAGTTGGTCTCTGAACGCCTGCACCCTGTCGCGGGCTTCCTGCGCCTGGTTAAAAACTTCAAAACCATTACCATTGTATGTGAAAACCTGTGGATAGTCCTGGCGTTTGCCCATGGTCACGGACAGCGTCTGTTTCGATCCATCTCTGGTGACGCTCAAATTCACCTTTTGCCCCGGAGCAGCTTCACTGATCAATCGGTTCAGCTTGCGAACACTGGTCACCTGGTCATTGTCGAAACCGACGATAATATCGTCCTTCTTGAGCCCGGCTTTGTCGGCTGGGCTATCTTTTATGACCCTGGTGACGACAACGCCCTTGTCGTTATCTTCGGTAAAGACACCCAGAAAACTGCCGCCGCCCACAGCGATCACCTGTGGACTGTCATTGTTGATGTATATTGTGTTGTCGGATTGACCAAAAGCCAACCCGCAGGATATTAAAGCTAGAGAGACAAATAAAAGGGTCCGCGTAATCATACCTAAACTCCTTCAAGGGTTTGTTTATGTAGGAATTCCACGCACGGTCTTGGAACAAGTTCCATAATTTGCTGCCATTAATGTTATTTCCTTTGGCTTGCGAGAGAGCAACACCGCGTGTACTATAGCCAGCTAATTCAGCCATATCAACAGATTAAGGATGCAGGTGATCAGATGAGCTCCAGTTTCGAAGCCCCGCTAAAAGTCGTGGATCAGGACATTTATCAGGCGATTCAGAACGAAACCCGACGCCAGGTCGGCCAATTGGAAATGATAGCCTCAGAAAACTATGTCAGCGAGGCAGTTCTGGACGCAATGGGGTCGGTCTTTACTAACAAATACGCCGAAGGTTATCCGGGACGGCGTTATTACGGGGGTTGCGAGTTCGCCGACATCGTCGAGAATCTGGCAATCGACAGAGTCAAGTCTTTGTTTGGAGCCGAGCACGCCAATGTTCAGCCGCATTCCGGCAGCCAGGCGAATATGTCGGTTTACCTCACAGCGCTGAGTTACGGCGACACGGTGATGGGAATGAACCTATCGCACGGTGGACACCTGACGCACGGACACCAGCTCAACTTTTCTGGCCGCAGCTACAAGATCGTTCCTTACGGAGTTAACCGCGAGAGCGAGCTGATCGATTACGAAGAGATGGCCCAGATCGCACACGAGCACAAACCGAAGATGATCGTCTGCGGAGCCAGCGCCTATTCAAGAATCATCGATTTTGAACGAATCGCTTCAATCGCTCACGAAGTCGGCGCGGTTGTGATGGCGGACATCGCCCATATTGCAGGGCTTGTGGCCGCAGGTCTGCATCCAAGCCCGGTGCAGCATTGCGAATTTGTGCCGTCGACCACGCACAAGACTCTGCGCGGACCGCGAGCCGGAATGGTCCTGTGCAAAGAACAGTTTGCGAAAGACCTCAATTCGCGAGTTTTCCCAGGGGTGCAGGGCGGGCCGCTGGTTCATATCATTGCCGCGAAAGCCGTTTGTTTCAAGGAAGCTGCGCAGCCGGAATTTGTGCAGTATCAGAAGCAAGTCATTGCCAATGCTAAAACCCTTGCGTCAGAGTTGCAAAGTCACGGTTTCCGAATCGTCACTGGAGGAACCGACAATCACCTGATGCTGGTCGACGTATTTTCGAAAGGGATCACCGGCAAAGTGGCGGAAAAGGCCCTGGAAGCCGCAGGAATCGCAGCGAATAAAAATACGATTCCGTTTGACACGAATCCTCCTTTGGTTGCGAGCGGCATTCGTCTTGGCACTCCGGCGTTGACCACGCGCGGAATGAAAGAAGATGCGATGAAGACTGTCGCCGGATTGATTGCCGAGGTGCTTGACGCGCCTGAAAGCGAAGAAGTTCGAAAGAGCGTCCGGCAAAGAGTTGCGGAGTTGACTGAGAAGTATCCGCTTTATTCGAAGAGATCAGCAACATCTTCTTAGGACTAATCGTTCATTCGGACTGGACATTGATCTTGGAATCAAAGTGTCCAGTCTTCGACTTTTAGTCCGTTGACATTAGCGAAGTCTTTGTCTCTAGTAACAAGGACAGCGCTCAAAGAAAGTGCGGTAGCCGCGATCCATAGATCGTTTTCATCAAGTGCTAATCCTTGTTGCCTGCAAATCCGCTTCAACATGCCATAATTGTCACCTGCGGTATCGGGCATTGCCAGGCAAGGGACTGAAGCAAATACCTTCGCAGCTTTGTATTCAAGTGCCTGACGGCGTTTTCCTTGTGGCTGCAACTCTATTCCAAATCTAATCTCCCCGCGAGTTATTGGGCAGATGGCAACTTTATCTGTCTGGCCAATATTTGATAATCTTGTTGAGATCGCAGGCTGTTCCTGCATTAGATCGCTAAAGGCATTTGTGTCCAGCAAGAAGAGCATCAGTTCTCGCTTCCGTCAAAAATGCCTCGCTCAGACAAGGGCATTCGCCCCGATTCAATCGCTCTTTCTAGTTCAGCAATATCCTCTTCAGTTAAATGAGGTGGCTCTTTTATAGCACGAAGTATGGCCGCTGGTGAACCAGCTAAATTCTCGGGCGCGAGCGCGTAAGTCAAGTGTTCAACTGCCACTTGCTCTACACTTTTCTTCTGTTCAGCAGCGAGATGTGCCAAGTGCTGGGCTAGCGGCTCGGGAATCTGAATTGTCAATTGAGTCATGGCGCCCAACCTCCCATTTTTGAGAATCACAAACGTTAGTTCGATATCCGCATTTATAAATTATTGTACAGTTTCAATCATGCGGCCGAAAGGGGGAGAAGTTCGAAAGAATGGTGGGGAAGGGTTACGGAGTTGAGAGGGCATCCGCTTTATTCAAAGAAATCTTTGAAAGCTGAATCTGTGCCGCCAGTCTTGATTAATTTGGCCTCTTTAGTGGTGTTTCGCCGTTTGTTCAGTTCGAAAGCAATTCGTCCTTTTTCTGCAAAAGGTAATTTGGCTTGTTCTCGGCGGAACGTTGCCTTCCTTTTCTCTATTTCTTTCCGTATTTCTTCGGTCTTCATGACTCAAACCTGTAAGCATCCTCCGACCACTTTTTCGTTAGGTTATGTCATTCAAGGGATATCCTGGAATTTTGTCTTGTCAATTATGCTGGCCTGCGATTGATTGAGGACCCATATTGTTATCTCGATATTCATGATTCGCGGATCGCAAACTGATTATTGCACTGTTTCGGCAGTTCGTTTCCCAATGTTGATAACCTCGTCTGTATACCCTTCGAATGAATCATCGTGGCTGATAATAAATAACTGATCGAAGTCGGTTATATGACCAATCTGCTGGGCCAGGTTCCGACGCCGCTCTTCATCCATATTTGTTGTCGGCTCGTCAAAAAACGCTATTCGCAAGTCAGACAATTCTTTCAACAGAGCCAATCGAACTGCTAACGCTGCCGCCATTTGCTCACCGCCGGAAAGATTGGCAAACGGACGCTCTCGGCCTGCTTCTTCCAAAAGGATTTCATATTCTTTGTCCCATTTCAGATTTACAAGTGCATTGCCACTGATGTCGCGGAACAATTGATTAGCTTTTATTGAAATCGTGTACAGATAAGCTTCCGTAATATGCGGCCCGGCCTTTTTCAGGCAATCGCGAATAAAAACCGAAAGCTCGCTTACTTCCTCAAGTTTCAATCGTCTTGCAATATGTTCACTGACGCGGGCCTTAACCAGATCGAGTTGGTCCAGTTCCGCCTTGACAGCAGCGACACGACGCGATGCTCCGTCAATCTCTGCTTCCAGCCTGGCAATTTTGCCGCGAACTAGTTCCAGCGCGATTCGCATTGAATCGTGCCGTTCCTTGTTATACTTGGGCTCTAACGCTGCAAGGCGCTCTTTCGCTTCCAAAAGATGTTTTTCTGTAACGGCAACCTCATCCTCAATTTGCGCTAATTCAGATCGGCGCGAATCCACAGTCTTCGATGTCGCGAGATTCGCCAAATAATCCTGATAGTCTTTTTCGTTTGCAGCCTGCGTCGCAATAGTTTCCTGCCATTGCAGGTCAAGATTTTCAAAGGTTGCCAGTTTTTCAGAGGTATTCGTCTTTTCGCTGTTGAGACTCGATTCAGTAGCGGCAGCGGCCGATTGCGCCTCCTGCAACTTGGCCTCTTTCGCAATCACGACATTCAATTGTCGTGTGCGACCGCGCGGATCACCAAGCGAAACCAGCTCGTCTTCGATTTCCTTCAGTTTCCCGAGCGAGACCGTCAAGTCAGCAAGTTGTTCCTTTTGCTTATCGTAGACCTGACGACGGCGAGACCCTTCCTGTTTTATCTCTTCTAATCTCTGACGCAGCGGTAGCAAACTTTCGTACTTGCTCTGCTCGGATCGCGCCTTCGACAAAGCCGCCTTTACGGATTGCAGATCGCGACGCAATTCTCCGATCAAACTTTCCGAAACATCCCCGGCTTCCTGAAGATACTTTTCGATCTCTGCTACGTGCGATTGCTGCAAACGCATCTCTTCACGGCGCTTTTCAAGCTGACCGTAAAGCGATGACTGTTGTATGAGTGCGGCGGCCGCCTCTCGGGCAGCTTTAAGATCAGTCTCTATCAAAGTTCTGGTTTGCCGCAGCGAAGAGAGCCGCGCCTTGTTGTCGGCGAGCTGAACACCGAAAAACTGGTCGAGCGTCTGGCCTTCTTTCATGTTCAGGCAGCGCTCCGAAAGCAGCGGGCATAAACCATTCTTTACTTCTGCGAGCATCTTCTGATCTTTAGCGATCTCTGCGCTGAGCATCGCCGTTTCGTCGATCAGTTTTTGAAACGCGAGCTCCAGCTCGTCGACTTTGCCACCGAATTCGGCTGTACTCGCGATTGCCGAGAGTTGAGATTCTATCGTTGCAATTTCGTCTACGTTACGCGCAACGGCCGCTTTGATTCTTTCGAATTCTGCGCGTCTATCAACCAGTGTTTTCCAGGCTAGCTCTTTGGCGGAAAGCACAGCCTCCTTGGCCGCGA
>Ga0070741_10008089_pt1 | contig 21308 bp, 21 predicted proteins | sample Coa_R1_4_FD_66440 | JGI IMG/M metagenome (GOLD analysis project Ga0070741, IMG submission 66440) | Surface soil microbial communities from Centralia Pennsylvania, which are recovering from an underground coalmine fire - Coalmine... | ecosystem: Environmental > Terrestrial > Soil > Unclassified ... | reverse complement strand
GCGCGCCGACCTCAAGGCGCGCACCGATACCATCGAAGAGGCGTACGAATTCTTCCTGGCGTACGCCTCGCAGGGTCTCCCGACCGACGCGAACACCAGCCATCCGATCCGCGATCACCTGCGCAAGTTCGATCAGGCGCTGAAGGGCATCGGCGGGTTCTTCCTCGACTGCGCCAGGCAGCTCGGCGCGCCAGACCTGGCGCCGTACCGCGCGTTCGTGGACGTCATCGAGCGCGATGCGCGGGACGCGCAGGCGGCGATTCAACTGGTGCTGGCGCAGCCGGCGATCGGGTCGCAGACGATCGACAACCTGAACGCGTCGATCCACGTCCGCGCGCTGCTCACCGATCTGTTCCTGATTGAAGAGATCCTGACGTCGTTGTCCCGCTAGCGACGGGTACCTGGTACGTGCCAGGTACGTGCCAGGTAAGTACCAGGTACGTGCCAGGTACTAGCTGGGCCGTTGGCGGCTAGCGCGTGCTCGCGGGCGACGGCTTGTACCCGGCAACGGCCTCGACCCACTCGCCGTTGATCCGCACCATCCACGTGCCCGTCCGAGCCTTCCCAAGCCACCCTTCGGGTCTGAACCCGAGATCGGCGCCCGAGATGATCGGCGCCGGATCGCGCCGCTGCGGCTGAACCGTCTGCGCGGTCGCAATCGTCCCGACGATGACGAGCGAAGCGACCCACAACACGGCCATCACGATGCGCGCCTGGAGCGTCATGCACACCCCCCAGGGACATAAGACGTCACGCGCCGCCGGATTGGCGGACGCCGACAATCACCTTGCCCCGCGCATGCCCCTGCTCCAGATAGCCAATCGCCGCCGGCACGTCCTCCAGCGCGTACTCGCGATCGACGACCGCCTTGACGATGCCGCCGCCGAGCAGGTCCGCGAGGGTCGCGAAGTCGTCCCGCGAGGCGCGGACCATCACCAGACCGAGTTCCTGGCTCCCGACCCGCGACAACACGGCGGCGCGGAGCGCGCGATCGAACGGCGCGAGCCAGCGTCCGGGCGGGCCGCCGACGATCACGTAGCGGCCGCGCGGCGTCAGCACGCGCCTGCAGGCGCGAAGCGGCTGCCCGCCGACGGTATCGATGATCGCATCGAAGCGGTCGGCGCCGACCGTGAAGTCGTCCCTCGTGTAGTCGATCGCGCGAGCGGCTCCGAGCGATCGCACCAGGTCGATGTTGCGCGCGCTGCAGACCGCGGTGACCTCCGCGCCGAGCCACCTGGCGATTTGGACGGCGAACGTGCCGACGCCGCCGGCCGCGCCGTTGACGAGCACGCGCTCGCCCGGTCGAACGCGACCGTTGTCGCGCACCGCCTGCAGCGCCGTGATCGCCGCAACCCCGGCCGCCGCCGCGTGCTCGAAGGAGACGGACGCCGGCTTCCTGGCGAGCGAACGTGTGGACCCGGAAGCGTACTCGGCGAAGCTGCCGCGGACCGTGCCAAACACTTCGTCGCCGATCGCAAACTGCGTCACCCGCGCGCCCACCGACTCGACCCGCCCCGCGACGTCGACGCCGAAGCGCGGATCGCGCGGCGCGGCGAGACCGGATTGAACCCGCATCAGGTACGGCGTCCCCCGCATCAGATGCCAATCGAGCGGATTGACCGACGCCGCGTGCACGCGGATCAGGACTTCGTCCGCGGCGGGCACCGGCACGTCCACGTTCTCGACCCTCAGCACCTCGGGCCCGCCGTACGCACGATGCCGAACGGCCCTCATGATCGCAGCGGCATGTATAGTACCCGGCAGAGGACGAGATGAGTGCCCACAGCGGACTCCGGATCGCCGGCATGTGCGCCGCGATCCTGGCCGGAGCCGGCGTCGCGCACATCCGCGCCGCGTCGGACATCGAGCTGCAGTACGACGAAGCGCTGACGAAGATCGGGTTCCCAAACCCGCTGCTCCGCGGCCGCATCCGCGGCACCGACGCGTGGTTCATCGTGGACACCGGCGCCGGCGTGCACACGCTCGCCGCGTGGGTCGTGCGCGCCGCGGGAATCCCCACGGAGGCATCCGGCTCGACGACGACCGGATCGACCGGCGCCACGTCGGTGGTGCGCGCGGCGTCGGGCGAGGTGATCCGCCGCACGGACCGTTCCGACATCACCCTGCGCCAGGCGATCGTGGTCGACCTGCCGCCAGTGTTCGAGCAGCAGCGGATCGCTGGTCTGCTGTCGCCGCAGTTGCTCGCCCCGGCGGGCGACGCCGCCGTGCTCGACATGACGGCGCCGCGCCTGTCGTTCCGGCGAGACGACGCGCCGAACGCGCCGCCGGCGGCGGGCGTCTGCGTCAACCGCGACTCGCCGTACCGCAACCGGCTCTACTCGACGGCGGTCACCGTCGACGGCGTCGCGGGCACGCTGCTGGTCGACACCGGCGCGACGCGCACGATCGTCGCGGCGCCGTCGGCGATCGCGAAGGCGCTATCGCCCCGCGCCAGCGACGGGGCCACGACGCAGGGCGTCGGCGGCAGCGCGACGAGCATGCGGCAGGTCTCGACCGCGTCGGTCATCGTCGGCGGCGCCAGCGCGACGCTGCCGCTGATGATCGGCCGCGCGGCGCCGTCCTGCGGCGCGGACGGCCTGCTGGGGATGGACGCCTTACGCCGCTGCGTCCTCGTGCTCGGCGAGTCGTCGTTCGCGATCGATTGTCGGGACGGCGTCCGATGAGCCCCGATCGGCTCGACCTGCCGTCCGCGCTCCAATCCGGGCAATCGGTGTTTGCGGCCGAACTGCGGCCGCCCCGCGCGGAGCTCGCCACGCACGAAGGCATGGACGCGTGGATCGACACGTACCACGCGGTCACGCGGCTGACGCGTCAGGGGACGTTCGTCTTCCTGACCGACAGCGCCGTCGGCGCGCAGGAGGAGGACAACCTGCGCCACCTCGTGACGAATCTCGGCCGAGACGTGCCGCGCGAGCGCATCGTCCCGTTCATGACGTCGAAGCACCCGTTCGAGTACTGCGTGTCCTACGCGGAGCGGGCGCGGCAGCACGGCTTTCCCGCGCTCGTGGTGCTCGGCGGCGACAAGTCGGTCGGGACGCCGCGGTGCGTCGAACACGCCTGGCAGCTGCGCCACGTGCTCCGGCAACGCGATCGGACGATCGCGCTCGGCGGCTGGGCAAACCCGCACGGCGATCCGGAGCGGCAGGTCGACTTCCTCACGGCGCCCGACTTCAATGCCGAGTTCTACCTCACGCAGGTGGTCAGCCACTTCGATGCCGACCGCGTCGCGCGCTTCCTCGCCGCCGCGGACCGGCGCGGCGTGACTTTGCCCGGCGTGTTCGGCGTGTTCTACTACCGCAGCGCGAATGCGAGAACGCTCCAGGCACTGCAGGCGTTTCTTCCAGTGCCGATCGAAGGGTTGACGCGCGAGTTCGGCGCCGGCGCGACGCCCGAAGAGGTCTGCGCGAAGACCATCCGGGCGCTGCTCGACGCGGGCGCGAAGCACTTCTACATCAGCAACCTGCCGATTGCCCGCGCGCAGCCCGTGCTGTCGGCCATCCTCGACAAGGTCGGAGTCTCGCATTACTCTGGGTAGATGGCCGCGTACCTCGACGATATCCAGCTCTCCGGCATCACGCGCATCCGGGATCTGATGTTCACGCTCAAGGATCCGTTCCGTCTCGATCAGGGCGACGTCAGCTTCGATTCGCCCGCGTCGGTCAAGGACGCGATGACGCGGGCGATCGCCGACAACAAGACGCACTACGTGCAGACCACCGGCATTCCGCGGCTGCGCGAGCTGATTGCGGCCAAGCTGCGCGACAAGAACACGACGCCGGTCGAGTCGCCGGATGAAATCCTCGTGACCAACGGCGGCATCCACGGCGTCTACATCGCGTGCCAGGCGCTGCTCGAACCGGGTGACGAGGTCGTCATTCCCGATCCCGAATGGCCGCCGGTGGCGGGCAACGTGGCGAGCGCGCGCGCCGTCGCCGTGCCGTGCCCGCTCCGCGAAGATCGCGCGTGGCGCTGGGACCTCGACGAGCTCGAATCGAAGATCACGCCGAAGACGCGGATGCTGTACGTCAACACGCCGGGCAATCCGACCGGCGGCGTCCTGACGCTCGCCGATCTGGATCGCATCGCCCGCATCGCGACGGACCGCAACCTGTGGGTGATCGCCGACGAAGCGTACGAGGACGTGGTGTTCGAGGGAGAGCACATCAGCCTGGCGTCGCTCCCGGGCATGTACGAACGCACGATCCCGGTCTACACCTTCAGCAAGTCGTACGCGATGACCGGGCTTCGCCTCGGCTACGTCGCGATCAAGAACCCGCTGATCCGCGATCGCGCGAAGAAAGTGCTGTTCCACACCGCGAGCAACATCGCGTCGGTCGTGCAGTGGGGCGGTGTCGGCGCGCTCGAAGGCTCGCAGGCGTGCATCGAGGAGTTCCGGACCGAATTGCGCGCGCGACGCGATCTGTTCTACGGCGGGATCGCGCAGGCCGCCGGCGACGTCTTCACCGGCGCGCCGCCGGCCGGCGCCTTTTACGCGTTCGTGAAGATCGAGCCGTCGTGGACGTGCGAGGGGACGTCGCCGTCGATCTCGTGGCGGATGGCCGAGTTCCTGATCAAGCAGGCGCGGATTGGGTGCGTGCCCGGCGTGGACTTCGGCGCCGCGGGCGAGGGATACGTCCGCTTCTGTTTCGCGCGCGAGCGCCGCGAGCTGGCCGCGGCGCTCGATTCGATGCAGCAGGCGCTCGGCGCTACGCGCCTCTCCGCCGGTCGACCCCGCTGAGCTCCAGGAGATCGATCAGCAGCTCCGGCTGATCGAGGTTGCCGACGATCCACGTACGCGGACCGGGTCCGCGCTTGACGAGCGTCGGTGTGAACACGACGGCATCTTCGTCGGCCTCCGGCGGCATCGACGCCAGGTCGCGAATCCGGAAGTTGACCTGCGCCGCATCGTATTGCTGCAACACCGAGTCGATCGTGCGCAGCGCCTTCTGGCATTTCTCCGACGACCGGCTGACGTACAACACGAGCTCGATCTTCGCCGTGTTGCCCGACCGACCCGAGCGGTCGTGCGCGAGCGCGCCCGCCGCCGACGAGGGCTTCAGCCTCGCCTGACGGCGCCGCTGCCGGGTCGCGGCGACGATCGCGGTCATCCGATCGAGGAACGGTTCGACGTCCAGCGGCTTGTGAAACACGCGGATGTCGTCCGGCTCGTCGAAATCCTGGCCGGTCAGGATGATCGATGCGCTCTGTTCGAGGAGACCCTGTTCGGTGGCCTCCCGCAGCAGCTCGAGACCGCTGCCGTCGGGCAGGCGCAAGTCGAAGATCACGAGGTCGTATCTGGTGGAATAGAGGCTCGAGAGCGCATCCGCCAGACAACCCGCCCACTCGACGTCGTGCCCTCGCGACTCGAGCGCCGCCCGCATGAACCCGCCAAACGACCGGTCGTCGTCGACGACCAGGATTCGACCGGCGGTGACGTCAGCTACCTGAACGGGAACGAATGGTTGTGTCTGCTCGCCATACATCTGTGCCGCCCTCCCGGGGTCGGCACTCATCGGTGGAGCAAACTGTTTGCCGAAACAGACTAGGTAGCGACGGGCCTTCCCTGGCGGCGGTAATCCGCCGCGCTCAGCCGTTCGACTTGGAGCCCGCCTCCCTGGATGACGAGGCGGTAGGGGTGGGTCGCGTGGTCGGACCCGCGCATCTTGATGACACGCATCGTACGGTCGAGTTCGTACCCGGTACCCGAGTAGTCCATCGCGAGAATCGCGTCGGCGACCGTGGACATGTACGGTGCCGTGTGCCCGGCCGATTCGCCCGCCATGATGGTCTGCGTCAGGAGCGCGCTGCGCCCATGCTCGCGCAGCAGCGACGCCACGCCGATCACGAACTGCCGGAAACCCTTCTCCGAAGACGCGTGTTCGATCGACGAGATGCTGTCCATGACGATGAGCGACGGGCTGAACTCCTCGATGCCGATGCGGAGGCTGACCAGCAGGTCCTCGAGGCTCGTGGACTCGGGGTACCGGCAGATGATCCGCAGGTTGCCGGCGTTGATCAGCGGCGTCATCGGCATGCCGATCACCTCGAAGTTGCGCACGAGGATCGGCCGCGGCTCCTCGAAGCCGTAGTAGACCACCCGCTCGCCGCGCATCGCGCCCGCCCGCGCGTACAACCCCGACAGCATCGTCTTGCCGCTGCCGGTCGGCCCGCGGACGATGACGATCGAGTTGCGCAGCCACCCGCCGCGCGTCATCTCGTCGAGGCCGTGCACGCCGCTCGAGAACCGTTCCACGGCGGCGATGTCGGGACGTTCCTTCGGATTCTGGGGGAAGATGACGAGCCCGCGCGTCGTGATCGTACACGGGTACTCGCCCTTGAAGTGCCCGCTGCGGCGGTACTTGTTCACCTCGACCGAGCGGCGCCGCTTGTCGCCGTCCATCGTGTTACGGAGCACGACGACGAGGTCGCACACGTAATCTTCGACACCGAGGGTCGTCAACTGGCCGTAGTCCTGCGGAGATTCCGCGAGGATGATGCCGGTGACGTCGAGCCGCCGCAGCGTGTGCACGAGCTGAAAGAAGTGGTTGCGCAGCTGCTCTGCCGGGGGCCTCGGGCTGAAGAGCGCCGTCGCCGAGTCGATGATGATCGCCCTGACGTGGCGTTCCTTGACGGCCGCTTCGAGGCGGTGAATCAGCCCGTAGAGATCGTACTCGCCGCTGACGAGCGTCGGCCCTTCCATCGGCCGCGTCAGATCGGCCATGTGCAGCTTGCCCTCGCCGCGCAGCACGCTGATGTCGAGGCCGAGGCCGTCGCCGGTGACCATCAGATCGTCCGCCGATTCCTCGACGCCGACAATCAGGGCGGGGACGTTGTGGCGGGCGAGATGCGCCGCGATCTGCAGGCCGAAGATCGTCTTGCCCGTGCCGCTGCGGCCCACGACGAGCGTCGAGCGCCCCTCGGGGATGCCGCCGTGCGTCAGGACGTCAAAACCGGGGATGCCGGTCGTGAGTTTTGCGATTCCCATGCGTCGGTGTCACTCCGTAGAACTCGAGCCGCTCCCGTAGCGGCTCTGGCTGTGTGCGATCGCCGAGGATCCACATCGGCGGCTCCGGGGCGCGCTTGCACAGCGTCGGCGTGAAGGCGATCTGATCATCCTCGGCGGCAGCGGGGTCCGCGCTGAGATCGCAAATCGTCAGCGACACGTCGCGCGCGTCGAACCCCCGAAGGATCCGCCGCGCATTCGCGACTGCTCGACCGGAGGATGCAGAGGACGCGCTGACATACGGCACGAGCTCCACCTTGGGTCCGGCGGCCGGTATCGGCAAGGCTCAAAGATCCAAAGCGTACAACAACTGCGGCGATCGACAGGAGCGTGCGAAGCAGCTCAGCCATAGCTGCGCGCTGCCGTGGATCCTCGCAGCCACCTCAGCGCACGTGCCGTCCGCCGTCGATGCGAATCGTCTCGCCGGTGATGAAGTCGCTGTCGAGGAGCGCGAGGACGCCTTTCGCGATTTCGATCTCTCCGCCCCAGCGGCCGAGCGGCGTCGCCTGCTCGACGGCTTTCAGCTCCGCGTCCGAGGTGTCCGCGGGCGCGACGATCGGTCCCGGCGCGATCGCGTTGACCAGGATATTGTCGGCGGCGAGCTCCAGCGCCAGCGCTTCGGTGAGCGCGATGACGCCCGTCTTCGCGACGTAGTACGCGACGAACCCTTCGTAGCGCGGACGGCCGCTTCGCGCGACCCAGTCGCTGAAGTTGACGATGCGCCCGCCGCCCTGCTTGCGCATCTCGGGGACGGCGGCGCGCGCGCACAGGAACGCCGCGCGCAGATCCACGTCGATGACGGCATTCCAGTCGGCGAGCGTCAGCTGGTCGAACGGCTTCTTCGCGTATACCGACGCCATGTTGATGAGGATGTCGAGGCGTCCGAACGCTTCGACGGTGGACCGCACGAGGGTCGCGCACGCGTCGGCATCGGTGACGTCGGCCTGGATGACGACGCCGCGGCGTCCCGCGGCGCGCACCTGATCGGCCGCCGCGTCGGCCGCCTCGCGCGAGCGCGCGTAGCCGAGTGCGACGTCCACGCCGCGCCGCGCGAGCTCGCGCGCGACGACGGCGCCAATGCGCCGTCCGCCGGTGATCAGGGCGGCTCTGTCGGTGAGGTCCACGCGGGCGGCGACAGGCGCGTCGGGATCAGTACGCGAAGCTGCCGAAGAACGCGGAGCGCTTGTTCGGATCGCTCCACTTCGTGCCGAGCGCCGATCCGGTGAAGAGGTGTTGATCGGCGACGCCGATCGTGGCGCCCTCGACCGAGGCGAGCGGATGGAACCACTGCTGCGCGCCGCAGGTCGGGTCGTGCGTCATGTGCTTGTTGACCTCGAGCGCGATGTGCGGCGCCGCGACTTCGATCTCGCTGCCGTGATCGGCGAAGGCGATCGGCGCCGGCGTCACCTGCACGATCGTGCCGATGATCCCGTGCGACAGCTCGTGGGCCATGGCGACGAGCGCGAGCTGCTGCGCGCGGTTGGCGCGCGCGTCGACGAACACCGCCGACCTGACCGCCGCACGCTCGCCGCCCATTTCGGTCATGCCGAGGTTCCTGTCGCCGGCCAGGGCGGCGACGACGGCGAGGCCGTCGAGCGAGGTGCCGTTGAACGATCCGCGGTCCACTTTCCACGCGAGGATCGCTTCCTTGCCCATCGTCTCGGCTTCGCTGTTCATGATGCAGCCGCCGGTGAACACTTCGGCGGTGCGCGCCTCGACGTACGCGCCGGTCAGCGTGCCGCCGGCGAGGAGCGGTGCGACGGTCAGGCCGACGAACGCCGCGACGGTCATCGCTCGTTTCATGTCAGGATTATAGTCCCCGCGATTGGTGTCCGGCAGGTACCTGGCACGTACCTGGTACGTGCCAGGTAGGTACCAGGTACGTGCCAGGTACTACCTCAGCGGGGAGGAGGCGTCGTGGCCGAGACGATCGGCTTCATCGGGCTGGGCGTCATGGGCAAACCCATGGCGAAAAACCTCATCAAGGCGGGATTTTCGGTCGTCGCCCACAACCGCAGCCGCGGCGCGGTGGACGAGGTCGCCGCGGCCGGCGGCAGGGCGGCCGACTCGCCCGCCGACGCCGCGCGTCAGTCGACGATCGTCATCACGATGGTGCCCGACACGCCCGATGTCGAGCTCGTGCTGACCGGCGACGCCGGTGTGCTGTCGACGCTGCAGCGCGGCGCGATCGTCATCGACATGAGCAGCATCTCGCCCGCCGCGACGCAGCGCCTCGCCCGGCGCGTCGCCGACCGCGGCGGGTCGATGCTCGACGCGCCCGTCTCCGGCGGCGAGATCGGCGCGATCAACGCGCAGCTGTCGATCATGGTCGGCGGCGACGACGACGCGTTCGCACGCGCGCTGCCCGTGCTGCAGGCGATGGGCAACAAGGACCGCATCGTCCACATCGGGCCGAGCGGCGCGGGTCAGGTCTGCAAGATCTGCAATCAGATCGCGATCGGCGGCGCGCTCGCCGGCGTCAGCGAGGCGTTCGCCCTTGCGAAGAAGGCCGGCGTCGATGCCGCGCGCGTCCGCCAGGCGCTGCTCGGCGGGTTCGCGGCCAGCCGCGTGCTGGAAGTCCACGGCGAACGCATGCTGAACGACAACTACAAGCCGGGGTTCCGCACGCGCCTGTATCAGAAGGATCTGCGGCTGGCGAACGAAGCGGCGCAGGCGAACGGCGTCGCGATGCCCGGAACGGCGATCGTGACGCAGTTGATCAATGCGCTCGTCGCGTCGGGCGGCGGCGACCTCGACTATGCCGCGCTCGGGACGGTGCTGTTCGATTTGGCGCGCGCGAAGCAGGCCTGAACGCCGGCGACATCACGCGCACGAAATCGCCGGCGCCACCCTACGGCCGCCACCGCGAGCAGCAATCCCGGTCGCCGCAACAGACGTCCGGCCTGACCGGCTGCCCGTCCGGCCCGAAGCCCCGCTGCGTCTCGACACACCAGTACGCCGTCGCGTCGTACGCATCGTAGTACGTCATCTCCTCGGCATACGGGCTCGACGTCACGTACATGCCTTTGTGACGGAGCTTGAGGCAGTGCACGCCGGCCTGCAGTTTCGGCGACGTCAGATGCTCCATCGCTACACCGTCCTCAGTCCCGCGGCGCGCATGACGGCGCGCTTGACCGCCGTCCGCGCAATCTGAATCTTGTAGGCGTTGCCGCTCATCGGCCGCGCCTCGCCGACCGCCGCGTCCGCCGCGAGCGCCGCCGTGTCTTCGTCGAGCGGCTTGCCCGTCAGGGCCGCTTCGGCCGGCTTCGACCGCCATGGCACCGGCGCGACCGCGCCGAGCACGACTCGGGCCGAGGAGACCGTCGTGCCGTCGAGCGCGACGACGACCGTCGCGAACGCGAGCGGCCAGTCGTGCGACGCCTTGTAGCGCACTTCGTAATGGCCGCTCCTGACACGCCCCGGCGCCGGCAGAATCACGTGCGTCAGCAGCTCCTCGTCGCCGAGGACGTTTTCCTTGAGGACGTTCGCCAGCGTCGGCATCGTGAAGTACTCGGATGCCGGAATCTCCCGCTCGCCCTTCGGACCGATCACACGGAACCGCGCGCCGTACGCGACGAACGGCACGGCCAGGCTCGAGGGATGGACGATGTGGCTCGGCCCGTCGTTGCCGAAGATCGCGTGATACTGGTTCTCGCCGTTGACGGCGAAGCACCGCGATCCGCCCTTCTTGTAGCAGACGAATTCCTCGTTGCGGAAGTACCAGCAGCGGGGACGCTGGTTGACGTTGCCGCCGACGGTGCCCTGGTGGCGGATCTGCGGCGTGCCGATTTCGATCGCGGCGGCGTTGACCGCCGGATAGAGCGCCGCGATCTGCCGGTGTTCGTACAGATCGACGATCCTCATCGCGGCGCCGATCTTCACGCCGCCGTCAGGCATCGCCGTGACGGTCGCGTCGAGCGCGTTCTTCACGTTGACGACGCGATCGGGCGAGTCGATGTAGTCCTTCATCCGCGCGAGCAGGTCCTGGCCGCCGGCGAGCGGAAGCGCCATGCCGTCGGTGTTCAGCGCGGCGACGGCGTCCTTCTCGTTGGTCGCGTTGACGTACGCAAACGCCTTCACAGCGTCCCTCCTGCGCGTTCCTGCTCGATCGCGGCGAGCACCTTGTGCGGATGCAGCGGCAGGCTGCGGATCGTCGCGCCGGTCGCGTTGCGGACGGCGTTCGCGATCGCCGACGCGGTCGACACGGTCGGCGGCTCGCCGATGCCGATGACGCCGCGCTCGGGCATGTTGTGCAGCACGATGTCGATCTGGGGCACGTCGGACATGCCGGCGAGCAGGTACCACTCCATGTTCGGATTGACCATCTGCCCCGTCTCGCGATCGAGAATGCGATCCTCGAAGAGGGCGAAATTGATCGCGGCGATGACGCCGCCGTACGCCTGGCTCTCGGCCGTCAGCGTGTCGACGATCAGGCCGCAGTCCTGCATCGCGAGGATGCGCTTGACGCGCACGATGCCGGTCTCGACGTCGACCGCCACCTCCGCGAACTGCACGCCGCTCGTGCCGGCGCCCGACAGCCCGTCCTGCCACTTGCCGTCGACCGAGATGGGTTCGGTGCCAATCGCCTTGCACGCGTCTTTCCACGACATGCCCTTCGACGGATTGCCGGACACGTGAATCCGCCCGCCCTCGGCCACGAGCGTGTCGGCCGGGGCGCCGAGCGCCGCCGCGACTCTCGCGAACAACGCGGCGAGCGCGTCGACGCACGTGACGCGGATCGCCGGCGTCACCGACGCCGCCGTGGTGCTGCCGCCCGAACCGCCGCTGAACGGATAGTTCGTGTCGCCGATCTCCGCCTTCACCGCCGACACCGGCAACCCGAACGTCTCGGCCGCGACGACGGCGACGATCGTCCGCGTCCCCGTGCCGAGGTCCTGCGTCCCGCACGCGACGACGACGCTGCCGTCGTTGTGGATGTCGACGTGCGCCTGCGAACCGCGGCCGGCGCCCCCCCACAGGTGCGCCGACACGCCCATGCCGGTCTTGATCGGTCCCGGAGACGGATCGCCGGTCGCGTGCCGCCGGTTCCACCCGAACCGCTGCGCGCCTTCGCGGAAGTAGTTCACCCACTGCGCGTTGGGCGCGAGCGGCGGCGCGTTCCTGATGCGGAACTCGACCGGATCCATCCTGACGCGATCGGCGAGCTCGTCCATCAGGATTTCGGTCAGGTAACAACCCTGTGGATGTCCGGGCGCGCGCATCGCGCGCTGCTGGCCGGCGTTGATGTAGACGTCGGTGTGCGTCCGCCGCCGGTTCGGGAATCGGTACAGGTACGGCAGCGGAAAACCGGAGCCCGCACCGGCGCCGCCGGTCCCCCAACTCCGACCGTCGAACGCCGTCAGCACGCCGTCGGAGGTGATGCCGGCGCGAATGTGCGCAAACGCCGACGGCCGGTTGCCGGTGTCGAGATGCTCTTCCTTGCGGTCGAGCATCAGCTTGACCGGCGCGCCCGCCGTCTTCGCGAGCCGGGCGCAGATGATGCCCTGCGCGTCGGGCGCGAACTTGCTGCCGAAGCCGCCGCCCATGTACTGCGTGATCACGCGCACGTTGGCGCGCGGGATGCCGAGCGCCTGCGCGAAGCCGTCCGCGCACTGATGCACGCCCTGCGTCGAGACCCAGGCGGTCAGCTTGTCGCCGTCCCACTCGCACACCGTGCCGTGCGTCTCGAGGCAGACGTGCGTGATCACATGCGTCGAGTACGTCTGCTCGACGACGTGCGCGGCCTGCTTGAAGCCCGCGTCCAGATCACCCGTCTCCTGCCGCGTTCCGGGCCGCGTGTTGGCCTGCGTCGTGCTCCACGTCGGCGCGTTCGCGTCCTGCAGCGCCTGCGTCTCGTTCGAGACGTGCGGCAGCGGCTCGTACCGGACGCGGACGAGGCGCGCGGCGTCGCGCGCGCGTTCCTCGGTGTCCGCGGCGACGGCGGCGATCGGATCGCCCTGATACAGCAGCTCGTCGCCCGGCGTCCGGTACGCCAGCACCGCTCTGACGCCGGGCGCATTCTGCGCACGGGAAAGATCGATCGACGCGATCCGGGCGTGCGGATAGGGCGAACGGACGATCTTGCCGTAGATCATTCCCGGCCGGTTGATGTCGTAGGTGTAGCGCGCGCGGCCGGTCACCTTGTCGGGACCGTCGATGCGCTTCACCGCCGTCGACAGCAGCGTCGGCTTGTCGGGCCACGAGTACCTAGCCACGCGCCCCTCCCATCATCGTCCTGGCCTTCATCGCCGCTTCCATGATGCGCACGAAGGTGCCGCAGCGGCAGATGTTGCCGTCGAGCTCCTTGCGCGCCTGGTCGGGCGTCGCGTTCGGGTACTTCTCGAGCAGCGCGACGGTGGCGACGACGAAGCCGGGCGTGCAGAAGCCGCACATCAGCGCGTCGACGTCGCAGAACGCCTGCTGCACCGGATGCAGCCGATCGCCCTGCGCCAGTCCGTCGACGGTGCGGATGTTCCTGCCCTGCGCATCGATGGCGAGCGTCGAGCACGAATAGACGGTGCGGCCGTCGACGATCATCGTGCACGCGCCGCACGATCCGCGATCGCACACGCGTTTGTTGCCCGTGAGATCCGCGCGCGTGCGAAGCGCGTCGAGCAGCGTGACGCGCGGTTCGATCCGGAGATCGAGCCGCTTGCCGTTGACGGTGAGCGCGACCGGCACCTCGCCGGGCCCGAGGACGACGGGGCCGGTCTGCGCATCGACGTCGGCGGCGGCGCCCGTGACGGCGGTGGCGACGCCCCCGATCCCCGCCGACTTCAGGAAGTCGCGTCTGCTGACGGAGAACCGATCGTCGTGGTCAGCCATGCGGCGATCATACCGCCGCTGGCCCGCCCGCCGGCGCTACCGAGACTCGGCATACGAGATCCGGAAAACGCTGATTTCGCCGTGCTGGCCCTCTCGCGATGCAGGACCTTTCATGACGAACGTCAGCTCAGGCCGGCGCCGGAGCTCGGCCGTGAGTTCGTCGTAGCGCGCGCCGAGCAGGCGCTCGCCGTGCACGAGCAGATACCGCGCGCCGTGCGACTTGATCGCGGTCAGCGACAGATCGTCGGGCAGGCGCTGCACCGCGTTCACCAGGAAGATGTACGACGGCGGGAAGAAGCCGGAATAGCCGTTCACCAGCGGCAGCCAGTGGAACGTCGCAAAGTACATGTAAGTCGGATCGTCCTGCGACGACACCGGAAATTCGAAGATGGCCGCCGGCGGATTGCCCGCGTTGTCGCGGAGGATATCGGCGTAGACGCCCGGCGGCTCGAGCGGCACGTGCACCATCGGGATGTGCCACGACGCGTACTCGGCGAGCATCAGCGCGGCGATCGCCACCGCCCATCGTCGATCGCGCAGGCGCGCGGCGCCGAACCCGGCGAGCACCGCCAGCGAGAAGCCGACGATGATCCCGTTGCGCGCGGGGATGCGCAGCCCGCGGAACGGCAGCACGTATTCGTACAGCAGACGAAACGTCAGGCCGTTGAAGCCGAGCGAGATGTCGAAGGCGATGAGCAGGCCGAGCAGGTAGGCCAGCACCACCGTGCCGCGGGCGCCCGCGCTCGAGTCGTTCTGCGCGCCTGAACGGCTGCGCACCACGCTGATCGTGCCGAACAGCGCCAGGGCGACCGCGAGGAAGCCGGGGAACAGGCGTCGCTCGCCGCGCGAGAACGGCGCGAGCCGCGTGCCGTAGAGAACGTTCTCTTCCGGCGCGCCGAGATAATCGGTGAGCTTCGCGCTGCCGTTGATTTCCACTTCGTCGCGCGGTCGTTCGCCGACGACTTTGTGCGCGCCGAGATACGCCTTGCCGACCGGGGCCGTGACGCCGGCGATCAACACCGCGGCGACGAGAACGGGACGCCACGCCGCGCCGCCGCCGCGCCACCGCTGCGCCGCCCACAACGTGCCGCACACCACCGCGAAGTACGGCATCAACAGCAGCCCGTAATACATGCACGACAGAATCTGCCCCGCGACCAGCGCGCCGAAGAGCGCGCCGTCCCGGATGCGGCCGCGGCGCAGCAGGCGGTGGAACGCCCACATCGCGAATGGCAGGCACTGCGTCTGCTGCAGCTGCATGTGCGGGTAGTGGTCGATCCGGTAGGGCAGGAACGCGAACACGATCCCGGAGAGAATGCCGGCGACTCCGCTCCCCGTCAGGCTGCGGACGAGGAGCGCCGTGCCGACACCCGAAATCGCAAACCCGGACAGGAACACGAGGTTGTACACGAGGATCGGTCCGGCGCCCATCCACCGCAGCGGCGCGGCGGCCGCCGCCGGCAGCAGCAGCGTCTCGGAGTACGCGAGCGTGCGACGTTCGGGATAGAAGATGTTCGCGTCGAACAGGTGCGCCGGCGCCCGCGGCAGCTGGTGCACCACCCACGACAGCGCCCACGCATTCAGCAGCGGATCGCCATCGTCGTGGACGCCGTCGCGGAGGTGGAGGACCTGCGGGAAGTTCAGCGCGGCGGTGAGGGCAACGAAGACGACGAACGCGATCCCCAGGTACCTGCGGGTCGTCACGCGGCGGTCAGAATGTCGACGAGTTCCCGCAACTCCTCGAGCTGGTTCTGCGCCGCATACAGGATGGCGCGGCGCTCCTGCAGCGTCGGCGTCTTCCAGTCCTCGGCATCGAAGCGAACGCGACCGTCGCGGTCGACCTCGACGAGGACCGCGTCCATCGGCTCGACGTACAGCCGCACGTCAGACGCCGGCCGCGGCCGCCGCGCGCGTCGCGTCGGCCACGCCGAACACGACCGTGGCGAGCGGGCCGCCGTCCGCGACGCCGCTGTACGCGTATTCGAGGTTGACGCCGCCGTCCGACAGCAGGCGCAGCACCGGCGCGAGCGCGCCCGGCGCGTTGGGAATGCTCGACATGATCACGTCGCGCTCGGTCACCTGATGGTGGTGCTCGCGCAGCACCGCCGCCGCGTGCGTGTGGTTGTCGACGACGAGCCGCAGCTGACCGCCTGACTCGAGCATCATCGCCGCGATGTTGACGCGTTCGTTCGACAGCAGGCGGCAGACTCCCGCCAGGGCGCCCGGGCTGTTGGCCAGGCGCAGGGAAAGCTCCGTTCGGATCATGCGGGAAGATTACCTCAGAACAGCCCGTGTTCTGCTGCGGGCCGATGCACGGGAGGAGCGCGCGGAGGGCTGGGCGAGCGTTCGCCCGAGGGGAACGAACCCCGCGGGGCCGTTCCCGGACGTTGTGGCAGGACGCCCGGGAACGGTTCCCCGCGGGGGCGGGGCAGCTTGACTACGCGAGGATCTTGATGACGACGCGGCGATTCTGCGCGCGCCCCTGCTTGGTCTTGTTCGGCGCCACCGGCTTTTCGGCGCCGTAGCTGATCACGTTCATCTTGTGCAGCGGGATCTGGTACTGCTCGTACAGGTACCGTTCGACGGCCTGCGCGCGCTCGAGACCGATCTTCTCGTTGACCGCCTTCGGCCCGACGTTGTCGGTGTGGCCCTCGATCTCGATCCACACGTTCTTCGGATCCTGTTTCAGCTGGCTCACGACCTGGTCGATCTGCTGCTTCGCTTCGTCCGGCAGCTCGGTCTTACCGAACTTGAAGTTGCCCGAGTCCTCGCTCAGGACCACTTCGTACACCAGCCGGCGCGTCGACTTGTCGAACTCGGTGAACTTGTTGTCGACCGCGGTCGCGGCGCTGTTGGCCGCCTTGGCCTGCTGACCCGCCTGGTCCGCCGCCTGCTGGGCCGCGCCCGCCTTCTGATCGACTTCCGAGATCTTGCCCTCGTTCCGGCGCGTGCGCTCCTGCGTCTCCTCGATGGACCGGCCCATCGAATCGACCTTGTCGTTGACTTCGCCAACGCTCGTGCGCACGAACTTCTTGGTCGCGCACGCCGTCGATCCGCCCATGGCCAGCGCCGCGATGGACCCCGCTACGAAGAATTTCCGCAACATGACGTTCTCCTACTTGTCATCACTTGGGCGTGATTGCCCCGCCACGTATCCTGCTCTTGCTCGAACGATCAGATTCTTTTGCCGTGCCCGCACTTCGAGCGGATGCCAGCCGGGCCGGCCGCTCGATTCGAATGCCAGAAGGTACTGATGCCGCAGCTCGTCGATGATCTGACGCGCGGCGTTGCTGCGCTGCGCCGGCGTGCTCGCGACGAAGAGATGCCCGCCCGTCCAGTTCGCCAGATCGGTCAGCGGACCCTCGAGCGCCGATCGCTCCGCCGACATCGTCGCGGTGTCGGCGTTCGGGTTGTCGATGGACGGCACGATGCCGACCACGTAGACGGGCACGTCGATCGCGCTCGCGATGGCCGACACGCGATCGGGCGACAGGCGGCTCGCGTTGTCGTTGCCGTCGGTCAGGACGACGACGCCGCGCCGGCGCCCTTCGCGCTGGCCGGCGCGCTGCGCCGTCTGCGCGATCGCGTCGTGCAGCGACGTCGCGCCGAACGGCACCACCGTCGTCATCGCCTGCGGCAGCGTCTTGACCCCCTCGGCGAACGGCGTCACTTCCTGCAACTGCGTATCGAACGTGAAGATCGCCGCCTCGTCGTGCGGGTCGAGCCAGCTGAGCACGTGCGCCGCTTCCTCGCGCGCGCTCGCCAGATGGCCTTCCATGCTGCCGCTGACGTCGAACAGCACCGCGACGCTCACGCTCGCGAGGTCGTGCTTGAAGTCGGTGATCCGCTGCTCGCGGCCGTCCTCGAGGATCTCGAAGTCCTTCGCGCTGAGATCCTGGACGAACCTGCCCTTGTGATCGCGAACGACCGCGGCCACACGGACCAGATCGACTCCGCTCTTGAACGTAGCGACGGGCGGCTCCTGCCCGGTATATCCGCTGAGCCCGACCGACGCCGCCACCATTGCCACAGTGATGAGGCTGCCCCGCTTCATCGCACAGGGCTACTCCAAGGCTGCTGCCAAGCCCGTAAGTCACTGGAATGCCAGTGCTTAGTGCGATCTACCCCCACACGGTCGGGCTGCAAAACAGGCGCGATCCATGTAAAAGCTACCCGGTTTTCAGGATCGGCCAGATCGCGGCTGCGTAATATTTACGCGTTTGCACGCGCGGGTACAATCTCCACTGTGACCACCACCAATATCCAGGCTGCGATCCCCACTGCCGCGCGCGTTCACCGCTTCACGTACGCGATCCGCAACGTCGTCGCCGAAGCACAGCGGGTCGAGGCGGCCGGCACGCGGGTCCGCTACCTGAACATCGGCGATCCGGTGGCGTTCGGATTCAACACCCCGCCTCACCTGCTCGACGCGGTGAACCGCGCGATGCGCGACGGCCACAACACGTACGGACCATCCGCCGGCATCGCGCCGGCGCGCGAAGCGGTCGCGCGCGAGTACACGCGGCATGGGTTCCCGGTGTCGCCCGATCGCGTCTTCGTCACCGCCGGCACGTCCGAGGGAATCGAGCTCGTCCTCAACGCCGTCGTCGAAGACGATGGCGAAGTGCTCGTGCCGATGCCGACCTACCCGCTGTACACGGCGGTGCTCGCGAAGCTCGGCGCCAAGACGCTGTACTACCGGCTCGACCCGTCGAACGGCTGGATGCCCGATCTCGATCACCTTCGCACGCTCGTCACGCCGAAGACGCGCGCGCTCGTCGTCATCGACCCGAACAATCCGACGGGCGCCGTCTACCCGCGCGAGACGCGTCGCGCCCTCATCGATTTCGCCGAGCAGCACGGGCTGCTGATTCTGGCCGACGAGGTGTACGGCGACCTCGGGTTCGAGGGACCGATCGAACCGATCGGGCTGCTCGACCCCGACGCCGCGATCGTGTCCTTCTCCAGCCTGTCGAAGGCGTATCTGGCGCCAGGCTGGCGCACCGGCTGGATGGCGATCGGCCGCTCGCCGCGCCTGCAGGATCTCGCGGCGGCGGTGCGGAAGCTGGCGGACGGCCGGCTGTGCAGCACGGTGCCGATGCAGTACGCCGTCGCGGCCGCGCTCGACGGCGACCGCTCGCATCAGGTCGAGTTCCGCCGCGCGCTCAAAGCGCGCGCCACGCTGACGGTCGAGAGCCTGCGCAAGATGCCGGGCGTCAGCTGCACGATGCCGACGGCCGCGTTCTACGCGATGCCGCAAATCGCGCTGCCCAAGGGGAAGACCGACGAGGACTTCGTGCTGTCGCTGCTGCGATCGACCGGCGTGCTGTGCGTCTACGGATCCGGCTTCGGCCTGCCGAAAGAGGACGGCTTTCTTCGGATCGTTTTCCTGGCGCCGCTCGACGAACTGCGCGCGATCTACGAGCTGATGGCGGCGTTTACGGCACAGTACCTGCAATAACGCGGTCGCTTTGATCTCCGATCGCGAGTTCACGCGGCGCCTGCTCCAGACGGTGGCCACCCTCGCGGGCGCGGTGATCCTCGTCTACGCGCTGTGGGAAGCGCGGGCGGCGCTGATGCTCGTCTACGTCAGCGCGCTCATCGCGATGGGCTTCTCGCCGATCGTCCGCGTCATCGAGGGGACGCATTCGGGTCAGGGCCGTCTCATCCCGCGCTGGCTCGCGATCCTGTCCGTCTACCTCGTCGTCGTCGCGATCCTCGTGCTGCTCGGGCTCGCCGTCGTGCCGCCGCTCGTGGCGCAGGCGGCCTCGCTGTGGGACCGCGCGCCGGCGGAGTTCAACAAGGCGCAGACCTTCCTGCTGAAGCACCGCCTGATGACGCGGCGGGTCACGTTCGAGCAGGCGGTGGAGAACGCGCCGAGCGGCGCCGGCGCGAACGCCGTCGGGACGGTCCTCGTCGCGATCTCGACCGTCGTCGGCGGCATCTTCGGGTTCATCACGATCCTCATCCTCAGCTTCTACTTCCTCGTCGAAGCGAACGCGATGTTCGAGTACCTCATTCGCTTCGTTCCCGGCGAGCGCCGCGCGGCGGTGTCCACCGCGGCGCGCCAGGCGGTCGTGAAAGTCAGCGCGTGGCTGCGCGCGCAGTTCGTGCTGGCCGCGACGATGGGCATGTTCGTCACGGCGGGAATGTGGTGGATGGGCGTGCCGTACTTCTACGTGCTCGCGCTCGTCGCCGCCATCGGCGAAACGATTCCCGTCGTCGGACCGATTATCGGCGGGATTACGGCGGTCGCCGTGGCGCTGAGCGTGTCGCCCAAGCTCGCGCTGATGTGCGGCGTGTACTTCCTCGTGCTCCACCAGCTCGAGGCGAACGTGCTCGTCCCGAAGATCATGGAGAAGCGCGTCGGCGTCAGCCCCGTCGCGGTCCTGGTGGCGCTGCTCGTCGGCGGCGAGTTGTACGGGTTGATCGGCGCCATCCTCGCCATTCCGACCGCCGCGATCCTGTCGGTGATCGTGGAAGAGATCGCCGCCGGCCAGGAAGCGGTCCGCATCCAGCGGGTGCGATAGTGACAAGATAGCCGCACCACCGTGCACACGCGCCGTCAGGCGGCCGCCGCAGCGGCGGCGTACTTCGTCGTCACGCTCGTCTGGACGTGGCCGCTCGCGCTCGGCCTCGCGCGCGATGTCCCGGCCGACTTCGGCGATCCGCTGCTGAACGCGTGGATCCTCGCGTGGGACGCGACGCATCTCGGCCGCGGATGGTGGAGCGCCAACATCTTCTACCCCCACCCGCTCGCGCTCGCATACTCGGAGACGCTGCTGCCGCAGGCGGTGTCGATCCTTCCGGTGTACGCGGTCACGCGGAATCCGATCCTCTGCTACAACCTCGTGTTCCTGTCGACGTTCGTGCTGTCCGGACTCGGCATGTTCCTGCTCGCGCGCGAGCTGACGGGACGCGCCGACGCCGCGTTCGTCGCGGGGCTGGCGTTTGCGTTCGCGCCGTACCGTGTCGCGTCGCTGCCGCACCTGCAGGTGCTGTCGTCGGCGTGGATGCCGTTCGCGCTGTACGGATTCCGGCGGCACTTCGAAGGCGGCCGACCGCGCGCGCTGGCGGGCGGCGGCGGCGCGTGGCTGCTGCAGAACCTGTCGTGCGGCTACTACCTGCTGTTCTTCACGCCGATCGTCGCCGCGTACCTCGCGTGGGAGTCGATCACTCGACACGCGTCCGCTCGTTCGATCGCGCGCGTGGCGATCACGGCCGCGGCCGTGGCGATGGCGACGCTGCCGTTCGTGTGGCCGTACGTGGAGCTGCGGCAGCTCGGGTTTCCGGCGCGGCCGTTCGCCGAGGTGGTGCGATTCTCCGCCGACACCTTCGCGTTCTTCACGGCCGATCCTCACCTGCACGTGTGGGGGTCCGTCGCGCGCGCATGGCCGAAAGCCGAGGGCGCGCTGTTCCCGGGACTGACGATCGTCGTCCTGGCCGTCGCGGCCGCGGC